>Ga0224497_10000048_pt1 | contig 107156 bp, 98 predicted proteins | sample SF_Jul11_sed_USG_4_FD_167970 | JGI IMG/M metagenome (GOLD analysis project Ga0224497, IMG submission 167970) | Sediment microbial communities from San Francisco Bay, California, United States - SF_Jul11_sed_USGS_13 | ecosystem: Environmental > Aquatic > Marine > Sediment | place: USA...
TCGGTCACGGACTTCTGCCACACGACGATGACCTGGTTGTCGCCCGGTACGAGGTAGAACTCGGGTGGCTCCGGTGCGAACGGTAACAGGAAATTCGCGTCGAACAGACCCTGCGCCACGAGGGCCTTCTTGAGCAACGACCGGTCGAGCGTCTGGACCTCGTTCTGCCTGATGACGCCGTCAAGGTCGGCGTCATTCTCACCGAGCCAGCCCGCGGCTCGCTCGATTACGCGCAGAACGTTGTTGTCGTTGGCGATCTCCTCGCCCGACGGCGGGATGCCGGGGGCGAGCGTACCACCGAAGTACGGTGCGACCTCGGCCGCCACCGGCGCCGCATGCACGTAGGCCACCACGATGGTCGCCGACTCCCCGGGATTCAGCGAGAACGGTCCGGACGACTGATAGAACCGCGTGTCCGTCGGCGCCTGCACCAGCGCACACAGCTTGCGCTGGATGGGTGGGTTGATCTGACACGGGGGATCACCCTGGTTGAGATCGATACGCCCCGAGAGATAGCGCCACAACTGGCTCACACCCAGCGGATCGGGAAACAGTGAGTTCGCGGCCGACGGATTGGTGGTGTTCGAGAACAGCGTGAGGCCAACCGGTGCCAATGTCACCGGATCCACCGGGCTCTTCAGGTACTTCACGCCGATGAACCCGGGATAGGGTCCGAACGGCGCGCCATTGATGTCTGGCGGATAGAGCCAGGTGGGCTCGTCGAAGTCGCTCTTGTACGCCACGCCCATGTCGAACGGCAGAATGGCCGTAGACGAGTTGCTGCCGGCGTCGCCCACGTCCGGGTCCATCGCGAACGCGGCAAACATGCTGTCGATCCGGTAGCCTGCCGCAGGAATGTCCACCCCCAACCGGGTCTCGGTCGTGGCTACCCAGCTGCCGCCGACGGCCGCGATCTCCGACCGAATCGCCGGATCGAGTGAGCCATACGCCGACGCATCGGACGCCGTGATATTGTAGAAAGTGAAAATGAAGTAGAGAATGTCCTCGTTGCCGGACGGGTAGTTCCATGCGATCGACCGCTGATCGACCAGAATGCCCATCGGATGTTGACGTTCGGACAGGAGGTTGGGGCTGTCCCAGTAGCGGACCCACGTGTCCTCTTGGGAGACTGCTTGCCGGTTCAGCAGCGCGGGGTTGAAGATGTCCGCATCCCGCACGACCGCTCCGTTCGGCCAGTCGGCCAAATCCCCGGGAGTGAGTGAGCTATAGACCAGACTCACCTGCTCGCCGTGCGGCTGGGTGCCTCGGGCGTCGAAAATGTAGCTGCCGACCGTGTCGCCCGCCCATGCAAAGCCTGCGTCGGCGGGAATGATCCCGGCAAGCTGCAGGCCGGAGTTGAAGATGTACTGGTTTGGCGTCCCCCCGGGCCAGAACCCACCGCCACCCAACGGGGAGCCGGTCACATCAGTGCAGATGTTGCCCTGGTTGTCCAGGCCGCACTGCACACGGTTCACGCGGGTAAACCACGTTGAGGCGGCACCCAACAGGTCGAAACCGGACCGGCGGGCCTTCTTCGCCCCGCGGACGGGCTCGGCCTGCACAGCCGAGATGGCCGCGAGGGCGAGAAACACAAACAGCAGCCCAGCCCCGGCCAGACGATTTAACAGAACTCTGCGATTCATCAGATCCTCGCTGTATGAATCCCCCGGTGGCGCCGCATCCGCGGCGCCACCGATCACCAAAAGCCTTCGTTAGAACTGCAGCTGTACGCCAACCCGAACCAACCGCCCCTGCCCAAAGAAGGTCTGCGGGGCGTTGAACTGGTTGTAGTACGCAGTGACTGCCGCCGTCTGCTCTTCGACGTCGTAAAGACCGTCGCCGTTGCCGAACCGGGCCTCCGACCGTTGGAGCATGACGCACGCCACCGCGCCACCCGCACCACCCCAATTGCTGCACGTCTGCGCGACGTTGGTCAGGTTGATCGCCCCAACCGATCGGACATTGGAACCGTCCTCATCCGACTTCGTCACTTGCTGCCAAACCCCCGTGGCGCTGGCATCCTGCTCCATGGAGAGGAGCTGTGGATCGAGCCATCCCTGCTTCAAGAACTCTTCGTTCACCACGTCCCCCGTTTCGGAAAACACTACGGGCTTGTTGGTGAAGTTGAAGACGTTGCGGATGTCCGCGTACGCCGTCCAGTTCGTCGGGCCCAGCTGGAAGCCTTTCGTGACTCGAAGGTCGAAGAACTTCTCCCACGGCGTTTCCGACGACTGCAGCGGCTCGATCAGGTCGGATACCAGTCCGAATCCGCCGGCGGAAGTGTTGCCGCGGCCGTTGTTCTCGAGCCGGGTGTACGGCAACCCGCTCCGCAGCTGCGCCACCCCGAAGACCCCAACGTCACGCAGGATCGCGCCCACCGCCGAGTTGGGGGCGAAGTCCACCGGGAAGGTCACCGAGAACGTCCCCTGGAGGCTGTGCCGACGGTCGTCCCGCGTCCGCAGCGTCGTCTGCGGCGCTTCCTGCCGCTCACCCGTCACGCCGAACGGCGCGCGCGAGATTCCGAACAAGAAGTCCGTCGGGTCCGATCCCGTGCTCTTGGAGTTTTGGACCGTGTAGGAGACCTGACCGGAGAAGATGTTGCTGAACCGCCGCAGCAGCTGGAAGTCGATCCCCCGAACGTTGCCGAAGTCCGCATTGGTCAGGATGTTCACGTTGCTCGTGCGATCGGAGAACGTGTCGAAGAACGGCAGGGTCCGGTACGTGATGTCGGACGTCTTGTCCTTGTTGTAGGCGGAGATGTCCAGCACCATATCCGGGCTGAAGGCGTGCCGGATGCCAAACTCGAAGAGAATGGTCCGGGCGAACTCCACGTCGCCGCCGAACCGGTCGTTCGTGTTCGTCTTGGCGAGATCGTTGTTGGTGCCGTTATAGAGCTGTGTGAACTCGGGCACCTGGGTCTGGTGGGCGTAGGAGAGCCGGAATCCGGTTCGGTCGGTCACCGGGAACGAGACCCGGACCCGCGGTGAGAACGCCGTGTGTCGGGGCGCCTTGTACCACACCCAATCGTTGATGCTGCAATCCTCACGGGCTTCCGTGCACGTCATGTCATCTACACTCTTGGTCGGATCGAACGCAGGGTTGGTGTAGATGCGGCCCGGCACGAGCGGGAATACTGCTCGGGTATCGTAGAGGTCATAGCGCGCGCCGAACTCGATGACGACGTCCCCGAGATCGATGCGGTCCTGCGCGAAGACACCTACCTTGAACGGATCGGCCACGTAGTTCGCACCGAAGCCGACCGACGTGTAGTTGTTGTTGAACTGGCCGATACGGGCAACCGTGCCTTCCACGCCGAACTTGAACCGGTTGAACCGGTCTACCTGCCAGTCCACGTTCGCCCGGCCCACCCAGCGACGCTCGTAACCGAAAAACTGCTGGCCGTCGTTGATGCCGAAGGTGCACATCGTCGAGTCGAACGACCGGCACGTGGATCCGGCCGTATTGACCGCCCACGGGTTGAAACGTGGATTGGCGCGGGCACGGACCTCGAGCCGACCCTCGTAGGCCGCTCGCGTGCCGCGGTCGTAGCGGTAGTTCTCGAGCAACCGGTCCCAGTCCTCATCCGTCTTGAGCTGCTTGACGATCCACCCATTGGTGGCCGGGTCCCGCGTGCCGTGCTCGCCGTCTACCTGTGCGAACCGATCCCAGTCCGAATAGAAGTCGATCGGCGAGACCACGATGCCCATGAAGGGATCGCGCAGTCCGAGTCCATCGGTCCGGGGTACGTCGCCGTTAATGAAGCGATCCGTCTGGTAGGACAGGTTCACGTTGAACGCCAGCTCGTTAGTGGCGCCACGGAATACCTGCTGGACCCAGTCGAGCACGAAAACGTTGTTGTTCTGCCGAAAACCCGCGTCGGCCTCGATGTTGAATACCCCTTCAGGGGCCATTCCCTGCGTGATGTTGGAGAGGCCGGAGAGCGAGATCCGCGAGCCACCGTAGGTGTACTGCAGCTTCGCATTGGCTCGCGTGTCCGTCGTCCAGGAGTACGGCCGGAGCCGACCCTGGCACTCGTAGCCGAAGTTGTCCTGGCCGTCACACTGCCCGCCGAACTGGATGAACTGCGGAATCACCGTTTTGACAACGTCCGCCACGACGAGGTCGGTCACCACGGTATCGACGCCGGCAAAGGTGTACGACGGGATATCCTCCATGCCTTTGCCCGTCACCGCACCGCGCGTTCCCTGCAGCGTGGCGCCGACAGAGAAGGTTAGGTTGCCGAACACCGGGCCGCTCAGAGCGCCCTGGAAGACGTTGTAGCCCTGCGACAGGTTCTTGCCCATCGGCTCGTCGGTTTCGTAGGCCACGGATCCAACCAACCGCGGGCCACCGGACCGCGTCACGAACGAGATGACGCCCGCCTGGGCGTCACCGAAGGACGCCTCCATGGCACCAGTCGTGACCGATACCTCGGCCAGGGCGGTGGTCGAAACGCCCAGCGACGAGGTCCCGGAGTTCATGCGCCGCACCGGGGCACCGTCGATGAAGATCGTGGCTTCGTTGGTGCGTCCGCCCCGGATTGAAACACCGCCTCCACGACCGGTCACGACTCCCGGCTGGAGCTGCACCAGGTTCAAAGCGTCGTTCACCGGCAGGTTGTCGATGTCTTCACCCGTCACAATGGACTTCGAGGCCACCTGGTCCCGCGGCACGATCGGTGCCGTGGCCGCGGTGATGGTGATTGCCTCCAGGGCAACGGCCCCGGACAGGCGGAAGTCGACCGTCAGCGTCTGGTCGGCCAGCACCCGGACGCCGCTGATCTCCGCCGGCTGGTACCCGATGAATTGTGCCCGCATCGAGTAGATCCCGGCCGGCACGTTGTTGATGAAATAGAAGCCGTCCTCGTTGGTGAGCGCGGCAAATGAGGTGCCGAGCACGAACACCTGCGAGTTCGCGATCGGCTGCCCCGTCGGATCCAGCACGATCCCCTGGACCTTGCCGGTGGTCCCCTGCGCCCAGAGCCCCGTGGCTCCAAACGAAAGGACACCGCAGACCAGGAGAGCGCGCGCCGCGCGGGCAAGCACGCTACGACTATTCTCTGTCATGGACTCGTCCTCCAAATGACGAAAAAACCAGAGATCCTCCGAGAACACTTTGGTGACACGTCACTGACACACGACCCGCCCAAGCCGAAGGCTCCGGCTGGAGTGAGGGAAGAGGAGTTGTCGGCGAAGTGTCGGGGAACTGCAGCTGACAAATACGATTCCGTGTCACCACCTCCGAGTGAGCTAGGGACAATGTACCGGTATACTTAGCCCTGTCAAGATTTGCGGAATGGAACGTTGTGGGTGGGCGGGTGATGTCCTTGAAATGGGACAGTTCCCGTCGGGAGCCGCGCCCCCTCTACCATATAGAAGGTCTTGCCGGGGGACCCCGATAGCCCGTTCACCCGGTGATCAATACCCGTTGGGGCTCCCGCGGCGTCACGTCGGGCCCCGCGGGCCCCAGCACCACGTTGATCTCGCTCCGCACGCCGAACCGGCCCGGAAGGTATACGCCGGGTTCCACCGAGAACCCGACCCCGGGGAGGAGCTCGCGCACGTCGTGGGTCTCGAAATCGTCGAGGTGCGGCCCCGACCCGTGGAGCTCGAGGTCGATGGAATGGCCGGTGCGGTGCCCGAATAACTCGCCGTACCCACGATCCGTGAGCAGCTCGCGGGCTGCCGTGTCGAGCATCGCCCCCGTCACCCGCTCGCCGCCGGCTACCGCACGACGTAGCCGGTCGACAGCCGCATCCCTGGCCGCCACGACCGCCTCGAACACCTGCCGCACGTCGTCCGGAGGGGTGGGGCCCGCGAAACCCATCCACGTCTGGTCCGCCCACACGGTGTCGGTGCTGCGCCGGGCCCAGAGATCGAGCAACACCACGTCACCTTCGGCCAGCGTGCGACTCGACACGCTGTCCGGGCTGTAATGCGGGTCGGCCGCATTGGGACCAAATGCGACGATCGGAGGATCGTCGAACGTCAGTCCCTGCTCCCGGATCCGCGCGATGACGTGCTGCTGCACGCCGTGCTCGTCGGTCCGACCAGGCTCCTGCACCACCCGCGCGAGCGTCGTCCTCGCAATGGTGGCGATAACCTCGGCGGCGGCCCGATGGTCGTCCAACTCAGCCGCCGACCACCGCGAGGTGAACTCGGTGACGAGCGGGGCCGACGTCACCAGCTTTGCCCCCAACCGCGTGAGCAACTCCACCACCCCACTCGGAACCAGGTCGAGATACGGCACCGCGTTCTCGGCAAAGGTCTCCATCGCGATCCTGCGCCCGCGCGTCAGGTCGGTCAGCGCCTGGTGCAGCTCCTGCCAGGTGGTGTACACCTGCACCTCTCCGGGGAACTCGCCGACACCCGGCCGGTCGATCCGATGCACGACGAGCCGGGGTGGCCCCACGGCCGCGAGCCAAAGGAACAGCCGTCGCGTGAGCATCCCGGTCGGGCCGAGCATGCGCCGCGCCACGGGGTTGATGCCGTGAAAGTCGTAGATCAGCCACCCGTCGAGGCCGCGCTGCTTGAGCGCCGCCCCGAGCGCGTCGAGATCGAGATGGGCCAACGCTGTCATGATTCACTCCCGCTTGAGGCAGCCGTCTCCCACCGGCAGGCCTCGGCACCTTGGGCCACGCAAGCGACGTGGATTACCGCCCCATCGAAGTCGGAGAACGCCCGGAGGACGGCGGCGATGGCCGACCCGTAGAAGCTGCAGGCCGCGCCGTCCGGCGTCACGTCAATGGACAGCGGTCGGGCCGACGTGGCGGACACCTGCTGCCCGTCGTGCTGTACCTCGAGGCCGAAGATCTCCCGCACCACGCTGCGCACCAGCCGGCGCCCGAGGAGACGCCGGGCTGCTCCCGGTGCGCTCCACCACACTCCACGGGCCGCCGTGCCCACCCGGCGCGACGCGCGGGTGCCCGCACGGCGGCCGGCATCGGCGAACAGCAACGCCGCATCGCCACGGCGCGCGGCCAGCCTAAGGAGCGCAATGACCTCGTCGCGCCCCACACGCTGCTGCCGCTCGGCGAGATCTGCGTAGCGTGCAATCTGCTTTTCGATGGTGCGGCTCATGCCGAGTCGCTTGGTAGTCAACTCGACGTGGTACTCGTCCAGGCCGTCCGGCTCCGGCACGTCCTGGCCCCGCATCGCCTCGAGGACGGCGAGGGGCACGAGGGCATCGACAGTAGGCTGGGTCGTGGTCGTCAAAGCGTCACGCGGGAAAAGACGGCGCAAGTTAGCAGAACGCCTGCGCGCGATCCAGCCGGGCGACGACGTTGCGGGATCCGGCGGGAGAGGCGATTCTACACCCCAACCGGGCATTCACAGGACTCCGTGCCGGAATCCGATACGAAGCGACAGACGTTCGAAGCCGAAGCGCTTCCCCACCTCGACACGGTCTATCGAGTGGCACTGCGCTTGGCAGCGGACGAGTCGCGTGCCGAAGATCTGGTTCAGGAGACGATGCTGAGAGCCTATCGTTCGTGGCATCAGTACACGCGTGGAACCAATGCCCGCGCGTGGCTCCTCACCATTCTGCGCCACACGTTCATCAATCAGTACCGCAAGGCGAAGCGCGCGGCCGTCGAGGTCGACATCCACCAGATCGAATCGTACACGGTTTTCCACGACGTGCAGGAAACGGATCCGGAGGGCGCCTTCTTCGACACGATCGTCGACGACGAGGTCCTGCGTGCGATCGACACCCTGCCGGACGGGTTTCGCGAGACGCTGATCTTGAGCGACGTCGAGGGACTTGCATACGCCGAGATCGCCACAATCACGGAGGTTCCTGTGGGTACCGTGAAGTCGCGCCTGTTTCGGGCACGCCAGGCGCTGCAACGCCAGCTGTACGACTACGCGGTCGAGATGGGCTATATCCAGAGACGGGAAGCATGACGGACGAGCCGAGAGACACCGATTGCATGGAGGTGCTGGACCGCCTCTACGAGTACATCGACGGGGAACTCACCCCTGAACGAGCCGCGGAGGTTCGGCGTCACCTCGATGCGTGCGCTCCCTGCTTCCGGCTCGCCGGATTCGAGAGCGCGTACGTGCGGTTCCTCGAGGCCCGCACCCGTGGCCAGCACGCACCGGCGGCGCTTCGCAAGAAGATCCTCGAGCAGCTCCTCCTGGAGGGAAGCAGCTCCGAGTCACCGTGAGCGTCGCCCTCGCTCTGGGGCTGGCGGCGGGGCTCGCGGCGGTAGGCGCCATCCTGCGCTGGCTCACCTGGAGCGGCGCCGCAGCCGCGACGCTCGTTGGCGGTACCATCTTGGCAACGACCGGTCTCGCGGGCGGAGCCCTCCTCGCGCTGTTCTTCGTTTCCGGAAGCCTCCTCACCTATGCGCTCCCCGCCCATCGTCATTCCGTGGATGCACGCTCGGGAGCCCGCACCTGGCGACAGGTTGTGGCCAACGGCGCATGGGCGGCGTTGGGCGCGGCAACAACCACCGCCGCTCCCGGCGCAGGATGGGCCGTCCTGATCGGCGCACTGGCGGCCGCGCAGGCAGACACGTGGGGCACGGAAATCGGAGGCCTGGCCCGCGTTTCGCCGAGGCTCATCACCACCGGTGGCCGGGTGCCAGCCGGCACGTCTGGCGCGATCACGGCTCTGGGGACGACGGCGGGCATCGCCGGGGCGGCGCTCATGGCGGGACTCGGGCTCACACTCGGTGCGCCCGTGACGGCTGCCTCTTGGGGCGCGGCCGGAGGTGTTGTTGGGACGCTGGTCGACTCCGTGCTCGGCGCGACGGTGCAGGCCAAGTATCGCTGCGAGCGCTGTCATGCCGAGACCGAGCGCCAGACCCACCACTGCGGCGAACCGGCTACCCGACTTGCCGGCTGGCGCTGGATCGACAATGACGTCGTGAACGCGCTCGCGACGGGCGTGGGGGCCGGTGTGGCGGCGGCAGGCTGGGTGCTGGTCACCGGCTGACGGGACGGCACCAACCCGCGGCACTCCCTTTGGCGGCGCCACCGTGTGAGATTAGGCCGTTCGATTGAACCCCTGGAGGAATCGCAACATGCAGAGGATCGTCCGCTCGATCACCGCCGAGTTTCTGGGCACGTTCCTGTTCGTGTTCATCGCAGCGGGCGTCGTGGTGGTCGACGCCTCGCGGGGCGGACAGCCGGGTCCGGTCGGTATCGCGATCGCCCAAGGACTCGCTTTCGCGATCGCCGTCACCGCCACGCTGAGCATCTCGGGCGGGCACATCAACCCCGCCGTGACGTTCGGGCTGTGGCTCGCGAAGAAGATCGACGGGAAGCTGGGCGCGCTCTACGTGCTGGCCCAGTTGCTCGCTGCCGTGCTCGCCGTGGCGTGCGTACGGTTCCTCCTCCCGGAGGTCGCAGGCGACATCACCAACTGGGGGACGCCCCGCGTATCCGGAATTCTGACCGACGTGCAGGCCGTGGCCATCGAGGCCATCCTCACGCTGTTCCTGGTGAGCGCCGTGTTCGGCACAATCATCGCGGCCGACGCACCCAAGGTGGGAGGGTTTGGTGTCGGTCTGGTGGTTCTCTGTAATGTTCTGGTCGGTGGGACCCTCACGGGAGCTGCCATGAACCCCGCCCGCGCGTTCGGGCCCGCTCTCATCGCGGGTGAGTGGCAGGGACACCTGATCTTCTGGGTCGGCCCGATTCTGGGTGCGGCGGTCGCCGCCGCCATCTGGGGGTGGGTCCTGCTGCCATCAAAGGACCCCGAGCCGGGCGCGCCCGAGGTCTGATCGGCGTCAGCGGTCTCGGTGCTTCTTCACCCGCAGGTACAGCGTGATCGAATAGGCCAGAATGACCACGGCGGTCACGATGTAGGCCGCGACCATGTACGCCCCATTGTCAGGATATTCCACCGGCGGCCTCCTCTTCGCGCACGTCCTGCATCACCGCCAGCGCGTAGCGCTGCATCACCAATCCAATGTAGAGCACCGTGCACACGGCGAACGAGCTGAGCAACGTCACCAGCATGACGCTGGGAAGCGACGGTGCGTCGGGCTTCAGCACCACGGGATCGGGGTGCAACGTCCGGAACCAGTACACGGTCACGTGGATGAACGGCACCAGCACCAGGGCCATCACCCCAAGTACGGCCGAAAACCGCGCCCGCACCTCGAAGTCGGTGAGGGCATTGCGCAGCACCAGGTAGCCCACGAACAGCAGGAACGTGAACAGCGTCGACGTGAGTCGCGCGTCCCAGGTCCACCACGTGCCCCAGACCGGTTTGCCCCACAGGGGTCCCGTGGTCAGCATCACCACGGCGAGGGCAGTCCCCACCTCGGCAGACGCCGCCGCCATCAGGTCGAACTTCCGGTCGCGCATCATCAGGTAGAGCAGGCTCAGGAGACCGCACACCGAGAAGGCGAGCAGGGCGGCCCACGCCACGGGCGCGTGAACATAGAAGATCTTTTGCGCTGGCCCTTGGGTGCGCTCGATGGGAGTGAACATGAGGGCACGCACGTAGATGCCGGCAAGGCCCACGAGCGCGAGGCCCATCACGACGGCTCCCCGCCGAGCGGTCCGCAGCGCACGATCACGGCGGGTCATTCGATCAGGATTGCCTCAAAAAGTAAGAGGGACAACGTAAAGAAGATGATATCGAAGGCGGCGAGCAAGCTAAGCCAACCGGTCATCTCGCTCAAGGGCCGAAGCGCCAGGATGCGCCACGTGAGCTGCACGGCGCTCACGATCGGCGGTACCAGAAAGGGCAGTAGTAGTACCGGCAGCATCACCTCGGAGAATCGGGTCCGCACCACCATCGCGCTCAGGAGCGTGCCCACGGCCACATACCCGATGGTCGCCAGGGCAACCACCACCATCAGAGTTGGAAGCTGCCGCCAGATAGGCACGTCGTAGAACAGGATGAACAGCGGGAGCGACACCAGCTCCACCACGCCGAGAAACACCAGGTTGCCGGCGACCTTCCCGAGGAACAGTGCGGTGGGCGAGATCGGAGTGAGCCGCAGGCCGTCCAGCGCGTGGTTCTCGCGCTCCAGCAGGAAGGCGCGGTTCAAGCCCAGCATGCCCGCAAACGTGAAGGTCACCCAGAGGGCGCCCGGCGCGAGATCGTAGTCCCCCACCGATGTCTTGTCGCGGGCGAAGTACAGGACCGCAAGGACCAGCACCGCGAAGACCAGGGACGAGATGAACGCGGTCTTCGTCCGCCATTCGACCTTGAGGTCCTTGCGGGCCACCGCCAGGGCGGTCCCGAAGAGTGAGCTAGACGCCACTGGCCACCAGGTCCCGGTAGCGTGACACGATGGCGCCCGCGTCGGGACCGGGCAGGGGCTCCAGCGCCGCGAGCCGTCCGCTCACCATGTATCCCACGCGTGCCGTCACGCTGGCTAATTCGATCAGCTGGTGCGTGGCGATCAGCAGGGCGGCGCCGCGCGCCTTCAGCTCGGCGATCACGGCCAGCACGATCTGCGATGCGGCGTCGTCGAGGCCGGTGAGGGGCTCGTCGAGCAGGAGCACGTCCGGCTCGTGGAGCAGGGCCCGCGCAATCGCGAGCCGCTGCAGCATGCCCCGACTGAAGGTGGCGATCCGCTCGCCGGACACGTGTCCCAAGCCGAGGCGTTCGAGCAGTCGGTCGGCGCGGCCGTCGTCGCGGAGACCATGCAGTCGGCCGAAGAAGACGAGGTTCTCGCGGGCGGTGAGGGCGTCGTACATCATGGTGTGGTGCGCGACCATGCCCACCATCCCCCGATAATCGATTTGCCCCTTATGCGCCTTCAGGAGACCGGCCATGACGCGGAGCAGGGTGGTCTTTCCCGCCCCGTTACCGCCGACCAGCATCACCGCCTCACCCGACGCGATGTCCATCGAGACGTTTCGGACGACCCAGCGGTAACCGAAGCGGCGCGAGACCTCGTGCACGCGGACGGCGGGTTCAGAGCTGGCCATCGAGCTCCCGGCCCCGGCTATCCTGCGCCGCGGCGGCTCTGCTCGCGGGCGGTCCCGGGGTCACACCATCGAAGGGTGAAGAGCCGGTGCCGACCTGCGGCCCCGGCCAAGGCGCCGCAATATACCACGGCCTCCCGAGGCGCGGCACGAGCCATGCAGCACGTCCGTTCCGCGCCGCCGGGGTTGAGCGACCGTGTCGGAGGCGTTCTAATATCCTGACCCACCCGATCGCCGATCGGGTCGCGATCGGTCACCTCCCCGAACGAGGACGGTTCCATGGAAGAGAAGCTGCAGACCCTGCTCAGGGAGAAGCGGACCTTTCGGCCCCCGCGCGAGTTCACCCGAGCGGCCCATGTGGGGAGCAAGGCGATCTATAAGGAAGTCTCCTCCAAGCGACTGCGCTTCTGGGCCAACCAGGCCCGGGAGCTGACGTGGTTCTCCAAGTGGAAGAAGGTCCTGGAGTGGAAGCCACCCCATGCCAAGTGGTTCGTGGGAGGGAGGCTGAACGCATCGGTGAATTGCCTCGATCGTCACATCGATACGGCCACGCGGAACAAGGTGGCGATCCTGTGGGAGGGCGAGCCCGGCGACCGACGCGCCATCACGTACTGGGAGCTGTATCGCGACGTCAACCGGTTCGCCAACGCGCTCAAGAGCCTCGGCGTGAAGCGCGGTGACCGCGTGGCCATCTACCTCCCCATGATCCCGGAAGCCGTCGTGGCCATGTTGGCCTGCGCGCGGATCGGGGCGCCGCACTCCGTTGTGTTCGGCGGGTTCGCCGCCCACGCGCTCCGCGACCGGATCAACGACGCCAAGGCCAAGGTGCTCATCACGGCCGACGTCGGCTACCGGCGTGGGCAGCAGGTGCTGCTCAAGCGCAATGCCGACCAGGCGGTTGCCGAAACGCCATGCATCGAGCACGTCGTGGTGGTGCGACGCGAGGAAGCGCCAAGCACCCAGATCCACATGGAACCGGATCGCGATGTCTGGTACCACCGGCTGATGGCCGACGCGGAGGCGTACTGCAAGCCGGCGGTGCTCGATGCCGAGCACATGCTCTTCACTCTCTATACGTCCGGGACCACCGGGAAGCCCAAGGGTATCGTCCACACGACGGGCGGCTACATGACGCAGGCCGTCGCGACCACGCGGTGGGTGTTCGACCTCAAGCCCGAGGACGTCTACTGGTGCATGGCCGACATCGGGTGGATCACCGGTCACACCTACGTGGTCTACGGTCCACTGGCACTCGGCGCCACGGCGGTGATCTACGAAGGTGCGCCCGACTGGCCGGATCGGGATCGCGTGTGGGACATCGTGGAACGGTACGGCGTGACGGTGTTCTACACAGCCCCAACCGCTATCCGGGCCTTCATGAAGTGGGGCCCCGAGCACCCCAAGAACCGCGACCTGTCCTCGCTCCGGCTCCTCGGCACCGTGGGAGAGCCGATCAATCCGGAGGCCTGGATGTGGTACCACCGGAACATCGGCGGCGAGCGGTGCCCGATCGTCGATACGTGGTGGCAGACCGAAACCGGCGGGATCATGATCACCCCGCTGCCCGGGGTCACGACCACCAAGCCGGGATCGGCCACCATCCCTTTCCCGGGGATCGAGGCGGAACTGGTCGACGCCAACGGCAAGCCGGTCAAGGTGGGCGGCGGCTATCTGGTGATGACCAGTCCGTGGCCTGGCATGCTCCGTACGATCTACGGCGACGACAAGCGATATCGGGAGCAGTACTGGAGCCGGTTCCCTGGCAAGTACTTCACGGGGGACGGTGCCAAGCGGGATGAGGACGGCTACTTCTGGATTCTCGGGCGCGTGGACGATGTGTTGAACGTGGCGGGCCACCGGATCGGGACCATGGAAGTCGAGAGCGCCCTGGTCTCACACCCGTCCGTCGCAGAGGCGGCAGTGGTGGGCAGGCCGCACGACGTGAAGGGTCAAGTGTTGGTGGCGTTCGTCATTCTGCGCTCGGGACACCACGCGAGCCCGGCGCTCCTGGACGACCTCGAGGAACATGTCGTCACGGAGATCGGGGCGATTGCGCGCCCCGAGGACATCATCATCACTGCCGAGCTCCCCAAGACCCGGAGCGGTAAGATCATGCGGAGGCTGCTCCGCGACATCGCGACCGGAACCGCCCTGGGCGACGTCACCACGCTGGCCGACCCTGCCGTGGTGGCGGCCCTCAAAGAGAAGTACGAGGCGAACGAGAGTTAGGCGGCGGTGCCTCGGGTGGCGGCGGGCCGCCCCATGGCTCGAAGGCCGAGCACCGCCGCTACCAGGATGCTGGCGATGATCACGGCCGATGCCACGCACCAGCGGCACCATGCGTGAATCACCGCCGCCTCCAGATAGGTGAGATAGGCGCTGTAGACCACGCCGACGGCGGCGACGAGCACGAGACCCACGGTGGGCTCACGTCGCTCCTGCCAGCGAGGTTGCAGGCCGAGCAGACTGAGCGCCAGGAGCACCAGGTACGCAAGCATCCCGAAAAAGGCCACCGGGATGCCGAGCAGCTCCGCATACTCGGAGAGCTGGACGACCTCGCACCCACCGTCACCGCAGACCAGCGCGCCCAGCAGACCGACCTTCCACAGCCAGAGATAGAGCGAGATCAGGAAGCCGACGAGCCCGAGCACGGCGGCAACCATTCTGTGCTTCACCTCGCAGTGGCTCCCTCGGCCCGACGCACCAGCGCGACCACGCTGTCATAGGAGATCGAGCCCGCCACCAGCAGACCGCCGATCAGGAAGCTGGGGGTGGAGTTCACGCCGACGGTCATGCCCTCCTCCCGACCCGCGGCGATCTGCGCCGCGTAGCGATCCTCGTCGACGCAGTCCTCATACTGCTTCATGTCGAGCCCAATCGCCTCGGCGTACTGCTCGAAGCGTCGAGCCGGCCGGCGGTCCCGCACCCAGGCCTGCTGGCCAAAGTAGAGCTGATCCGCCATCTCCCAGAACCGTCCCTGTTCGCCGGCGCATGCCGCCGCCATGTGCGCCGCCGGAGACTGGGAATGCCCGGGCAGGGGGAAATCACGATACCGAAGCCGAACCCGACCCGTGGCGACCAGGCGCTGCTTGATGTCCGGTAGGGTCAGGATGGCGAAGTGCGCGCACGCGCCGCACTCGAAGTCGGCGTATTCGACAATCTCCACCGCCGCGGAATCGCTCCCGAGCACGTGGCCGGGAAATGACGTCGCACTCACTGGGGTCGGCCCGACCTCGACCGCAGAGCCGTCTGTGCGGGCCATCCAGATCGCCGCCGCGCCCACCAGGGCGATGACGCCGAGCACGACATAGAACGGCTTCAGATTCATCGACTGCGCCATGGCTCCTCATCGTCGTCGTCGGGGCCAAGCTCCACGCCGTCAGCCCCGAAATCCAAGTGCTCCATCTGCCGGCGGGCCCGATCGACCAGCCGTCGATTGCGCGCCGCTTCCGGCGAATCGTAGGTACAGCGAACCTCGTAATGAAACAGCTCGCTGCGGGCATCGCCCATCAGCTTCAGGAGCTCCGGGCCACCCCGCAGGAGGCTCCCGTCGGCGTCCAGCTCCCGGATCCGGGCCGCCAACCCCCTCAGCAAGTCCCGTAGTCTGGCCGTGCGAGACTCCTCGTCGTACGTGGGCTCCGACATACTGCTGCTCCTCATTGGAGGGTCGTGACCTGGTCAGAGTAATGTAGCCATCGTCGAGTCGGTTTGCGCGCCTCCCGTCAGGTGTTTATCTTTCTCGGCTAAGGATGTCTTGCTCCATTTTTGAAGCCATCGGAGTATACTACATGGGAAAAAACAGTCCGAAGCACGACGGGTCGACCGCCCTCGAGAAGGCGCGCGACGAGCTGTACAGCCACATCCTGCGGTGCGGCGTCCTGCAGGCGACGCCGGAGCACCAAAAGGAGTGGTTTGACGACACGATCGAATACATGTCCGAGCGGTATCCCCTGACGGAATCCCATCTCGAGGCTCTGCGAGCCCTCGGTGAGCGGTACTGTCAGCCCGTGATCGGCCATGGCCCGGCAGTGACCGCCGGCAGTTGACCGCCGCATCCCCGTCCGGTAGCCAGGATACCCCGCTCGGCCCGCGGGGTTCTTTTTTTGACTGCGGTGATGGTTTACCGGCGTGTCCGTCGCCAGCGGACCCGAAACCCCGCAGACGCGCGCACCCCACCGGCCAGCCCCGCTTCCACGAACCAGCCGCTCCGCCCCCCGGGCGCCGTTTCCACTCCCACCAGCACCACCACGTACTCCACGAATTCGTCCTGGGTCGCGCCGACAGTGACGCCGCCACCAGCGTACGGGGCGAGCCCGCGGCGGCGAAACGGATTGAGGTGGTACGACACCACCAGCTCGACCCTGCCAGCCAGCGCCCCTTCCCGATCACCGACATTGGCGCTGATCCCGATGCGCGCTCGACCGCGGCTGCGCAAAGCGAACCCCATGCCGCCACCGACGAACGTCGAATCGGCAAAGGCCGCGAGGCCCTGAACCTGCCACTCCCGCGCCTGTCCTTGCAGTCCCGTCACGGCCAGCGTGAGGAGGCCCACGACCACGAGTGCGCTACGCAAGCTCGAGCTCATGGTTGACGCGAATGTCCGGGGCGAGCGAGTGCACCACGGAGCAGTACTTCTCGAGTGAAAGGGCCACCGCCCGCTCCGCCTTGGCACGGTCCAGACCCTCGCCGGCCAGTCGGTAGCGAAACCGAATGGCGATGTAGCGACGCGGTTCGTCATCACGTCGTGTTCCCTGAACCTCGACCGTCAGCGTCTCCAGACCGACGCGCATCTTCTTCAGCATCACGACGACGTCGGCGGCCGAGCAGCCGGCGCAGGCGAGAAGCAGGGTGAGCATCGGGCTCGGTCCGGCTGCCCCGTCGCCGTCGATCGTCACGCTCGGCGTCGATGGATCGATCCCGCCGCCCGTGAAACGCAGCCGCTCTCCGGCCCACTCCAGTCGCACCGCCCGTTCCTGCGGCATCTCACCTCCACCGTCGGGTCGTGAGTCCGATCATGAATCGATGTCGATCGAACGCGTCCATCGCATGATACTCCAGGAGCCAGCTCACCGGATCTCGCACGCGCACCTCGAACCCGACAGCGAGCTGGATCCACACACCGGGGCATCCGGGGTCCTGCCCGCACAGCTCGCGACCGAACAGGCCGAGCCCCGTACCGACGTAGGGGACGACCACCTGCACGTCATCGACAAACCGGTACACCAGCTCGAGGCTGGCCACGTAGGTGTTGTCGTCGCCCAGGAATCCGAGATCACCGGATGGCCGCAGTCGGAGCCGACAGGTGAACAGATGCCCAACGTCGAGGGCCATCGAGACGATCGCCTGACCTGGTCCGTCGAAATCCACACCACCACGGGCGCTGAATCCGTACAGGCCGATGTCGGTTCGCGGTTCTTGCGCCTCGAGGGGGGTGAACCCCAACGCGAGCGGGAATAACCACCCCAACACCGCCGTGCGAGAACACATGCTCATCTCCTGCGGGACGTGCGAAGCGTACGGGCAGCTCGCGTATAGTCGGCAATCGCGTACACGGAGATCGCCGCGGTGGCCCACGCCAACGGACGCAGCAGGTCGGACCCGGCGAGAAACGCGAGCAGCGTGAGCAACTGGCCCACCGTCACGGCCTTGCCACCCGCGCGTGCCGGTAATGTGGTCGGCTTCCGCAGCGCCCACGTCGCAGCGAACGCCAGCATGGCTACGAGATCGCGCAGCAACACACCGATGAGCTCGAGCGGCCCGAGCACCCCGCTGCGGAGCACGACCACGAACGCCAGCACCACGAACGTCTTGTCGCAGACCGGATCGAGCACGACGCCGAGTCGTGAGCCACCGATGCGCCGGGCCCAGATCCCGTCGACGAAGTCGCTGGCCGCCGCCACGATCAGCACGATCAGGCGCACGCGCAGGTCGGGCACCACGAGAAACACCACGGACAACGGCAGCCGCAGGGCAGTGAGAAAATCGGGAGCCCGAACAAACGATCTTGGTTGCCGCCCGCTGCTGACGCCGGTACCTTCCATACTCTTCACACGCTCGGGGCCGGAGGGATCGTGGACACCGCCCTGCTCAAACAAGCTGCCATCTTTGCGGATCTGGAGGACGCCGAGTTGGACCGCATCGGCGAACTCTGCAAAGAGCAGCGCTTCAAGTCCGGCCAGACCATCTTCAAAGAAGGTGCGCCGGGCAATCGCCTCTTCATCATCGCTGCGGGCGAGGTGCGCGTATCCCGGCAGGTACCCGGCTCGGGCGAAGAGGCCCTCGCCGTCCTCAAGCAAGGCGCATGCTTCGGCGAAATGGCCGTGTTCGATCGCTCGGAGCGATCGACCGACGCCATTGCCAACACCGACTCGACGCTGCTCACCATCGAGCGATCCGACTTCGAGATCCTGCTGGACTTCGACCGGGACCTCGCCTTCAAGGTGCTCTGGAGCGTCGTGCGTCTCCTCTCCCAGCGGTTGCGCACCACCAACGAGAACCTCCGCTCCTTCCTCGCCATGTCGATGTTCTGATCGCCCACCGGCTCACGCCGGGTTCGACCCATCACGTTTGCCCGTCCCCCGCACCACATACTCCGCCCGCGCATCACTGACGAACACCTGTGCCGCTACGCGGTGGACGTCATTCACCGAGACCGCACGCAATCGGGCCGGCGTCTCCGCCATCTGGTCCGCCACACCGTAGATCCAGGCGTCGAGCATCTCTGCCGCCATTGCCCGCCCCGTCACACGCGAGATCTCCGTGACGCCGGCTACGTAGTTCCGGGCCCGCTCGACCTCGTCTTCCGACGGCGGCACGCCAGCCAGGCGCTCCAGCTCGTGCAACATCGACTCGCGAGCCTCGTCCTCCCGGTCAGGCTCCGTCGCGATGTAACACAGCACGGCCCCGGCATGCTGCCCGAGCCAGGGCAGCGCGGCCACGGTGTAGGCCAGCGATCGCTTCTCACGCAATTCCTCGAAGAGCCGCCCCGCAAGGCCACTCAGGAGGCCGCCCATCACCTTGAGCGGGAACCGGTCGGCCGATGCGTACGGTGTGGCTCGAAACGCCATGGCCAGCGCCGATTGTTTCTTGTCGCGTTCCTCGCTCGCGCGACCGGGCATCCAGCCGGGAGCCGCCGACACCTCTGGCGCACTCGCCCCGACGGGCATCCATGCGGCGAGAGGGGCGATCGCGTCGAGGCTGCCGTCGGCCTCGACGTCCCCCACCACGACCACCACCGGCCGCCGACCCACGGCCTGCTGCCACCAGCCACGAACCCCGTCGGAGCCGAAGGTCATGACCGTTTCAGGCTCCCCAAACACGGGCAATCCATACACGTGTCCCGGGAACGCTTGCGCCAGCACTCGCTGCAACGGGTGGCGGAACATGTCGTCGCGCGCGCGCCGCGCATCGCTCGCTTGGAGCTGTCGTTCGATGACGAGATCGGCGTCGGCAAGATGCGGCTCTCGCGCCAGCGCGCTGAGCAGCCGGGCCGCTCCGTGGAGCGCGTCGGCTCGCACCGTCATACTCCACCCGAGCGTTTCAGACGTGACACCGGCGCCGATCGGGCCGCCGAGCGACTCGGCCGTCTGCGCCAACTCCTCACCACTCATCCCGGCCGCGCCGCGGAGCGCCAGGCGCGCCACCAGCCAGGAGATGCCGGCCGTGGCTTCGGTCTCGCCAGTCGGCGCTCCCGGAAAGTGCAGCAGCAGCGTCGCCAGTCCGGACGCGCGTTTTGGGCGGACGAGCACGTCGACATGCTGGAGTCGGTACAGCGTGATCCCACCGGGGAGCGTTTCGGCCCGGGCACTCGGCGGCCCCACCACTCCCAGGGCGGGCAGGGTGGGGACCGGCGGCGGCGACGTCGCGGCACGCTCGAGCACCGGTGGCCATCCCGTGGCAAACGGATCCGCACCGTCAGACTTCGCGAGGTAGAACACCCCGGAAGCGACATCGGCGGGAAGGTGCTCCCGAACGACCCGCTGCACATCCTCCGACTTTACCGCGAGCGTACGCTCGAGCAAGTCGTCCAGGATCTCGTAGCTCCCGAGTGCCTCACCCTCGCATAGCGCGGTGGCCCTGCCTTCCATCGACTCCATGCGCTGTGCCCAGGACGTGACGGTGAGCGCGCGGGCCCGTTCCAACTCCGCTGGCGTCGGACCCCGTTCCGCCAGATCGTTCACAAGGGCGAGCGCTCTGCTGACCGCCTCCTCCACACGGTCGGCCTCCGCCTCGAGCGAGATCTCGAACACCCCCACCTCGGTTGGCGTATAGTGGTCCGCTCGCACCGTGGCCGCGATCCCGGGAACGCGGAGCGCACGGTACAGACGCGATCCCCGCCCGCTACCGAGAATGGAGCCGGCAACGTCGAGCGCCGGTGTGTCGGGGTGAAGCGTGCCCCGGGTCCGCCACCCGAGGCTCACCAGTGGGCGCTTCACGTCTCCGCGGAGCACGCGGATCTTGGGGATTCGCTCCTCGGGTTCGCCTGGCGAGCCCTCGACCGGAAATGACGGGCGGGCCCAGTTCCCATAAACCTCTTCCGCCAGCTGCATCACTTGCTCGACGGCGAGATCGCCGACCACGGCGACGATCACCCGTTCCGGGGTGTAGCGCGTCGCATAGTAGCGACGGACGTCCTCCGGTATGAGCCGCCGCAGCCCTTTCTCCGTGCCGATCCTCCACCGGCGCATGCGGTGCACGCTGAACAGCAGTTGGAACAGGGTTTCCGTCGTGACGTCCCCCGGTGCATCCAACTTGCGTTTCGCTTCCTGGACGATCACCTCCAACTCCCGCCTGAGCTCGTCCGCATCCAGAGCGGCATGCATCAGCGCGTCGGCCTGCACGTCCAACGCCTTGGCGATCCCACCGTCGCGCGATGGCAGCACCGTGTGGTAGACCGTCTTGTCGTAGATCGTGCCCGCGTTGATGTAGCCGCCGAGCAGCTGCGTCTCGCGGGCGATCACTCCCGGTCCGCGACGTCCGGTGCCCTTGAAGTACATGTGCTCCAGCACGTGGGCGATCCCGACCCATTCGTCAGGCTCGTCGAAATAGCCGGCACGCACGTGGGTCACGACCGCGATGACCGGGGCCGCCGCATTCCGCTGCGCGAGCACGGTGAGACCGTTGGGGAGAACTCGTTTGACAACGCCGGTGGTGACGGACATTGGCCAAAGCTAACACCGCAAAAGCCAGCGCCGCACGCGGCTTCGGGGCCGGGCGCGGCGCGGACGTCGCGCGGTCGTCGCGCGGGTTTAGCGGAGGATCTCCAGGAGTCCGGCCGCGGCGACGCCCTCGACGAAGCTTTGAGGATCGGACACCGGAATCACTACACCGTGCCGCGTGCGGCTGCGGCGGGCTACGTACTGCATGTACTCCTGCACCGACGCTCCGGCACCGTGACGGTCGTCCATCTTCATCTGCAGAACGATCTCCTCCCACGTGCCGGCGTAAGTGATGCCAGTAGTGGTCTTCACGCGGTGCGTCTCAACCGCGCTCCGCCGCTGCATGCCCTGAAGTTCGGTGAGCAGGGTCCCGAACAACTCGATCTGGTGGGGGTCGCGCACCGAGCCATCGGGTTGCGTGGTGGCGATCTCGGTCAGGAACTGCTCGACCGGATCCAGATCGGCAGCGAGCTCCACGAGACGCCGCTTCCACGGCTGCAGCTCCGGGTCTTCTGGTGGCAAGCGGTAGATAGACTTCTTCAGCTCGATCGTTCGCCAGAGGGCCAGCTCGTCATAGTGTTCGGTTGGGTCGGTATGCTCGAAGTGGAACAGGCTCGCGTCGTACTCGCCGCGATCGTAGAGCAGATTGCCGAGGTAGATGCGTGACTCGGCATGGTGTTCATCGAGGTCCAGGGCGCGTCGCAACCAGTACAGGGCCCCCTCCTCGTCACCGAGGCGGTGGGCGGCATAGCCAAGCGAGGCGGCCGGTTCGGACGAATCCGGGTGCTTCTCGGCCGCGATCTCGAAAAACCCCTTCGCGTGACGCAGCATGCCCTCGCGGAATAGCGCGCGTCCGATCTGCAGCATCAGATCGTGATCCTCGCGGAACCCCAGGCCGAGCACGCGGTCGAAGCACTGCAGGGCGCTGGTCCGCTCTCCGAGCTTGAGGAGCGCCTCCCCGAGTCCGGCAAGGGCCTCCTCGCCCGTCGGATCGAGGGCGACCGCCTTCTCGAACCGCGCCCGAGCCCACGCATACTCCTCGCACGCCAGGTAGGCGTATGCGAGACCGACGTGCAGCTCGACGGCGTGCGGAAACCGCTCGATCGCCTCCTTCAGCTGCACGATGGCGTCGTCGTACCGACCCTCGTTGTAGAGCCGGTGAGCGCGTTCGGCAAAATCGTCGGAGCTGAGGAAGGGGTCCGACATCATCGGCCGGGCCTCCAGTGGAAGGTTGCGACAGAATACACGATGAGTCGCAATCACACAAGTGGTTCGGGCATCATGACTTGCGGCTGTCAGGTCCCGGCGGGCCCGCCGGATGGATCACAAACGCGACGTCCCTGGGAGGCCACGCGGCGGCCGGCCGCGCGCATCCCCGGGGACATGGCGGTGGCGGAGAGGTCCTAGTTGGTCGCCGGTGGCGTGACGGCCAGATCGGCGGTGTGGATCTTCCACACCTTTTGATCCTGGTCTTTCATCCAGATCAGGAGTCCATGTCCGGAGGCGACCGGGAGCCGGCGGTTGTCGCGACCGACCACGTCGGTGGAATGCCGGAAAGTCGCCTGTGCGATCCCTCGCGCCAGCACCTGCACCTCGAGCTCGCTGATCACGAAGTTCATGTACTGGATGCTGCCGTACAGGTCCCGGATCGCCTGCTCGGTCGGTTCCCATCCTTCGGTGCGGCGGCCGTCCGCCCACATCACCTTCAGGTTGGGCTCCTGATGGTAGAACGTGAGCAGACTGTCAATCCGGGCGTTGTTCATCGTCCCCTGCCAGGCATTGACGCGCTCGATCACGACCTGCTGGTCGAGCAGCGCCTCCCGCCTGGTCAGATCCGATTGCGTGCACGCCAGCAGCATGGCGCACGTCACCATCAACAGCAGTCTCGACAGCGGCATGTGACCGCCCCCTGAATAGCGAGAACGTCGACTAGTTCCTCTCCCAAAGCTACCGCACCGCATACTTGCGTCAACATGGGTCCCGCGATAGCGTATCCAGCCGACACAGGTGGCGAGGGCGTTGACACGCGATTCACGAATGGGCGGCGGGCGCCGGTCCAATCGACCGGAGGATCCCCAGCCGCCTTGTTTTTTTCTCGACGACCGCCCTGCCGAGGTGCGCATGCGACTCACCCCACTCCTCATGCTGCTGGCGTTGCCGGCAGCGGCCCAGCAGCCCCCGCCCTCAGGGGATCCGCGCATCCACGAAATCGTCGCCGACGTGGCGGCGAACCGCATCGCCCGCGATATCCGGACCCTGGTCTCGTTCGGCACCCGCCACACCCTGTCCGACACGGTATCGGCGACGCGAGGAATCGGCGCCGCGCGCCGCTGGATCAAGGCGGAGTTCGAGCGGATCTCGGCTGACTGCGGCGGGTGCCTGGACGTGTCGTACGTCGCCGAGGTCTTCCCGGCCGGGGCGCGACGGCTCCACCCGTCGCGCGAGACGAACATCGTCAATGTCGTGGCGATCCAGCGGGGGGTCACCGATCCGAACCGGGTGGTGGTCATGAGCGGCGACATCGACAGCCGGATCAGCGACCCCATGAACTACGCCGATTCCGCGCCGGGCGCGAACGACAACGCCAGCGGCGTTGCCGGCACGCTGGAGGCTGCGCGGGTGCTGACACGGCACCAGTTCGGTGGGTCGATCGCCTACCTCGCGCTCTCGGGCGAGGAACAGGGGCTCTACGGAGGCCAGACCGTGGCGCGGCTGGCGAGGGACAGCAGCTGGAACCTCCAAGCCGTGCTCAACAACGACATGATCGGCAACATCAGCGGCATCAATGGCGTGATCGACAACGCCACGGCCCGAGTGTTCTCCGACGGAACGCCCCCAACGGAGACCGATCAGGAACGCGCTGCCCGACGGTTCACGGGCGGAGAGGTGGACGGGGTGTCGCGGCAGCTCGCCCGCTACATCGACCGCATCGCCGACCACTACCTCCCTGGGCTCGATGTGTTGTTGGTCTACCGGCTCGACCGATTCGGGCGGGGCGGCCACCACCGACCGTTCGCCGACTTGGGGTTCCCCGCTGTTCGGATCATGGAGACCAACGAGCATTACGACCGTCAGCACCAGGACATCCGGGTGGAGAACGGCATCCATTACGGGGACGTTCTCGAAGGGGTGGACTTCACCTACGCCGCCAAGCTGACGGCGCTCAATGCCGCGACGCTCGCCGCCCTGGCGTGGGCCCCCCGTTCGCCGCAGGAAGTCCGCATCTGCGGCGCGGTGCAGGCGTCTGCCCGGCTGGCCTGGGATCCGCCGGCTCACGCCGCTTCCGTGGCCGGCTACCGGGTGTACTGGCGTCTCACCGACTCCCCCACCTGGGACAACGCGCGCCCAGTGGGCAACGCCACCGCACACACCTTCGAGGGACTGGTCGTCGACAACTACTTCTTTGGCGTGGCCTCCGTGGCCGCTGACGGGAACGAGAGCACGGTCGTATTCCCCCGTCAGGCACGCCGGGGAGAGGGCTGTTGAGCAGCTTCTCACCGTACCAGCGGCGACTCTTCATCTTTTTGAGCGTCGCGACCTTCTTCGAAGGCTACGACTTCATCGCGCTGAGCCAGATCCTGCCCAACCTGCGGACGGACTTCGGTCTCTCGGAGTCGGACGGTGGCATGCTCGGGTCGGTCATCAGTCTCGGAACGATGGTGTCGTACATCTTGGTGCGGAAGGCCGATCGCTGGGGTCGCCGCCGCACGCTCATATTTACCATCGCCGGGTACTCGACGTTCACGTTCCTCTCCGCCATGTCGCAGGGGCCGTACGATTTCACGGCCTATCAATTCACGGCCCGCGTCTTCCTCATCGCGCAGTGGGCGGTGGGCATGATCTACGCTGCCGAGGAGTATCCCGCCGGCCGGCGTGGTTTCGTAATCGGGGTCATCCAGGCCAGCAACTCCCTTGGGGTCGTGACCTGCGCGGCAGTCGTTCCCTACCTGCTCCAGACCCAGTACGGATGGCGGGCCGTGTATTTCGTCGGCGTCGCCCCGTTCGCGCTCCTGCTCTACGCCATGCGGGGCCTGCGGGAGACCGAGCGGTTCACCGAAATCCGCCGGACCGGTCTTCCCGCGAGCCACAGCCTGCTCGAGATCATGCGGTCGCCGTATCGCACCCGGGTGCTCCAAATGGCGCTCATCTGGGGCCTCACCTACCTCAGCACCAACACGGCGCTGCTTTTTTGGAAGGAGTTCGCCGTTGGCGAACGCGGCTTCAGCGACGCCGACGTGGGGCAGGCGGTCGTGATCGCTTCCGTCGTGGCTCTCCCGTTCGTGTTCGGGGTGGGCAAGCTGTTGGACGTAATCGGCCGTAAGCGCGGGGCGCTGCTCATCTACTCCGTATCGGCCGTGTTCGTCGTGCTCGTCTATCAATTGCGGAACTTCTGGGCTTTGACCGCGTGCCTCACCGTCGCGCTCGTGGCGGCGATCGGAATCCTCACGCTCCTCAACGCGCTCACCACCGAGTTGTTCCCGACGGAAATGCGTGCCGACGCGTTCGCGTGGGCCAACAACCTGCTCGGCCGGATCGGCTACGTCATCGCCCCCGGGGTGGTCGGGGCCGTTGCCGCCCAAACCAGCTGGAGCTTCGCGGTACCGCTCACGGCGATCGCGGTGTTGGCCGCGCTATGGCTCATCCTCTGGCTCATCCCCGAGACCGGCGGCAAGGAACTGGAGGAGGCGGCCCGCATCTGAGCCGCTAGCCAAACGGGGCGGGATCCCCTATGCTGGAGGCAGGATTCGGCAAGGGGTATGCCCCCGTGCCTCTTCAACTCGAGACCGTGCAGCAGGCGCTCGCCGAGCGCTACGACATCGACACACTCTTGAGCAAGGGTGGGATGTCGTATGTGTTCTCCGGTCGTAGGCGGAGAGATGGACGGACGATCGCCGTCAAGGTGTTCCGTCCCGAGTTCGCTGTCACCATCCTGCGAGATCGTTTCCACCAGGAGATCGAGTTTCTCGCGGCGCTCGACCATCCCAATATCCTCCCGCTGCTCGAGTCGGGTGAGTCCGGACCGCTCATCTATTACGTCTGTCCCTATGCCCATGGGGGATCGCTGGCCGAGCGGCTTTGTCGCGAGCACCGCCTTCCTCTGGAGGACGCGGTCGGCATCACGCGCGACCTTGCCGCCGCGCTCGACTACGCGCACGGTCAGAACGTGCTGCACCGCGACATCAAGCCTCAGAACGTAATCTTCGACGGGGAGCGGGTGCTGCTGTGCGACTTCGGGGTGGCCCGGGCCTTGGTGCGCGCCGCCGGCGACCGGATCTCGAGCAGTGGACTCGTGGTGGGAACGCCCACGTACATGAGCCCGGAGCAAGCGTCTGGAAAGCAGGAGCTTGACCGTCGGAGCGACATCTACGCGCTTGCCTGCCTCGTGTACGAAATGCTGGCAGGCGAGCCGCCATTTACCGGCGCCACCCCGCAGGCCGTGTTCGCCCGCCAGATTGCCGAGCGGCCGCCGTCACTGCGGGTGGTGCGACCGGACCTGCCTCAGCACGTGGAGGACGCGGTGACCCGCGCGCTGGCCAAGAGCCCCCGCCGCCGGCCGGGCACCGGGGCAGCATTCGTCCGATCGCTTCAGCTGCCCGCCCCGGCGGATTCCTGAAGGGCGCCGCGCTGCCCTCCTCTACCCCGCGCTAGCGTTTTGCGGCGTCCTTGGTCGTAACCGTGGTGGTGAGCCGACTGACCCGCCCGCCCGACGAGGTCGATGTCCTGTTCGACTCGATGGTGCCGGGTCCCGCGTCCAAGTCCTGAAGACGGCGGGAGTAGCGTTACCGCCGCAACACCAACACGATCGACGCGGCGCCGATGGTCTGCCCCTCGAACTCGATGGTGAGTCCGGACCCGGAGATCGTCAGGGTATCCCCGGAAAGGACAAACTGACCCGAGATCGGCTGGACGAGACCTTGGGTGAACGTGAGGGTGAGCGTCATCCCTTGAACGGTCACCGTCCCGGACACCGGGTTCTCCGTGGCGATGGCGCTGGCCTTGAGGGTCCCTGAGAAGCCGCCCCCCGACGTCACGGTGATGACGAGCCTGCCGCCAAAGGCGACGATATCGAACGGCGCGATCGTGCCGCTCTCGTCGGTGATCTGGAAGCGGGACGCAGTCCACGTTCCCACGAGATCGTCGACCGTGACCTGTACCGGTTCGTTCGAGTTACCACACGCGGCCACCAGGCCAAAGGTCAGCGTGAGGGCAAAAAGGCGATAAAGACGTTTCACGGTTTCACCTCCGCGGGAAGCCGCCCCCTGAAAGAAGCGCGGGGCGCGGGCGCCGGTCAATCACGCGGCAAACCCCGACAGATCACGTGAGGAGATACACGGCATACACCACAGCGGTGCCCCCCAACAGCACCAACCCCACCCAGGAAAGGACGAGCATCCGAGCACTCGGGCGGTGTTCGGGCGGTACCTGAGCGGATCGCACCGCTCGGAGGTTCAGGTACCCGAGCACCGGTGCGGTGAGGAAGGAGACGATCGTGGCGAAATCGATCATAGCGGTGAGGTTCCCGACGAACAGCCCAAGCACGGCGACCGTGGCGCCGGCCAGCACGGTGAGGCTCGCCCAGTACCCTCGACCCGCGCTCGGAGTGGGATCGTTGTCCTGATGCCCACGCCGGAGATTGTGGAGCGTCCGCTCGATGGCTCGTGGAAATCCGTCGACCACGGTGATCGACGTGGACAGCATCGTGGTGAGCACAGCCACCAGCACGATCGGCCGGGTCCACGCGCCGAGTGTCGAGCTGTAGAGGTCCACGAGCTGCGTCGAGAACGCCGTGCCCGCGCCGCTGAACGACGTGCCCGAGCCATACATGACCCCCGCACCCAACACGAGGAAGCAGAACGCCAAGAAGCCGGTCCCGACGTAGCCGATCGCGAAATCGAGCCGCGCCGTCGGCACCGAGACACGTTCGCCTGCCGTGGCGTTCTTCGCGAGCGTCCAGAGCGAGCTCCACACGGCAATGTCGATCGCCGACGGCATCCACCCGACCACGGCGAGCAGGAACGCAAAGGAGATGCCGTCCGCGACGCCGATCGGCGGGAGGAGCGCGAGGGTCCCTGCATCCACGCGACCGAGCGTCACGACGGCAGCGGCAAGCGTCGAGAGGGTCAACACCACGAGAATGCCCTTCACTGCGCGGTCGAGCCACGGGAAGCGCCCGATCCACAACGTGACGGCACACCCACCGAGCACGACCCCACCCATGATCGGGAGCGGCCACTGCAGACCGAACGCGTAGTTGAGCAGGAACGCGGTGAAGAGGACGATGGCAGACTGGATGACGATGGAGGTCGTAACGGTGATGAAGAAGTACAGCCACAGGGCCCAGCGACCGATGTGGCGGTAGCCCTCCACTAGACTCAACCCGGTGGCCGCCGCGTACCGTGGACCGTATTCGAAAAAGGGATACTTGAGGATCAACGCCAGCAGGATCACGCCCGCGAGCCCGAGGCCGGCGTCCGCTCCCGCGCGGGTCGACTGGACCAAATGCGAGACCCCGATCGCGGCCGCCGCCCAGAGCAGACCCGGGCCGAAGGCGGCCCGGAAGCTCCCGATTTGTCGCTGCGGGGATTGGCTCATCGTGAGGCGTAACGTTGCATGCGGTACGCAGGAATGAACAAGCCCCACGCCAGGCACGGGGGCTCGGGGGGGGCCAAGTCGCGAGGTGCTACGGGTCTCAGCCTGCGCCAGCCACCATCCGCTCGGGCGTCTGCGCGAGCGAGGCCACAAAGAGATCCCGATTGAGCCGCGCGATGAAGTCGATGCTGATCTGCTTGGGGCAGGAGGCCTCGCACTCGGCGTGGTTGGTGCAGCTGCCGAACCCCTCGGAGTCCATCTGCGCCACCAAGTTCAGCACGCGATCTCGTCGCTCGGGCTGCCCCTGCGGCAGCAACCCCAGGTGGGACACTTTGGCCGCCACGAACAACATGGCCGACGCGTTGGGGCAGGCGGCCACGCACGCCCCGCACCCGATGCAGGAGGCGGCGTCCATAGCGAGTTCCGCATGCTCCTTACGTATCAGCGTGGCGTTCGCGTCCGGCACGGCGCCGGTGCGGGCCGAGATGTACCCGCCCACCTGAATGATCCGATCCAGCGCCCCCCGGTCTACGACGAGGTCCTTCACCACCGGAAAGGCCTTGGCCCGCCACGGCTCGATCCAGATCTGATCGCCATCCTTGTAGTGCCGCATATGAAGCTGACAGGTGGCCGCTCCGTGCTGCGGCCCGTGCGGCACGCCGTTGATCACGAGTCCGCAGCTCCCGCAGATCCCCTCGCGACAGTCGTGCTCGAACGCGATCGGCTCCTCGCCGTTCTCTGTGAGCTGTTCGTTCACGATATCGAGCATCTCGAGAAACGAGGCGTGGTCGCTGATGTCCTTGGCCTCGTACCGGACGAAGCCACCCTTGACGGTCGGACTAGCCTGTCGCCAGACATGGAGTACGAGATTCATCACTTATAGCTCCGCTGCGACAAGGGGACGTTCTCGAACGAGAGCGGCTCTTGGTGAAGCTTCGGTGCCGAGCCCACCCCAGTGAATTCCCAGGCCGAGACGAACGCAAACCGTTCGTCGTCCCGTTTTGCCTCTCCTTCCGGCGTCTGGAACTCCTCGCGGAAATGCCCGCCGCTCGACTCCTCCCGGTGCAAGGCGTCGCGGCACATCAACTCGCCTAGCTCCAGGAAGTCGGCCAGCCGACCGGCCTTCTCGAGGCTCTGGTTGAAGTCCTCTCCACGCCCGGGAACCCGAACCTCCCTCCAGAAGCGCTCGCGTATCTCGGGGATCGCTTCGAGCCCCTTCTCGAGGGCGCCCCGCGACCGCGCCATCCCGCACGCATCCCACATGACCTGGCCAAGGTCGCGATGGATGGTGTCGACCGTGAGCTTGCCATTCACTGCGAGCAGCTTCTTTACTCGCTCACCCACCTCGCGCTCCACCGCACCAAACGCCGCATGTGTGGGATCCGTCTTCGTGGGGCCGACGCGGGCCAGATAGTCGCTGATGGTGTACGGCAACACGAAGTACCCATCTGCCAGGCCCTGCATGAGAGCGCTCGCGCCGAGCCGATTGGCACCGTGATCGGAGAAGTTGGCCTCGCCGATCACGAACAAGCCGGGAATCGTGCTCTGGAGGTCGTAGTCGACCCACAGCCCGCCCATCGTATAGTGCGGCGCCGGGTAGATCCGCATAGGCACCGCGTAGGGGTTCTCGCCCGTGATGCGCTCATACATCTCGAACAGATTGCCGTATCGCTCCTCGATCACCGACTTGCCGAGCCGCTGAATGGCGTCACGGAAATCGAGGTAGACTCCGTTCTTCAGGAGGCCGACGCCGCGACCGTCGTCCACGGCTTCCTTCGCCCGACGCGATGCGATGTCACGCGGTGTGAGATTGCCGAAGCTTGGGTACAGTCGCTCAAGGTAGTAGTCGCGCTCCGCGTCGGGAATCTGGGCTGCCGGTCGATTCTCGCCCTGCTCCTTCGGCACCCAGATCCTGCCGTCGTTCCGCAGGGACTCGCTCATCAGCGTGAGCTTGGACTGGTACTCTCCCGCTCGCGGTATGCAGGTCGGATGGATCTGCGTGAAACACGGGTTGGCGAATACTGCCCCCCGCCGATGCGCGCGCCAGATGGCGGTGGTGTTGCACCCCTTCGCGTTGGTCGAGAAGAAGTAGACGTTGGAATAGCCACCGGTGGCGAGCACTACCGCGTGCGCTGCGTGGGAGGAGACCTTCCCGGTCACCATGTCGCGGACCACGATGCCACGCGCCTGACCGTCGACCAGCACCAGATCGAGCATCTCGGTACGGGGGAACATCTGGACCGTCCCGTTGCCGACCTCCTTGGCGAGCGCGTGATAGGCACCCACCAGGAGCTGCTGGCCCGTCTGACCCCGGGCGTAGAACGTGCGGGAAACTTGAGCACCACCGAACGATCGGTTGGCGAGGAGACCGCCGTACTCGCGCGCAAACGGCACGCCCTGCGCCACGCACTGGTCGATGATGTTGTTCGAGACCTGGGCCAGGCGATACACGTTCGCTTCACGCGACCGGTAGTCGCCGCCCTTCACCGTATCGTAGAACAGGCGCCAGATGCTGTCACCGTCGTTCTGGTAGTTCTTCGCGGCGTTGATCCCTCCCTGCGCCGCGATGCTGTGCGCACGCCGTGCACTATCCTGGTAACAGAAACATTTGACGATGTATCCCAACTCACCGAGCGATGCGGCGGCCGACGCTCCGGCCAGACCCGAGCCCACAACAATGACCGTGTATTTCCGCTTGTTCGCGGGATTGACGAGCTTCAGCTCGAACTTCCGCTTATCCCACTTCTCCTGGATCGGACCCGAAGGAACCTTCGAATCGAGTTCCATGAGGAGCCCTCCCGCCTAAACTATGATCCCGGCCGCTATCGCGACCGGAACCGAGACAAAGCCGATGAACACGATACCGGCGACCAGGACGGCCAGCGGTCGCCGATACCTGTTGTAGCGCTGATGGTTCACGCCGAGTGTTTGCAGCCCGCTCCACACGCCATGGTAGAGGTGGAGACAGAGCGCACCCATCGCCACGAGATAGGCGATCACCACCGGGATGGACTGGAACCCGATCACCAGGTTCTCGTACGCCGCACCGGGAACGAAGTCCGGATGGGCCGTGCCCGTCGTGAAGTGCAGCAGGTGGTAGACGACGAATGCGAGGAGGATGACTCCACCCCATCGCATCGTCCGCGAGGCGTACGTCGATTCCTCCGGTTGCAGGCCACGTGCATACGGCACGGGTCGCGCCACTGCGCTCATCCGCCACAACTGGAACGCCGCGAGCGCATGGATGACGACGGCGAAGAGGAGCACCACCCGGAAAAGCCAGAGCAACTGGCCGTGCCCGAAGGCCGGTGCACCGACGTCCCGCAGGAATTCCGCGTAGTGATTGAATTTCTCGGGACCGTAGAACGCCTTCAGGTTCCCGAACATGTGTGCAAAGACGAACAGTACGAAGACGACGCCCGTCACGGCCATCAGGATCTTCTTGCCGACAGACGAGCGGTAGAGGCTGAGAACCCGTCGCATCGTCGCTCCCATCTCCCCACTGGCGGGCCTATGGAACGGTTCCATGATACCTTGCCGGACCGACGCGCGGCAAGTTGCATTAGCTAACGCATTCGAACGCCAGTTTGACCCGCGCACCCGTCTTGGGAGGCCCCATGACCGCCTTCATCCTCGCGCTCGGCATTGCGTTCGGCACCGCCCAGCAGAGCGAGCCCGCTACCTATCGCGTGACCCTGCTGCGGGCAGCGCCGGGTGCGCTGCTCGAGCTGGTCGACGTCGTCACCCGGCACGGCGCGACCCTCGAAGCCCAAGGAGAGAGGCCACCAGTGGTCCTGCGTCACCGGCAGGGCGATCACTGGGATCTCTTCGTGTTGTACCCGATTGGATCGATGTCGTCGTATTACGCCCCCGAGCGGGTGGCGCGTCGGAGCGTTCGCGCGCATGCTGCGGGTCTCACCGAGCCGCAGTTCGAGGACACGCTCCGGCGGCTCGTGGCGTGGCGTCAGGACCTCTTCGTGAGCGGCCCGTCCATTACCGACCTGGTGGCGGCGCTCGACGGCGGGGGGTTCTTCCACATCGAGATGTTCGTGGCGCTCCCGGGAAAACACGAGGCGTTGGTTGCGCAACGACAGATGGAAAACGCCTACCTCGCGGCACTGGACCGTCCCCAGAACCTGATCTTCATCCGGGAGGCCGGCGCCGAGTGGGACCTCTTCACGCTGGGCGTCTATCACAGCCTCGCCCACTACGCCGAGAGCGACGCCATTCCGGACGACCGGGCCGATGCGGCCGCGCGGGCCGCGGGATTCGAAGCTGGTGACCGGATCGGCACGTACATGCGAACCCTGATCGCCCATCATCACGACACACTGCTGAGCAGGGTCAGATGAGCGGGGAGGAAGGAGAATCCCCTCCCTCCCTCCTCCTCCCTATCGACTGCGATAGTCCTCCCAGCTGCGCTGCGGATCGCGACACTCGGGCCAAGTCATCTGCTCCCCGGACCGCGGGCTGACCGGGAGCACGCGCCGATCGAGTGGGATCCGGCCCGGCTCTTCCGACGCGAGATACGCGAGCATCGCTGTCAGTGTCGCGTTGTTCTTGAGGTCGTCAAAGACGAGCTTGTCGAACGTATCGACCTGCGTGTGCCACGTATAGCGGAAGTACCCCCAATCGAGGGAACCCAGCCCGAACGCCGGGGCCGGAGCACAAATGAACGAGGCGTGATCGGTCCCACCACCACTTGGCGTTCCCGGAAAACTCAAGTCGATGTCGCCGGTGAGCTCCTGCGGGATCTTGGAGAACCAGCGACCGAAGAACTCCCCCGCGCCGAGCAGTCCGGACCCGGACACCCGAACGATGCGGCCCGTCCCATTGTCCTGATTGAACAGGGCTTGCAAGCCAGCAACTACCTCGGGATGGTCCTGAACGAACGCGCGCGACCCGTTGAGCCCCTGTTCCTCACTCGCCCACAGACCGATCACGATCGTACGTTTTGGCCTGGGGTAGACGGCTTTGAGGATCCGCATGGCCTCGAGCATCGTGATGCTCCCTGTGCCGTTGTCCGTCGCGCCCGACCCACCGTCCCAGGAATCGTAGTGGGCGGACAAGAGCACGTACTCGTCCGGCTTCTCCGTTCCGCGGATCATGCCGATGGTGTTGAACAGCGGAGCGGTGCCGGTGAATTCAGCGTCCGCCTCGGCCTGGAGCACCGGGCCCTGCCCATTCTCCGCAAGACGGTACACGAGACCGTAATCTTCGCAGCTCAGATCGAACGTGGGGATGGTCTCCGTGCTCGCCGAAAAGACCCGGTTCGCTCCCCAGCCGGTCGTCCAGTTGGACGACAGGATCCCGATCGCTCCCGCCTGCTCCAGACGTCGAGCGACCTCGGTGACGGGCGTTCCCAACCGACTCGCCCGACGCCGCCACGCCTGCTGCAGGGAATCCCGGTGTGCGCGCATCCGATCGAACGAGCCCTGGGCCGCATACTCCTCCCAGTTGTCATCCGGCCGGCAGGTAGGCTGAGCGAAGGTCGTGAGCACGAACTTGCCCTTGACTTGCGGGAGCCACGCCGCGAAGTCGGCCTCGTCGGTCACGTCTGGCAAAATCACCACACCGGCCCGCACCCGTTTGCCGCCGGTGCCCGGACTCCACGCCAAGATACGGCCGTCGAGACTCCGCACGCGGGGCGTCACGAGATCGATGTGGCTGATGCCACGCCGCCACCCCATCCATGTCCCGTACTGCTCGTTGCGCGCTTCCACCCCCCAGCTCTGGAGCATCCGCACGGCCCATTCGTTGGCCGCGAGCTGGCCGGGAGTACCCGTGAGTCGCGGACCGATGGAATCGAGCAGCGCCTGGGCCAGGCGGTACGCCTCCGACCGCTCCATGCCCTGCTCCCAAATCGCCTTGATCATGGCGTCGTCGGTGGGGTAGGTCTGTGCCCGGCTGCTCGCTGGCCACACGGCCAGGCTGCAGGCCACCAGCACCAACAGGCGGTGTTTCATACGCATCTCCTCGGTCACGTGCGAAGCACGAAGTGAGAGGTATCTTTCGACGAGTTCGGTCATGGCGGCCGGGAGGATGCCACGGATCGACCGCGGAGTAGAATGACCCCAAAGCCACCCATCGACAAGGTTCGACTCGACCGCTGGCTGTGGTCTGCGCGTTTCTACAAGACGCGCTCCCTCGCGGCGGCAGCGGTCGACGGCGGCAAGGTGCACCACCGAGGCGTGCGTGTGAAGCGGTCTCAACTGGTGCATGTGGGCGACGAAATCCGCATTCGCAAGCCGCCGTACGAATTCCTCGTGGAGATCCGGGCTCTCTCCGAGCACCGTGGCTCCGCTCCCGACGCTCAGCAGCTCTACCGAGAGACCGCGGGGAGCATCGCGGCTCGCGAGAGGCTCCGGGATCAGATGCGGCACCAGCCCACGGCCGTCTACGAGGGAAAGGGCCGCCCCACGAAGAAAGACCGCCGGACGATCGATCGGGTGCGACGGGGGCGGTAGACGATGCGCGCCATGGTGTTCGAAAGCGTGGGCCAGCCGCTGCGCCTGGCGACCCTCGACCCACCAAAGCCCTCCACCGGCCAAGTACTGATCCGGGTCCGCGCCTGCGCGGTGTGCCGAACCGATCTCCACGTACGGGACGGCGAGCTGCCGCACCCCAAGCTCCCGCTGGTCCTCGGGCACGAGATCGTGGGCATCGTCGAAGCCGTCGGGGACGGAATCACTCGGCTCGGCGCGGGGGATCGTGTCGGCGTGCCGTGGCTCGGGTGGACCTGTGGTACCTGCCGGTTCTGCCGCGACGGGCAGGAAAACCTCTGCGACCGGGCAAAGTTCACTGGTTACACGCTCGACGGGGGCTACGCCGACTACACGGTGGCCGATGAGCGCTTCTGCTTTCGCATTCCGGAAGAGTTCTCGGATATCCAAGCAGCGCCCCTCTTGTGTGCCGGTCTCATCGGCTATCGCTCGTTGCGGGCCGCCGGCGAGCGCGAGCGGCTGGGCCTCTACGGGTTCGGTGCAGCCGCCCACATCATCGCGCAGGTGGCAACCCATCAGGGACGGCGCATCTTCGCCTTCACCAAGCCGGGCGACACGGCTGGCCAGGCATTCGCCCGCACCCTCGGCGCGGCGTGGGCAGGAGATGCCAGCGAATCGGCACCCGAGCCCCTCGACGCGGCGATCATCTTCGCCCCGGTCGGAGAGCTCGTGCCCATCGCCCTCCAAGCGGTGGTGAAGGGCGGGATCGTGGTCTGCGCCGGCATCCACATGAGCGACCTCCCGTCGATGCCGTATGCACACCTTTGGGGCGAGCGCTCGATCCGCTCGGTGGCAAACCTCACGCGCCGTGACGGCGAGGAGTTCTTCGCCATCGCACCCCGGATCCCCGTGCGCACTCACGCTCAGCCGTATCCGCTGGAGGAGGCCAACCGCGCCCTGGACGATCTCCACGGCGGGAGGGTACGGGGAGCCGCGGTGCTCATAGTGGACGAGGGGCGTGCCGGCGGAGCGCGGCGGTGACCGGGCCCGCCGCGGACCTCCACTCGAAGGAGGCCGAGCCAGAGGAGTTTGGGCAGCTTCTCCGCTACACGGTCACCGGGTTCGTAGGAGGCATTGCGGCCGGGACGGTTCTGGACGCGCTCGGCCTCCAGCGCAGCGGTCTGGGACAGTGGCTCGTTCGCACGCTGTCAGGCGAAGGGGAGAGCCTGCTGGAGGGCCTCTACGCCGCCCGACAGCGCCTGCTCAGCCGTGCTGCCGGTATGGCGGAAGCGTACGGCTGGGGAAAGCTCCTCGGCATGGTCGTGCCGTGGGTGATCGACGGGGGGAGTCGTATGCTCGGCGTGGACGTCTACGGGGTCGAGGGATTCTACCTCCCGTTCTTCTACGCCATGAGCGACCAAGTGGGAGGCAATATCTCCGGTCTCGTCTTCCTCAGGCAGCGGGCAGGCTCGTGGCCACAGGCACTTGGGGACTACATCCGGCATCCGGTCATGCTGACCGGGCTCGTTATCGTGCTCGTGGTACCCGTGGGACTGCTTGCGGCCAGGCTTGCCGGGTTCAGTCCCACCACACAGACTCTCACCGCGCTCGAAACCATCGTGGCCAACCTGTGCTGGCTGCCGCCGGCGGTGGGGTGGTGGCGGGAACGGCGTGAGCCTCGCGCGGGTCTTTGACACGCCAGGCGCCGAGGGCTACCTTAGGCTCGTTGTTGCAGGAGTGAGGGGTTCCGCAGTGCAGGAAGACCGACTTGCAGGGGTTCTGAGGTGCTCGGCTCCGGGGAACCGGCCAATCGGTCGGCCCCCTTTTTTGTGCCCCAGATCCTCACATCAAGCTTTTCGTCGCCCGTGAAGCGAGTCGTCCAGAACTCCCCGGACCTCGCCAGGGCAGCCCGGCGCGGGGGCTCGACCGCGCAGAACCAGTAGTCGGCAGTGCGGCGGCGCCGGACCCCGACCACACAAACGCGCGAGGGTGCTGGGAATGCGTACGACCGGAATCGTGAAGTGGTTCAATGACGGCAAGGGCTACGGCTTCATTACGCCCGAGGAAGGGGAAAAGGACTGTTTCGTTCACTACTCGGCCATCCAGGGAGGGGGGTTCCGGTCCCTCAAAGAAGGCGAGCGAGTAGAGTTCGATCTGGTGCAGGGGGACAAGGGCCCGGCGGCCGAAAACGTCGCCAAGCAGGTCGAGGCTTGACCCTGTCCCACCTCGACGAGGCCAGAGGGGGGCTCCACCACGCGATGGGAGCCCCCCTTTCGGTATCACCCGCCGGCTGGCTAGGATTAGGGCCAGCTAATCGGCGAAGGTGGCATGGCCAAGAAAGACGCAATTGAGTTGCAGGGAACGGTGACGGAAGTTTTGCCAAACGCCACCTTCCGCGTATTGCTCGAGAACGGACACACGGTGCTCTCGACCATTGCCGGCCGGATGCGGCGCAACCGCATCCGGGTGCTCGCCGGCGATCGAGTGACCGTAGAGGTATCACCCTACGACCTGACGCGGGGCCGAATCACGTTTCGACATAAGAACTGATGCACCGCGTTGCGACGGGTTTGCGAGACGTCGCAACGGTGGTACGTTCCTAGGGTAACATCCCCCCGGGGTACTCCCCCCCCGGTTCCACTCAGGCATCCAGACGCGTGCACGACACGAGAACGACCCTCGTACATTGACCCTTTACCCGTACCCATCGATCGCGTGAGCGACAATTCCAGTCTTGGCGTCCTCGAAGTCACCCCAAAGGGGGCCGGCTTCATTCGGCGGCGCGACAACAGCTATCTGCCCTCACGGGGCGACATCCACGTCGGCCGCAAGCTGATCCAGCAGTTCCGGCTCCGCACAGGTGACGAGCTGGCAGGTGACGTCGGTGAAGCATCGGGTCGAGGCAAGAGCCGCACCCTCCTGCGCATCCACACCCTCAACGGCGTCGATCCCGCCAGCATGCAAGGCGAGCGTCCGCGCTTCAACGATCTCACGGCCATCCATCCCAACTCACAGCTCCCGCTCGACTGTGGCTTGGTTCGGCTCGGCGCACCGGATCACACCAATCGTGTGATCGATCTGGTCTGCCCGTTGGGACTCGGCCAGCGAGCGATGATCGTGGCACCGGCGAAGGCGGGCAAGACGATGGTTCTCCAGGCCATCGCCGAAGGCATCGCCAAGAACCGACCCAACTCCATGCTCCTGATCCTGCTGGTGGACGAGCGGCCGGAAGAGGTCACCGAGATGGAGGCCTGCGGGTACGGCGAGATCGTGGCCTCGACATTCGACTTCCCTGCCAGCCGCCACATCGCGGTCGCCGAGCTCACCTTGGAGCGCGCACGGCGCCGGGTCGAGATCGGTCAGGATGTGGTGATCATCCTGGACTCCATCACGCGGCTCGCGCGCGCGTACAATCGGGCGGAGAAGGGAAGCGGTCGCACGCTCTCAGGCGGCCTCGATGCCACCGCCATGGAGCGGCCGAAACGGTTCCTTGGCAGCGCCCGGAACATCGATCCCAGGCAGAGCGGTGGGTCGCTCACCATCATCGGAACCGCGTTGATCGACACGGGCTCCCGGATGGACCAGGTCATCTTCGAGGAGTTCAAGGGCACCGGCAACAGCGAGCTCGTGTTGAGTCGAGAGCTCGCCGAGCGCCGGATCTTCCCGGCTATCGACCTGAACGCGAGCGCAACTCGACGGGAAGAGCGTCTGCTCTCGCCGGACGCTTTGGAAGCCGTCCACTCCTTACGGCACTGGCTGGCGAGTCTGCCGGCCCCCGATGCCATGAAGGAGCTGCTCGACCTCCTGCGCCGCACGAAGACCAACGAGGAATTGGTCTCGCAAATCAACACCCAGGGAAAACAGAAGCTGGGATCCCGCTAGAGCTCGAGCGGCTGGACCATCGACGGCGTTTCCGGTGCGGCCGCAGCGACGCCCGCCGTCGCCGATCCGTGGCGCAGTCGGTGCCGGTCCCACCACTCTCGGGCCCGCTCGGCCGTCCACGGTCGCTCGACAGAGATCCGTTGCAGCTCCGCAGCGAAATCGGCGGCAGACGCTGGACGTTCGGCAGGGTCCTTTCGCAGGCACTTGAGAATGACGGCGTCAAGCGCGGGCGGGACTGGCAGCTCGGTGCAGCGTGACGGCGCTCTCGGCTCTTCATGGACGTGCTGCAGCAGCATTTGCATCGGGTTCGCCGCCCGGAACACCGTGGTGCCCGTGAGCAGCCAGAACCCCACACACCCCAGGGAGTAGAGGTCGCTCCGGCCATCCACGGCGTCGCCATCGCCCAGAGCCGTCTCCGGCGAACCGTACGCCGGCGTTCCCGCAAACGCGCCGATGTCCGTGAGCTTCGGGTCTTTGGAGCCTTTCGAGTCTCCGGACTGCTTGACCAGCCCGAAATCCAACACCTTCACCCAGTCGTGTTCCAAGCCGTACCGACACAGGAACACGTTGGCCGGCTTGATGTCACGGTGCACGAGTCCGTTGGCGTGAGCCTCGGAGAGCGAATGGCAGGCTTGCGTCAGCACGTGAATCACCCGTTCGGCGCAGAGCGGACCATGCCGCTGCACAAGTTCCTCGAGGCTCAGGCCGTCGAGTAGCTCCATCACGTAGTAGAACCCGCGATACTCCGTGAGTCCGTAGTCGTACACTTCGACCGTATGTGGTGAGCGCAGCTGCGACGTGGCCTGGACCTCCCGCTCGAACCGATGCAGATGACTGCTTGGCGTACGGCTGAGACTGCTGCCGCCTGGATCGCTGCGGATGAGCTTGATGGCCGCGGGCCGTGCCAGCATTCGGTGCTCCGCTTTCCACACCTCGCCCATCCCCCCTTCACCCAGTTTTTCGACGAGCCGGTACGCACCCATACGACGGGCGCGACTGATGTCGGAGCCGAGCCGGAACACGACGCGGGACCCAATGAGCGCAATCCCTACGCAAATGTAGTTGGGTAGAAAGAACTGGAACGTCGTCTCCGGGGCCAACGGCGGCCCGCCCCGGGCCACTCCGATCAGGTACATGAGCGGCCCCATCGAGGCGGCGCCGACCGCGGCGAGAAGTGTCTTCCCGGGCGTACTCGGAACGATCAGCGGAAAGAACACCATCCAGACGCAGGTCCACGAGAGGCCTATGGCCTCGGCCCCTGGGATCCCGTGCCGGAACGCCAGATGCACGTCGATGCCCGCCGCCGCAATGACCTCAAATACGAGACCGACGTCGAGGAGCAAATACGCGTCGATCCGGCCGCTCCGTGCCACGAAGAACATCAGCACCGAGGAGAAGATGAAGGCCAACGAGATCGCGTCCCCGACCGTGAAGCCGGTCGTCTCCCAGAAGATGGAATAGGCCTGGGTGAAGCGGCCGGAACCGTAGGTCAGGGCGTAGACCGAGGCGTAAATCATCGCCGCCAACGCCAGTCGCTTTCCGGCCTTTGCGACCAGGTCGGGCGGGAGTCCCGCGGAGGCACCGCGACCCACGCTCGGAACGAGATCCCGGGAATCGCGACGACGGACTTCGGCATCGGACATAGCGGCACCACCAAGATGTATGGCCGTTCCTAAGATACGACTCGCTCGCGGGACCGAAACCTCATCGCGGGTGGCGCGGGATCCGGTCATCGCCTAGGCTTCCTGCATCATGACCCCGTGGGTGACCCGACTCATCTTCGCCAACGCGGCGATGTACCTCGCAATGCGGACCTTTCCGGCGGTCCTGCCATCGCTGGTCCTCGTGCCGATCATGCTGCCCACACGGCCGTGGACGCTGGTCACGTACATGTTTCTACACGCCAACTTCATTCACATCCTGTTCAACATGCTGGTCCTCTACTTCTTCGGGCCCATGCTGGAAATGCGGCTCGGCGGCCGCCGATTTCTCACCCTGTACTTCGTGAGTGGTATCGCTGCGGCCCTGGTGTCCGTGTTCTTCACGCCGCGCGCCATCATCGTGGGGGCATCAGGTGCGGTGTACGGTACGATGCTCGGTTTCGCTCGGTTCTGGCCCCGCCAGCAGATCTACATTTGGGGCGTGCTGCCGATTCAAGCGCGGTGGCTCGTCGTCGTCATGACCGCGATGTCGCTCTATGCCGGGGTCAGCGGGTCACGGGACGGCGTCGCTCACTTCGCGCACCTGGGCGGCTTTCTCGGCGGACTGCTCTACCTTCTCTGGATCGAATGGCGCTCACCAGCCAGGAAATTCAAGCGCCAGGCCCAGGCCAGCGCCCCGCCGGTGCGCGACCTGGACAGCGTGGCCGAACGGTGGCGATCGATTCGACGAGAGGACATTCATCCGCTCAATCGTGAGGAGATCGATCGCATCATGCAAAAGCTCGACCGCTCGGGACCGTCGAGTCTAACGTTCGACGAGCGGGCGACCCTCGAGCGCTTCGCCGGCGAGCGCAGCGCCGATAACTGATCCCACTGGCGTCCGTCGCCGGCTGCAGCGACAATTGCCGCGATCCACACGCGATTCTGCCGGAGGTTCCATGCCCACTCGTCTGGTTGCCCTCCTGTGCTCCGCATGGCTGGCGTTCTGGCCCGTGCCACTCGATGCGCAAACCGACCTTCCCCATTCCGAGAGCACCGACTGGTACACGGTGGGCGGCGAGCGCCATGGGGTGAGCTTCTTTCGAGCGCACCGTCACGATGGCGTCGAATACGCGATCGGCGACACGCTGACCTTCGATCGTTTCCATACCGCCGACGTGATGGATGCGTGGCTCCGCCGCTGGGCGGACCGTTATCCCACTCTGGTCGATCTGTACGAAGTGGGTAGGAGCTTCGAGGGCCGCCCCATTCTCCAGGTCACCCTCACCAACACCGCAACCGGGAAGCCCTCGGACAAACCGGCGGCGTACTTCGAGGGTGGGCGGCACAGCGGCGAGATCACCGGTTCGGAGTCCGTTCTCTGGATGATCCAACACCTCCTCGTCGGCTATGGCCGCGACCCGGATATCACGCGGCTCCTCGACACAAAGGCGATTCATCTGCGTCCGCAGAACAACCCCGACGGGTCCCGACTCTATCTGCACACCGCCCAGGCCAATCGCAGTACCGTTCGACCGCATGACTCGGACCGCGACGGGTTGCTCGATGAGGACCCTCCGGAGGACCTGGACGGCGACGGCGTCATCTTCGATCTGCGCTGGCGCGCCACAGACGCGGAGCGTGACCATGCGAGCCACACGCTCGACGAGCGAGATCCGTCTGGGCGTCTCATGAGACGCGTCCCGGAAGGCGAAGGCGATTGGATGGTGATCTCCGAGGGCACGGACAACGACGGTGACGGCCGGTTCAACGAGGACGGAATCGGCGGCCTCGATCTCCACCGCAATTATCCGGAGAACTGGCGGCCGGACCGGGGAGGTGACGCCACCGGACGCGGATACACGCAGTCCGGCGCCGGAGCCTTTCCCTTGAGTGAGCCGGAAACGCGACTGACGGTGCTCTGGCTCCTCGAACACCCCAACGTGTCCGTCGTCAACTCCATGGACACCCGGGTGCCCATGCATCTCCGACCGCCGTCGACCTCCAAGAGTGCCGAGCGCATGTATCCCGAGGATCTGACCTACTACACCACGTTCGATTCCATCGGGCAGCGGATCACCGGCTACACCTGGGCGGGTGACGTATACGACACCTACATGACCCGAGTGCCGTTCAGTCCCGTGACCGGTGACGCGTCACGCCCCTCTCCCCTCTTCGGCCATGGTCCCGACTTTGGCTACTTCTACTACGGCGCCATCTGGTACGGTGACGAGCTCTGGAACGGGGGGCGCATGCGTGATTACAACGGCGATGGCCTCCTAGACGAGGTGGATGCCCTGACCTGGGACGATGGGGAGAATGGCGGACGCGGCTTCCGGGAGTGGGAGCCGCTGGAGCATCCAGCTTTGGGCGCAGTGGAAATCGGTGGCTTTCATCCCAAGTTCTTCTCCCAGAATCCGCCGCCCGAGATGCTCGAGCCTTGGGCACGCAATCAGGGGCTGTTCAATCTCGAGATGGCACGGTGGCTGCCGCAGATCGACGCCGTGCGGCTGGAATCCCGACAGACACGTGCTCGTGGGGACAGCGTGACGTATCGGGTACGGGTGAGCTGGACCAACTCCGGCAGGCTCCCGACCGCTCTACGGCAAGCTCAACTGGTGAAGATCGTGCAGGAGGACCGGGTCCGACTGCGGTTCGATTCCACTCTCACCACGGGAAAGCCGCCCACCGTACACATCGTAGTGCCGTCGACCCGGGACAAGACGATCGGAGCCGGCTGGACCAGGCCCGGAGAGCGTAAGTCCGTCACGTTCGAGGTCCTCGTGCTGGGCGCTGCCGGAGTGGAGGGGACAGTGGAGCTGCTCTCGACACGCGGCGGCAAAAAGGAGGCGCCCTTCGTGCTGGGGACGCCTCCGACCAACTGAAGCCGCAAGGAGGTCAGCCGAGCAGCATCTTGCCGATGGTCTGGAGCTGCATGTTGCTCGTGCCCTCGTAGATCGCGCCGATCTTGGCGTCGCGGTAGTACTTCTCGACGGGATACTCCTTCGTGTATCCGTACCCGCCGAACAGCTCGACGCAGAGGCTCGTAACCCGCTCGGCCATCTGCGCCGTATAGAGTTTCGCCATCGCCGCTTCCATCATGTACGGCTGCTTCGCGTCACGCAGCCGTGCGGCATTGTAGACCATCAACCGTCCTGCCTCGAGCTCGGTCGCAGCCTGGGCAAGCTGGAACTGGACCGCCTGAAAGGTCCCGATCGGCTTCCCGAACTGCTGTCGCTCCATCACATAACGCCTGGTGGCATCCAACGCGCCCCGCGCCACGCCCACCATCTGCGCACCGATACCAATCCGGCCCACATTGAGCGTCTCGATAGCCACCTTGTAGCCCCTGCCAATCTCACCGAGCACGTTGTCGGCGGGGACACGGCAGTTCTCGAGAACCAGCTCCGTCGTGCTCGACGCACGGATGCCGAGCTTGTCTTCTTTCTTGCCGACCGTGAACCCGGGGAACTCTCGCTCCACGATGAATGCCGTGATGCCCTTATGTCCCTTGGTCGAATCGACGGTGGCGAACACCACGTAGATCTCCGCCTCGGCACCGTTGGTGATCCAGAGCTTCGCGCCGTTCAGGACCCACGCGTCGCCGTCCCGCTCCGCCCTGCACGCGAGGGCGAACGCGTCCGAGCCTGACCCGGCCTCCGAAAGGGCGTAGGCGCCCACCGTGCCGGCGGCGAGACGCGGGAGGTACTTCTGCTTGAGCGCTTCGCTCCCCCAATCAAGGAACGGGACGTTCACGAGCGTGTTCTGGACATCCACGAGAACGGACGTGGACGCGTCGATGGCGGAGAGTTCTTCCACCGCCAGCACGCACATGAAGAACGAGCCTCCCGCACCACCCAACTCCATGGGGATGTCGATTCCCATGAGCCCCAGCTCGGCAAACTTCGGAATGAGCGCCGTGTCGAACTTCGCTGCGCGCTCCATCGCGTCCACACGCGGACGGACCTCCGCCTCAGCGAAGTCGCGGACCGCATCGCGGAACATGACCTCGTCTTCGGACAGCGTCGTCAGCGGCGTGCCCGACGTGGTCATTACGTCACTCATAACCACGCCATCGCCGTCTCACTCCACAGCCTCCGGCGGTTCGATACTGCACCCAACAGTCCGTTCATTCCCAATCGTGGTCGTAGTCTTCGCCGGATCCTGCCGCACCTTGCTTGAAGAACGCCGCCTGCGCTGCGTATGGCTCGACCATTCCGGAGACCCGCGCCAACTCCTCCTTGTCCATCGCCTGGAATTCCTGCGCGATGCGCACGTTCTCTTCGAGTTGCGCAACCGTGTCGCAGCCAACGATTACCGTGCTCACCGGGTGCGTAAGGACCCAGCACATGGCATCCTTCATGGAGCGCAGACCGCCGTCCTGGAACACGCGCCCCCGCGCGGGAATCTTCATGGCGATCACACCCATCTGCTTGCGGTTGGCTGCCGGCAACAACTCCGCGGCAAACGGCAGGTGATACGGATCCGCCGGATTCAGCGCCATGAGAATCGTGTCGAAACCGAAGCGGTTGATCCCGTCGAGGAGGACCGCGGGGTCGTAATGCCCCGTGATGCCAAGAAACCGTACCATGCCTTCCTCGCGCGCCTGCTGCATCGCCTCCATGGCTCCCTGCTGTGCGAAGATACGGTCCACCTGCTCGGTGTTGCGCACGTTGTGCAGCTGCCAGAGATCGACATGGTCGGTCTGAAGCCGCTTCAGGCTGTCCTCGAGGAGGCGCAGCGACCCGTCGCGGGTCCGATCGTGGGTCTTCGTGGCGAGGAACACCTCCTTGCGCCGCGTCGCCATCACCTCGCCGATGTACGACTGGCTCAGCCCACGGCCGTACGCCGCAGCCGTGTCGATGTAGTTCACGCCGAGATCGATTGCCCGATTGATGATGGATACCGACTCATCGAGCTTTCCCGCCTGCTCCAGCGTCGCCTGGCCGCCGAGACTGAAGAGTCGAACGGGGTGTCCTGTGCGGCCGAGTGGTCGTTCGGGCATCGGTAATTCGGGTCCCAACGGGGCATCACGGCACAACCACACCGATGCCGTGCCGGCAGCGCCCATCTTCACGAAGTCACGCCGAGATACGTCTTGCGGTGCCATGGCCATCCTCCAAGCGCGTGGTCTGGAAGTCGGGACCCTCGGTGCCGGGAGGAACAGAGAGGGACTCCCACATAAGATGAATCACGGACCCATCGAGCGGGAGGGCGCATCATGGCGCTGACCGGACGGACGGCCCTTCCTGCCCCACGGGTCGCGGGCCGCGCCCCGAACGGCCAAGTTATGCCGTTCGGGGTCACACCGCAGAGGCCAGCATGCCCCACATCCGACTGCGCTACCTATCGCGTGCCGACGTGGAGACCGTCGGCCTCACCATGGGCGAGATCGTCGACACCGTCGAGGTGATGTTTCTCGACAAGGCGCGCGGTGAGGCGGAAATGCCACCCAAGCCGGCGATCCACCCATCCCAGGACGCCTTCATTCACGCCATGCCCGCGTTTCTCCCACGGACAGGCGCGGCCGGCGTGAAATGGATCTCGGGGAACCCCGGGAACCGTGCCCGGGGGCTGCCCTACATCGCCGGGCTTCTCATCCTGAACGATCCGGAAACCGGGTTCCCCATCGCGGTCATGGATGCCACCTGGATCACTGCCATGCGCACAGGTGCTGCAACGGCCGTGGCGGCGACCCACCTCGCGCGATCCGAATCGAAAACGGTGGGTATCGTGGCGTGCGGCGTGCAGGGGCGCACCAACCTCGAGGCCCTGTGCACCCGCTTTGCGATCGAAGAAGCGCGGGCCTATGACATCGACCCCGATGCGGCGCGGTGCTACGCGGAGGAGATGGCGCACCAATGTGGCATGACCGTGACGGTGGTGCGTGACCCACGGGAGGCGGTGGCGGAGCTCGACATGGTGGTCACCAGCGGCCCGATCCTGCGCGATCCGTCACCCGTGATCGAGGCCGGATGGATCTCCCCCGGCGCATTCGCCTGCGCGCTCGACTTCGATTCCTACTGGACGCCAGCGGCGGTCAGGGCCGCCGATCGATTCGTGACCGACGATCTCCCCCAGTTGGACTACTACCGATCGCTCGGGTTCTTCAGGCACATCCCCGCGCCGGATGGAGACCTCGCCGAAATCGTCGCGGGTGGCGCGCCCGGTCGCCAATCCGACAACGAAGCCATCCTGTGCATGAACTTGGGTTTGGCCTTGGAAGACGTGGCCGTGGGCAAGCTCATCTACGATCGAGCCGTCGGCCTGGATATCGGCGTGGAATTGGAGCTGTGACCGTAGGATCTCACCACTCGGGTCGCCCTTGCCCGGATCAGCGGACGGAGCGGCGTAACGGCGTCGACCGTGGGGCGCAGGCGCATTGCGTGAGTTTGCGCCCCACGGGGATCGGCGGAGCGTTCTAGCGACCGGTCGAGACTTTCTTCCCTTCCGGCGGTCCCTGTTTCACATAGCGCTCGAGCCACTCCTGCATCTCCCACAGCATGTGCAGGATCGACTCACGGGCGCGGTAGCCGTGGCTCTCGTGCGGCAGCAGGACCAGGCGCGCCGTCTTGCCGAGTCCCTTGAGCGCGTGATAGTAGCGCTCGCTCTGGATCGGGAACGTACCAGAGTTGTTGTCAGCTTCGCCGTGGATCAGGAGAATCGGCTCGTTGATCTTGTCGGCATTCATGAACGGCGACATCCGGAAGTACACCTCCGGCGCCTCCCAAAACGTGCGCTGTTCGGCCTGGAACCCAAACGGCGTGAGGGACCGATTGTACGCACCCGATCGAGCGATACCGGCAGAGAAGACGTCGGAGTGCGCGAGCACGTTGGCCGCCATGAACGCCCCGTACGAGTGGCCCCCAATGCCCATACGGCCGCGCTCCGCAATACCTCGACGCTCCATCTCCACCGCCGCCGCCTCGGCGCTAGCAACGAGCTGCTCGACGTACGTATCGTTGGGCTCCGCATCGCCCTCGCCGACGATCGGCATGGTAGCACCATCCAGCACCGCGTACCCGAGCGACACCCAGATGGGCGTGGACCACCCGCCAAGACGCGTGTACCGGTACGGCGACCCCACCATCTGTGCGGCGGCATCGGCATCCTTGAACTCCCGCGGATACGCCCACACGAAGAGGGGGAGCGGACCGTCGCGCTGGGCATCGTAGCCGGGCGGGAGGTACAGGGTGCCCGACAGTGTCACCCCGTCGGCCCGCTGGTATTGGATCAGCTCCTTCTGCATCCCCGTCAACTGAGGCGTCGGATTGGGGAAAAACGTGATCTGATTCACGCCCCCGCGGCGGAGGTCCCGAATGAAGTAGTTGGGTGGCTCCTCCTGCGACTCCCGACTCGTGAGGATCGTGCGCCCCTGATCGTCAAGCACGTCGAGCGGGAACTCATAGACGGGCGCTTCGGAGCGGAACAGGCGCTGGGTCTGCTTGGTGCGAAGGTCAAACTTGTCGATGAACGGCCGATCACCTTCCGGTGACGCTCCCTGGCCCCGCAGGAACAGCGTTCGACCCCGATCGGTGGTGCGAAGCACGTAGCGGCCGCGCGCATTCATCCGCATCACCGGCATTCCCGGATCGTTGTAGCGATCCTCGTACGATCGATCGAAGATCAGCTCGGGCTCGCTCTCCAGACTATTGGGGCGGACTCGCCATACCCGCGCCTGCCGCGTTCGCCACCAGCTCTCCGTCACCAGTGCCAGGTCGTCGCCCCCCCACATAATGCCACCGTACCGGTAGCCCAGCGTGATGACGGGCTTGGGGGCATTGGCGAATGGCGCGGCGTGCACGAACACGCGGTCGCGCTGCTCCGCCGGCTTGCCGGCGTCACCGCCATCGAGGGCCTCGACCCAGGAGAGCGTCGCTGGGGCATCCGCCCGCCAAAACACGCTGCGCGGTCCCGTAGGCACGCTCCCAAACGGTACCGGCACCTCTTCCTGGAGCGGCAGATCGGCGACCAGATAGACCGGAGACCCGTTCACGTCGAGCACTTCGATGCGGTTCGGGAACCGGTACCACGGCACCAGATACGAGAACGGCCGGTGCGTGCGTTCGATCAGGATGTACCGTCCATCGGGTGACGGACTGAAGCTCCCGATGAGGCCGGGGTTTCCCAGCCGCGTGACCTTCCCGTCCACCGTGATGCGCGCGAGCTGCGCCGTCGCGTAGTGCTCGAACAGTGCTTCGTCGTGCCTGTTCTCGAGCAGATCCTGATACGTCCTGGCGGGGGCGGTCTTGTCGACGTTCTGCTGGATGGTCGGTCCACTCGGTACCCGGGTCTCCGCCGGCTCCGTGCCGCGCGCTTCGGGGATCATCGTGACCAGGATCGTCCACGAATCGGCAGCCCAGACCGGCCCACCCGCCAGCACGGTGTTGAGCACCGGGCCGGTCAGTCGACGAGCCTGGCCCGTCTCGATGTCTGTCACCCACAGCTCGATCCCATCGTCGGCAGTATGGGTAAAGGCGACCCGCTTGCCATCGGGTGACCACTCGACGTCTTCGAGTTTGGGATTGGCCGGCAATCCGGTGACGACCACCTCACGGCGATCGGCGATGCGCATGAACCGCGCCCCAGTGTATGGGGTGCGCCGTGAGCGGCCATTGGTTTGAGGCGCGATACGCGTCCCGGCGAGCCGAAGCTCCCGCGCAGCCAGATCAGCAATGGACGGCAGACTCGGGCTCTCGAGCAGCAGCATCCACTCGTCGTCGGGGCTCATGCGCACCGCTGGAGTCGGTGGCGCATCCACAATGTCGACCAGCACCTGCGCGGGCTGTCGATATCCCTGTTCGGTGCCTTGAGCGAAGGCCACTCCCACGGTGAACACCACCGCGCCGCAAGCCGCAAGCAACGAGACGCCGACGGAACGGCGACGGTAGATGGACGCGACAGGCATTGCCGCCACCTCCCTGTGCAGAAACGAGATTCGATCGAGTGTATCGAGAAAGTCTATGCTGCGGTTCCGGCCCCGGCTAGAGAAAGGGGCGAGCCTCCGCCTTCGCCGCTCAGCAGATCCGTGGTAGCTGGTCCCCCGGTAGCATGTCGACGACCCTGGTCCCCCCAATCGCCGTCCGAAGCGCCACGAGCCCGGCATGCTCCGGCACCACTCGGCCGATGACCACGGCCTCGGTACCGAGCGGGTGTGCGCGCAACGCCGCGAGCGCGAGCTCGGAGGAGTCGTGATCGACGATGGCCACCATAATCCCTTCATTGGCCACGTAGAGCGGATCGAACCCCAGCATCTCGCAGGCCGCGGAAACGGGGCCCGGGATCGGGATTGCCGTCTCGTCGAGCATGATCCCCACGCCCGCCGCGCGCGCAATCTCGTTGAGCGCGCTCGCCATCCCGCCACGGGTGGGATCGCGGAGCACGTGCACGGCGGAGCCGACCGCACCACGCAGGAGCTCGACCAGCGGAGACAGGTTGGCCGTATCGCTCTCGACCTCTGCCTCGAAGGCCATTCCCTCCCGCACGGCCATCACGGCGATGCCATGACGTCCGATGGGACCGCTCACCAGCACGGCATCGCCCGGCCGAGCACGCTCTGGCGCGGGCATGAACGCAGCATCCATCTCACCTACTCCGGTGGTGTTGATGAACACGCCGTCCGCCTTGCCCCGCTCGACGACCTTCGTGTCACCGGTGATGATGACAACGCCCGCCTCGCTCGCCGCCCTTGCCATTTCCGCAATGATGCGGTCCAGCGTGAGGAGCTCGAGTCCCTCTTCGAGGACAAAGCCGGCGGTGAGGTACTTGGCCCGGGCACCCATCATGGCGAGATCGTTCACGGTACCGTGTATGGCGAGGGTGCCGATGTTCCCGCCCGGGAATTCCAGCGGACGCACGACGAACGTGTCCGTCGAGACGGCGAGCCGGCTCGACGCCACGTCGACCACCGCCGCATCGCCCAGCTTGGTGAGCGTGGGGTTGCCGAAATGGGGGAGAAAGCGCTCCGCGAGCAGCGCCGCACTCATCTTTCCCCCCGACCCGTGCCCCAGCTGTATCTGGCGATACACGCCATGCGGAACCGGGCAGTTGGGGCCGTCGACCGGCGATGTCACGTCACGCCTTGGCGGCGGCGCTCCGGAAGCGGCCGTAGTTGAAGTACGCGGCGCACGCTCCCTCCGACGACACCATCGGTGCCCCGAGCGGACGTTCAGGCGTGCACAGCGTGCCGAAGGCCGGACACTCATGGGGCTTCATCTTGCCGCGGAGCACATCACCCGCATGGCACTCCTCGGGTTCCGTCGCCGTGACGACCGAGACGCCGAATTTCAGCTCCGCATCGAACGCCGCATATTCCTCACGCAAGCCGAGCCCACTCGATGGGATCATGCCGATGCCGCGCCATTGGCGATCGACCAGACGAAACACCTTGCCGATCACGTCCTGGGCCGGTCGATTGCCTTCCCGCCGCACGGAACGCACATACTGATTCTCCACCTCGTGGCGACCCTTCTCGAGTTGGTTTACCGCCATCAAGATGCCCTCCAACAGATCGAGCGGCTCGAATCCCGTCACCACGATCGGTACGCGGTATGTCGCGGCCAACGGCTCGTACTCAGTCCACCCCATTACGGTGCACACGTGACCCGCCGCGAGGAAAGCCTGGACGCGATTGTCCGGCGACGCGAGGAGCGCCGTCATGGCGGGCGGGACGGTCACGTGGGAAACGAGCACGCTGAAATTGGATACATCGAGCTGCTTCGCGCGCCACACCGCCATCGCGTTGGCCGGAGCGGTGGTCTCGAAGCCCACGGCGAAGAACACCACTTCCTTGTCCGGATGTCGGCGCGCAATCTCCAACGCGTCGAGTGGCGAATACACGATTCGCACGTCGCCTCCGTTGGCCCGAACCTGGAACAGGTCCGACTCGCTGCCCGGCACGCGGAGCATGTCGCCGAACGATGTGAAGACCACGTCGGGCCGCGCAGCGATGTGCAGGGCCCGGTCGATCTGCTCCAGTGGCGTCACACACACGGGACAGCCCGGCCCGTGAATCATCTCGACGGCGTCATGCAGCAGCTCGTCGATCCCCTGCTTGACGATCGTGTGTGTCTGACCGCCGCAAACTTCCATGAGCACCCAGCGGCGCGATGCAGTGCTGCGAATCTGGTCGGCCAGCGATCGGGCGATCTTGGGATCCCGGTACTCGGAGAGGTACTTCACGATGCTGTTCCACCTTCCAGACTGCGGTCGGCCACGTCGCCGAGCCACTCCAACTCGTCCAGCTCGCTCATCTCCTTGAGAATCTCGAATGTCCGCTTGGCTTCGTCCTCGTCGACTTTGGAGATCGCGAACCCGACGTGCACGATGGCGTAGTCGCCGACCTGGATGTCCTCATCCAGGTACGCGAGGCACACGTCGCGTCGCACGCCGCCGAAGTCGACGGTTCCCATGCGAAGCCCCGTGTCGTCCTTGATCTCGACGATCCGTCCGGGAATACCGAGGCACATAGGTGACTCCTACGTTCGTGAGTCGCGCGCGAGGACCGCGGCGGCGACGGCCGTCTGGCCGTAGCTGATGGCGCCGTCATTCGGGCTGAGCGCCCGCGGCAGCAGCACCCGCAAGCCGACCGCGGCCAGGCCCGACGCCGTGCGATCCAGCAGGCGGGCGTTCTGGAACACCCCCCCACCCAACGCAACTTGATTTATCGCCGTTGACTCCGCCAGGCGACGCGTCACTTCCACAGTGGCCCGCGCGACCGCGTCATGGAAGCCAGCCGCCAGCTCTGCCAAGTCGGCACCCTGGAGCCCACGCTCGCCCAGCGCCGCCAGGAGCGGGATCGGATCGAGCTCGAACCGGCCGTCCTCTGCCTCGACCACCGGAAGCGGCAGGTCGACGCCCGGGCGCCGTCCCGCAAGGGCCTCCAGCTCCATGGCCGCCTGTCCCTCATAGTGACACCGCCAGCGCGTCCCGAGCACGGCCGCAGCGGCATCGAACAGCCGGCCCATGGAAGACGCGAGCGGGGCGTTCAAAGCTCGCTCGATCTGCTGCTCGGCGAGCACACGCTCCGCATCCGTCACCTCGAGGAACGCCCGGGCAAACACCGGTGCGATCTCGCGCGCCAGGGAGAGATACCCCACGGCCACCCGCCAGGGTTGCCGTGCCGCAAGATCCCCGCCCGGAAGCGGTACATATCTGAGCTGACACCGACGATCGTAGGTCACAAGGTCGGCAACGAAGATCTCGGCTCCCCACACCGCCCCGTCGTCGCCGTACCCGGTGCCGTCATACGCAATGCCGATCACGGGCGCCGTGACACCATGCTCGGCGGCCACCGCCGCCACGTGCGCATGGTGGTGCTGCACGGCGAGCGGCTCACCGAGGTCGAGCTCCGCGGCGACTCTCGTCGACAAATAGCCCGGGTGGAGATCGCGAACCACCAGTTCGGGCTCGATCCGGAAGAGCTTCCCGAGCAGTCGAACGGCTGTCTTGAAGTGCTCCAGCGTCTCGAGATTCTCGAGGTCACCGATGTGCTGGCTCACATAGGCCGTCCCACCGTGCGCCAGCGTAAAGGTGTTTTTCAGGTGCGGTCCGACGGCCAGCAGCGGCCGCGGCACGGGGACGGGCAGCGGGATGGGGAGCGGCGCGTAGCCTCGTGCGCGGCGCAGGAAGACGGCGCCGTGCCCTGTCGGTCGCACCACGGAATCGTCGTAGCGAGCAACGATCTCCCGATCGTGCAACAACAGCACGTCGGCGATCTTCCCGAGCTTTCTCCGCGCGTCGTCGTTCGCCGTGGCGATGGGTTCCTCGCTCAGGTTCCCGCTGGTCATCACGAGCGGGCGATCCACCAGCCCCAGCAGGAGGTTATGCAGCGGAGTGTAGGCCGTCATCACGCCAACGGTGTCGAGGAGCGGCGCGACCGACGGTGCGAGCGTGCTCCCGGGATGTGTCCGCAGCAGCACGATCGGTCGCTCGGGCGACATGAGGAGCCGTTCCTCCTCCGGACCCACCGTCCCGAGCCGGCGGGCCTCGGCGACCGCTCGTACCATGACCGCCAGCGGCTTCGCCTCACGCGCCTTGCGCTGCCTGAGCCGCCGGACCGCCTCGTCGTTAGTGGCATCCACGGCGAGGTGGAAGCCACCGAGTCCGCGAATGGCGACGATCCGACCGTTCTGAAGTGCGCGCGCCGCCGTGGCGATGGGGTCGGCCGCATCGCCATTCTGATCGGTCGAACCCTCCACCCAGATCCGCGGCCCGCATTCGGGACACGAATTGCTCTCGGAGTGGTACCGTCGATCTGCCGGGGTTCGGTACTCGGTGAGACAGGCATCACATTGCTCGAACACGCGCATGGAGGTGCGCTCCCGGTCGTACGGCATCGCTTCGATCACGGTAAACCGGGGTCCGCAGTCGGTGCACGTGATGAACGGGTAGCGGTATCGACGGTTTCCCGGATCGCCCAGCTCCGCCGTGCAGGCATCACACGTCGCAACGTCCGGAGACACCGGCTGGCGCCGGTCGGGCTGGTCCGTAGACGCGACGATTCGAAACCCTGTGTATTTGCCTGGCTGGGTGACCTGCACGTCGAGCCGATCGATCGTCGCGAGCGGTGGCGCCTCGGCGTCGATGGCGCCGACGAAGGCATCGAGTTGCTCGCCCGTCCCCTCGACGGCGATCCGCACCTCGCCGGCTTCGTTGCGGACCCAGCCGACGAGTCCGTGCCGCGATGCCAGTCGGTGGATAAACGGGCGGAACCCGACGCCCTGCACAACCCCGGTCACGGTGATCTCGAGGGCAGCCCGCTCCTGCGACGGGGTCGTCACCGCGCGCGCGCGTCGCGGACCTGGTTCCTCAGGAAGGCATACCAGTCCTCGAGTCCCTCGCTGGAGCGGGCCGAGGTGCGGAAGAAGGTGAGTGCGCCGTGCACGCCCCGTGCGATCGCTTCCGCTCGCGCAATGTCGAACGGGACGTAGGGAAGCAGATCGATCTTGGTGAATACAGCGTAGCGTGACTGCTGAAACATCTTCGGGTACTTCGCTGGCTTGTCCTCGCCTTCGGTCACGGCGAAGAGGACGATTTTCGCTGTCTCACCGAGGTCCCAGCTAGCCGGACAGACGAGATTGCCCACGTTCTCGATGAAAAGGAGGTCGGTGGCCGCCAGATCGACCACGTCGAGCGCTGTCTGGACCTGCCGGGCGTCCAGATGGCAGGCACCGCCAGTCACGACAGCCTGCACCAGGTGCTCAGTGCGGGCGGCAAGACGGTCGGCGTCGTTCTGGGTCTGCACATCGCCGGTCACCACCGCGATCCGAAGTTCTTGCCCCAGATCCTGGAGCGTACGCTCCAGGAGCGTCGTTTTCCCGGAGCCGGGCGACGAGACGAGGTTGAAGGTCGGCACCCGGTGCTGGGCGAGCCGGCGGCGGACGCCGGCGGCCAGCTCGTCGTTGCGTGCCATGACCCGCTCTCTGACCTCAATCGTCCGGACGGCCATCGTCGACCTCCAGATAACTCACCCGGAGCACGTCTCCGGTCACGCGGGCGATAACGGGTCTTGCCGCTTTGAACGGGGGGCTCGTCAGCAGCGTCTCGAGCCAGAACTCCAGACTGTCGGCCTCGACGCCGGCCGCATCACCGACCTCCAGGCCAACCTCAATGATGTTCGCGAGCTGGTCCCGCGGCACGTGGCGTTCGGCGATCGCGCAGACCTCGAGCGCCAGGCTCATCTCGTGCATGGACGATTGTCAGGGGGAGGTGTCGACGGGCAGGGCCCGGTGCCCCCATGCCTCCAGTCGTTCAATGATACGGGCTCCGAGGGAGCCAACGCCATCCCACGCCCGATGCCGCGGGACCACGACGCGCCACGGCGTGTCAGTTCTTTGGGGTCTGCTCCGCCACTGAGAGTACGTACGCAACCAGGTCCCAGGTTTCGTCCTCATTCAGCGCTTTCCACGCGGGCATGGGGGTGCCCTGGATCCCCTCTCGAATAACAAAAAACGCCCGGCGCGGGGTCACCCGGGCACGCCACGTCGGGTCGCGGAAGTCGGCCGGTGGGATCGACAGATTGCGTCGTCGGCCCCGTCCATCGGCCCGCTCACCGTGGCACAGGGCACAGTGGTCTTGGAACAGCGCTCGCCCCCGTAACCGTGCCTCGGCGGAGGCAATTCTCAGCTCCGGGACGACGACCTTACGGTATGCTGGGGGCACCCCCGAGTTGTCACAGGCCCAGAGCCCGAGCAGCAGGGCCCCTCCGGCCAAGGGGAACTGTCGCACCATCCGTGTCCGGGAAAGGCCCATAGCCCATCCGATCCGCCTCCTCGACGATTCCTTGTACCAGTCGCGGCATCTGCCGTTCGACTGCGGCCGAGCGAGCGACCCGCACGTCCAACGACTCAGGAACGAGCCCCAGGAGGACGACGCGCCGCGGATAGGAACCCAGCCAGCGTAGCGCGTCCAGCAAATCGGCCACGCCGACTTGATGGCACGACAGCCGACTGCGCACCGCCGGGCCCACATCATCCCCCTCGAGGCGGACGAAGGAACCCGGCTGGCCGTCGGTCTGAACCGCGTCGACCAGTACGACGTCGTCGGTAGCCTCGAACTGCGACAGCAGCGCGAGACCCAGGGTCCCGCCGTCCACGACACGGACTCCAATGGGAATCTCATGCTGCTGCCGCAGCAGCTCGACCGCTGCTATGCCAAGCCCGTCATCGCCGCACAGCACATTGCCCAGGCCCAAGATCAAGAGTGACCCGGGGTCGCGGTATGTGGTCATCCTGCGCGATCGCCCTGCTCTGCAGCGAGGTCCTCTGCCGATGCAAAGCGATACCCTGAGAACATCGAGTCGATCGTCGCGTTCTTCGCCGACCGCGCGACCACGAGCGCGGCGGAGACGTGGTGCACCACGAAGGCCGCCAGCAGCCACATGATCGTGTGATGCAGCCACCGTGCCGTCTGGGGCCCACCGAAGAGCGGCAGGAGCAGCCCGAAGATCTTCATGGGGGACCCCGCTCCGGCCTGGATCGAGAACATGGCGTACCCGCTCAACGCTGCGATGAGACAGAGACCATAGACGAGCACGTACGTCAACCCGGCAAGCGGGTTGTGACCGACGAACCTCGGCGGGACGGGACGAAAGAACAGGTAGAACTTGAGCCACTCCCATACGAGCTTCCAGCGATTGACGCTCGTTGGGATGAGCTGATGCCACCGGGCATAGCGATTCCCCATGAACATCCAGGCGATGCGTGAGAGCTCAGACAGGCTGAATACGATCGCAGCGAAGAAGTGGATTACCTGCACCGTCCCCATCACGAATTCCTGCCCTGCTGGATCCGGAGCCACGATGAACGGATTGCCGATGTAGTAGCCGGTCACCGCCAGCACGACGAGGGCTGTGGCGATGAGCCAGTGCGTGATGCGGACCGGCAAATCCCACACATAGACCCGAGTGAGCCCCCGGTCCACTGCGGCAGGGGCCGTGGCAGTCATCGGATCCTCACTTGTGCGAGCTCGCGGCCGGTGCGGTCGACTACATGCACGCCGCATGCGATGCACGGATCGAACGAATGCACCGTCCGCAGAATCTCGAGCGGCTGCTGCGGGTCTCTCACGGGCGTTCCGACGATCGCCTCCTCATACGGTCCGCGCTGGCCGGCGGCATCACGCGGGCCGGCATTCCACGTGCTCGGGACCACGCACTGGTAGTTGGCGATCTCGCCGTTCACGATGTGTACCCAGTGACCGAGGGCGCCACGGGGTGCCTCGTGGAACCCCGCACCGGTGCATTCCCTGGGCCAGCTCGACGGTTGCCACTTGGAGTTGTCATGGATCGCCAGCTCACCACGACCCATGTTGTCGGCCAGCTCGTCAAGCCATCCCTCGAGCTTTTCGGCCAGAACGAGCGTCTCGATCCCCCGGGCGGCCACTCTGCCAAGCGTTGAGAACAGCGCCCCTGGGCCGACCCCGAGCTGCCCCAACACATATCCAACGAGCTCTCGGACGCGCTGGTGACCTGAGCCGTAGGCGACCAGCATTCGCGCCAACGGGCCGACCTCCATGGGCAGGCCGTCGTAGCGCGGTGCCTTGAGCCAGCTGTACTTGCCGTCAGTATCGAGCCACTCGTACGGCGGCTCGGGTCCTTCATAGGTAGGTTTGGTCTCGCCACGAGATGGGTGGAGTCCGTCCTGATCACCTCCCTCGTACTCGTACCAGGAGTGCGTGACGTATTCAGTGATCTTAGCTGGATCGAGGGCTTCGACGGTGGAGAGATCCCGGTCCCGGATCACCCCAGACGGGAGAAACAGTGGCGCGTTGGCACCCTCCGTCTCAGGGTACTCGCCGTACACCAGGAAGTTGCCCACACCACCACCGTACCCCGCCCACTCCTTGTAGAACGACGCTACAGCGAGGAGATCAGGGATATAGACCTTCTCCACGAAAATGAGCGCCTTGCGAATCAGCTCTCGCATCGTGGAGATCGAGGTCATGTTGATCGACGCCTGTTTGTCGGGATCGATCGGCGTCGCCATTCCACCGACCAAGAAGCTCTGCAGGTGCGGATTCTTCCCCCCTAGCACCGCGTGGATCTTGATGACCTCCCGCTGCCAATCGAGCGCCTCGAGGTAGTGGGCCACAGCCAGCAGGTTCGCCTCGGGTGGCAGCCGGTACGCCGGATGTCCCCAGTAGGCGTTGGCGAACGGACCCAACTGACCTCGGTCGACGAACTTCTGCACCCGATCCTTCACCGCGCTGAAATAGCTGGCGCTGGAGAGCGGCCAATCGGAGATCGACTGGGCGAGGCGGGATGTCGCGGCCGGATTGGCCGAGAGCGCCGACACGATGTCCACCCAATCAAGCGCGTGCAGGTGGTAGAAATGGACGACGTGATCCTGCACCATCTGCGATGCCATGATCAGATTGCGCAGCAGCCGGGCGTTCGGCGGCGGCTGGGCGCCGATCGCGTTCTCGACTGCGCGGATTGACGTGATCGCATGCACGGTGGTACACACGCCGCAGATGCGCTGCGTGAATGCCCACGCGTCCCGCGGATCTCTGCCCTTCAGGATCAACTCAATACCGCGAAACATGGTGGCGGAGGACCAGGCGTTCTGCACCGTGCCGCCATCAACCTCGGCCTCGATGCGCAAGTGTCCCTCAATGCGCGTGACAGGATCGATGACGATGCGGCTCATGACTGACCTCCCTTCGCTTGCTGCGCAGCGGCTGCTTCGGTCTTGACCCGGGCCGCACGACGTCGGGTCAGCTGGACGAGCCCGTGGGCCACGTACGCGCCCGCCACTCCTGCGGCGGCGATGATCCCAACCCTATCTGCGGTCGTGTGCACACCGAAGCCGGGGACGCCCGCGACGTGGCTGTAGAACGGAGTCATCTTGTCCCAGAAGTCCGGCTCGGCGCATCCGAGACAGGGGTGACCACAGCCCACTGGCCAATTGGTCCCCTCGTTCCACCCGACCTGGGGACAGTTCTGGAACGTGACCGGCCCCTTGCAGCCCATCTTGTACAGACAGTACCCGAGGCGGTGTCCCTCGTCGCCCCAGTTCTCGACGTATTGTCCGGCGTCGTAATGCGCCCGGCGCTCACAGTTGTCGTGGATTGCCTTACCGTACGCGAACAACGGGCGGCGATAGCGATCAACGGGTGGCCACCGCTCAAAGGTCACGAAATACATGATCAGCGCAGCGAGGTTCTCGGCGTTCGCCGGACATGCCGGAAGGTTGATCAAGGTCTTCAGGCCGGGGACGGCGTCCGCCACGCTGAGCGCCCCCGTCGGGTTGGGAGCTGCGGCCGGAAGGCCACCGAACGCGGCACACGTGCCGATGGCGACCGTTGCGGCGGCACCACCACACACCTCCTTCGCAATCTGGAGCGCTGAGCGGCCCCCGATCGTGCAGTACGCCCCATTCGCTCCGGTGGGAATCGAACCTTCGACCACCGCGATGTACTGGCCTCGCTTCTGTTCGACCACGCCGCCGAGTGCCGCCTCCGCACGGTGACCAGCCGCGGCCATGATGGTCTCGTGATAGTCGACTGACAGCGTATCAAGAACGATGGCGGCCACCGTGGGACGGGCTGCCCGGAGAAATGACTCGGTGTTGCCCGCGCAGTCCTGGAACTCCAGCCAGACAAGGGACGGCTTTTCACCGGTTGCAACGGCTTGCGCGATCGTCGCCCGCGCCGACTTGGGCAGCGCGAGCACCGACGCCATCGCGCTACAAAAGCCGAGGAAGTCGCGCCGGGAGACACCCCGTCGTTCCAGCTCGCTCACGAACCAGCTATCCGCATACGCCATAAACACACCTCCGGCGAAGGAGCCAGGAATCGATGATCCCATGGCCGGACGTCCCGGGGATCGGAGCACCCCTCACCGACCTGCAACTGGCAGGAGACCGGGGGACTCTCGCCCGTGTTGCACTCGTATCGTTGAACGGCCCTGATCACCAGAGCCTACAGACGGCGTCAGATTCTCAGAACTGCGCCTACCCCATGAGTGGCGGGCGCAGGGTCACAACCCACCGGCGCTTGGTGCGGTACCAGTGGGTCGCGGTAGTGGTTGCAAGAAGCAGTGGGGACGGATGCGGCGCAGGAAGCTCGTGGACCGCACGTTCTCTAACGGCCGCTGTGTAATCGAAAAGGCCAAGACGTACCCACATGCGAGCGGAAGAGCCTCTCCGGGCGGGGGAAAACCAGACCCGAAAATTCCCCTAGACAAGAATACGCATGCCCTAAAGAATTCATGAAACCTGTGTGAAGCTCACCGCCCGAGTAACCAGCAGATCTCAGCCCCTGACGCCCGCTGCGCCCAACCTCATGGTAGCCAGACACTTGCGGTGACTATGGGCGCAAGGCAGGTTCACGCGGCTCCACGGAGGTGATTGCTGGCCACACGGACCTCACCCTCGGGACAGCCGCCTCGCCCGGATTCACCTCACGACGAGGCCCACGCGGCCATCCGAGCGGAGGGCACGGATTCGGCGGCACCGTCGTCGCGGCGATCAGGCAGCCTACTAAGGCATGCGTGGCGTGCGGGAACGGGTCCCCGTCTCGCCGTCGCGCTCGGACTGACGGTGACGGCGGTCTGGGCAGTCGTCGTGACCGTGGGCACGATGAGGTTCATCGTGAGCACCGTGAGCAACCCCGCCCTGGCGTGGCCGTTCAAGGCCGGCATGGCCATCCTGGTGCCAGTTGTCATGCTATTCCTCGTCGTTTCCCTGCCCATGAACTGGATGACCTTCCTCCTGGTCTGGCTGGACGAACGGCGCCGCAGCAGACACCGCCGCGGCGGGTAGCCAGCAGCATGTCGCTGCACCGATCAGACGCCGGACCAGGTTCTCCTTGCCGACCCGGCTCCGTCGTCGTATTTGATAAGGGACTATCCGTCGAGGGAGGCCACCCATGGGACTTGGGCACGAGTATCTCTCCCGCATCCACGAGGCGCTCAGGGACTTCGAGAGTGCCGTCTGCGATCGGGAGAAGTTCAAACCGCTCGAGAGCAAGGTCACGCGGCAGCAGGACGTCGATCACGCCCGCCAGCGGCTGATCGATGCCATCGTCGACATCGTCACCAAGGAGCGGCTCGCGAAGAAGCAGAACTGACCGGCCGCGGGTCATGATGTTCCTCCACCATCCGTCGGCGGCCACTTCCCCCGCGAGCCGGACCACTCCAGCCCGCCGGGGACGGTAGCCGCGCATACCGGTGATGAGCGACATACCCCAGGCGCTCCGCTCGGCGCTCGCCGAGCGCTATGATCTCCAGCGCGTGATCGGTCGTGGTGGGATGGCCACGGTGTACCTGGCAAACGACGTGCGCCACCGACGCACGGTGGCCGTCAAGGTGCTCAAGCCGGAACTCGCCGCCTCGCTCGGCACAAATCGGTTTCTCAAAGAAATCGAGATCGCCGCCGGCCTCACGCATCCCCACATCGTACCGCTGTACGACTCGGGCGAAGCAGACACCTTTCTCTACTACGTCATGCCCTTTATCGAGGGGGGATCGCTGCGGACGCGCCTCGGCCAGGACCACCCAGTGGATGTCGGCGACGCATTATCCGTTTCACGACGCGTCGCCGACGCCCTCACCTATGCGCACCGCCGCGGCATCGTCCACCGCGACATCAAGCCCGAGAACATCCTCTTCGCTGAAGGTCACCCCATCGTCGCGGACTTCGGCATTGCCAAGGCGGTCAGCACGGCTGGGGGTGCGCTTCTCACCCGAACCGGCTTCGCCCTCGGCACGCCCGGTTACATGAGCCCGGAGCAGGCCGCTGGGGTGCGGGACCTGGACGCGCGCACCGACGTGTTCAGCCTCGCGTGCGTCGTCTACGAGATGCTCGTTGGAGAGACCCCGGGGATGTGGCTCACCGATGAAGCGGTGACGCTCGGACGCTTCATCGACGCGTCGCCGGATCATCGAGACCGGCTGGACAGGATCTCGGGATCGGTGGAGCACGTGCTCGTCAAAGCCCTCGCGCTCCGACCAGACCAACGCCATGCAACGCCGTCCGAGTTTGCCAATGCGCTCAATGAGGCGACGGGCAGAACCCAGCGATACGGCGAGTCCGAGATGCGCCGCATCATCGGGCGGGCCGCCGAGATGCAGGCCGAGCGACCGACGGAGGAGGGCGCGCTCTCGGTCGGGGCGATGGAGCAGGTGGCTGCTGAGGTCGGGATCTCCCCGGCGCGGGTGCGCGAGGCCGCGCTCGAGATCCGACAGCCGATGCCCCTGCCCGCCACGGGTGAGCCGTCGACCGGATGGTCGTGGTTCCTGGGACGGCCGCACAAGATCGTGATCGAGCGGGTGGCGGAGGGGGAGGTGCCGGAGGAGGAGTTCCCGTTCCTCGTCGACGAGATCCGCCGAGCCATTGGCACCGTGGGAATCGCGAGCACCTTCGTGCGATCGGTGGCGTGGAGCACCGCGCCTCCGGGTCAAGGCACCGGCCGTAACGTGCAGATCACGATCGCACCCCGAAACGGGCAAACCCGCATTCACATCGAGGAGCACTTCGCGAACCTCTTGGGCGGGTTATATGGCGGAGTGTTCGGCGGAGGCGGGGGCGCCGTGGCCGCCGTCACGACCGCCATCGCCATGGAAAGCCTGCACATGCCGCTGCTCGCGGCGGCCGGTGCCATTTTCGGCCTGGGAGGTGGGTACGGACTCGCGCGCTGGATCTTCACCCAGGCCTTCGGGAAGCGAAAGCGTGAGCTCCACACGCTGGCCGACCGGTTGGCTGACCAGATCACTCTGAGCACCAGAGAGCGCCTGAGCCGCGGCGATCCCTCCCGCCGTCTCCCGCCGTGATCGGGCACCGTCTGCCGATCCACCGCGGCCAGCGTTCTCAGAACAAGCAACGACACTCCCGAAGCAGTGAACCGCAGCCTAGTTTCTCACTAGACACCAACCGCCGGCGAACCGATGGGGGAATCAATGGGCAAGGCGAGCATCCCGGATGCGGCATCCTTCGAAAAGTTGGGTGCCTTCTACCTCGGCCGCGAGTACGATGCGAAGGCAGACGACACGACCGACAACCTGCTGCTCTACGATGCAAGAGACCTGACGACCCACGCCGTCTGTGTCGGCATGACCGGCAGCGGGAAGACGGGGCTTTGTATCTCGCTGCTCGAGGAAGCCGCGATCGACGGTATTCCCGCCATCGCGATCGACCCGAAAGGCGATCTCGGGAATCTGCTCCTCACGTTTCCGGACCTGCGGCCAGAGGATTTCCGGCCCTGGATCGACGAGGCGGAGGCTGCCCGGAAGGGCTCAACGCCGGATGAGTATGCCCAGGCAACGGCGGAACTCTGGAAAGGCGGCCTGGCCAAATGGGGCGAGGATGGGGCGCGGATCCGCCGCCTGCGCGAGGCGGCTGACTTCGCGATCTACACCCCTGGGAGTACCGCCGGCCTCCCGCTGACAGTGCTCCGGTCGTTCGCTGCGCCTCCCGCGGCCCTGCTCGAGGACGGTGACGCACTGCGTGAGCGGGTCATGGCCTCCGTGTCAGGGCTCTTGGGGCTGCTCGGCATCGCCGCCGACCCGATCAAGAGTCGCGAGCACATCCTGCTCTCGACCCTCCTCCAGACTGCATGGACCGCCGGCCGGGATCTCGATCTGCCATCGCTCATCGCGCAGGTGCAGTCACCACCGGTGGATCGGATCGGCGTGATGGACGTCGAGGCGTTCTATCCAAAGCAGGATCGGCTCGACCTCTCCATGCGCCTGAACGGCCTCGTGGCCTCGCCCGGCTTTGCCGCCTGGCTCGAAGGAGAACCCCTCGAGATCCCGCGCATGCTGTGGACCGCCGACGGACGGCCCCGCATCACGGTGCTCTCGTTGGCACACCTTTCCGATGCAGAGCGCATGTTCTTCGTGACGGTGCTGCTGAATGAAGTCGTCGCGTGGATGCGGACGCAGGCGGGGACACCGAGTCTCCGGGCACTGCTCTACATGGACGAGGTATTTGGCTACTTCCCGCCGACGGCCAATCCGCCGTCCAAGACCCCCATGCTGACCTTGCTCAAACAGGCGAGGGCATACGGCCTGGGTGTGGTGCTGGCAACGCAGAACCCGGTCGATCTGGACTACAAGGGTCTCGCGAACACCGGCACGTGGTTTCTGGGACGGCTCCAGACGGAGCGAGACAAGCTGCGCGTCATCGACGGCTTGGAGGGAGCCTCCACGACGTCCGGCGCCACCTTCGACCGCCAGCAGATGGAGCGGGTTCTCTCAGGCCTGAAGAGTCGCGTGTTTCTGATGCACAATGTGCACGACGACGCTCCAATGCTGTTTCACAGCCGCTGGGCACTCTCCTACCTTCGTGGCCCCCTGACGCGGAGTCAGATTCAGACCCTCATGGCCGATCGCCGAGCCGCGGCAGCGCCGGCGCCGGAGACCACGGGGCCGACACTGCAGGCCGCGCCCGTTCCCAGGAGGCAGCACGCGACCCGGCCCGCGCTTCCGGCAGAGGCCAAGGAGTCGTTTGCCGCAGTCGTCGGCGGCGGACCGGCTGGCGCCCGATTGCTGTACCGGCCGGCCGTGCTCGGCACGGGAGATCTCCACTTCGCCAACGTCAAGGCCGGGGTCGACCTGTGGGATACGGTCTCCTACCTCGCCCCGCTTGGCGACAACCCGCCCGCGGACATCTGGAAGGAATCGGAGCGTGTCACGGACGGGCACATGGAGCTCGACGATCGACCCGCCGAGGCGGGCACGTTTACCGATCTCCCGGCGCGCGCCACCAACGCCAAGAGCTATGCGTCGTGGGAGAAAGCCTTCAAGACACACCTCTACCGCGACGGAGCGTTGACGCTCTACAAGTGCACTGACCTCAAGTTGACCAGCGAGCCGGGCGAGTCGGAAGCCGACTTCCGGATCCGCGTGAGGCAGGCGTCGCGGGAGAAGCGCGACGAGCAGGTCGACAAGTTCCGCAAGAGCTACACCCCCAAACTGGCCAGACTCCAGGAACGGATCCGCAAGGCCGAAGAGCGGGTCGGGCGCGAGGCGTCACAGTACGACCAGCAGAAGATGCAAACCGCCATCTCGATGGGCGCCACAGTGCTTGGCGCACTGTTTGGACGGCGTGTAGCGAGCGTCGGCACCGTCGGCCGGGCGACGACCACCATGCGCGGGGTCGGGCGGGCCGCCCGGGAAAAGGACGACATCGCGCGTGCCAGACGCGACCTCGAGGCCCTGCACGAGCAACTCGCGGCCCTCGAAGAGGAGTTCACGGGCGAGACCGAAGCGCTCGACGATCCGAGCGATGCCGCTGCCCACGAGATCACCGAGCAACTCGTCCGACCGCTGAAGAGCGACATCACGATCGGGCGGGTCGCCCTGAGCTGGCTCCCCTGGTGGGTCGACGAGAGCGGCGTGGCCACTCCGGCATTTCGGTAACGCCACCACGGGCGGCGCCACGCCGCCCGTGTAGGTCACCGTCCGGAGCCCGTCCGCCCGACTAGTACGTGATGATCGGTGGCAGCTCCTGGGCGTGCCGAATCCACTTTGCCACTGACTTGGGACCCGGGGTCATCCGGGTGAGCCGCCGAGCGCGATTCACGTCCTGCAACTTGGCAGCCAGATTGTCGGCGTTCCGGTTCCGTAGCTCCCGGACCGTATCCACCCCCGATCCCTCCAACAACTCCGAGAACTCGGAGCCGATCCCGGGAATGCGCATCAAGTCCGCCAGATTCACCCACTTGAGCAGGAGCGCGTCGTTCACACCCGTCTTGGCCGCTACGCTCTGACGTCCCGAGCCGCCGGCACACTGTTTCAGCAGTTCGGCTGTCGTCCGAATGCCCACGACCGCGAGCTTCTGCGCATACGACGGCCCGATTCCCTCGATCTCCTCGATCTTGTATGCCATCTCTCCTCCCTCGCCGATGTTTCCGAGTGGGACGTTCCGTGGTGCCACGATGAATCTGTTCGGCCGCACGAGCGGCGGCAATGCGCACGCGCCAGCCGGCGGGTCGCACGGGGTTGCGGTAGGGCTCGAGGCCCTCGAAATTCGATTCGTAAGATCGCGCAACCGGCCGGATGGCCGTCGAGACTGGCGACCGTGCCGCCTTCACTGAGGAGCGTCGAATGAGATCGATCACCGCGAGCGCACTGCTGCTCGTCTTCACCGTCGTGCCAGCCCTTCAGGGCCAGACTACCGGACTCACGCTCCCCCACGAACGCTTCGTCCTCCCGAACGGGCTCACCGTGATCTTGCACGAGGATCACTCGACCCCGATGGTTGCCGTCGATGTCTGGTACCATGTCGGCTCGGCACGCGAGCGACCGGGGCGAACGGGCTTTGCCCACCTCTTCGAGCACATCATGTTCGAAGGCTCGGGTCACGTGCCGGAAGGCAAGTTCGACGAGTGGCTGGAGGCAGCCGGAGGCAACAACAACGGGTCGACGAACACCGACCGCACCAACTACTTCGAGACGCTGCCAAAGAGCGCGCTCGCACTCGCCTTGTTCCTCGAGTCCGATCGGATGGGGTACCTGCTGAACGCGATGTCCCCTGCCAAGGTCGATGGCCAGCGCGACGTCGTGAAGAACGAGCGGCGGCAGAGCTACGACAATCGACCGTACGGTCTCGCCTTTCAGACCCTGAGCGAGAATCTGTACCAAGCCGATCACCCGTATCACTGGCCGGTCATCGGATCGATGGTCGATCTGTCGGCTGCCAGCTACGAAGACGTCGTCCAATTCCACCGCACGTTCTACGCACCGTCCAACGCAGCGGTGGCCATCGCCGGCGACATCGACGTCGCAGAAGCCAGGCAGCTCGTGGAGCATTGGTTCAGCGACGTGCCAGCGGGCCCGCCGGTCCCACCGCTGGCGGGACCAGCCGTCTTCCTCGCCGAAGAAAAGCGCGTCGTGCTGGAAGACCGCGTCCAGTTGCCCCGACTCTACATGTGCTGGCTCTCTCCGGCCATCTTCACCCCGGGGGACGCCGAGTTGGACATCGCGGCCGACATCCTGGCGGGCGGCAAGAATGCCAGGCTGTACAAACGCCTCGTGTACGACATGCAGATTGCGCAGGACGTGAGCGCTTTCCAGGGATCGGCGGAGTTGGTGTCGGATTTCTGCATCGTCGCGACGGCTAGGAGCGGACATGGCCTAGCTGAGCTGGAACGTGTCATTCAGGACGAGCTGGACCGGCTAAAGGCAGACGGACCGTCCGAGCGTGAGATCCTGCGAGCCGTGAACCAGAACGAGGCCTCGTTCCTTTCACAGCTCGAGTCGATCTTCGGGAAGGCCGATCGCCTGAACAACTACCACTTCCGAACGGGCAATCCCGACTACTTCAACGAGGATCTCGCACGATACAGGGCCGTGGGGCCGGAAGACGTGCAGGCCATGCTGCAGACGACACTGCACGACGACGCGCGGGTCATCCTGAGCATCGTTCCTAATGGCAAACCCGAACTGGCGGCGACCAAGCCGGTGAGCGAGTGACCATGACGAAGACGACGATTGCCCTTTGCCTGCTCGCGGTGGGCGCCGGTGCAACATCGGCAGCGGCGCAAGGACCAGACCGCAGCACGCCTCCCGACTTGGGACCACCGCCAAAGCTGATCTTGCCGCCGATACAGGAGTTTCGGCTCGGTAACGGTCTCCGCGTAATGCTGATGGAAAAGCACCAGGTGCCCGTGGTGCAGGTCACCGTGCTGATCAGTGCCGGCACGGCGAACGATCCGAGCGACCGGATCGGACTCGCGGCCATGGTGGCGGACATGATGGACGAGGGGGCCGGGGACCGTGACGCACTGGAGCTGGCCGACGCGGTGAGCTTCCTGGGCGCCCGCCTGTCCACGAGCGCGGATCGCCACACAATGAGCGCCTCGCTCTACACCGCAGTCGCCAAGCTCGGCGAGGCTCTCCCCCTGTTGGCTGACGTGGTGACACGTCCCACGTTCCCCAACACCGAGCTCGAGCGGAAACGGCTCAGTCGTTTGACCGCGCTGCTCCAGGCCCATGACGAGCCACGGATCGTAGCCTCGGTGCTCTTTGCACGTGCCATCTATGGTGCACACCCCTACGGACACCCCACTATCGGCACGGAAGCGTCGGTTCGGGCGATGAGCGTGGACGACCTCCGAGGATTCCACGACATGTATGTCACGGCGAGCAATGCTACCGTGATCGTCGTGGGTGACGTGTCCAGAGACGCAATCCGCGCCGAGCTCGAGCGCGCGTTTGGGATGTGGAAGACGGGCGAGGCACCGACGCCGACCTGGCCCGACATGCCTCCGATCACCCGGCGGCACGTCCTCCTGGTCGACAAGCCGGGGGCGGCCCAGAGCGAGATCCGCATCGGCCGCATAGGCGTGGTGCGTTTGACCGACGACTACGACGCGCTGCAGGTAATGAACACCGTGCTGGGAGGCTCGTTCACCTCGCGACTCAACCAGAATCTCCGCGAGGACAAGGGCTGGACGTACGGTGCCCGTTCGTCGTTCGCCTTCGACCGGCTGCCCGGCCCATTCTTGGCGTCTTCCGCGGTGCAGACCGACGTCACCGACAAGGCACTGGAAGAGTTCTTCAAGGAGTTCGACGCGATCCGCATGCCCGTCCCGAGAGCCGAGCTCGAGGGAGCGAAGAACTACGAGGCCCTGGGATTTCCGTCGGGATTCCAGTCGGTACGCGGGGTCGCCGCCAACCTGGAGGAGATCGCGATCTATGACCTTTCGCGGGACTTCTTCAATCGCTACGTCGACGGGATTCGCGCCGTGACGCAAAATGACGTGCGACGGGTGGCTCGGCAGTATGTCCAGCCCGATCGGTTCGTCGTCGTGGTGGTAGGCGACCGCGAGAAGATCGAAGCCGGCATCAGGGCGCTGAAACTCGGTCCGGTGACCATCATGTCGGTCGAGGACGTGCTCGGTGAGAGGCCGGAGATCGGCAGCACGAACTAGGAGCACCGCGTCACCCCTGCGTTGCCGTCGGGATCGATGTACGACCGTGCTCGGCCCCGCTCCCGTTGCACGTGCTTGCTGGGTGCTCGCGCAATGCCCATGTCCGTAGCTACTTTGCATCCATGAGCGAGCCACAACCGTCGGTCGTCGTTCTGTTCAACCACACGGGCGAGGACGAATACGAACGACTCGAGCACGTAGACCCGGCGTCTCTCGACTTCGAGCCGGAGTACGACATTCGGGTCACGACGGTGCTCGACGAGTACAAGGCGGTGGCACGCGCACTGCGCCGGGAAGGGTACCGCGCCCGCCTGTACAACGTGCGCGAGGACCTGGGGAGGCTGGAGCGGTTACTGCGGCGCAATCCGCCAGACGTGATCTTCAACTTGATCGAGCATTTCCACGACGACGCCGAGCTGGAACCGTCCGTGGCGGCGCTCTTCGACCTGCACGAGGTGGCGTACACCGGTGCGGCGCCGTTTGCCCTGTCGTTCTGCCACAAGAAGGGACTCACTAAGCAACTGTTGCTGCAGAACGGCGTTCCTACACCCCGGTTCGTGGCCGTCAAGGAGCCGCGACTGCCGAAACGCTCCAAGCTCAAGTACCCCGTCATCGTCAAACCCGCTCGCGAAGATGCGAGCTCGGGTGTGGAACGCGAGTCGGTAGTGTTCGACGAAGAACAACTCCAGGCCCGCCTCCAGTACGTCTACGACGAGTACGGGATCCCCATCCTGGTCGAGGAGTTCATCGACGGGGAGGAACTGCACGTACCGATTCTCGGCAACGATCCGCCGGAGGTCCTGCCACCCATCGCGTGGGACTTCACGGGATTGCCGGAGGGATATCCCCACATCATCACGTTTGCCGCAAAGTGGAACCCGTTGTCCGAAGCGTATCATCGGGTCCACTCGGTGTGCCCGCCCGACCTCCCGAAGCGCATGCTGCGCAAGGTTGAGGAGGTATCGCTCCAGGCCTACGAGGTGACCGGCTGCCGGGACTACGCCCGAGTCGACGTTCGGATCGGCAAAGATGGGAACGCGTACGTCCTCGAGATCAACCCCAACCCCGATCTCACCGAGGGTGTCTCGTACATGGAATCTGCGGAAGTCGCCGGGCACACGTTCGCCGAAATCCTCGCCATGATCGTCGACATGGCGCTGGAAAGAAAGGAAGAGACCGACGAGGCACGACGCCTGCGACTCGAGCGCCAGAAGCAGAAGCGCGAGCCGGTCAGCCCTGAGGGACTGAGGGCGTCGCTGCAGCGCCTGGACGACAAAGCAGAGGAGAAGACCCGTACCGCAGCCGGACGCCGCAAGAAGGCCAAGCGCAAGACCAAGCAATCCGACAAATGACGACGGGGCCGCGCGCGCAGAGCGGCCCCGTAGCGCCGAACCAGGTGGAGGATTGGCTAGCCGAGAATGACGACGTTCTGCGCAGCGGGGCCTTTCTCCCCGTCCACTACTTCGAACTCGACTTGCTGCCCTTCCTTCAACGACTTGAAGCCTTCACTTTGGATGGCCGAAAAATGGACGAAGCAGTCCTTTTCGCCGTCGTCGCGCGTGATGAACCCGAACCCCTTCTTGTCGTTGAACCACTTCACCGTGCCAGTCATACGCATGTCCTGCACTCCTCCTGAAACGGTACCGTCCTGCCGCCGGAACACGTGCGGCGTCTCGCATCGGCTAAGCTAGTCCGGAATTCCGGGGGTCGAAAGAGTCGTCTCGGTCCCACGTGACGCTTGCGGCCATCGAGACCACGCCTACCTTCTCTCCAACCAGCGATTCGGAGAACGTGCCGTGCAGCGCAGGGATTTCGTACGGACGGTTGCAGTTGGTGCCGCAGCCTCCATGGGTCTGCCACGGACCGCCCTGGCCACGTCCGACACCACCTTTGCGCTCGCGCATCTCGCCGATCCGCACATACAGCCGGAGCTCCGAGCCGCCGAGGGATGCCGACAGTGTTTTCGACAGGTCAACGCCCTGAAACCCGACTTCGCCATCAGCGGTGGCGATCTCGTCTTCGACGTCATGGCAACGGACCGTCGCCGCGCGAACCTACTGTACGGTCTGTATCGTGAGACGGTCGCTGCGCTCGATGTGCCGCTGTACGACGTTATCGGCAATCACGACGTGCTCGGGATCGACCCGGCCAGCCCCGTCCTCTACACCGATCCGCTCTTCGGCAAGAAGCTCTACGAAAACCGCATCGGAGCACGCTACTACTTCTTCGACCACAAGGGGTGGCGGTTCATCGTCCTCGATTCGATCGGCACGGGACCCGACCCGAAGGACGGTTATTACGGCTTGATCGACGAGGAGCAGGTGGATTGGCTGCGGTCCGTGCTGGAGGGCGCCGGCACCGGAACCCCCATCGTCGTGGTCACCCACATCCCGATTCTCACCGCCTTCATGGCCTACGCCGAGGGGACGATGGTCGCACCGTCGCGTCGGGTGGTGGTGACCAATGGCAAGGACATCATGGAGATCCTGGCTCGCTACCGCGTGAAAGCCGTGCTGCAGGGCCACACCCACGTGCGGGAGAGCATCGAGTACATGGGCTGCAAGTACATCACGTCCGGAGCTGTGTGCGGCAACTGGTGGAAGGGTCCCCGTATGGGCCATCCCGAGGGGTTCGGGCTGCTCACGGCGCGCGGCGGCGAGATCGAGTGGGAGTATCGGCTGTACGGGTTTCAGGCGGGATCCGGGCAGTAGTGCCGGAGGGAGAACGGCACGGGGCGGAGGAGCACGTCGTGGACGCGCTCCCCCACCCCTCTCCTCTCACCCACCAAAAAGCTACTTCTTTCTCTTTCCCTTCTTGGCGCTGCCGCGCGCGCTTCGGGCGGCCATTCCTGCCGCCACCGCCACCCCGGCAGCCGCAGCTGCCGCACCGGCGGCCGTGAGCGCCTTCCGTACCTTCTTCCTTCGCCGGGTGGTCTTGGCCGCCTTCACCTTCTTCTTTACGGCCTTCGCCGCGCGGCGGGCACCAGCCTCCGTGCGCTTGCCGGCCTTCGTGGCGGCGCGCTTGGCTCGCTTCACTCCTCGCCGAACCGCCTTCTTCGCCTTTTGCGTCCTGCTTGCCATGGTCTCCCCCGTCGGTCCCGAGTGTTCACTGGGTTTCTTCTAACATACGTGTGCCGGGCACGGCTGGTCAGGGTCGTGGTCCTGCCAACAGATTCTCCTGCAAATACCGTGTCAGCAACCCGTAGACGTGACGGGTGGTGCCGCGGCCTTCGAAAATCCCGTGCGATCGGTTGGGATACGCCATCATGGTGAAGTGCTTGCCGTGCTCGATGAGTTGGTTGACGAGCGCTTCAGTTCCTTGATAGTGGACATTGTCATCACCCGTTCCATGCACCAGCAGGAGATTGCCCTCGAGCCCCTCGGCAAACGTGATCGGTGAGCCTTGCTCATAGGCGTCGGGACTCTCTCCGGGCAGTCCCGTGTAGCGCTCCTGATAGACCGTGTCGTAGTAGCGCATGTTCGGAACCGGCGCCACGGCCATCCCGGTGTGGTAGATCTCGGGATAGCGAAACATCGCGTTCAACGTACTGGACCCACCCCCACTCCATCCCCAAATCCCGACACGCTCGGCATCGATGAACGGGAAGCTGTCGGCGACTGCGCGCACGCCCATCGCCTGATCGCGCGCTGTGAGCACGCCGATCTTCTGATACACCGACTTCCGCCACTCCCGGCCCCGCGGTACGGGCGTGCCGCGATTGTCGAGGCTCATGACGACATACCCCAGGTCCGCCAGATACTGATGCCACAACATCAGCGTCCCGCCCCAGCGATCGGTGACCGTCGTCCCCCACGGCTCACCGTACACGTAGAACAGCACCGGCCACTTCTTGGATCGGTCGAAGTCGTTCGGTGTCATCATCCACCCGTCCAAAACCACACCATCGACCGTTCGCACTCGGAAGAAGTCGGTCCGGTGCTGCTTCACAGTGGCGACCTTCGTTCGCAGATCCTGGTTGTCCGCCACGGTGCGCACGACCCGGTGCGAGGCTAAGTCCGCCAGCGTAATCTCGGGGGGCGCATCGAACGTGGAGAACGTGTGGAAGGCCCACTGTCCGTTCGGCGAAACGTTATAGGCGTGCCAGCCCGGTCGATCGGGTGACAGCCGCTCGGCCCTGCCCGAACCCGCGAGACGGACCCGATACAGGTAGCGACGGGTCGGTTCCTCCGGAGAGGCGATGTAGTACAACCAGCCATTGCGTTGGTCGACGAGCTCCACGCTCATGACGTCCGTGTTGGGCGGTGTGATCGGTTTCATCCCCCGCCCATCCCGATTCACCGCATACAGCCGACGCCACCCATCGCGCTCGCTCATCCACGTGAACTGCCGTCCCTCGTTCAGCCAGTGCAGGTCGTCGATCACGTCGACCCATGCCTTGTCGGTCTCCGTCAGGAGCGTCCGCATGGTCCCGCTGGCCGCGTCGCCCAACATCACCGTGAGGGTGTTCTGCAGGCGGTTCAGGTGCTGCACGACGACTTCGTCGGAGCTCGCTGCCCACTCCATCCGGGCGATGTAGTAGTTCCGCGGGTCTCCGTCAGCGTGTAGCCAGGTTGTGGGGCCTCCGATGGCCGCAACCACACCCACCCGCACGGCCGAGTTGGTTGTGCCCGCCTTGGGATACTGAATGGGAATGGTGAACGAGTACAGTGAATCCGTGGTGTTGAGCAGCAGAAAATCTCTCACGCCGCTGGCGTCGAGTTGCCAGTATGCGATCTTGGTGCCGTCCGGACTCCAGCGGAACCCGTCAGCCGGTGTGGCCGAGCCGAAGAAGAACTCCTCCTCGTACACCCAGTCGAACCGGCCATTGAGGATCGTCCGCGATCCGTCGGAGGTCAGCCGCGTCACGGACCCGCTGTCGAGATCTTCGACGTAGATGTCGTTCTCGCTCACATATGCCACGCGCGACCCGTCGGGCGAGAACTTCGCATACATGAGCGACGACGCCGGCTGGTCAGTCCCGACCTGTCGGAGGCGCCCGGTGGGTCGATCGAGCACCCAGTAGTCACCACGGGTGTTGGAACGCCACACGCGGCGCGAGTTGGTGAACACGAGGAGACGGCTACCGTCGTCCGACCACCCGTAGCCCTGTATCACCAGTGGTCGGTCCGCACCGACGGGCACGAGCGCCGACGCACCGACCATCACCTCTGTGGCGGCGGTAGCGGGATCGTGCCGGACGATGTCGACCCCACTACCCACCGCGGTCGACGGCTCCAGAGTGGTGTACCTCCCGTCCTCCAGCCAGCGGATCTGGCCGAGCCCCCGGGGGAAGAACTCACCTGAGGCAAACAGTCGGTCTAGAGTGAGCGAGGCGCCTTCTTGGGCGTGGAGAGGCTGGCCGACACCAATGAGGACGACGAGCGTCAGGAGCCACCGAGCAGTCACGCGAATCGACATGGTCTGTAGTTGTCTCATGAGAGGTTGAAGAAAAGGGGTTGGATCGGAGCCGCGCTCACGTCTTCCGCGCGTGCGCCGCAAGGTGCCGGGCGAGGATCTCTCGCACGCGGTCAACGGCCGCGTCGGCGGCCGGTACGTCGAGGCCATAGGTATCTGCCACGAATCGAAGCCCCCGCAATACCGTCCTGGCCTTCGAGCGTCTAACGCCCGATTGGCTGTCCCCCACGGTGTCGAGCAAAGCAGGCTCGTGCCTGCCGAAGAACTCCCCAGGACTGAGGTAGCCGGATGCTCCGTTGTCGAAACCGACGGGGCGGCAGACGTTCGCGGTATCGTCGACATATCGGTCCCAGTCAGCGACCAACGGCCGGTTCTCCCATTCCTGGAGGAACCTGGCTCGCTCCACGGTGAACCGGGGTCGCGTGTGCGATTTGTTCCGCGGCACCACGGGATGGAGATCGTAGATCGGCGCCCCGCCCCGCGAGCGTCGCCCCGGTCGGTAGGCCAACAGCTCGCGCAGAAACTCCCACGGGATGATCCGAAACACCGCCGGGTGTCGGCTGTCGAGGACGACATATGTGTCATCCTCCACACACACGGCGGTGACCCAATGATCCCATTGCTCGATGCAGAGGAGCACCGGCACGCCACGAGCGAGATGCTCGTTGAGTACGCGCCGCGCGGCATCGGGGTCCCGGCGCCGTACGGTGCCGAGGGCGCAGCCGAATCGGTCGGCGGCGCGCTCCAGCTCCGACTCGTCGGTGCCATGCTCGTTGGTGCCGGCGATCCGGGCGAGGGAACTCTCGTCCGCCCGGATACCCACTGCCAAAAGCGCGTGCTTGAGCGCGAAGGGACCGCACAGCCACGAGTTCGGTTGCGTGTAGATACTCATATCGGATCCTGCAAGTTACCAAGCTCAGCGGCCCGTGTGGGATGGCCGCGCCCGGTTGCCACGAGCGGGCCGCAACACCAAGATTCGCCATCGCGCTCCGAGGAGTACTCTATGCCCGTCATGGTGATCCTGTTGGTCGCATCCCTCCTCCCGATCTCGACTCTCGGGGATGCGTCCGGTCAGAACTCCGTCGACATCCGGGAATGGCTCGTCCCCTGGGAGGCCTCCGGCCCTCGCGATCCGTATGTCGGCCCGAACGGGACCGTGTGGTTCGTTGGCCAGCGCACCGATTACGTCGCATCCCTGGACCCAAAAACCGGAGAGTTCGAGCGGTTCGAACTCGAGCCCGGCACTGGCCCCCACAACCTGATTGTCGACGGCCAAGGATTGGTGTGGTACGCCGGCAATCGGAACGCGCACATCGGCAGACTCGATCCGGCCACCGGCACCATCTCTAAGTACCCCATGCCCGATCCGGCGGCACGGGACCCCCACACCCTCGTCTTCGACCCCGCAGGTGACATCTGGTTCACCGTGCAGGGTGGCAACTTCGTGGGGAAGCTCGAAGTGACCTCAGGCACCGTGCATCTCGTCGCCGTGCCAACCCCCCAATCCCGCCCCTACGGGATCAAGGTCGATCCCAGCGGACGGCCATGGATCGTGCTCTTTGGCACCAACAAGATCGCCACGGTCGACCCCCGCACCATGGCACTCCGCGAGTATGCGCTCCCGCGAGCGGAGGCACGCCCCCGCCGGCTGGAGCTCACGGCCGACGGTGCCGTGTGGTACGTCGATTACGCCGCAGGGTTCCTTGGCCGCATGGATCCGACATCCGGCGAGATCCGGGAGTGGCCCACGCCCGGTGGACGCGCATCCCGACCATACGGAACGGCGCTGGACCATCGGGGCCGCATCTGGTTTGTCGAGTCGGGGCTGAATCCGAACCAATTCGTGGGCTTCGACCCGGCGCGCGAGGCGTTCTTTGGCACCACGGCGATCCCTAGCGGCGGCGGCACGGTTCGTCACATGTATTTCGATCCCGCGACCCGCGCCATCTGGTTCGGCACCGACACCAACTACATCGGCCGAGTGATCGTGCCCTGAGCCCCGTGCGCTGGACCGGCTTGGCGGCGCTTCTGGTAGCGACCGCGGCCGGCGCCTACGGCGATGGTCCCCCGCCAGGACATACGGGAGGGTTTCGGGAACCGTCCTGTCTGCGCTGCCATGCCGACAATCCGGTCGACGACCCACTCGGTGCTGCCGCCATCCTGGGATTGCCCGAGGCCTTCGAGCCGGGCGAAACCTATAAGTTACTCGTGGCCGTCACGAGACCAGGGCTCGTCCGGGCCGGGTTTCAGCTGGCGGCTCGGTCGCTCCACGCCGACAGCTCCGTGATACAGGCGGGCACGTTCCGGGCGCGCGGCCCGGCGATCGCGATCGCGCCGGACCGGGGTATCGAGTTCGTCCAGCACACCGCGAGGGGCACCCAGACCGCCCGTCCCGACACAGCGCTCTGGACCGTCAGGTGGACCGCACCGCTGGAAGCACTTTCGGCGACGTTTCATCTGGCGGCGAACGCCACCAACGACGACGCATCGGAGTTTGGGGATTTCATCTACCTCGTGGAGCGACGCGTATCCGCGGCGCGGAGGTAGTGAAGGCTCAGACCGCTTCTCCACCCGCCCCTTCACCCCACGCGTAGTCACACTGGGTGCAGTGCCACGCGGGATCGCTCCCGGTGATGCAGCACCCCCCGAGCGCCACTTCGCCGCGAGCGGCCCGTTCACTGAGCTCGGGTGTGGGATACCCATATCCCTCGCCAGGAAGACGAGGGCCATGCCCCCCTTCACCCCAGGGCCTCCTCGATTGCGTATCGACCCTCTAACGCCTTCCGAAGGCGCTCCAGGATAGCGTCCATTGCCTCTCGAGTAGATGCGGGAAGTACTCAATATATGCGGGGACCAACGAGCGACTAGGAGGGTGGCGAGACGGGTTGTGCCACCCTCCTCAGAGCTTGATGAGCTCTGGGACGGCGCTCGCCGTCAGGCTTCGGCGCGCGGCGTCTCCGACGCGTCCCGCGCCGCCTTCATGACGAGCCGGTAGATCGCATAGAGCAGGGCAATGAAGAGCCCGATCTTGACCACGGTCCAGACGAACCCGAGCAGCGCGGCGAGCAGGGGGAACACAAACGCCGACAGCACCTGCCAGACGACGTATCCGCCCACACCGGCAGCCCCGATCACCAGCAGCGGTCGCTTCATGAAACACCTCTCGAATCCCAAGGACTGACGACACTACGGACCCTGTCTCCCAGGGTTTCGCCAGGCGGCCTCAGAGCCGGCCACGTCCAGTTCGTTTGGGTGCTAGATTGGGGAGTTCGACGCGCCCCCGCGGGGTCGAGCCATATACCTCCCACAGCTCACTCCGCTCGCGGCGTTCCAATCAGCCTCTCGGGGAGGGGAGTACGAATGAAACCGATGATTGGCGCGATGCTCCTGCTCGCGCTCGCGGGTTCCGCCATGGCACAGCAGAACGACGAAGTGTTTCCGTTCGACTACCGGTTGGTCGAGCTGGAGAACGGATTCAAGGCGTACCTCATCAAGGCCGGTGCGCCGGGACAGATCGCCTACGTGTCGATGGTGCGGACCGGCAGCCGCGACGAAGTGGAGCCCGGCAAGAGCGGGTTCGCCCACTTTTTCGAGCATATGATGTTTCGGGGCACCGAGAAATATCCCGACTTCGATGCCGTGACGGCCAGCATGGGTGCCGCTCGGAATGCGTTCACCAGCAACGACATGACGGTCTACTACGAGGTCGTGGCGAGTGACTATCTGGAGCAGGTCATGGACCTAGAGTCGGACCGGTTCATGAACCTCAAGTACGCTGAGCCGGATTTCCGTACCGAGGCCGGCGCCGTGCTTGGCGAGTACCAGCAGGGCGCCCTCAGCCCAGGACGGTTCTTGGACGAGAAGGTCCGCATGACGGCGTTCGACCGGCACACGTACCGCCACACGACCATCGGCTTCGAGGCGGACGTGCGGGCCATGCCCGAGGGCTACGATTACAGCATCTCGTTCCACCGGCGGTTCTACCGGCCGGAAAACGTCGTACTCGTCATCGCGGGGGATTTCGATCTGGAGCGAGCGGCAACGCTCGTCCGACAGTACTACGCCCGATGGGAGCCGGGATACACGGCACCCAAAGTGCCGGCCGAGCCCGAACAGACCGCCCCGCGCCGGCAGACGGTTCGCTATCCCGGACGCACCCTCCCCGTACTGAGCGTGAACTACAAAGGCCCGGCATGGAGTGCCACTGACAAGCTCGCCGTCGCCAGCGAGGTGCTCGGCGCCGTGGCGTTCGGATCCAACTCGGATCTCTACAAGAAACTGGTGATCGAGCAGCGCCGGGTGCAGTACCTGTTCGACGGGTTCGGTCTCGACCGCGATCCTGGTCTCCTCGCCATTCAGACTATGGTGATCGATCCGAACGACGTTCGCGCGGTCGAGGGTGAGATCCGCGCCACCGTGGCGCGGTTTCAGAACGAACTAGTCGATGCGAGACTCCTCACGGATACAAAGAGCAACATGAAGTACGGCTTCCTCATGGGGCTCGAGACGGCGCAGAACGTGGCGTTCAGCTTGATCCAGTACGTCATCAACACCGGTGGGATCGAGGCCGTGAACGACTACTATCGCACGCTCGACACCGTGACGGCCGAGGACGTGCGGGCTGCAGCGCAGCGGTTCCTGGTGGACCGAGGCAATACGGTCGTTACGATGGTGCAGGCGGGGGGTGAATGATGCGGAGACTCTCATTGTTTTTCACCGGGCTGGTCGTCATGGCGGCATGTACGCAGGCCCCGAAGGGGACCGTCACCGTGCGCGAGCCAGACTCGCCATTCGTCGCGTTTACCGTCTGGGTGAAGGCAGGATCGCAGAACGACCCTGCGGGGAAAGAAGGACTCGCGGCCCTGACCGCAAACCTCCTGTCCGACGGTTCGACGACCGAGGACACCTACGACCAGATTCTCGCCAAGCTCTACCCGATGGCCGCAGGGTACGGGTACAACGTGGACAAGGAGATGACGGTCTTCACCGGCCGTGTCCACAAGGACAACTTGGACGCCTACTACACGCTCTTCAGTAACGCCCTCCTCAAGCCTGCGTTCGACGAACGGGACTTCGAGCGCGTAAAGTCGCAGACGCTCAACTTTCTCGAGCGGTCACGGCGCTACAATCGGGACGAGGAGCTGTCCAAGGAGCTGCTGTTCTGGATGGCCTACCGCGGGACGCTCTATGAGCACCCCGAAGAAGGGTATGTCGAGTCCGTGCGGTCCATCACGCTCGACGACGTTCGCACGTTCTACGAGAGCTACTACGTCGCCAACAACATCGTGGTCGGTCTGGGCGGGGGCTACGAGATGCCGCTCGCCCAGCGGGTGCGGGATGACTTTGACACGCTCCCGACGGCCGACATCACGCCGGTACCGGCACCCGAGCCGCGGATGCCCAGCGGGGTGGAGGTTCTGATCGTCGAGAAGGAAACCGACGCCTCGTCGATCTCCTTCGGATTTCCGACGGATCTCCGCCGGGGGCACGAGGACTTCTGGGCGATGGTGGCGGCGAATGCCTGGTTCGGGTCGCACCGTGAATCCTTCAGCCATCTCTATCAGGTCATTCGCGAGCGGCGCGGGATGAACTACGGCGACTATAGCTACATCGAGGCTTACCCACTGGGGTATACCACACAGGTGCCGCCGACCAACGTCTCCCGTCGCAGTCAGTTGTTCGAGATCTGGATCCGTCCGATCTCTCAAACGGCACCTGGCAACCTGCATGACCGCACGCTGTTCGCCACCCGGGCCGCGTGGCGAGAGCTCGGTTTGCTGGTGGACGACGGCATGACCGAGGAGACCCTCGAGACCACGCAGCAGTTCCTGCGCAACTATGTGCTCAACTGGAGTGCCACGGTCAACCGGCGCCTCGCCTACGCGGTGGATGACGCGTTCTATGGCTTGAACCCAGGCTATCTCGCGTCAATCCGTGCCGGCATTGCGGCGCTCACGCTCGACCAAGTGAACACGGCTATCAGACGCCACCTGCAGGATCAAAACATGTACGTGGTGTTCATCACGGCAAACGCCGAGGCGATGAAGCAGAAGCTGCTGAGCGGCACCCCGACACCCATCACCTACGCGGGGGAAAAATCCGCTGAGCACATGGCAGAGGATGAAGCGATCGCGAGCTTCCCGATTCCGGTCGCCGCGGAGAACATCACAATTATCGGAATCAACGAGGCCTTCGAGCGAAAATGAGCGACCAGCCTCCCCCCAGGGAACGACCGAGCGAACCCCTCCTGGACGAAGTCGGGAGCGCCATCGTCGCCGGGAAAGAGACCACGGAGTTCTTGTGGCAGGTGCCAAACGACGAGGCGAGCCGAGTTCGGATCGGTGAGCTCCTCGTGCTGATCCGGGACAGATCTGCCAAGAAGGGCCGGCGGGAGATGCCCAGGATCTGCGACGACCTGCTGAAGGCCCTCGAGGCGTCGCCAACGCCGCAACAGGTGGACTTGCTGCAGGACGGATTCGATCGTCTCTACAGACTATGGTCGGCGGCGAAGTCGGGATTGCTCTAGACAATCGCGACGGATGATTGTCCGTGCGGGCCGGTGCCTCTCGATCATGGGGCCCGGCCCGTCTGCCCCCCAATCGCAACACGGGGCTACAGCTGCCGCTCGGCAGCATGACTCCCTATTTTGTTGGCGACATGAGACACCAACGCTCCACGACCCCGTGACCCACATGTATCCAACCGGCCCGTTGCCGCAAGCTCCGAGGAGAGTTCGATGCGTGCCGTGGTGACGGGTGGCGCAGGCTTTATCGGAAGCCACCTCATCGAGCACCTCCTGGCCCGCGGCGACGAGGTGATCTGCATCGAGCATGCGGAGGCGGACACGCGATGGATATCCGGCCTGTCGATCGACTACCGAGACCACGGAGTGGAGCGTACTGCTCAGCTCTGCGCGGCCCTGGACGGGGCCGACGTGGTGTTCCACCTCGCCGGCCTCACCCAGGCACGACGCTCCTCGGATTACTACGCCGTGAATACCGAAGGGACCGCCCATCTGCTCGAGGCTGCTTCTCAACTCGGGAGCCGAGCGCCGCGGATCATTCTTGCCTCCTCGCTAGCGGCGGTCGGTCCCGGCCAGCGGGGGAAGCCCATCACCCTCGCGGACGTGCCGCGCCCGCTGTCACACTACGGCCGCTCCAAGCTCCTGGCCGAGGTGATGATGCGGGCGTACCGAGATAGCGTCCCCGGCGTGATTCTCAGGCTTCCGGCTGTCTACGGGCCGCGGGAGCGTGCGGTGCTCACGTTCTTCCGAATGGTGCAGCGCGGCATCGCGCTCACGGTAGGCGACTGGAGCCGTGAGGTGAGCATGCTGTACGTGAGCGACCTGGTGGACGGCTTTGTGGCTGCGGCTTCGAACCGTGATGCCGTCGGCCACACCTTCTACCTCGCGCACCCGGAACCATTGTCGTGGCGCCATTTTGCCGAGGTCGTTGCACGCGAACTGGGTCGTGACCCCGTCTTGGTGAGCGTGCCTCAGACAATTGCCCGCGTCGTGGCGCTCGGCGCCGAAGCCGGGGCGCTGGTCCGTCGTACCGCCGCGATCCTCAACCGCGACCGCATCAAAGAGATCTTCCAACCGGGCTGGGTATGTGACGTTTCGCTCGCCATCGAGCGCCTCGGATTTCGACCCCGGTACCCGCTGACAGACGGCGTGCACGCGACGGCGGTCTGGTATCGGGAGGCAGGATGGATCTGAAGCCGACCCTGCGTCCGGTCGACCGCGTCGTCATCCTGTTCAACGCCGCAATCGCTCTCCTGTGGCTGGGTGCGCTGGGACGCGTTGCGTTCGCACCAGTGCTCCTCGTGGCCCAGATCACCGCGGCCGCCGTCCCGTACCTCACCCTCAAGATCAAGCCGGACGCGTCGAGCTTCGGCCGCGGGATCCGCGAGCTCTACCCCATCGTGCTCATCGTGGTGTCGTGGACCGAGCTGGGCCTGATTCGGGAGCTCTTCCACGCGGAAGCCCATGACGCCCTCATCGCGTCGCTCGACCTGGCGATTTTCGGGCAGAACCTCCAGGCCATCTGGATGCCGGCGATGCCCGATGTCTGGTTCAGCGAGACGATGTTCGCGATCTACTTCCTGTACTATCCCATGGTGTTCGGCACGCCACTGATCGTGTTCTTCGCCAAGCGGTGGACCGACTTGCGAGACATCGTGTTCCGCCTAACCCTCGCATACTTGGCGTGCTTCGCCATCTACGTCGTGTTCCCCGTGGAGGGTCCGAGCCATTCGGCAACGCGATATGTCGGGGACCTCGCGCAAGGGTTCTTCTACCGGCTCTCCACCGGTGCGGTCCACGCAGGCGACTCGCTGGGCACGGCGTTCCCGAGCTCGCATGTCGTCGGGGTGGTCACCATGGCGCTGCTGGCCCTCACATGGTTCTCCCGCCCGGTGGCAATCGTGTACGTTGTTCTCGCCGCCGGCGTGACAGTCTCCACTGTGTACACTCAAAACCACTTCGCCGTCGATGCAGCTGCGGGCGTCGTATATGCGCTGGTGCTCTGGGCGCTCGTGCCGATTGTCGCATGGCTGCTGGCATCGCGGAACGCCAGGGCGCCGAAGCTCCAAGCGGCGCGAGCCGCGACAGACCTCGAGGATGCTGTGACGAGAGGGGAGTCGTGAGCGCGCGCGTCCTCGTGACCGGGGCCTCCGGCTTCATTGGATCGTACTTGACTCGCCGGCTCCTCAGTGACGACATCCCGGTGCGCGTGCTGGTCCGCAATCCCGCCAAGCTCTCACCAGACGTCCGGGAAAAGGTGGAGGTGATTCAGGGGGACATCGCCAACCCAGACGTAGCAGCTCTCATGTCACGCGCAACCGAGAACGTGCACACGGTCTATCACCTTGCCGCGTGTGCCCGCGCCTGGAGCCGCGATCCGAACGAGTTCTGGCGCGCAAATGTCGACGCCGTGAACGCACTCCTCGAGGGGTCAGAACGACACGGGGTCGCGCGTCTGGTGCACGTGTCCACGGTGCTCACGCTCACGCCGCACCGGCACGCGCCAGTGCAGGGATCGGCAGCCCAGCCAACACCATACGAGTCCACCAAGTCGGAGGGAGAGCAACTCGTCGAGGCGTACGCCGCAGCGGGTCGGCATGCAGTGATCGTTCACCCCACGCGGGTGTTCGGCCCTGGTCCCCTCAACGACGCCAATGGCGTCACCAAGGCGATCGCCCTCTACGTGGCTGGACGGTTACGCGTGCGGTTGGCCGATCACGACGTGCAGGCGAACTACGTCCACGCGGACGACGTGGCGGAGGGGATGCTTCGCGCCGCCGAGCACGGCCACAACGGCACGCACTACGTTCTCGGAGGGGAGAACGCCTCGTTTCGAGAGTTCCTGGAAATCGTGGCAGAGATTGCAGACGTGCGACGATTCACGATTCCTCTCCCCCGCGGCGTCGCCATGTCGGTGGCCCGGATCGCGGAGACGTGGGGCCGTATGGGTGGCACTGTACCCATCACGCGGGGGTGGATTCGGATCTTCCTCGAGGACCGGCGCGTGGACATCGAGCCGGCCCGCCGAGACCTCGGGTACAGGCCTCGATCCCTACGCGACGGATTGGCTGGAACCATCCGGTGGCTGGAAGGCAAGCCGAAGGAGACCGCAGCGTGACGACATCGGAATCATCGGTCCACCATCGAGCCCGGACACCAATCCTGCTCGTCACCGCCACCGTCGTTCTCGCGCTGCTGTACTACTTTGGTCGCGCCGACACCATCGGTGTGCTGTCCGGAGACAGGGGATGGCAGGTGATGACGCCGGGCGTCCGCTCCGCACGCCTGCATTACCTGTTGTCCGCCGTCCTCCTCGGGATCGTACCCCTCGTCGTCGCCCGATTCGCGTGCGGCATCAGGCTGCGCGAGCTGGGGCTCGGCCTGGGACGCTGGCGCGAGGGGTTGGTCTGGCTCGCCATCGGCGTGCCGTTGGCGGTCCTTGCTGGAAAGATCGCTGCCGGGCAGTCGGCAATGCAGGCCGTATATCCCCTGGATCCCACGATTGGCCCCGGTTGGGAGTTCCTGCCCTACGCGGTTGCCGCGTTCCTGTACTTCGGGAGCTGGGAGATCCTGTTCCGCAGCGTGCTGCTCTTCGGTCTCGCGCCATCCATGGGCGGAACGAGCGCCAACGCCGTGCAAACTGGCCTCGCAGTGACCGCACATTTCGGTCGGGCGCTCAACGAAGTGTTCTCGGCACTACCAGCGAGCTTCGTGTTCGGCTACGTCACGCTTCGCGTCCGATCGATCTGGTACGTGGCACTCATCCACTGGACGGTCGCAATGAGCATGGAGTGGTTCATCCTGACCGGCTAGAACACATCCAGGTCTCGACCGAACACGACCGATCCATCGTAGCCCCGCCGGATTTCGGCAACGAGCTCATCCGGCGTCGTGCCCCACAACAACTGGTGGTAGAGCACGAGCAGCTTCGGGCGGGCGCGAGCTGCCACGGCAGCCAACTCGCTCGCCGACGTGTGCGATCGGGCATGGTAGCGCTGCCATTCGGGAGCGCGGCGCGAAAATCCCGCGTCCGAATAGACTTCGTGCACCATGATGTCGCACCCGGCACACGCCGTGACCACGCTGTCATGCGGCCGCGTATCGCCGGACACGACGATCACACGGTCCGCCGTCTCGAACCGATACCCGTACGCCACCGGCCAGTCCTCGTGTGCCACGGCAATAGCGGTAACCGTGACGTTGGAATCGCGATAGACGACACCCGGCCGAATCTCCCGAGCGTCGACGCGATAGCCGGTGGCATTCTGCGGCTGCAGCCCGTCCACCCGACGACGGATATCCGCTTCGTATGCCGCTACCAGGTGCCGTGTCATGGCCTCCGTCCCCGGCGGACCGAACACCTGGAGCGGGCGCTCGCGCTCCAGCACCCACGGTGTCAGGATCAGGTCCGGGAGCCCGACCGTGTGATCGCTATGTAGATGAGTGAGAAACACCCGATCGAGCCGCTTCGGCTCGAGGGCGCCGATCCCGGCTTGCGCGGCAGCGGCGGCGGCTCGACGCACCACCCCGGGTCCCGCGTCGACCACGTACGCCGTGCCGTTGACCACCACAGCGACGGCCGGGCCCGCACGGTCTGGTTCGGCATTCGGGGTGCCGGTCCCCAACAGCACGACGTACGTTCCGCGGGCGTAGTCCACGGGCCCGGCAGACCCGGTCTCCGACCGATCGCTCCCCGGCGGAGTGCACGCGGCAGCAGCAGCGATCGCCACCCACGCGAGGTGTCTCAAAAGTCCCACCCCAAGCTGATCCCACCCCACAGAAACGCCTCATCTGTCGTGAACACCGGTGTGCACGCCGCGCGGAAGAACAGCCCGCGGGCCCGTGGCTGGAACTGATATCCCACCGACGCCGTGCCGTAGGCGTACACGTTGTTGACAGCTTCGATCACCCATACGTCGATCGCGTACAGCAGCCCGCCGCCCGCGGCCAGACGCAGTGAGTGTTGACGCGAGCCCAGCGCGGTACCGAGCATGCCGAACCCCCCCACGTACTGCACGCTCTGGAACGGCAATCCCCCCACACCCACCCGTACGTTCAAGTGCTCACTAAGCTCACGCTCATAGTTGAACGAATAGACCAGGCCGCTCCCGAATGCTTCCACGTAGAGCCGATTTGGAGCAACCGGCAGTGCCTGTGCGCTGACTGGCGGGGTCGAAACGGCACCGAACAGCACCAGAGCGGTGGCAATGACCCTGGCCAACTGCCTGAGTGGCGGACTCGTTGCAGCGTTCATCGGGAATGAAGCTCCAGTACGAGGGGGTGGAACCAGGAACGTATCCCGTCAATCGAAGGCGGGAGTGAACCGTGACCTGGCGTGCCATATATCTGCATGCGCGCCAGGGAATACCGCAACCGCGCGCACCAAACGGGAGCTGAACAACACAGCCCTAAACAGCGGAGCGACAGCTCGTGGGACCGAGCTGCCGCTCCATGCGCGCCGACTGCCGGCTGCTGCGGGGAACACGACCTCCAACCGGACCGCGCCGAGATTGCCCGTGAGTGCCTTGTTGACGGCCTCCCACACGGTGTAGACGAGCGGTACGCCGATCAACACGAACGCACTGATGGCGGCGACCAGTGCGGTCGATCCGTGCGCTGTCTGGACAAGCGGCGAGGAGTTTGGGGAACGCACCCCGGAACGTCTAGGGTGGCGGTACCGGAACGGTCGTTGCCCTGGTCAACGGTTCTCGAGCGGCGCACCCGGTGGCGACGCGATGCCGGCGAGCATCGCAGCCACGTCAGACACTCATGAGAGGTGGAGCAGTGCGCGAAACTGCGGGTGATCGCGAATCGGATCGAGATCGGGATCTCGGTCGAGCCATGCCCGGTTGAAGAAACCGGCACGAATGGCCGTCTCGAGGCTCGCGATCGCCTTGTCGACCTCTCCCTCCAGGGAATAGAGGCATGCCACGTTGTACGAGACACCGGCGTCGTCCGGGTCGATCGCCACTGCGCGAGTCGCCCACTCGAGTCCCTCAGGCCTCCTTCCCAGCCTGCACAGCGAGACGGCCCCCATCGTCACGGCCCTGGCATCGTCGTCATGGAACTCGAGGTGGCGTTCCACAGCACCCAGTGCCTCCCGATATGCGATGCGTGCCTCACCTTCCCGCTTGAGTGCGGCAAGGCACTGGGCCTTGAAGAAGGCGGCCTGGAAATCGTCACGCACTTCGGCAGCCCGCTCGAACAGCTGAGCCGCGAGCTCCAGCTTTCCCTGCTGAAAGCAGGCCCGCGCGTAGAAGTAGCGGGCTTCGTACAGGTTCGGGTCCAGGTGAATGGCGGTCTCGAATTCACGTTGGCCCTCGTCGGCTTTCCCACCATGCAGGAGTGCCAGTCCGCGAGAGACGTGAGCTTCCGCCAGCCCAGCATCCAGTTCGAGCGCTCGGCGGCTGGCCGTCTCCGCTCGCTCCAAGTCCCGCGGGTCGGAGCCCCAGTACATGTACAGAATGGCGCAGCAATCGGCCAACCCCGCGTGGGCCAGTGCGTACAGTGGGTCGAGCTCGATCGCCCGCTGGAACATCCGCCGAGCGTCATGGAGGCTCTTCCGTCGAAACCGATGAAACAACTGTCGTCCCCGGAGGTAGAAGTCGTACGCCTCGACCCGAGTGGTGGGTGGCCTGACAAGGGGGCGGCGGTCTTCATCCTGCATCACGACCCGCAATGCCTGGACGATGCTCTGTGCGATCTCGTCCTGAATCGCGAATACGTCGGCCAGCTCCCGATCGTATCGCTCGGACCAGAGGTGACAGCCATCGTCGACGCTCACCAGTTGTGCGGTGATGCGGAGTCGGTTTCCGACTTTACGAACGCTCCCTTCCAGTACGGTATCGACCGCCAGCAAGCCGCCGATCTCCCTGACGTCCGTTTCCTTTCCCTTGAACTGAAACGCCGACGTGCGCGCCGCGACGCGCATGGCACGCACCTTGCTCAGGGCATTGGTGATCTCCTCGGCAATGCCGTCGCTGAAATACTCGTTCTCCGGATCGGCACTCATGTTCGTGAACGGCAAGACTGCTATGGAGTGCCGAGCACCGATCGGCGCCGCGATCTCCCCGGTGCGCAGTGCGGTCGCGAACTCGTCGGCAGTCCGAAATCGCTGGTCGCGATCTTGAGCGAGCGCACGGACCAGGATCTGCTCGACCACGCGAGGCAGGGCATCCAGCCGACGCCGATGATCCGGTGGAGCCTCGGCAATGCGGCCGAGGCTGGCAGAACGGGCATCAAGCCAACGTCTCGGTAACTCGCCGACCAACATCTCGTATAGCACACACCCGAGGCTGTACAGATCGGTGCGCTCGTCGAGCTCGCAGTCACTGGCAGCCTGCTCGGGGCTCATGTAACCGAGGGTACCGAGCGGGAGACCGGACCGTGTGAGGGCATCTCCCCCCGCCACGTGAATGGCACGCGCAATGCCGAAGTCGGTGACGACGGCTTCGTCATCAGCGAACAACACGTTCTCCGGCTTGATATCCCGATGCACGACGCCTGAGCCGTGCGCGTAGGAGAGCGCCTCGGCCACGTCGCCGGCGACACGGAGCGCCTCGGCCAGCGGGCGCGGTCGCTCCGCGACGAGGCGCTTGCGAAGCGACGGACCGGCGACATACGGCATGACATAGTACAGGAGACCCCCTCGGTCTCCGGAGTCGTACAGTGGAACGATGTGCGGGTGACTCAGGTTTGCGGCGATCTGGATTTCCCTGAGAAAGCGCTCGGACCCGAGACTCTCGCCCAGCTCGGGCTGCAACACCTTGACGGCCACGGGGCGGTCGTGCTTGCGATCGTATGCGAGGAACACGACGGCCATCCCACCCCGCCCCACTTCTCGCTCGATCTGGTACCGGTCGGCGAGCGCCGACCTGAGTCGCACCTCGAGCTCCATCACACCGATCCTCCGAGATCTACTGCTTCGCAGAAAACGAAAGATACGGCAGGGACAGACTGAGTGAAACGGTCGCGCGCGGCGGTCGATCGGGGCGAACCGCGGCTCGAATGCCAAACCGCGCCGTCGGTCCGAACAACCGACGGCGCGGCTGCTGACCTGCGCAACCTGGAGCGATCGCTGTACAGCGCTCGATCAGAGGCGCAGATCGCGGTTCGGTCCTGGATCAGCTACCGCAACGGCGATCGCTTGCCCATACCAGGTTGCGCAAGTTTCTAGGGCTAGACAATGGATCACCTCCTCTCAAGAGTTCCGAAGGCGGGCGTGAACATCTGTATGCATAGGACGAAATTGGCGTCGAGGCAATACCCTGGACGCGACGATTCCGGTACCATTCCTTTCTACGGTTGCTCGACCGCCACAAGCTCACGTCCCCTCAAGCACTCGACCTATGCATCGACTTCGCGCTGAGATCATCGCAATTCTGTTCGCCTTCATCGCCTCCGGAGCTGCACCGCTCGGGGCCCAGGTAAATGTGGAGGCACTGCGGCGCGATCCCGACCGCCGAGGACTCTCGGGAATGCTCGCCCTCGATCTCGCACTCCGCGCCGGGAACGTGGATCTCGTACAGTTCACGATCAAAGGCCGGGCAGACCGCGTCGCCGGCCGATCCGCATCGTTCGTCGTCGGCAGCGGCGACCTCGGGCTGGAGGGAGGGAACCGGTTCACCAACGCCGGTCTGGTGCATTTGCGGCAGGCTTACCACCTACGGCCATGGATCGCCGCCGAAGTGTTTGGTCAACTCAACTACGAGGAACCACGCCTGCTCGACCTCCGGGCGCTTGTGGGTGGCGGGGTGCGGGTCCGCGTATCCGATCGCGGCCGTGTCCGACTCTCGGTGGGGTCAGGCTACATGTTCGAGCATGAGCGGCTCGATCTGCCCGCCACGGCAACCCACCCTGCAAGAACGTCGGTTCACCGCTCGAGCAGCTACGCCTCGCTCTGGGGAGCGGCAGCCTCGAACGTCGTCCTCGGAGCAACCATCTACGTGCAGCCGCAGATTGACGAATGGAACGACGTGAGAATGGTGGGCGACGTCGCGGTATCGCTCAGGGTGACGGAGGCCATCGGCGTGGTCACCACGCTGAACGTGCGCTACGACAGCCGCCCGCCCGATGACATCGAGAGCAGCGACCTGGCGCTCAAGACCGGCGTTTCGGTCACCTTTTGAACAATCGGTGCCTCCCCGCGTTCATCGGATCGGGAGCGATACCGATATCTGGTGCGTTGTCACCGTCACGTCCTGCAACGTGAGCGGTCCGCCCGGAGCGACCACGATGTCGTTGGCGAGCCCCGCATCGGTGAATCGCGACTCTGCCGTGGGGGTCCACGCCACACCGGGCCTGCCCGTCCCGGTCGTCACCCGCCCCATGTAGCGGACCTCCGCCTCGCCAATCCGGACCCGGGCGCCCCAGCTCGGCACCCACTCCATCCACTGCTCGTCTTGGCGCCGCGAGGTCTCCGTGACGTTGTCCCACTGATCCAGGTGGTAGTCGTAGGCGCGCACGTGCAGTCCCAACTGGAATGCCGCAGGGCCGATGGCCTGGGATACCCCGAGACTCACGAACGCGTTCGAGTGTCGAAAGGCGTTCTCGATCGTCTTGCCGCCCGGCAAGATGCTGCCCCCGCTCACCGTGGTCACGGTGTCGGCAGCCTCGGCCCAGGTGTCGCTCGTGGCGGGTTCGTACACGATATCCATCCCGAACGTCAGATTGCCAGCCGTCTTGGCGATTCCCACCCCGATGTCGAACGCGGTGCTGTTCCCGGGATCCCGCGGGATGTTCACGAGTTCGTAGTTGGGGATTTTGGGATGTGACTTGCGGTTTGCCGTGAGGACACCGCCCACGCGCCAGCCGCTGCGCCCGACCGGCTGAGCGTACCCGAGATGTGCTCCCCAGGTACGCGTCTTGTCGCGGTTGTTCTCGAGGCGCTCACGAGGTTCCCAGATCCAGTTCGTCGAGTCGACCACGACCCACTCGACGTATGCCACGTCATGATCCATGTCGAAGCGATTGTGCACCAGGACCGCTTCGAGTGTCCGGTCGTTCCCGAAAGATTTCGTGAGTCCGACGCGGAAGTCTCTCACGCCACCCGACTGCTCGATCGACGACGCCATGGCGTACAGATGCTCGACGCCGTCGATGGCGTTAAGGTCGGCAAGGAAGGCGCTGGCGCCCAGAGCCACTTCACCTGGCAGAACCGCGCCCAACGTCAGGAACACGTACTTGTTCGTGGCCGAGCGTCGAGACAGGGCGTCGGGCGGCAGCACGGCTTGCTCGAAAAACGGACCTGGCCAAAAGACCTGATCCCCGGCTTTCAGCTGCTGCAAGGCTGCCATCCCACCACCGAACGCTCTTCCGGACCGGAATAGGACGCCCACGGGAAGAGAGCGGGCACTCCCGGCATTCTGCGACATGCTGTAGAAGGTGGGTGCGGCGAGAACCCGAGACTCGGAGAGCCGCGCGCCCTTGGCCGGATTGATGAACGGATCCAGGAGGCTATCGTCCAGGGCGATAGCCACTCCCCCCATGCCCAATTTGTCCGAGGGGAACAGCAGGAACTGATCGCCTGCCGCGACGGGAATCGTCTTCAGCGAGATGACTTGCGCCGCTGCCGCTGCCGGCACCGAGACGAGGATCGAGCCGAGCAACGCCGCTCGGGCGGTTACGCACCACGTTCCATTCATGGGTGTTCTCCTGCTTGATGCGAGGGGACGCCGGCGCCCCGAAACGGCGAGGCACCTGCCGGCACGACATCCGACATCATGGACGCTGGGAGCATTGCGAAGTAGACTTTCACCGAGTTCGATCACCCGCGAAGCGTCGACCGGGCCGGAAACGGCGCGAGAGAACCTGGTCGGCATACTGGTCACACGACAGGTACCACTTGGTGGTGGCACATCCACTCACCCCCGATACCCAGCGCATGCCGGCGACGTCACAGGCCGGGGTGGCGGTGACCTCAGGGACCATCGATGGGTATCCATGACGTGACGGGGGAAAGCGACGGGGACTTCGTGCGGCGCGTGCTGAATGGCGATACCGCCGCGTACGCGGGCCTCGTCACCCGGTACCGCGATCGGTTGGGCCGCTATGCGATGCGGATGCTCGGGAACCAGGCGGATGCAGAGGAAGCGCTCCAAGACGCCTTCGTCAGGGGGTACCGATCGCTGCGACGCTGTACCGATCCGGAGCGGTTCGGCGCGTGGCTGTTCGGCATCCTGGTCAACCGGTGCCGCACGCTCGGCGGACGCCGCGCCCGCAGGCAGCGGACCGTGGTCCACGACGAGGTGGCCCTGAGCCGGGCCTCGGTGGGAGACGAGGGCGAGGAGTTCGCGCTGCGCGAGACGATCCAGTGGGCCGTCGCCCAACTGTCGGCGCCAAATCGGGAGGCCTTTCTCCTCAAGCACGTCGAAGAGCTGAGCTACGACGAGATGACGGAACTCACCGGCGTGAGCGTGTCGGCACTCAAGATGCGGGTGATGCGGGCACGGGAGGAACTTCAACGATTGCTGTCGGAGGTCGTGCGTGACTGAGCGGGGTTTTCTGTTCGATCGGGTTGTCGAGATCCTGAAGGAGCCCGTGGCAATCGATCCCGCGCTCGATCGGCGCGTGATCAAGGGGATCCTCGCGGGTCCGTCGCCTCGTGCCGCGCCACCGGCGGTCGTGGGGTGGCTCACCCGGCGGCGGACCGTATCGGTGAGCCCGCTCGGCGGGCTCGCGCTGGCTGCCGGAATCGCCGGATTGGCCTTGCTCGGACGCTCTGCCTTGCAACTCGCCGAGCCATCGACGGCGCCGCGAACTGCGACCGTCGCCGCATCGACCGAGCCAGCGCCGTCGGTCGTGCAGTTTGTGATCGTGGCACCATCGGCTGCCACCGTGTCGCTCGTCGGGGACTTCAACGACTGGAACGTCTCCGCAACGCCAATGCGGCCGGCACCGGGTGACGGCATCTGGTCGGTCACGGTGCCACTCGAGCCGGGCCGCTATCGGTATGCGTTTCTGGTCGACGGGCAGACGTGGCTCGCCGACCCCTCGGCCCCCCGTGCCTTCGACGACGACTTTGGACCACCGAACTCGGTGCTGACAGTGAGAGGATCATGATGCTCCGTTCGATCATCGTCTTGATGTGCTTGGCCGCGGTCGGGCCACACTGGGCGACCGCTCAGGAGCCTCGACTGGTCGGCCGGCTCACCGCTGAAACCCGTGTCCAAGTCGATGCGATGCTCGACTCCGCCCGCGCACGTGCGCTCCCGATCGAGCCACTCGTGGACCGCGCGCTCGAGGGTGCGAGCAAGCGCGCGTCTGGTGAGCGCATCGTCGCTGCCGTGCGTCGCCTCACTGACGAACTACAGGTCGCTCGAGACGCGCTCGGGAGCCGCTCCACCCCCAGCGAAATCACCGCGGGAGCGAGCGCGTTGCGTGCCGGTGCAACCGGAGACGACTTGGCACAGCTTCGCCGGCTGCGCACGGACCGGTCCCTCACCATCGCCGCTGCCGTGCTGGCAGATCTCGTTGCCGTCGGCGTTCCCGCCGACACGGCAGTGGCCGCCGTCCTCGCACTGGCCGAATTCGCGCTCGACACCGAGTACCTCGCCCTGCGGGAGAACGTGGAGCGTGACGTGGCATTGGGCGCTTCGCCCGTTTCCGCACTGGGCGTGCGAGTGGAGGCGGCAGCCCCGCAAGGAGATTTCGGAGCCGGAACGCAGCGTCCCCCGGCTCGCAAACCATAGCGTGCTCGGCGATCGGTGACGTATCGCTGGCCGGTCGTTGCAGCGACGGCGGTCGGGTTCCACGCGCTTGTAGCCCCCCTTACAGCTCAGACCACGGCATCGCTGGAACTCGGCGGCTCCCTCGTTCAGTACGATGGCTTTCTGTCTTCCGGAGCGGTGTACGGAACACCGATGCTTCGCCTCGACGGACGCGCCCATAGCATCGCGGCCCAGGGGAGTTACATCCTGTTCGAGAGCGGAAGCCGCATCCTGCAGGGCACCGCAGCCGGTGGCTGGCTCACTCCAAGGTTCGGTCCGTGGCGTGGCGAGCTCTCGGCCTCGGCCGGAGTGAACGGCTACCAGGACTATCCCAGCTACGGTCATGTCTTGGGACGCGGCAAGCTCCACCTGATCGGCGACGGCATTGGCGCGTGGGTGGCCGGCGCAACTGGCAGCTCATTCTTCGGCGCCAGCTGGGATGGGGCCACCGAGCTCGCCGTCGGTGCCTGGGCGGCAACCCCGGAGTTCGGTGGTGGCGTCACCCTTACGCATTCGCGCTTTCTGGATTCGACCTTCACCGACGTCGTAGCTGGCGGCCGCTGGCGTACCTCGGTGGCCGAACTGGACGCTTCACTCGGGATCCGGACCTCCGCCGTCGGCCGCGGGAATAGGCTCTACGGGGATATCGGCGCTCGATTTCGGCTCTCCAGCCGGTTCTCCATCCTCGCCAGCGGCGGTCGCTATCCCGCCGATCCGGTGCGCGGCGTGCTTGCGGCGAGCTATGCCAACCTCGGCCTGCGATTCGATCTCATCCCATCGCGGCGAGCCCCGCTGACGTCGCTGTCGGCGGCCCTCCGGCGCGTAGTCCCCGGGGCCGCGGACCGCCGCGGCAGCGACGACGCCTCGCTCGCGATTGAACCCTCGACGGTAGACCTCACCCGCGTTCGCGTGTCGGCGCCAGGGGCCACGCGCGTCGAGCTGATGGGGGATTTCACCGACTGGGAGCCGCTCCCGCTGGCGAGCGAGCATCCCGGTCTGTTCGAAATCGTGCTGCGGCTTCCGCCAGGCAGCTACCGGCTCAACGTGCGGCTAGACGGTGGGCGATGGATCGTCCCAGCCGGCGCCAGGGTCGAGGAGGACGATTTCGGCCAGAAGGTGGGGATCATCCTCGTGCCGTGATGGTCCATCCGGGGAGGCCGCGCCATATGGGGATCTAGCGGCGCCAGGGGCACGTGCCACCCGTTCCAAGCCGGCCGATCGGCTGCGCTTCCGCTCAACGCCCAGCTTCGAAGTGTGATCTGTGCTGCTTGCGCCGCACGCCACTTGTCCTCATCCTGTTCCAGCCCAAGCCGATAGGAGCATCCGTGAAGAGCGCATCCGCCGCTACGCAGCCATCCACAACCCTGGAACCGGCCGTGCGCCTCGTCGGGTACTCCTTCCTCATCCTCTTCTTCGAGCTGGCCCTCATTCGGTACGTGCCAGCCTACGTCCGGGTATTCGGGTTCTATCTCAACTTCGTGATCATCGCGACGTTCCTCGGGATGGGGGTCGGGCTGCTGCGGGTGGAGAGTGCGGATCGCCTGCGCTGGCTGGCGATCCCGACCATGCTCCTGCTGCTCGTCACGGTACGGCTGTTCGCGAACGTCCTGGTGGACGCTCCCGCGGATCCCGACGAGCTGCTGTGGGCAGTCTATCCGGAGTCGTCACCCAACGTGCGGCGCCTCGGGGTCCTCCCCACCACCACGCTGCTGTTCACGCTGTGCGCGCTGTTCTTCGTTCCGCTGGGCGCCCTCATGGGACGGGAGTTCCGGCGCTTCCGGCCCCTGGTCGCCTACTCGCTGGACATCGGCGGTAGCCTGGCCGGTATCCTGTCGTTCGGGCTGCTCAGCCTGATGCGCACCAGCCCCCCCATCTGGTTCGGAGTCGGCGCCACCGTCTGGATCCTACTCTCGCTGCGGCATCGCGAGTACAGCCTCAGCCTTCTCGCTACGGGCACGCTTGCCGTCATCCTCACCGTGCTCACCGCCAAACCCCGTCCGGAGTACTGGTCACCGTACTACCGGATCAACGTGCGCACGCTGGAAGACGGCATCCACAACCTCGACGTGAACGGATCGATGCATCAGTGGATGATCGACTTCCGCTCGGACATCGTGGATTCCAGTGGCTTCATCCAGCAGGTGCTGACCGACTACCTCCAGCCCTACCTCCTGCTCGACAACGTCGACACGGTACTCGTCGTGGGATCCGGTACGGGAAACGACGTCGCGCTGTTGCTCCAAGCGGGCGTGTCGTACATCGATGCCGTGGAAATCGACCCGACGATCTACGAGATCGGGAGAGCCGCCAACTTCCAGAATCGGTACGGTGACCCGAGTGTCCGCGTGCACATCAACGATGCCCGGGCCCACTTCGATCGCACCGAGCAGCGATACGATCTGGTCTTGCTGGGCACCCTCGACAGTCAAACGCTGCTGTCGGGCATGACGTCACTGCGCCTCGACAACTACGTGTATACGGTGGAGGCCTTCGACGCGGCCCGCGCCCTGCTGAAGCCCGGGGGCAGCCTCATCGCCTACCACATGTCCGGATACCCCTACATCGCGGCCAAGATCTATCGCCTCTTGGAGCAGGCGTTCGGTGAGCCACCGGCGGTGAAGTATGAGCCCCAACACCGCTTGTTCAACTACACGTTCGTGGCCGGACGAGCGGCGCAGCGGGCCACGGACTGGACAACACCGAGATCGATCCTCACGACGGCGGTCACGTTGCCCGAAGACGACTGGCCCTATCTCTATCTGCGACGACCCACCCTCCCCGACCACTATGTGCAGGCGCTCGCCATGGTCTTGCTCGTAGCGTTGGTGTTCGTCGGAGCGGGCATTGGACCCACGCAGGTACTCCGGTGGAGATTCGATTGGGGCATGTTCTTCCTGGGTGCAGGGTTTCTCCTCGTGGAGACGAAGAGCGTGTCGGAGATCTCGCTGCTCTTCGGAGCCACGTGGACCGTCAACCTGGTCGTCTTCTACTCGATCCTCACGGTCATCTTGATCGCGAATATCTGGGTCTTGCGACGGCCCGGGCACGGGACCCGGTGGCCATTCGTTGGTCTCTTCTCGAGCCTCGCCATCGCCTACGCCGTCCCGGCGCGGAGCCTCCTGCCTCTCGGACTCGCCGGTCAGTGGATCGTTGGCGGCTTGATGGTGGCGCTCCCCATCCTCTTTGCCGCCTTGATCTTCGCCGTGTTGTTCCGGTCCCGAACCGCCAATCCTACGGCTGCGCTCGCGGCGAACCTCATTGGGGCGATCGTGGGCGGTGTGCTGGAATACTCGTCGATGATCGTCGGTATCAAGACGCTGTACGTCCTCGCGGCCGTGTTCTATCTCGCCGCGTTCCTGGCCAGCGAGCGCGCAGCCCGACTGGCGCCGGTGCCGATGCCGCTCGGGGCGGGACGAGCCTAGCCGCATGTCCGACCATCCCGACGGACCCGACACCGCCGCTCGGCTGAGCGCAGCACTCGGCCCCAATTACGAGGTCCGTCTCGCCGTGGGACGGGGAGGATTCGCAGAGGTGTTCGAGGTCTGGGATCGGGAGCTCGAGCGACGCCTCGCGGTCAAGGTTCTCCGACCAGACATCGCGTGGACCTCCGGGATGCTACAGCGGTTCAAGCAGGAGGCCCGGGCCGTCGCTGGCCTTCAGCATACCAACGTCCTCCCGATCCACTTCGTGGGGGAGGGACACGGGCTCGTGTTCTACGCAATGCCCTACGTCGAAGGCGAGTCGCTCGGTGACGTCCTCCGGACATCGGGAGCGCTGTCACCCGAACGGGCGATCGCCGTCGCGATCCCGGTGCTGGAGGCGCTCAGCCACGCCCATGCCCAGGCGCTCGTGCACCGCGACATCAAGCCGGACAACATCATGCTCGATCGTGCGAGCGGTCGACCGCTGCTCGTCGACTTCGGTATCGCAAAGCGGCTGGATACCGAGGCGGGCCTGACACAGACGGGCTTCGTGGTCGGAACCCCGCACTACATGAGCCCGGAACAGGCACTGGGACAGAGTGATCTGGACGCGCGCTCCGATCTCTATTCGTTCGGTGCCGTCCTGTTCCAAATGGTGACCGGGAGCCCCCCGTTCGAGGGGGACTCGTCCCAAGAAATCGTGGGCAAGCACATCGCCGAGCCACCCCCAGACCCGGCCGAGTTGGACACGCGGATCCCGGGCTGGCTCTCGACGGTGATCACCCGCTGCTTGGAGAAGAAACCCGAAGACCGCTACCAGTCCGGCGCCATGGTGCTTGAAGCCCTCCGGGCTGGACCCGGCGGAGCCACTAAAGAGCCCACAACCCGGCGGGCCGTTGCCGGGGTCGACACCGGGGCCAAGACCGAAATCGTACAGCGCAGCGAGTCGCCTCCTCGAGAACAAAGCCCCACCCGGCAATGGGGGGTTCGTCTTGCGCTTGTCGTACTCCCGCTCGTCGTCGCTGCCAGCGTCGTCCTGGCGTGGGTGTCGCGTCCTCGGCTCGTCTTCGAGAATCCGCTGACCGAACCAGTTCAGGTGCGTGTCGCCGACGAGGAACATGTCGTGGAGCCCGGTGAGCGGGTCATGGTCCGTCTTCGACGCCGACGCCCATCGGCCGTGTTGTGGACACTCGTGCCACCGACCGATACCGACGGCACACCGCTCGGCATGGAGATCTCCGGCGCATTCACGATCGATCGGCCCCGTGGCCGCATACTCCGGGCGGCCGACGCCAGCCCGGGTGACCGTGCCTACTTCGCACCGCTCATCACCAACGACACCGGCGGGCCCCTCACAGTCATCGTGAACGCGGGGACCGGTGCCGCGCTCCCGTGCAGTTGCACGATTCCGCCCGGAGCGACGCGCATGGCGATCGGGTACTATCCGCTGTTTCAAAATTCCACGGTCCGTGTGGAGGATCCCTCGGGCCGGGCCGCCACGTTCACCGATCTCGGCGCCGAGGTGGAGCGAACGACCGGGGTCGTGCGCCTCCGGTTCGAGGCACGGGATCTCCGATGAGACAGCGTGATCCCCTGGCCGCCATGCGGCATTCGTCCTCTTTCCGATCTCCGAGCCAGGCCATATCTTAGGCCCCCCATGTCAGATCGAATCTCCCGTCTAAGCGCCGCCATCGGCCGGGCTGCACCCAAGGCCCTGAGTCTCGATTCGATTCGAGGCCGGATCGTCGTCTTTGCCCTGCTCGCGACCCTGATTCCGACGGGAATCACCGCGTGGCTCGCGTACTCTCAGACCGAGAGCTCGCGCACCCGGCAGACCAATCAGGAGCTGTCGAGCGGGTCGAGCCAGGCCGCAAGAGAGCTGAGCATTTGGCTCAAGGAGCGGGCCTACGAGCTGAAGATCTTTACCGGCTCGTTCCAGGTTGCAGAGAACCTGGCGCGGATGAGCCAGGTCGCTGGTCGGTCCACCCAGTTGCTCGAGGCCACGGCGCGCCTGAACAACTATCTCGTGTCCGTTCAGGAGCGATTTCCGAACCTCTACGACGAGTTGCTCGTCGTCGATTCCCAGCAGACGATTCTCGGCACGAGTGCCCGAACTCCAGGGCAGTTGCACCTACCGGAGACTTGGCTGCAAACCGTGCGCGGGAATCGAGAGGCGATCGGCGACCCCTTCTGGGAGGATCAGAGCGGCCACGCCTCGATCACCATGGCGGTCCCGATCCTCGGAGCCCTCGACGGCCGGCTTCTCGGAGCGCTGGCGGCGCGGGTGAACCTCCGGGCGCTCGAAGCCAACCTCACGACGTTTCCCACGGGGGAGACTGGTCAGGTCTATCTGGTGTCGCGCACCGGGAGCCTGGTCGTGAGCTCCCGCGGGGTAACCCGAGGTCAGGCCGGGTTGGGCATTCCCCAGGAAACGCTGGCGTCCCTGCGCCGGGCCAAGGCCTCATCGATCCGATTCACGAACTACGAGGGTCAGGACGTCGTGGGATCGCTGACCGCCCTCCCCGACCTGCCGTGGGCCGCCGTGGCCGAGATCTCGCGCGAGGAGGCCTTCGCCGAAATCGCGCGCGTGCGAAACATCACCCTGGCGTTGGTGTTCGTCGTGCTGGTGGTCGTGAGCTTCATTGCCTACCGTCTCGCGCTCCTCATCGTCCGGCCTCTCGACCGGCTGACCACTGGTGCGCGGGGCGTCGGCTCGGGCGATCTGGCGGTCGAGCTGCCCAAGGCGGGCGGCGGAGAAGTCGGATATCTCACCGACGTCTTCAACGTCATGGTGGCGCGACTCCGGGCGGGCCGCGAGGAGCTGGAAGCGATCCACGAGGACCTGCGCACGAAGAACGAAGAACTGGAGCGGCTCTCAGTCACCGATGCGCTCACTGGGGTGTCGAATCGGAGATTGCTGATGGAGACCCTGCGACGCGAGGTGCAGCGAAGCGGGCGAACCGACCAGCCATTTTCCGTCCTCATGCTCGACGTGGACGGGTTCAAGGCATTCAATGACACCTACGGCCACCAGGCGGGCGATGCGGCGCTGGTGATGCTGGCGGCCGTTCTGCGCGAATGTACTCGAGTCGTGGATTGTGTGGCACGGTATGGGGGCGAGGAGTTCGTCATCATGCTGCACGAGACGGATCTCGCCAGCGCGTCTGAGGTGGCCGAGCGGATCCGAGTGGCCGTGGCCGACCGACGCGTGCCACTCGAGGGTGAGGACGCCTTTATCACCGTCAGCATCGGGATCGCACAGTATCCGGGAGACGGGGGCACCCACGAGGCCGTGCTCAAGGCTGCCGACGGGACGCTGTACGACGCCAAGCAACAGGGTCGGAACCGCGTGGTACTCACGACCGCCCACCCCAAGCGGCGACGCTCTCGCAGCGGCTCCAAGATCAACCCGTAAGCGTGACCTAGTCGGGCTTCTCCCGACTTCGGTGGCCCACTAGGCTGTAGAAAACCCACCCGCTACGGCCGTTCTCGTCTCGGACACGCACCCAGTCATCAGTGTACGAGAGCCCCGTCAGTGGCGTCCCGGCTTCGACGGTAAGGAGAATGCGTCGATCCCGGCCCGGGCCCTCGCGGATGTTGCTGCGTCGGAGCGCCTCCAGACGCAGCGGGGTCGTGAACCATGCCTCCCCGGGCTGCAGGCCCCGGTCCGCACCAACGCGTCGCCGCGCCTCGGCAGTCTGCGAGAGCTTTCTCGCCTCGGTCGCTACGAACAGCGCGCCTCCAAAGTTGCCGGCATCGAAGGCCGCCGCGGCCTGCTCGATCATTCCCGATGCTTGCTCGATCTCCGCAGCTCCGGGCTCGACCGCCCGAAGCTCGTTGAGCGCAATCTCGGCTTCCGCCATGACCGACGCGGCTTCGGCACGACTTGCGGAGGTCTGCAGTCGGGCGCTCACGCGAACGACCTCCTCGACGGCCGCATCACGATTGCGCTGGAGCTCTTCGATCTGCGCCTCCCGCTCCAGAAGCTGGAGTTGAAGTCGGGCCACCCGCTGCTCCAACTCGGACAGACGCGCGCCCTCCAGCTCGACGAGGACGGTGTCGATCACCGCAACCGGGGTTGGCTGTGGGTCAGCCGCGATGTCGGTTCCGCCGCGCCCCGCACACGCCGTACCGGTCAGCAGGGAGCCAAGTGCTATCAGCAAACTGCATGAGACGGAATGCCGCATGGATGGCATGTCGGCCTCCCTCCGCGATGAATGGCTGCCACTCGGCCGCGTGGCTCGTTGACCGGCCCCTGACAGAAGGGTCATGGCCCGCTACTGTGCCACGCCAAAGGCGTAGACGGTGCTGGAGCGGTACTCGCCGCCCGGCCGCAGAATGGTCGACGGAAATCCCCGTTTGTTCGGCGAGTCTGGGAAGTGCTGGGGTTCCAGGCAGAAGCCGTATCGGTGCTGGTATACGCGCCCGTTCTTCCCAGTCACGGAACCGTCCAGAAAATTGCCGGAGTAGAACTGAAGGCCCGGTTCGGTCGTGTAGACGTCCAGGACCCGTCCCGTATCGGGGTCGTACACGCGGGCGGCGTGAGCGAGCCCATCGCCTCCCCGGCTCAAGACGAAGTTGTGATCATAGCCGCCTGCTCGCCCGACCTGCACATGGCTCGTGTCGATCCGGGCACCGATCGCCGTCGGTTGACGGAAGTCGAATGGCGTTCCCTCGACGGGAACCAACTCCCCGGTCGGGATCAGCGTCGAGTCGACCGGCGCGTATCGATCCGCGAAGATCGTCAGAACGTGATTGAGCACGTCGCCGCTCCCGGCCCCGGCGAGGTTGAAATAGGTGTGCTGCGTGAGGTTGACGGGGGTGGCCCTGTCCGTCTTCGCTCGATAGTCGACGACCAGAGTGTTCGCATCGGTGAGCGTATATCGCACGGTTGCGACCAGCGAGCCAGGATACCCCTCCTCTCCGTCGGCGCTCGTGTAGGTGAACACGACCCCCACGCTGTCATTGAGGGCGAAACCCTGCGCGCTCCACACCACCTTGTCGAACCCCCGCACGCCTCCGTGAAGGTGATTTGGGCCGTCATTGATGGCGAGCTGAACCGTCCTCCGGTCCAACGTGAACTTGCCCCCGGCGATCCGGTTGGCATATCGGCCGACGATAGCGCCGAAATAGGGAGCGTTCTGCAGATACCCGTCGAGCCCCGGAAATCCGAGTACGACGTCGTCGTAGCGGCCTCGCCGATCCGGCACCCGAATGGAGAGGATGATCCCACCGTAGGTGATCGCGCGAACCTCCATGCCACTGGCGTTCGCGAGCGTCAGCAGGTCGACCCGAGTGCCGTCGGGAAGCCTGCCGTATTCCTCCCGGGTCACCGAGGCCCTTCCTCTGAGCTGGTCTTCCGCCTCACGGTCGGCCGCGGACCCGCAGGCCGCCATTGCGAGCACCGATCCCAGCAGCCAAAAACGGGGAATGGTCAAATCGCACACTCCTTCGCGCTCCAATGTGGTGAGTCCGTCCGTTCCGACGCCTTCCCTCTCCAGCGTCCCACTCACTGCTCCCAGACTTCGAGTTCCGTAACGCCCGTAACGGCCGGTAACGCATGCTTGAATACTACCCTCATCTTCCGCGACGTGACCGGCTTCATGACCACGGTGTTGCGAGCCCAGGTGGTCGGCGCGGCGGGCATCCGATCGATCACGTCTGCGCGGGTCCAGCCGCCATCGGTCCAGATCTCGACGAAATAGTCAGCCGGCGCTTTCACGCCCCGATCGTCGCCCCAAAGATAGACCTCCAGCCTGCCGACCAGTTTCGGCTCACCGAAGTCCAGCTCGATCCAGTCGGTTGAATTCGGCGATTCGAACGCCGTCCAGCGATTGCGGGAATAGCGCGTGAAAGCAATCTGCCCGTCGACCGCCTGCGCCAGGCTGTCGAACCGAGATGTGAACGACGCCGACACCCTGGCGGATCCCGCGGGGCCGACCGCGAGGGCCAGGTTGGCAATAGGCTGCATCGGCTCGGCCAGCGGCAGCCTGGCATTCCCCCACGCCTCTAGCTCGGTGAGTCCACTCGCACTGCCCGGGAGGTGCGTGAGCTGAACCCGCAGACGGGATGTGGCGATCTCGGGAAATCCAACGACATTGGCGCGCCGCCCCACCGCTCGGTTGGGACGACGGCGCTGACCAGGGATCGTCACCCACTGTTCGTTCCGCCACATCTGAACGTCATACCTCATCGGCGGAGCGATGCCCTCCTCGTCGGCCAAGAAGTAAAGTCTTACCGCTTCGACTGTCCTCTCCGCGCCAAAATCCACCCCAATCCAGTCCTGCTCGTTCGGAGAGCCCACCGTGGTCCAGCGGTTCGACGGCAGGCGATGATACCAGTAGTTCCCGTCGGTGGCATAGAATGGTGGCGTGGTCGGCGCGCTGAACGACGCCGACACGTGTGGGTAGAACCCTCCGTCATTGTGCACGGCAACATTGTGGGGTCGGGCAGTCTCTCCCGATGCCGGTGGCCTCGCCGGCAACGCTACCAGCAGTCGACCCACCGCCGGGACCGTCGTCAGGCACTCGCCATCCACCACCACCGACAGCCCCGCGCCCCGCCCATACCGGGAGCCGTCGCGGTCCCACATGATCGCCAGGCGATGTCCGTGGTAGGCCGCATCGTCCAGGGCGAAATACTCCCAGTCATCCGGGACGAGGGGATTGATCTCCAAGGTGTCATCGGGGCGCGGCCGCAGCCCCACGAGTCCCGTGATGATCAGATCCACGTACGAGGAATGGAAATAGTGCTCGCTGTGGTACAGGGTGTTGTGGCCGTCCCACGACCCGTTGTCGGGATTGGCCGCTTCGGCAATGAACGGCCGGCCCGCGAGCCGCTGGTCCAGGCTGTAGGTCCGGAGAAGCGCAAAGTAGTCATCCTTGTCCACCACGTCCTGGCGGTAGTTGTTGAGCAGGTTGGCCATGGCGACCAGCGTCTGCGAGGTCGCGTACGGCCACTGGTTGCCACTCCACTCACAGCAGCGCGGTGAGACGAAGAACAGGGGATCGCTGCGCTCGACCGTCGTGGGACCGTACGGTGCGAAGAAGAAGTCCGGGTCCATGAGAAACTTCCAGGCAGCTTCGTAACCGGGGTCCGGTAGGTTGAATTGCCAGGGTACATAGCCGAGCAGTTCGCGGCCGTGTGGACTTCCCGCGTGGGGGCCGGTCTGATACGTGAGCGTCTTGGCCGCGATACCGTCCTTCTCGTCGCGAGCGAACTGGTGGAAGAAGAACTCCCGCGCCGGATCCCACAGCTCCTCCTGCACGCGACGCTTCAGACGGGCGGCACGCTCGGCGTAGTCGGCTGCCTTTACCTCATCTCCCAATAGACTTGCCGCGTGTGAAATGGCGAGTGCATCGGCGTACATGTAGCTGTTGAGGGTCGGGCGGTAGCCTTCCCCGCCCCCGAAGGGATCGTCCGTCTGGCGACTGTTGATATTGGTCTCCATCCCGTCCCACGCGCCAACCCAGCGAAACAATCCGTGCTCAGGATCGAAGCGCTCCTCCACCCACCCTTCGTATTGCCTCTCCATGAATGGGAGCACGTCGTGAACGAGCTGGAGGTCACCGGTAACCTGGTAGACCGCCCACATGGCGTCGCCGTACCAGTTGCTGTAGGTCCGCGGCTTCGCATCGGGCACCGACAGCCAGAACCGCGCGAAATCGTCGATGATGCGACGGTCCTTGAGCCAGCGGATCTCGTAGAACTGATGGCCGAGCGGGCAACTGATCGCCCCGTATCGGCCCGACCAGAAGGGGCGATCCAGGAACTCCGTGAAGACGTAGCCCACCTCGGGGGAGCCGTAGGTGAGATGCTTGGTGATGACTTCCCACCGATAGTAGTACGTCGCGTCGATCTCGGAATCTGGCGACTCGAAAAACGGAATGTGTTCGCTGTACCAATCCCAGTCGCGGTTGTCCCACCATGCCTGGCGCTCCAGCACCTCGACCTTGTCCAGCACAGCGGCTGTGTTTCGGAAACAGGCCAGTGCCGGCAGCAGGAGCGTAAGGGCGATCCACGTCCGGACCGCGAGTGGCCGCCTCTCCGGGTTCATGGTCCGTGTCACAAATCTTCCATCCGGTCAGATTGCTCTCCGCAACCGAGTGCGACGAGGCAACCCGTCACCAGGAGAGCGCCTCCCACCCGCGAAACAGCTACCGGCTACGCCGCGACGCCGGCTGCGACCCGTTTGGCAATCCGAAATCCCTCATCGAAGATCCGGATGGCCGCGTCTGGCTTGGTGTGATAGCCCGAGGTCTTCGTCGTATGTTGCCGCACGACGAAGACCTCGACGTTCTTTTCCCGCTTGAACTCCTTGGTGATCTCCCCCGACGGCCGGTATGCCCGGAAGGCCTGGTGCAGGCCGAATCCATGCTTCGCCACCAGCACTACATAGAAATAGGGGTAGGAAGAACCCTGCACCTCGTTGATCACGACCTGACCGTAGAGTCCAAGAAAGCCCTCGGCGCGGCCCTTGATGTCGACCTTGAACTTCACGTCGTCCGGAATCGGCGTCTCGGTACCCCCGAGCAGCATGAGCAGCGTCACCTGATGATCCCGGAGCTTGGGCGCGGCCCGATCGAGCACCTCGTGGATCGCGTCGATCCGCACGAGCAGCTTCGGCCGGACCAGGATGGAGCGTATGCCGGTCACCCAGTGGGGCATCAGGAGCACCGCCGCATCGATGGCGAGAATCCGCCATATCCCCTCGGTCGCAACTCCCCACAGGCCCAGCAGTCCGGCCACCAGGACGAACGCGAGCAGGCCCCACGGGTTCGTCACGTCCACCAGGCTTCGATCCCAGCGGCGCATCCTCGCGTGCAGGTCTTTGAGCTCTTCGAGCTTGCCCGCGTCCACCCGCTCCCAGTGTGCGTCGGCCTCGAAGCCCTCGAAATCCACCCGGTTGTCGTAGCCCTTGACCAGAAGCAGCAGATTGCCGGCGGCCAGCAGGAGTACACCCGGCAGAGCGGATCCGAGCACTCCTTGCATGACCAGCCCCGCCAGGATGAGCACGCCGCTGGCCGCGAGCCGCACTCCGTAGGTCAGTGCCGGCAGCACCCAGAACACGACAATGCCGCGGTCTTCCCGACTTGGCAGGATCATTGTGCGAAATGCTCCTCTTCCACCGGTCCGAACCCGCGCACATTGCACAGCTCCGCAAATCCCATCTCCCGCCAGTAGAGAGGACACGCCCCGTTGCAGATCTGGAACTGCTCACAGGAGCGGCACTCGGGGTGGGCGAGGAACTTCTCGCGGAACTGCACCGCCCGCTTCGAGCGCCACACATCGAGCACGGGCTCTTCCAAGAGGTTCCCTACCGGCTCGTCGTAGGATGCGCAGGGGATCACCTCCCCGTTGGCCGCAACCGACAGCAATCCGTCGCACGCACTGCAACCCTTGTTGCCGAGTCCGTGCGCAATGGGGTTAAACATGCACATCGGCGTGGGTGAGTACCACATGAAGTCGACGCCGAGATGCTTGCTCTCCCTCGCGATCCGCACCAGGTACGGTCCGATCTCGGAGTACCGCACCGCCATCTGCCGGTTGAGTGCTGCGGAGCCCGCCGGGACGACGAGGTTCATCGAGAACTTCTCGTTCCCCAGCTCGTGCTTCACGAACCGTGGCATCAGCTCGATTTCGTGGACGTTGTCGCGGCAGATCGTGGTGTTGGTGTGCACGTGAATCCCGGCCTCGCGGAGCAAGTGCACGGCGGCGACGGTCCGCCGAAACGAGTGCGGGATGGTGGTCACCCTTTCATGGGTCTCGCCCGTCACCCCCTCGAGGCTCACCTGCGCCGAATCCAGGCCCGCCTGCGCCAGCGCGCGTGCCCGCTGTTCCGTAATCCGGGTCCCGTTGGTGATGAGGTTCACCCGCATCCCAAGGTCACTGGCATACTCGACCAACGCTTCCAGGTCCGTCCGCAACGTCGCTTCGCCGCCCGTGAAGCTGACTGAAGGGACTTGTGCATCCTCGCGGATCTTTCGCAGGATGGTCTGGACTTCCGTCACCGTCATCTCACCATCGTCGCCAACCGGATTCGTCGTGCAGTTGCAGCCGGCGTAGCAGAACGTGCAGCGGAGATTGCATCGGTAGGTGAGCG
>Ga0224497_10000049_pt1 | contig 106534 bp, 107 predicted proteins | sample SF_Jul11_sed_USG_4_FD_167970 | JGI IMG/M metagenome (GOLD analysis project Ga0224497, IMG submission 167970) | Sediment microbial communities from San Francisco Bay, California, United States - SF_Jul11_sed_USGS_13 | ecosystem: Environmental > Aquatic > Marine > Sediment | place: USA...
TCGGTGTTGCACAGCGCACGCTCGCGATCAAGAGGGCCCTGGCGGCGATCCCGAGAGACAAGCGTGAGATTATTGTGTTGCGCGACTACCTCGATCTTTCCTATGCGGAAATCGCAGACGTTCTCGACATAGCGCAAGGCACTGTGATGTCCCGGCTGCACAGGGCTCGACTCGCGCTCAAGGAGGTGCTGAATAGTGATGGTAAGTAACGCTCGAAATATTGATGAGCACGTCGGCGCATTGCTGTCCGGTTTCATCGATGGTGAATTAACGCAGCAGGAGCGACAACGCGTCCAGGTTCACTGCGACGCCTGTGCTGATTGCAGCAGACAGCTCGAAGAACTGAGGAATCTCCGCGCACAGGTCGGTCAGGCGCGGCTGAGCGAATACGGTGAAGACAGATGGAGAGAGACGATGCATGAGACGACGGTGCGTACCTCGCGCAGTTTAGGATGGCTACTATTCATAGGCGGACTGCTGGCGGTCGGTGCTATTGGTGTCTACGAATTCGTTACAGACCCGGCTCTGGAAACCCATATGAAGTTGATCATTGGCGCCATCTATGGAGGACTTGTCGTGCTCTTCGTCTCGGTGTTGCGGCAGCGGCTGATCGAGCGCAAGACGGACAAATACAAAGATGTGGAGATCTGAGCCATGATAGTGGTAACCAGCGAGACAATTGCGAACAAGCGAATCATCAAAACCCTGGGCCTCGTTCGCGGCAACACGGTGCGCGCGCGGCACATCGGTAAGGACATCATGGCTGGCCTGAGAAATGTAGTCGGCGGGGAAGTCCACGAATACGCCAAGCTGATCGCCGAAAGCCGTGAGCAAAGCCTCGATCGAATGATTGCGGAGGCTGCCGAACTTGGCGCAAATGCAATTATTGCAACACGTTTTACGACATCGGTGATGATGGGCGGTGCCGCCGAGTTGCTTGCAGTCGGTACTGCCGTGGTCGTCGAAGACGTGTAAGGAACGGCCGCTGCCATAATTTGGCACATTTTCTCCTCAGCTTAGCCAGATCGGCTCGTTACAACGCTTCCATGTGCGCGGTTGCGGAGCGGGCGAGTGGATTTCCATGGTACGGATTGGCAGGAGTGGTATCGGTTTTTCCTCGGACGCAGCCAGCGACCGTTGCCGGCTCTCAACACAGATACGGATTACACTGAAGTTCCTAAATCGCTGGCGAAATCGCTGGCGATATTCCAGCTCGGCGAATCGGGCGGGGGCACAGTGATCGAACAGGCACGCTGCAGCCGCTTGCCCGGGATCGATGCTGATTATGCCAGTTCGATGGCGCTCTTCGTTCGTGAGGAAAACCGCCACGCGAATATCCTGGCCATGTGCGTCCGGCTGCTCGGTGGTGAACTGATTCACGAAAACTGGACCGCGCGGCTGTTTGTTTCGTCGCGCAGGCTCATGGGCCTCCGGCTCAAGGTGCTCGTATTGCTGGCTGCCGAAGTCGTTGGCATCTGTTATTACCACTTGCTCGCGAGTCGACTGCCACCTTGCGAGATCAGGGACTGGTTGTCTGAACTTGTCGACGACGAGCAATCACATCTGTACTTTCACTGCGCCTTTTTGCGTCGCCAGTCGAGCTCTGCCTTGCGGCGCTGGATTTTCGTTGCGGCCTGGCGCAGCACGATGCTGGCCGCAGCCGTCGTCGTGATGATTGATCACCGACGAGCGCTGCGTGACATGGGTATCCCGTTTAGGGCCGTCTGGTGTCGCTGGATGTCCTGCAGCCGCAAAGCCGAGCGGCTGGTGATACAGGCGAGCCAAACGAGGCTTCCGGCGCAACAAACCAGTCATTAGATTGCCGCATCGACGCTTACGCCGCTTGCCCCGCATTCTCGCCGAACTGCAGCTCGGCCAGGCGCCGGTACAAAGAATCACGCTGTACGAGTTCGTCATGCGTGCCGATGTCGATGATTCTGCCGTGGTCCATGACGACGATGCGGTCCGCCTTGAGGACGGTTGCCAGTCGGTGCGCGATGATGATGGTCGTGCGTCCCTCCATCAGATGCTGTAGTGCTTCCTTGACGACACGTTCGCTTTCCGCATCGAGTGAGCTCGTCGCCTCGTCCAGCAGCAGGATCGGTGGGTCCTTGAGGATGGCGCGGGCGATGGCAATGCGTTGCCGCTGGCCGCCCGAAAGGCGGGTTCCTCGTTCACCCAGAAACGTCTCATAACCATCGGGCAGCTGGCGGATGAACTCGTGCGCCTCCGCGGCCCGGGCTGCGGCCTCGATGTCCTCGTCGCTGGCAGCGGGGCGGCCATAGCGAATATTCTCTTTTGCAGTGGTGCCGAAGATCACGGTCTCCTGCGGCACGAGTCCGATGCGTGCTCTCACGGCTTCGGGCGCCGCCCTGGCAATATCCACGCCGTCGACCAGGACGCGGCCCGATTCAGGATCGTAGAAGCGCAGCAGCAACTGGAAGAGGGTGCTTTTGCCGGCACCCGACGGGCCCACGATCGCCAGTGTCTCGCCACCGGCGACGCGGAGGTCGAAGTCATTGATGGCGTACGAATCCGGTCGTGACGGATAGCGGAACGTGACATGCTCAAGGCGGATGCGGCCGCCGCTCCTCACCGGTAGCGGCACCGGATCCTCCGGCGCCACTATGGTGGGTTTCGCGTCCAGGAGTTCGACGAGCCGCTCCATCGCGCCAGAGGCGCGCTGTACCTCGCCCCACATTTCGCTTAAGCCAGCTGCGGCGGCCGCGGCGAAAATTGCGTATAGCAGAAACTGGCCGAGCTGTCCCACCGTCATCTCACCGGCCATGACCGATTTTGTGCCTATCCACAACACGAAGGTGATTGCGCCGAATATGAATAGAATCGCAATAGCCGTGAGCAAGGCGCGCACCCGGATGCGCCGCACACCGGTCTGAAAGGCCGCGCGTACGGCGGCACTGAATCGTTCGCTTTGTAGATCTTCCATCGTGAAGGCTTGCACGGTGGCAACAGCATGCAGGGTTTCTCCGGCCAGGCCACTGGTGTCGGCAACCCGGTCCTGGCTGGCTCTCGACAGCGTTCGCACGCGTCTGCCGATCAGAATGATCGGCACAATGACGAGGGGGACAAGCAACAGGATCATGCCGGTCAAGCGGGGACTTGTGACTGCCAGCATCATGGTAGCGCCGATCAGGTTCAGAGCCGAGCGCAATGCGATCGACAAGCCGGCACCGGAGATCGACTGAATCAATGTCGTGTCGGTCGTCAGCCGGGACAGGACTTCACCGATCTTGGTGACCTCAAAAAATGTCGGATCCAGCCGGACGACGTGCCGATACACCGCGCTGCGTAAATCGGCGACGACACGCTCACCGAGCCAGGTGACGAGGTAAAAGCGCAGTGCCGAGAACGCGCCGAAAGCCATTGCCACGACGAACAGGCCGAGGAAATAACGATCGACGTTGGCTGCAGCATCGGCGACCAGACCGCCATCGATCAGAAAGCGCAGCGCTACCGGAAACGTCAGCTGGGCCGCCGACGCCAGCAGCAGGGCAAGCATTGCCAGATACAACGTTCCCTTGTAGGGCCGTATGTAGGGCAACAGCGCGCGCAGCGGCTTAAGTGAACTTCCTTTGGGTCGATCGGCCAGATCCGTCATGATTTTGTACGCTGGTACTCTGCATGTCTTGCCGCGATTCGCGGCCAGAGATCGGCCACTTCCGGGACATCCAGGCAAAACTGGTCGGCAAGCGTTGCTACAACAGCATCAGCCGAATCCAGGGTCGTTGACTTCGTACCAGCTGGCGTCGCATTCCTTAAAACCCGGCCGCGCAGACTCTTATGCTGGTCGGGTGCGCGCAATTGTGCGACCAGATTCAGGACAAAGCCGGATGCCGGGTCGCTCTGCATGAAGACACATTTTTCGGCCAGGGCCTCTTCGTTTGCGGGTTCGGCAACAAAATCGAAACTGAATGCTCCGCTACCGAGGTCCTCCCAGAATCTCCAGCGCCCGTCTGCGAGTCTCTTCAGTCCGATCCGAAACGGCGGTTGACTGTACTCGGACTCGATGAGTCTGATCGGCTTGATCATGCTGCCTCCAAATCCGGCATCAACGAGATACGCCTCACTTGCCGCCGGGCAGCGCACCGACAGGCAAAGGTGATTCGCCTCGGCGATCGCGCCTCTTTCCTGCCGCATCACGGCGGCTGCCATGCGCGTGACATCGAAGCCGATTTCCGCCAGCGCCCAGCCGAGCAGGGCATTCTGTTCATAACACCATCCGCCGCGGCCGTTGACGACTAACTTCTCGTAGGCTTCTTCAACACCGATGGTGACCGGACGACCGAGCTGGATATCAATATTTTCAAACGGTATGGCGCACACATGGGCCCGTTGCAATGCAAACAGCACAGGCAGCTCCGCTCGCGCGTCACCGCGATAGCCGATGCGATCGAAGTAGTGCTGTAAATACATGTACCGGGGCCAAGATTAGGGACCTGCAATGACGGACGGTGCCACATCCGGATGATTCCCTCTACTGCGGCGACCCCGCTTACCGATAGTCAGCGTGATCTATGCACCATATTCTTTTTTTATCAATTTGTTACAGAGGTAACCTCGCACCTAACTTTACATAGTGTGGGAACTGGCCTAGACTCGAAACCATCAGGAATTGCTAATAAGAGCCTTTAATTTCCTGCATCGCAAAAGGCCGTGGGGGTTGGCAATCATGGATCACCAGCAGCGGTTTGCAACCGTTATCGACGCAAAGTCCGAAGAAGATTCGTCGGCCGCGTTTCTTGCGCAGCATTATCGCACTGCGCTGGATCGTCTCAGCCATTCATTCGCCAGTGGCTCTGCGTTTGCAACACTGATCGGACCCGGCAGGGCCGCTTCAGACTTTGTCATTCGTCGCTTTCTGTCGGACCTCGACGACGAGGTTGTCGTGGTGCGCATCACCGAACACTGCGCCGATGCGGTCAAATTCATGGCCTCGATCATCTGCGAGCTGGGCTTCGAGCCGAAGGACTTGCGGCTCGCAGATCTGGAGAGCATCTTGAGGATGTTTCTGTCGTTTCAAAAGAGCCACGGTCGCCGTACATTGATCTGCATTGACGAAACACAAAGCAATGACTGGTGGGTGCTTGACAAGATTCGCGGTCTTGTCGAATTGGAGAGCGAGGGCCGGTTTGGATTGATGGTGCTTATTTCTGGTCAGCCAGACCTGAAGAAGATGCTGTATACGCGCCCGCTGAGTGCAATATCCGCCGAGGCTGGCAATCGGATAACGCTGATGCCATTCAGTCTGTCGCACTCTGAAGAGTATCTGCGCCAACGCGTCGAGGCGGGCGGCACCGTAAGACTCGATGAGGTTATTGACTATCCCTCGATCGAGCTAATACACGAGCTCTCGGGAGGCGTGCTCGATGCAATCAGCACGCTGGTCGGCCAATGTCTGCACATGGCGGAGGAGGAGGGCGGCGTGCTCGTGACTACAGACCTGGTCAGGCGCGGCTACGAACTCCTGCAGGCGGCCTCTGCACCGCAGCGGCAAGACGCTCATGTGGCGACAGTGAATCTTGACGGCCTGCGTCGACGCAGAGGCCGTCTCGTCGTGCCGCTAACAGGCAAAGACGTCCAGGAACTGGCACTGGGTCAGGGCCATGTTCTGATCGGGCGCAGCAAACTCTGTGACATACGCCTGGAGAGCCCAACCGTGAGCCGGCAACATGCGCTGATCGTGTGTTCGCCGACGGGACTCACGCTTATCGATCTCAGCAGCACCAACGGCACTTACGTGGATGGCTATCAGATTGAGGAGCACGAGCTGGTGGCGGGTGAAACCATCGGTATCGGCGATTGCACTATTGAATACGTGTTAGACGATGATCGGCAGGCCGGGTACGGCGCCGCCGGGGAGATCGAGCGAATCGGGATACAGCCTTGAGACCGCCGGGAGCGGGGGTAACGTTGCGGGGATCCGCGGGCACAGCTGTATATGCGTATAATGTATATTATGTTAAATAATGGCTATAGCGAGCAGAGGCGCAACGGCCTGCCTGCTGCAGGATTGGGGATTGTGGCGACGCGTTCCCCTGCATAGGCTTGCCTGGGCGACCGGCTGTTCAGCAAACTGAAACAGAACCGTGCGTAGATGCCGTCTCTGCCATCAAGAGCGATAGTCACCAAACGAACAACAATAAGCTAACAACAAACGTTGAGAGGAACCTGCAATGCCGCGCTACAATTCGCGCAGACATCGACAGCTCATGGATGTGTCGGAAATCGCGTTACAGGACGCGACCGAGTCACCGTCGCCACGCGAAGCGCGCATCGCCACTACGATTCTTTCTGACAGCGACAAATATCGCGAATGGGAACTGCGGCACGCAGATCTGTTGCTGCCTGTGGCCGAACACAGTCGCAAGAAGCAGCAGATTGTGGCGCTGCGCAATGCCAAGGTTCAGCTTGTTCATCGCCGCGCTTTGTTCCGTTATTTGCGGGCCCATGACCTGCACGACGATAAGAGACGTCAGCTATTTCGTATTTTTCATGCCACGCTGGATTATCAGGACGCGATTCTGGTCGAACATCGCCATTATATGCTGGCAGTCTCGAGTCGCATCTCGACCGATCACATCATCGATGTCATGCGCGATGACACCAGCAATCAGCTACTACGCCAATACGATGAATTGTTCGCGCGATATTACGAGATGAAGTGTTTCCTGGCGTGTGCTCGAAACAGCCATTGCATCGACCTGGTCCGCCAGACACTGCGTGACGTCCGGCGCGAACTCTTGACGATAAGGCGGCGTATCGAAACCGAGGCGCCCACCGGGAATGGCGGCAACTTCGATCGCGAGGAACTACTGGCCCGCAGCGGTCGTTACGAGGCGCTCAACTACCTCAATGCCTAGGCAAGCCAGCCGAACACACCGCCGGTCAGCAGGCCATATATAAGCGCGTCGAGCAGGCTTTTCGCCGTCATCGACCAGGGTCTGCCGAACCAGACACTTTCAGGGATCAGGGCAATACCGTTGGCGATAAATGCCACGGTGCCCGCTACGCGAAACACGGCCAGGTATTCAGCATCCGGCGCCAGTGTGCGCGACACGAAATAGGCGCAAAGGACACCCACCAGCAGGAAGTAGATGAACATACTGACGAGCTTGCCGCCCATCTTCGGTAAGCCATTTGCCACGATCGTTATGTACCCCAGAGGCCCATCCTTGAACTTCTGTTGCACCTCAGGATCTTTGAATTCAGCCGGGTCCATACAATACGGCAGCACATAAAATCCCGGCGCTTCGCCCCGCAAAGCCTCACGGACGCGCTCTTCGCCGGCGGTTTTCTTATAGTCGCTGTTGTGCCATTTGAACACCATCCAGATCACGGAACTGGCGGCGAACACGACGACGGCCGAAACCAGGATCGGCAACCATAATCCGATTATGCTCATGAGGACCCCTCGCTTATTATTAAATTATTGTCGCTGTCAGGGTCATTTTAGCCTGAAACAGGCCTCAGGTCGCTGCTTCACTCACCTCGCCGTCTGCGTCGGCGTCGTTCTCACCTTCCTCGGTGTCGGGAGTAACCGAATAATCGAGAAGACCGGTCGCGAGCATATCCGTTGACGCTTGCGCGACCTCCAGCTCAGTCGTGACCTCACGGAGCTTGACTTCGGACTTCAGGTTTTCCGTCGCCCGGTCGGACAGCTCGGCCCGGAGTTCCCGCGTCTTGATGACCGATTCTTTAAGGTCCCTAGTCGTCTGCTCGAGCTTCTTTTGCTGGTGGGAAATGACGTTGTCCCGCTTTTCGATGTTTTCGGTCGCTTCCTTGAGATCATCTTCGAGTTGCTCGGTTTTATCCCGGGCTTTTTCGGCGTCGGTTTTCGCAACACGCAATTCGGCCTCCAGAGAACGAATACGGTCATCGCGCGGGTCGCGCCTGCTCGCTCGGTAACGAGTCCCGAGGCGCGAACTGACCGACGACAGAATCCAGCCGATCAGGAATGCCCCGACTGTCATCAGTATCAATTGTTGAGGAAGCTCGACAAACATCGCTTTAGATTATGCGCTTTTAACCGTTTGAAAAGGACCGAGTTCTCAATCCGGGTTGGCTGAGTACGGCGCTCATCTCCTGATCAATGGCCGCAATATGCGCGCACTTTTCCTTAATTAGTCTTTAAAAACAAGAAGTTATAGGCTTTTGTGTGATAAATGTGGGTGCGCATGGCGGCAGCTCGCTGAGCTACCGGCACTGGTAAAGTGCCTCCCGCGCCTTGTCAGGGAAATCGGTGAACAGACCGTCGATGCCGAGGTCCCGCACGCAGAAACGTACAAGCTCATCAAAAGTCCTAAAACTCTCAGGCAGGTCGTCCACCCTGAACGTGTATGGATGCACAGCCAGTCCGTGGTCATGGGCGAGTTCAGTCAGACCGCTCGACGTCCGGGTGCCGTCGATCCCCGCTATTTTGTACAGTTGCGGCAGCCACGGACCGATCGCGTCCGCGGTCGTCGCGACTTGTTCGAGGCCCGCGGGCGATCTCAGAAAGTCGTAGTCTGTGTTGGCCTCCTGCCAGGCGTTCTCGCCAATAAGCTGTACGAGCTTCCAGGGGCAGCCGAGCTCATGCTTGAGCCGGTGAATCTCCCCAGCATCGAAACATTGCACATACACCGGGTCATACCGGTCAGCGTAGCCGAAGTTCGCCAGTGTCTCGAGCATGCGGGGCGCAATATCGATACCTTCGTTGCAATGCCAGGCGGGACGTTTGATCTCCGGGTAAATGCCGACTTGCCGACCACTCGCTTCGTTTAGCTTCTGAATGAGCGCGATTTCCTCGTCTAGCGTATGGATTCCAAATTGCCCGGATCTGGCCGGGTAGCGCCGTGGGTAGACCGCAGTGTCATCAGGATTCATTCGTTCCCAGGCTCGCAATGTGCGCAGCTCATCGAGGTCGAAATCACGCACGTAATAGCGGCCGTCATCCCGGACCCGATTCGGGTATCGCGATGCGACGTCGCTGACGCGGTCGAGGTAGATATCGTGCAGGACGACAAGTTCGTCGTCGTGTGTCGCGACAACGTCCTGCTCGATATAATCCGCGCCCATTTCGTGTGCCAGGGACTTGGCGGGCAGCGTGTGCTCGGGCAGATAGCCCGACGCGCCGCGGTGTGCAATGATCACCGGCGTCATTTAGTTATTTACATCAAATAGTTCAAATAATTATTTGATTTAGAGACCAATTTAATCAGGTTCGAAGCCCGGGAAGTCGATCACCTCCCAGCGTGCCGTATCCTCGCCGCGGGCGACGCGCTTCAGAGCATCGATCATCTCGCGATTGTTCCACTCGATGTGTTCCTTGACTCTGTCGATGATGGCCTGCGGCGTTTCGATCATGCCGCCATAGGGTCGTACTGCGATCATGCCAATATCGTTGGCATCCGCGACGTCCATCATATAGCCAACCAGGTCATTCGTAGTCCCATAAGCGGCAGGCAGCACGATCACCACCTCGGCGGCCTTGATCTGTGCTATGAGTTCGTTCTTGATGGCTTCAATGCCACCGCCCTGCGGGATATTCTCGGGCCTGCTGACGTTGAGATAATAAAAGCGATCATCACTCTCAAGGAATTCAAAAACCCGCAGATAATCGTCGCTTTCGTCGAAGTTGTGGGTGACAAACACCCGGATCGGATTGTCTTCGGACACCGGCGTCTCCCGGTCAGAAATCGTAATTCGTTAAGTTTATCCAATTCATCGCCGTAACGGGCGATCCTATGGTCGAATTGCGAAATGGTTCCCATGCCCACGGCGATTCGGTATCGTACTTAGCAGATGCGCCTGCTTCTGTACAACATTCGCTACGCTGTCGGCGGCGGCGCTAGCATGCATATGCCTTTGCCCGGGGCCGGTTACGTCCTTGGCAACGTCAGCGTACTGCCCGAGATCACCGAGTTCGTGAAGTCTGTTGATCCGGATATCGTCGGACTGATCGAGGTGGATACCGGGTCGATTCGCAGCCGCAAGGTCAATCAGGCCGAGGAGATAGCCGCTGCGCTCGGGATGAATACGTCCTACGAATCGAAATACGGCTCGAAATCCATAAACCAGATCCTGCCGATCGTGCGCAAACAGGGGAACGCATTCATGGCGGCGCCACGGGTGCACGGCGAGAAGTTTCATTACTTCGATACGGGCATAAAGCGCCTGATCATTGAATTCGAAATGCAGGATTTCGCGGTGTTTCTCGTGCATCTGTCCGTGAAATACAGGCACCGGCACCTGCAGTTACGACGTTTGTACGATCTAATCGACGACACACGCAAGCCAGTCATTGTCGCCGGTGATTTCAATACGTTCTGGGGCGAGAACGAGATCTACCTGTTCATGCAGGCGGCCGGACTGACTTCGGCGAACAAAGACAGCGTTCCAACTTACCCAAGTCGTGCGCCACGCAAGGAGCTCGATTTCGTGCTCTACCAGGACGGCATCGAGGTAACGGGGTTCGAAGTCCCGCAAGTGCGGTACTCAGACCATTTGCCACTAATCTGTGACTTTCAGGTCGCGTAAAAAAAGGTATGTGATGACACAGCATTGGACAGCGGAAACTGACGGCGACGGCATCGCGTGGCTCCGCATTGATAAGGCGGATGCCAGCGCCAACGTCTTGTCGGGCGAAGTGCTCAGTGAGCTGGACACGCTCATCGAGCCATATGCAATAACACCGCCGAAAGGACTGGTGATCTATTCGGGCAAGCACAATGGCTTCATCATGGGCGCCGACATCAATGAGTTTACGTCCATTGATACAGCTGAACGCGCTTATGAGGTTACGCGCCTCGGCCAGCAACTGTTCGACAAGATCGAAGCGCTCGCCTGCCCGACCGTTGCGGCGATCAACGGATTTGCGTTGGGCGGCGGCCTGGAGCTTGCCGTTGCCTGCGACTATCGGCTCGCCCTCGCCGCCAAGAAGCCGGTGCTCGGCTTCCCGGAAGTTCAGCTGGGCCTGCACCCGGGATTCGGCGGTACTGTTCGTGCGGTACAGATCTGCGGCGTCAGGCCGGCGATGCAGTTAATGCTGACGGGCAAGCCGATCACAGTGGACAAGGGCCGCAAAATAGGGCTCATCGATCGCATTGCAGCAGAGGACAATTGGCGCCAGGCCGCCAAGGAATTAATCGCCGCCGCGAAACCGAAGCAACGGGCGCCGTTTGTGGAGAGGCTGTTGAATATTGGCGTCGTGCGACCGTTCATCAAGCCGGTGCTGGTCAAACAGGTCGCATCCAAAGCCCGCAAGGATCACTACCCTGCCCCATACGCGATCATCGATCTATGGGCACGTTATGGCGCGTCGGCTCGAAATGGCTACGAGGCGGAGGCAAGGTCTTTTTCGAAACTGATGTGCACGAGCACGTCTCGCAACCTCGTGCGCGTTTTCTTCTTGCAGAACAAGCTCAAGGGACAAGGCAGCAAACCCGATCGGAAGATCGGCAATGTTCATGTCATCGGCGCCGGCGTCATGGGTGGTGATATTGCCGCATGGTGCGCGTTGCGGGGACTCAATGTTTCATTGCAGGATCGCGAGCAGAAGTACATCGATCCTGCCATCGAAAGAGCCGGGCAGCTGTTCGCCAAGCGTATCCGCGACGATGATGATCGCGCCGCTGCTGAACGGCGATTGCGATCCGATGTCGATGGTCATGGCATCGCCGACGCTGATCTGATCATTGAGGCTATTTTCGAAAACCTGGAGGCGAAGCAGCAACTTTACGCTGTAATCGAGCAGCAGATGAAAGCTGGCGCGTTGCTGGCGACGAATACGTCGAGCATCCCGCTCGAAGAACTGCGGGCGGATCTGCAGAATCCCCGGCAATTCATCGGCTTGCACTTTTTCAATCCGGTAGCACAAATGCTGATCGTAGAAGTCGTGCGCTGTGCCGATACCGATCGGGAGGTAGTCGATCAGGGAATTGCCTTCGTCAAGAGCATCGGTAAATTGCCACTCGAATGTGCCAGCGCGCCGGGATTCGTTGTCAACCGAATATTATCGCCCTACATGACGGAGGCGATGCATCTTGCTGAATCCGGCGTGCCGCTGGCGGCGATAGACAATACCGCCGTGAAATTTGGCATGCCGATGGGCCCGGTCGAACTGGTCGATACGGTCGGCATCGATGTCGCACTGAATGTGTCCCAAGTGCTCGGCGCCGCCATGAGCCGGCCGGTGCCCGAGGGACTCGCGGCGATGGTCGAAAAAGGCCATTTGGGACGCAAATCCGGGCAGGGATTCTATCGTTGGGAAGACGGCAAGGCGCAGAAACCGGACAGCAAAGATGGCGACATACCAGACGATATTGAGGATAGACTGATGCTGCCAATGGTCAATGAAGCCGTTGCCTGCCTGGCGGACGGTGTCGTCAGCGATGCGGATCTGCTCGATGCCGGCGCAATTTTCGGCACTGGGTTCGCGCCATTTCGCGGTGGACCTATCAATTACGCTCGCGAACGCGGTGTCGATGAAATCGTATCCCGACTTCGGGAACTGGCCGCCAGGCATGGCGGGCGATTCTCGCCCCACGAGGGCTGGTCCGAGCTGTAGCTTGTCGCTGCGGCGGCGGCCGCGTACAAACTGTGCGCCGCTTCACGCTGCAGGCCGATGGCAGTATCGGAAGTCATTGAATTAAAGGTAGAATACCGCGAATTCGGAAACCTATGCACAGACAGGACCAAGAATGACGGCTCAGCAGACACCCACAGACCTGCTCAAGCGGTTTTCACCGCTGAACGGTCTGAAGCGCGACAATCTGGCGGCGTTGGCCCGCAAGGTGCAGTTGCGCGAACTGTCGCCCGGCCAGGTCCTGTTTAAGGAAGGAGACTCCGAAAAGCGCACTTTCTACATCGCTTCCGGGATTCTCGAACTGCTCGATCAGGGCAAAGTGATCGGCACGGTTGAAGGTGGTACCGACCAGGCGAAAAACCCCGTGGCCCCGGTATACCCGAGACGGGTTTCTGCACGGGCACGCGACCGCGTGCAGTTCCTGTCGATCGATAGTGACTTGCTTGATGTCATGTTGACCTGGGACCAGACAGGTACCTATGAGGTGTCTGACTTGCGAGGCGAGGCCGAAGACACCGGCGATGACTGGATGACAATGCTGCTGCAGACGAAAGCATTCCACAAGATACCGCCCGCCAATATTCAGGCGATCTTCATGCGCATGCAGCAGATCAACTACCAGTCCGGCGACGTCATTCTCAAACAGGGTACTGAGGGAGACTACTTTTACGTTCTGACACGTGGCACCGCCGTCGTCACTCGTGAAACTCCATTGTCGAAGGATGGCATAAAGCTTGCGGAACTGATTGTAGGCGACACGTTTGGCGAAGAGGCCCTGATCTCCGACGCGAAACGCAATGCAACCGTAACGATGACGTCAGACGGTTCTGTCATGCGTCTGGGTAAGGAAGACTTTAAGAAATTGCTGAACGAGCCCATGCTCGAATGGGTGTCCTATGAGGAAGCCGAGAAGATTGTAGCGAACGGTGGATGCTGGCTTGACGTCCGCTTGCCGAGCGAGTTTGAGAATCACCACCTCGAAGGTGCAATTAATATTCCCTTGTATTTTATTCGCCTGAAAATCAACACGCTTGATTTGGATCGTCAATACATCGTTTGTTGCGACACTGGTCGGCGTAGTTCGGCGGGTGCCTATATTCTGAGCGAGCGCGGCTACCAGGCCTTCGTTTTGCGCGATGGCATCAATAAGGAGCAGGCCTTAGCAAAGTAGATACGGGGACGTTCCCCTTTTCTACATGGTGTGCGTCGGTTTATCGCCGCCCAGCGCGCCGGCCAGGTAGTTCTCGATTTTCTTCTGCGTGTTGCCCTGATCCTGATCGCTGAACTGCACGCCTATTCCGGCCGTGCGCTTGCCCTGAGCCCCTTTTGGCGTCATCCAGATCACTTTACCCGCGACCGGAATCTTTTCTTCTTCACCCATCAGATTGAGCAGCATGAAGACCTCATCACCGAGACGATATGAGCTGTTGGTCGGGATGAACAAGCCGCCATTGATGACATACGGCATGTACGCCAGGTACAGCGCACTCTTGTCCTTGATAGTCAACGTCAATAGTCCCGGCTTGGTCATTCGCTTACCTCATTCGCCATCATGTGCTGCATGTTTACGTCCAGCGGGCCCCGGGCGCAGTTTTCCAGCCCTTCTGCCAGATCGATCAGCAGTCCTTCCAGGGCCAACTGGATGTTGAAGCTACCGGCCGGTTGCGCACGCAAGCGGTTGATTATGTCTAGATAGCAGAACAGATTTCGCCTGTCCATGCGCTTCAGCACAGATTCATCCATCGCCTGTGCGAACCGCCCCGGCGGTGCCCCCAAGCTGACGAAAATCAGCTGCTGAACCCGTCGCGACAGCCAGTCGAGCACAAACGGCATGTCCAGCCGTGCCCAGCGCGCGGCAACTTCGATCGGCGCCGCACGGCCGCCGGCGACCGCGGCGAAATCGCGATTCATTGCAGCGTGCGTATCGAGTTGCTCTGCGGCCGCAAGTGCGGCCAGCGGCGCGTTGCCGGCAAGACTGAGCGCTTCCGGCCAGGGCGATCCCGGATGCAGGCGGTCCAGCCAGGCGAGGCCCCGTGCCTCCGTGGGGGTCAGGAAGTCGATACGCTGGCAGCGGCTGAATATCGTTGCCGGCAGTCTGCCGGTTCGGTCAGCCACCAGAATGAGCAGAACATCCCCGGGCGGCTCCTCCAGCGTCTTCAGGAGGCTATTCGCCGCGTTGGTGGTCATTGCATTGGCCGGCTCAATGACGGCAACCTTGCCAAATCCTGCATAGCTTGTGAGGCCAATCTCGGCGACCAGCTCGCGAATCTGATCGATTCCGATCGCCGCCTTGTCCTCGGGAGGCGTGATCCAGCGCAAATCCGCGTGCTGAAGGGTGGTCGGCGGGTACTGCGGCAATTCGGTCTGCGGGCCGACGTCGAGACGTCGCGCTGCGATCCAGGCAGCCGCCGCACGTTTGCCCACGCCGGGCGGTCCGGCCAGCAGCACCGCGTGCGGCAGTCGATTCTGCGCTGCACGGTCGAGCCATGATCTGGCGAAACCCTGATGCCAAGTTATGTCCATTAAATCAGCTAATTATAAGATTTATTTAATCTTAAATATCATCGCATAACGCGGCCGCGATTGCCTCGACGGTTTGCCGCACGCTGTCGAGGTCCCGCGTGGCGTCGACGATCACGAAGCGATCGGGCTCGGCTGCGGCCAACTGCAGATAGGATTCACGCACACGGTTGAAGAAGTCGGCGCGCTCAATCTCGAATCGGTCGGGATCGCCGCGACGCCCTGCCCGGTCCATGCCCGTTTCGACCGGGGCGTCGAGTAGAATCGTAACATCGGGGCGCAAATCGCCATGCACCCAATCGGCGAGTCGGTCGATGTCTTCCTGCGGGAAGCCGCGGCCGCCGCCCTGGTAGGCCCGGCTCGAATCAGTAAAGCGATCGCAGATGACCCACGTGCCTGCGGCGAGCGCCGGCTGAATCACGTTGTTCACGAGTAGCGCCCGGGATGCGAACATCAACAGTAACTCGGCGACGTCGGGCATCGGCTCGTCACCGTGTTCGACGAGCAGCTCACGAATTCGATCGGCCATCGGTGTGCCCCCGGGTTCATGCGTGGTCAACACGGTATGTCCGCGTTTCTCGATAGCGCGCTGCAGCACCTCTATGTTCGTCGTCTTGCCGACGCCTTCTATGCCCTCAACAGTAATGAGTTTGCCCGTTTCCATGTCAGAGTCCCTTATTGCGTTGGCTGCGCAATCGCGCCAGGTATCGAGCGACCGCGGCATCGTGTTCCTCTTTGGTCGTTGAGAACGCATGGCTGCCGTCACCGAGTCCGGTCGCAACGAAATACAGTTCTTCACCATCTGCCGGGTGCAATGCAGCATTGATGGCCGCCCTGCCCGGCAATGCTATAGGCGTAGGTGGCAGTCCGTAACGCATATAGGTGTTGTACGGCGTGTCGGACCGCAGATCCCGACGTGTCAGGTTGCCATTGAAGCCAGGACCGATTCCGTAGATGACGGTTGGATCTGTCTGCAGTCGCATCCGCTTTTCCAGACGACGCGCAAATACACCCGCAATGCGTGCGCGCTCGTCGGCACGCGCCGTTTCCTTTTCGACAATAGATGCCAGCACCAGCGCCTCGTACGGCGACCTGACGGGAAGATCCTGCGCTCTGTTGGTCCATTCCTCGGTTAAAGCCGCTTGCATCAATTCGTATGCTTGCTTCAGTAATTCACGGTCACTCGTGCCACGCGGGAACCGATACGTCTCCGGCAGGAACAGTCCCTCCGGGTGATCGGTGTCAGCACCGAGCTGCTCGAGTAATGCCGGCCAGTCCTCGTCGGTCATGACCGAATCTATTTGTGGATGTTCCTTTAGAGCCTCGAGCAAATCCCACCGGTTCCAGCCCTCGATGATCGTGAACGAATACAGGTGTACGTCACCGCTCGTAAACTGATCGAGCAATTCACGCAATGTCGTACCCTGTTTTATCCGATAATCACCCGCCTGAACGGCACTCGCCCGACCGGTCCAGCGTGCGTAGGCGCGAAACAGGCGTGGCCTGGTAATAATGCCGCGGTCAGCCAGGTTATTGCTGACGCGGCTAAACGACGTGCCGGCTTCGATCTCGAATATAACACCGGATTCTGCAACCTGAACCGACGCACTCAGGTAGTCGTTCAGGTAAATCGCACCGTATGTTGCCACACCAATGAGCAGCACCAGCACTGTGGCAATGATCAAGAACAGCGGCCTCATGGGGCGCACCCTGTCATGCCGCTTTCTGCTGCCTGCGACACGACCTGTTGTAAGCCAGACACAGCGGCAGGCTCAGTCAAATGCTCGCAGTATCAGGCTGGAATTGGTGCCGCCAAATCCGAACGAGTTTGATATCGCCGTGCGGACATTCGCCTCGCGTGCATTATTCGGCACGTAATCGAGATCGCAGGCGGGATCCTGATTCTCGAGATTGATTGTTGGCGGGATCACGCCCTCATTAATGGCCTGCACGCAGAAGATGGTTTCGACTACACCCGCCGCTCCCAACAGATGGCCCGTCGTCGATTTGGTGGAACTGACCATGAGCTTATCGGCATGCGCACCGAATGCGCGACGAATGCCGACCGATTCTCCCAGATCCCCGGCCGGCGTTGATGTGCCATGGGCGTTCAGGTAATCGATGTCACTCGGACCGATTTGTGCATCTTGCAGAGCCGCAACCATGGCTTTGCGCGCGCCCTCGCCGTCCGCCGGGGGCAGCGTAATGTGATAGGCATCCCCACTCATGCCGAAGCCGATCAATTCCGCGTAGATATGCGCCCCGCGGGCCATGGCATGCTCGAGTTCTTCAAGCACTACACAGCCGGCACCGTTGCCGAGCACGAAGCCGTCACGGTCCCGGTCCCAGGGCCGGCTCGCAGCTGTCGGATCGTCATTGCGCGTGGACATTGCCCGGGCTGAACAAAAACCACCCATGGCCAAAGGTGTTGTTGCATGCTCCGAACCGCCTGCCAGCATCACTTCGGCATCGCCATGTTGAATCATGCGCCCGGCAAAACCTATGCAGTGTGCCGACGTCGCGCAAGCAGTCACGATGGAAACGTTGGGCCCGGTAATGTGCTGCATAATACTGACGTAACCCGACGTCATATTGATAATGCTGCCGGGAATGAAGAAAGGCGATACTTTCCGTACGCCGCCCGCGAGCATCTTGTCGTGATTGTTTTCAATCAACTGTATGCCACCGATACCTGAACCCATTGCCACACCGACCCGCTGACCATTTGCTTCGTTGATCTCGAGGCCGGAGTGATTGATCGCGTCGACGGCGGCTGCAATGCCGTAATGGATAAAAGGATCCGTTTTACGCTGATCTTTAGGCGACAGATAGTCGTCGACATTGAGGTCCTTAACCGTGCCGCCGATGCGCGTCGAAAATGAACTCGTATCGAAATCATCGATGACGTGAATTCCCGACACACCATCGCAGACGTTGCGCCAGGCATCATCCAGCCGGCTGCCTACCGGTGAGTTAATACCCATACCGGTAATGACGACGCGTCGTTCTTGCAAGCTGATTCCGTTTGAGTGAGGCAGAACTGCCGTGACAACGAAGAAGAGAATTGGCGCGGCGACGAGCACCGCGCCTTGAATATTAACTATCGCTGGCGCGAGCAGTTACAAAATCGATGGCTTGCTGCACCGTGGTGATCTTTTCGGCCTCTTCGTCAGGAATCTCAGTCTCGAATTCCTCTTCGAGGGCCATGACCAACTCGACTGTGTCGAGCGAATCGGCACCCAGATCATCGACAAATGAAGCATCGTTGGTTACTTCGTCTTCTTTGACGCCGAGTTGTTCGGCGACGATGCTCTTAACTTGTTCTTCGATACTGCTCATAGTGGTCGCTTCTCCTGAGAAGGCTCGTCAAAAATGTAGCACAGCGGCGGGACGTGTGGCGTTCCGGACGCCGGCAAGCTGCCCGATTCGTAATAAGTCCTTGATATATCAAGGTGCTGCCTGACCGTGGCACGGTATTGTATGTGAATCGCCCATGGCAATCTACACAGTTTGCGGGCCATTTCAGTCCATCAACATGCCGCCGTTCACGTGCAGCGTCTCGCCGGTAATATAGGCTCCGGCGCTCGATGCCAGAAACAGTACGGCGTTGGCAATATCGTTGCCCTCGCCGAGCCGACCAAGCGGCACCTGCTCCAGCATCGCGGCGCGTTGCGCCTCCGGCAGCACCCGCGTCATGTCGGTATCGATGAATCCCGGCGCGACGACGTTAACGGTTATGTTGCGCGAACCGATTTCACGTGCAAGTGATTTCGAAAAGCCGATAATGCCAGCTTTAGCCGCGGCGTAATTGGACTGGCCGGCATTTCCCATCACGCCAATTACGGACGCGATGTTGATGATGCGCCCCCTTTTCGCTTTCATCATACCGCGCAAGCAGGCTTTGCTGACGCGAAACGCGCCGCTCAGGTTGGTGGACAATACTTCGTCCCACTCGTCGGGCTTCATGCGCATCAGCAGGTTGTCTCGCGTTATGCCGGCATTGTTAACGACAACCATCGGGTCGCCTTCCTGCTCCCGGATGTCGACAAACGCCGCCCGCACCGAATCATCGTCGGCGATATTCAGTACGATCCCGCGCCCGCTACCACCCAATGCGTCGGTTATCGACTGTGCCCCGGTTTCGCTGGTCGCAGTCCCAACGACCATCGCACCCGCTGCTGCGAGCGACTGTGCAATGGCGGCGCCAATGCCGCGAGAAGCGCCTGTGACCAGGGCGACTTCGCCCTGCAGTGCGTCATTGCTGAATATGCTGCTCATGCTTGTTCCTTAGTCAGTGGCCTTGCGCCTTAACCCTGCAAGGCCTTGTGCAGGCTGTCGACGGAGTCAATGGATGAGGCAGGTATGGCTTTGTCGATACGCCGATTCAGTCCAGCCAACACTCTGCCCGGACCGCATTCGACGATTTGCGTTGCGCCGCCGTCGATCAGTCTCCTTACGGTTTTTACCCATAATACCGGGCTGTAAACCTGCAAAGATAATGTCGCGCGAATATCGTCGGCATCCGTGTACGGCCTGGTGGTCGCTGCACTGATCACCGTGATGTCCGGTCTCCTGAATTCAGTCGCAGCAAGTGTCTCGGCAAGGGATTGGCCCGCTTCGCGCATCAAAGACGAGTGTGAAGGCACGCTGACGGGCAGCACGATGGCCCGTCGTGCACCGTGTTCCTTCGCATAATCCACGGCCTGTTTGACAGCGGTTGCATGACCGGCGATGACAACCTGGCCGGGTGAGTTAAAGTTAACCGGTTCGGCAACACCAATTGTTGACGCTTCATCGCACAGGGCGACGATAACGTCATCATCGAGCCCGAGTACGGCCGCCATAGCGCCAATGCCGACCGGCACGGCCTCCTGCATCAGTTCCGCGCGGCGCTTGACCAGGCGCATCGCGTCCGTGAAGCTGACGGCACCGGCGCATACGAGCGCGGAATATTCGCCGAGACTGTGGCCGGCCATCTGCGCAGGCGTTGTGCCGCCCGCTGCCTGCCAGACCCGCCAGGCCGCTACGCCGGCCGTCAACATCGCGGGCTGCGTGACAACCGTTTCGGCGAGACGTTCTTCCGGGCCCTCCTGAACGAGCTTCCAGAGGTCGTAGCCCAGGATATCGCTCACCTCGGCATAGCTGTCCCGAACCTCGGCAAATTCCGCGGCCAGATCCGCCTGCATGTGCAGCGATTGGGACCCCTGACCGGGAAAAACCATGGCGATGCTCAATATCCTCTCCGACGTTCTGGGGTAGCGTGGGCGCGCATTATAGCGGCGCTGGCGGCCCGACTCTAATCGGTACGACAGCGCCCGCTACGGCGCCTGTGAGCGCGCCGTACAGGTGGGCCGCTACAATTACAGCACCGCCCGTCGACTGTTCGGATCCCGGCATGGGCCCGATCAACTGCTCATAGGCAAGTTTGGCGACGACCACGGCGCCGAGCAGGTAGGCTTCCCGGTGCTGCAGCCGCAACCCGGCAACGATCCCGGCCGCCAGTATTCCGTGCAGTAGTCCGGAAAGCCCGACGTACGAAGCGAGCTGCGGTTCCCAAAGCCAGAATCCGAGGTCGATACCGGCGATTGTCAGGAGCGAGATCGAGATCCACTGCAACGCAGTGAATCGTGCGCCGACGAGATAGCAGACCAGCAACAAGCCCATTGCGTTGAGCGCGAAGTGCGACCAGCTGAGATGCACAAAGTGACCGCTCAGCAAACGCCACAATTCCCCGGCAGCGATCGCGGCCCGATCAAAGCGAAGCCAGTAACGTCCTCTGTCACCCGCCAGCGCGAGCGCTGCCGAGACAGCGATCACGACTCCCGGCAGAGACCATGCGCAAAGTGTCCGGCCGAGACCATGACTTGATTCGTCATTGAATAACCCCATGTTTGGTATACTGACGTTTAATCAATTACGCAGTCAATTCAGGCGCTTCGCCGCCGGATATGGAGTCACCAGAGTGAACCCAATCACCAGCTATCGGCCTGCCCATGCGGGCCAGAGCGGCTTTACGCTGATCGAGATCATGGTCGTCGTGATCATCATCGGCATTTTGGCCGCTATCGTCGCACCGAACGTGATCGGTCGTGTGGACGACGCCCAGATCACCAAAGCCAAAGCCGAAATATCCAATCTTGAGAATGCGCTCAAATTCTATCGGCTCGATAATTTCACTTACCCCAGCACCGAGCAGGGGCTCGAGGCGCTGGTGACAAAGCCGGCAGACCCGAACATAAAAAACTGGAAATCCGGTGGTTACATGGATCGCGTCCCGAACGACCCTTGGGGTAATGCATATCTGTATCTGAATCCCGGCAACAAAGGCGAAATAGACGTCTACACACTCGGCCGCGACGGCCGGCCCGGCGGCGAAGGTATTGACGCAGATATCGGCAACTGGGATCTCGATTAGCAATTCGGGGTCTGCAACAAGGCTTCGCTCCAATGCACACGGGCAGCCGACTACGCGGCTTTTCACTGATCGAGATCCTGGTCGTTATCGTGATCATCGCCATCGTCGCATCGATCGCGCTACTGTCGCTCAATGTCCTCGGCGATGATCGGAATCTGCAGACCGAGGCCCGGCGCGTGATTTCGCTCGTCGAGGTCGCGCAGGACGAAGCGATGATGCAGGGTCGCGAATTCGGTCTTGAGGTGATGCAGGCGTCATATCGATTCGTGGAATACGACGCGTTTACCAATCAGTGGGGCGAGTTGCTGGGCGACGATACGTTTCGCATGCGACAGCTAAACGAGGAACTCGAATTCGACCTGTTTCTCGAGGAACAACGCGTAATACTGGAACCAGATCCTGCAGCGTTCGAGAAGGCCGAGGAATCCGCCAATCGCGACCTGTCCAAGTCCTACGCACCGCATATCCTGATCTTCTCGAGCGGAGACATAACACCCTTCGAGCTGCACATAACCCGCCCGCAGGCGAACCAGGCAGTCATTCTGCGCAGCGATCCGAGCGGCGCGATCGAAATTGTGACTGAAGATGAGTGAACTGAATCAGAAGCGCACGCGTGCCCACCACGGCTTTACGCTGGTCGAGGTGATGGTTGCACTCGCGATCATCGGGCTGTCGTTGCTGGCCGTCGGCGCCAAGATGGGCCAGATGATCGATACGGCAAATGTCATACGGGAGCGCACCTACGCGAGCTGGATTGCGCAGAACAAAATTACCGAGCTGCGCCTGGCCAATGTCCTGCCGGAGGTTAGCTCATCAAGCGGCGAAGTTGACTACGCCAGCAGCGAGTGGGGCTGGCGAACTGTGATTTCGGAGACCGGTGTCGAGAACCTGTTTCGTGTAGACGTGTCCGTGTCGTACGCGGGCAGCGAGGAAGTAATACGTACCGTGACCGGGTTTATCGGCGAGCCAACGCCGCCCGGACAGGGCAATCGCTCCTGGAATCGTGGCTCACAGAATTCGGGTGCCCGCGAATGATGCGCCGTGCGCATCGGGCTTTTACCCTGATCGAGGTACTCGTCGCCCTGGCGATATTCGGCGTGATGTCTTTGCTGGCCTACGCGGCGCTTGGCAGTTCACTGTCCAATGCCGACCTGTTGACCGAACGCATGGACCGCATTCAGGCCGTGCAGCGCAGTATTCGCTATTTGAGTTCGGATTTGATGCAGGCTGCTCCGCGCCCGGTGCGCCTGGAACTGGGTGAGACGCTGGGACCGGCGTTGCAGTCGGATTTTGGCAGTGAGTTCGCACTCGAGTTAACCCATGGCGGCTGGAGCAATCCGGCCGGCTTGCCGCGTAGCACGCTGCAGCGCACTGCGTACCGACTCGAGGACAACGAACTGGTGCGCTATCACTGGACCGTACTTGACCGGACGTTTGCGAACGAACCGATAGCAACGGTGCTGCTCGATAACGTTGAGAGCCTGCTGTTCCGCTTCCTGCAAGATGACGGCGAGTGGACCGAGGTGTGGCCGCCACAGGAGCAGCCCGGTATTGCGGTCGCGCGTGCCCGGCCGCGGGCGGTTGAAGTTGTGCTTACGTTGGCCGATGAAGGTGAAATCACACGGGTGCTGGAGGTTGCGCCATGATCGCCCGCCGCCGGCAGCGAGGCGTGGCCGTGATTACAGCGCTGTTGATCATGGCGCTGGTGACCACGTTGGCCTACAGCCTCGAATGGGACAACGCACTCGATCTGCGGCGCACGATCGTGCTCTTGAATCGGGACCAGGCGGTCCAGGTCGCGATGGGCGCCGAGAGCTGGGTGCAGAGTATTCTGCGTCAGGATCTCGAAGATTCCGACACCGATCATCTCGGTGAAATCTGGGCGAGCGACCTGCCCGGCTTGCCGATAGACGGTGGCGAGGTTTTCGGCGACATCGAAGATCTGCAAGGACGATTCAATATCAATAATTTGCTCGGCGCGGATGGCGAGATCGATGAACCTTCACTCGAGCAGTTTCGGCGCTTGCTCAATGCTCTCGGTATCGATCCTCGATTCGCAGGCGTTGCAGCGGACTGGCTCGACGCCAATCAGGACGCCGGATTTCCAGACGGTGCTGAAGACTCGATTTACACGGGTATGATTCCGCCCTATCGGACGGCCAACCAGACGCTGACAAGCACGAGCGAACTCGCGGCTCTCGAAGGTATCGACAAGGCCAGCTATGACACGCTGTTGCCGCATATCACGGCGCTGCCGGGCCGCAGGGCGATAAACGTCAATACGGCTACGGGTCCGGTGCTGCAATCGCTCGACGAGAATCTGACGGTCGCTGACATTGAACGCTTGCTGGCAGAACGCGAGGAAGGCGGTTTCGCCGACATCGCCAACACGTTCGCGTCGCTGGTTACGCCAGAGACTCTCAACCAACTGGGCGAGACCACGGACTTTTTCCAATTGAAGGTGGTCGTGCGGATTGATACGGTTCGCATTACCTACTTCAGCGTATTGGAGCGCGGACCGCGGGGCGATGTGGCTCCGATTCTGCGCAGCCTGGGAACAACCTGACTATGGCAGAGTATCTGGTCATCCGGCTTGGCTCGAAACCCGAGCAGGTCGCTCACTGGATCGCGGTTGACAGTGATGGCACACGGCGAAGTCCACCGGTCGCGGGACCACTCGCGGAGGCTGCTCGGGATGTGGCCGATCGCACCGTGATCGTGCTGGTCCCCGGGGCGTCCGTATTGACCACGACAATCGATATCCCCGTTCGTGGCGGCTCACGCTTACTCGCCGCACTGCCCTACGCTCTTGAAGAAAACCTTGCCGATGATATCGACAATCTACATTTCGCGGCCGGCTCGCGGCGCGAGAGTGGCTTGCTGCCGGTCGCCGTTGTTGCTATCGAGCAGATGAAAGAATGGCTAAGCATGCTCGAAGATGCAGGGATTTCGGCAGCGCGACTGATCCCCGAAAACCATGGACTTGCGCTCATTCCGGGTACACTTAGTCTGCTCGTTGCCGAAGATCAGGTCATGTTTAATGATGGTGCGGATACTGAACTGGTCATGCAGGGCGTGCGGCCCAGCGATGTACTCAGCGTTGCAGGTGTGCTCGACGTGCCCGGGCAGCCCGACGCCGCGAGCACCGAGGATCGCGGACAGCCGCAGCACCTGCTGGTCTATTGCGAGCCGAGCGACGAAGAGCGTTTTTCCGGAGACTGGACAGGGCTCCGGAGCGAACTCGCGAGCGTCGACATCAACCTGCTGCCCGACGGGATTTTGCCGCGCCTGGCCGTCACAGTGGCAGCCGGACGCGGCATCAATCTGCTGCAGGGACGATTTGGCAGCAAAACCGAGTTCGCGACCCTGTTCCAGCCATGGCGCTACGCAGCCATGCTCCTGCTTGCTCTGGGTGTTGTCGGAATCGCCGGCAAAGCGGTCGACTACTATCGCCTGAGTCAGGATGAGGCCGCGCTCAAACAGCAGTTTACGCAGGAGTATCGCGAAATTCGTCCCGACGATACGCGCGAGATTCTGGATCCACTCGGTACGGTTAATTCGGTGCGCCGTAGCCTGGGTGGGCCGGCTGCGTCACAGGTGTTCCTGCCATCGCTGCAACAATTGAGCGAGGCATTGCAGCAGAATTCATCGGCGGAGGTCGAGGCAATCAGCTACCGCGCGGGTGTCGTCGACGTGCGCCTGACAGCACCCGATGTTGCGACTCTCGACAGTATTCAGAAGCTGGTCAGCGGCTCGGGACGCTTCAGCGCATCGATTCAGTCAACGGACCAGGATGGTGACAAGATCAGCAGCCGCATTCAGATTCGAGAGACCGGCGCATGAGGGACTGGTTCGAAACGCTGGAGCTCAGAGAACGATTGTTTGTTACAGGCGGCGCAGCCGTTGTTCTGATTGCGCTGTTTTATGCCTTTGTCTGGTTGCCGCTCGATAACGGCCAGAAGTCTTTGTCCACGAATGTCTCCAACTGGGAGCGGTCGCTCGCAGAATTGCGCCCGCTGAAAGGCATACAGCGATCACCGACCAGTGCGAGACAGGCGCAAAGTAGTAACCGCCAACAGACACCCGTGATAATCGTTGATCAATCGCTGCGGGCTCGCGGTCTTGATCGTGCGCTGCAGCGCAGCCAGCCAACCACTAGCAACGGTATACGCGTCGAATTTGAAAACGTCGTTTTCGACGAGCTGGTACTTTGGCTCGGCGACCTGAGCAGGCAATACGGAATGCATGTTACGCAAGGCAGTTTTTCGGCCGCAAATCGCGCCGGTCCCGGGCGCATTAATGCAACCTTGACTCTCGAGCGCGAATTTTGATGCCGTCTCCTTCGCGCCTGGTTCTCCTGGGTGCGCTGATGTTTTTCATCGGGCTCGTCGTTTTTTTCCCGGCGCGTGTTGCCTATGAGTGGTTTGTCCCGCCCGCTGTGAAGCTGTCCGGCATCGATGGCTCGGTGTGGTCGGGCGGCGCAGCTGCGGCTTCCGCCAGCGGCATTTATGTGCGCAATCTGCGCTGGCAGATTCTGCCGTTGCAATTGTTGACCGGCAATTTGGCCTATGCGATCGAGGCCAATTCTGGCACCGGCCTCATCGACGGCAGCATTGCGCTCGGCATGAGCGGAACGATCACTGCAACCGACCTTGAGGGGTCGCTGCCGCTAGAGTCACTGCGGTCGCCGCTATTGCCCGTACAGTCGACGTTGCAGGCCGTCGGATCACCGGGATTACGCGGTAATGCCCACGTCGAATTCGCGAAACTTCGCATTAAGAACGGAATCCCTGTCATCGCGGACGGTGTCATCGAGTTTTCCAACCTCGTCGTACCGGGTGTGAGCGGTTCGGCTATCGGAGGTTATCGCTCCGAATATCATACGGAGGAAACAGGGATCGTCGGCAGCATCGAAGATACGGACGGGCTGATCGATATTGCCGGGATTCTTCGGCTGGCCAATGACGGCAAATACCAGTTTGTCGCTCAGGTTGCTGCCAAGGCGAATACCCCCGCCAATGTGCGTCAGCAGATGCGCTTACTCGGCTCCGCGAATGAACGTGGGCAATACGAGTTACGACTTGAAGGGCAACTTTAGCTACCACAATCTAAACGCTCACTTCTACAAAGCGCTGCAATAACGGGAAGTAGAGCGCGCAGCGAGCGTCTGTGTCCGCAAAATTCCGGTAAAACTCGGCGTACTTGCTGAGCTGCGGCCGATAACGATCTGCTTCAGCTTGAAGGAAGTGTTCCAGGTCACCACCCTCGTGAGTACCGGTCTTGTAGTCGACGATCCAGTGCGTGCCGTCATCGTCGATGCACACGCGGTCGATCACGACAGACTCTATCCGGCCGCGAAACAATCCGGAAATCGGCAGCTCGGAGTAGCCCTCGCCCCTGAGGAGCCACTCTCCGCGCTCGTCGTCGAGGGTGCCCTGCAACGCCGCAGCAACGCGCTCGACGATCGGCGGGATTGATTGGGTACCAACACCCATTTCGGCGACCCAGCGTTCGCTGCTGGCGCGCAGATCGGACTGTTTGGCCGTACTCAGGTCGACACGGCCATCAGCCGCCAACTGCAACCAACGATGCACGACGGTGCCGGCTGCGCGGGCGTGGCCTCCAACCCAGTCGTAGTCAACGGCGCGATCGTCTGCGTCGCTTTGCGGCAGATCGCGTTCCCCGGGCAATGGGGCGACGTTCGGCAGCGTCCACGGAGACTCGAAACGCCGCAACACGGGCTCGAGCCAGCCGTGGTTCTCGTCGATCCCGGGAGGCGCCACCGCCGGATTGAATGCCCGCTCGAAATCCCGGGCCAGCGCCGGCCATAGCAGACTCAACAGGCTGTTTGCGCGAGGCGGACGGTACTCCTGCCCGTCTGCGGTCAGCTCGACGTGGCCGAGCAGCTGCAGGGAATGTCTCGCCCGCGTGCACGCCACATACAGCAGCCGACCGAGTTCATTGCGGTTCTTGGCCGACTCGGTCTTCTCGATAAAGCGATGCACGGGGTCGTTTTCGATTTCGGTCCTGGGTCCAACCGGACTGATGACCTTCTCATCGCTACCATGTTCACCAGGAATATCGAACCAGCTCAGCACGTCTCTATCGTAACTGCCGGGCGTGCGCCCGAGCCCATACAGCAGAACGTGATCGAATTGCAGGCCTTTGGCGCGGTGCATCGTCATGATCTGTAATCGGGCAGAGCTATCGCTCGACACATGCTCCATATCCAACGCGTCCTCTAGCTGCGCGACGTCCGTAAGCGTACCGTTGACCTCGAGTTTCTCGATGACATCGAGAAACCGGTAGATATTTTCGACAGCGTCGGTGCTGTCCAATATTGCCGGGCCGCCCAGCGCCAGCCACAGTCGCTCAATCCGGTCACGTAGCGATTCGATGCGACCGGATTGCAGCTCCGGTTCCAGCGTCTGTCGCAGCCTGACTGCCGCCGCGCGCCCGGCGTCGCTCAGCGCGTCTAGACGCCCTTCCTGATGCAGCAATTCCCATACTGTTGACTTTGCATCCGCGCGGACCAGCGCGTGCAAATCGGCCCAGTCGAGGCCGGCCCAAGGCGATCGCAGCAAAGCAAGCCAGGCCAGACGATCCCCTCTGTGCACCACGGCGCGAGTCAGGGCCAGGATGTCGATGATTTCTGCCAGGTCCGTTAGCCGGTCGATCTCGATGGCGCTGTAAGGAATGCGGGCATTGCGCAGTCGGGCGAGAAGTCTCGGCAGATGTGTTCGGCTGCGAACCAGCACTGCCATGCTGGCGTCGGCATGGCGATCCAGTGTTTTGCGAATGATGCGGCAGGCGGCGTCTGCCTCGGCCGCCGTGCTGCTGCCGAACAATGGATGCACGTCATACGCCCCTTGCTCTGCCAAATCGGGCACCGCTGCGGCGGCGGCATACGCGACAGCGCTCTGCCGCGCATCGTCGCGGGGCGCCAGCACGGCGGGAAATATCGCATTGAACCAGTCGACGAGCTTCTCACCTGAGCGAAAGTTGCGCCGCAATGTCAGCGGTTGCAGCCGTACGCCCCCGATGCCGCCCTCGCGTGCGAGCAGGAATTGACCGACCTCGGCATTGCGGAATCGATAAATAGATTGCATCGGATCACCGACACAGAACAAAGTGCGACCGTCATCTTCCGACCAGCCGCCCGTTAATGCCTCGAGCATGCGATATTGCGCGCTCGAAGTATCCTGCATTTCGTCGACCAGCATATGTCGCAGCTGATAATCGAGTAATAGCGCCACGTCGCCAGGCTCTTCGGCGGTGCCCAGTGCCATTGCGGCAGTTAGCGCAACCTCGATGTAGTCTGTTACGCCGCTTTCGCTGAACAGGCGCTTGAGTTCTGTGACTGCCAGTGGCAGTAAACGAAACAACGACAGCAGGACTGACCACTGCTCGTCGCTGTAACGTACCGGCGGCAAGTCGCGGACGCCATGCAAATGCTCGCGAAAAACCTCAGCGTCGGCGATTGCCGTGAGCAAGCGGAGCATTGTGTCGCGCTGCTCAGAACCTGCCGGAAACCCCTGTGCCTTGTTAACGGTTCGGCGCCATTGACCTTGCCGGGTCAGCAACAACTCAGCCAGCCCGACCCATTGCGGTATCGAGTCCGACTTCGCATCCACAACTCGGCGCTGGCCGTGTAGCGCACGGATTGGATTTTGCCCCTTGCCGGCATCCTCAAGCTGCCCCGCAGCAAAGTCGCCGAGCTCGAAGACAACAGCTGACAATTCGCCCGGCATCGCGTCTCGCGTACGGTTGAGGTACTTGACGACTGCGCCTTCCAGATTGCCTTCGAATCGCTGTCGCAAGTGCCGCTCCTGATGCGGCTCGACGAGACCACTGCCTATGAATGGCAGCCATTGATCGCGGGTCGCGAGCATGCGGGCAAGATATCGAACATAAAGATCTGTGTTGTTGTCGACGTGTAACAGGACCTGATCGGTGGCATCGCGCATGGGCCCGGTTTCGAGCAATTGATCGAGCGTCAGCGTAGCCGCAGCGCGGTACAGTCTGCGCATTTCCGCATCGGCGGTTATTGCGTTGGCGGCGGCGCCACCGGTTGCCGTCAACGGCTGCGTTCTGGCGATAGATGCGTTCAACGAGTCCAGTGTTTGTATGCGCATGCGTCGCGGATGACAGGTCAGGTTCCAGTGCCGCATCCGATCCCGTTGCAGAACCGCCAACGCAGCCTCCGACGTCACCTTTTGGTAGTCCTCTTGCGGCGAAATATTGCGTTGCGCACGTAGCAACGCCTGCAAGACACGCAGCTGCATTTCTGCGGCGGACTTGCGCGTAAATGTAATTGCCAGAATTTCCTCGGGGTTGTCCACGGTCGCCAGCAGTTTGAGATAGCGCTGGATCAGCAGCTCGGTCTTGCCGGAACCCGCAGGCGCTTGCACGATGAATGAACGCGTGACATCCAGTGCCGCAATACGCGCCGCGGCGTCGTCGCGCAGTAACTCTGCGTCAAGCGTCAAGACTGAGATCCCTGTAGCGACTGAGCAAACCCAGCGGTCGGGCGGCCTGAACAGTCTGTAGGCCGTTTATACGCACGTCGCCATCGGCTATTTCGCCTGCAGCGGTGTTCACTTCGTGCCGCCAGCGCGAGAGTGCCGCATCCCAATCAATTGCCGGAGTGAAGGTTCTGCCGGCGATCTCTATATTGACCGCGCGGCTGTCGATATTCACAAGGCCAATGCCCTCAACGGGCCGATTGATCGCACAGGCATAGACGACCAGCTGTATGTCGTTGGGCTCCTTATCACGGTTCAGCAGACGCTTCGGATGTCCGGTCTTGTAGTCAAGAATGATGATGCCGCCCGCGGCGTGGCGATCGATTCGGTCGTAGCGCAATTGTAGGCGGATGCCATTGATTTCCGCATCAACGGTGGTTTCCACGCTGTCGATGTCGAAAGCGTCGCGTGACCTGTCGAGTTCAATCACACGCATCATTAGATCGCGTACGCGATTCTTCTCCAGTGACAGTAGTTGTTTCAGTAACGGGTCCGCGAGCCTTGCGTGCGGTCCAAATGCCGTGTTCAGCGCAGCATCTATCCGCCTCGCGACCTCCTCACTGTCCCAGGCCACAATTTCGTCTCTGCCTGGCCGCTCTTTGTAAAGTTGATGCAGTGCTGCGTGGATCAGGTTGCCGCGAATATTCGCCGCGAGACCCGCACTGATCGGCCGCAATAGCTGCACTCCCAACCGGCCGTAAACGAACGCCGCGAACGGCTCGTGAAGTTGGCGCTGAATTGTCAGCGCACCGCCGGCGACCAGCTCATTTCGCGAGACGGCCGGCACCTGTTCATTCGCAAGCGTCGTTAGAGGCAAAACGCTCCGCAATCGCGCTGCATGCCAGTGCGGGTCCGCAGGCCCGGTCTTCTCCTCGAGATCGAATTCCGAGATCAGGCCTGCAACCGTCTGTTCGGCGTCTCCCTCGGACTTCGGGTAGCTAATGACGACTTCATTTGCACTGCACATTAGCCGCGCGAAAACGCGATGCGCATACTCGAGGGTATCCTTCGGATCCGCATCCGGCATGCCGCGATCGCGTTGCAGATCACGTGACACGAGCGCCAGAGGTCTACCCGGAGGTGGCCAGTTGCGGGCACTCAACCCGGCGACCCACAACTTGTCCAATTGCATCCCGGCTGCTTCAAGCGGCCCGACCAGATGCACGACGGCGCCTTCGGCCTCGGGTTGGTATACCGTTTCCCTTGTGAGAGTTGCCAGTCGGCCCTGCGCCTCGGCCATAGTCATAGTGGACGTTACCAGCTCGAGGCGCGCAAGATCATTGAGCAGCTCACGCCAACGGTTGACGAGCTGAAACTCGAAGCTGCTCAACGTCCCGGAGCCTGGCCAGTTCAGTTTATTCAGTACTGTGTCGAACAGTTCTGCCCAGGCAGCCGGTGATTGTCGCCGCGGTGCAGCGTTCCGATGGTCGATTAACGAGCGGATTCTCCACAGCCAGTCACTGGCATCGTCTGTGACCCGGTTGCCCGTTGCGACGTCGTGCAGCATCTGTGGCGACCAGGCTCGGTCCGGCATCTGTCGCAGTTTCAATTCCAGTCTGCTCCGGCCATCGATTTCGGGTCGGCCGAGCACCGGTGTACGTAACAGAGTACTGACTTCGGGTGTCGCAAGATCACTGTGTAACCAACGCAGTGCAAGGGTTGCGATGGCGATAGCCGGATAAGTTGCGAGCTTGCTGCCATAAGAAACGTTGACAGCGCCCTCATAGCGAGACCCCGCGTATTGCCATCCGGGCAGCAGGCCTTCTTTGAGCAGCCGCGCGTAGCGCGGCGCATCCTGCTCGAGATTGGCGATGACGACGGCGATGCCCTGTTGTGGGGACCGTTCGAGCGCTTGCCTCGCCCAGGCTCCGGCGGCGCGCAACTCGGCCGCGCTGTTCTCGTAACAATGCAGGGAGCTGCTGGCCGACACAGTGGTAGTCTTTGCGATCGCAATGCCGCAGCCGGCCCCCTCGAGTGTGTCGAGCAACGCCTGCGCTTGAGGAACGATTCGATCAAAACCAACGAACATTGCTCGCGGCGGCAAGACTACACGTCGCTCCTCGATGAGTTCTTTCACGAGGGTGGGCAGCAGTGCGTGGTCGATCCAGTCTTCATGATCCAGGATCGATTGATAATTCTTTGCTGCACGCACGAACAACTGCTTGTCCTTGCCGTACGCCGCATCCTCGCAGTCCTGCACTGATACCAGCCATTCGTGCAACCGAGACCAGGCGTCGCTCGATTGCCTGGCAAGCAATGCAATATTCAACAGAGGATCGCTGATTTCCCGGCGCAGACAGCGCTCCCATAGCAAGCGGCTTTGAAAGGCATTAATGCGGATCGGCAGCTGCTGCGGGTGCTCAGCTGTTGCAAGCAGCGTTGCGAGCCAGTCGGACCATGCGAGGATTGCAGGCGTTCGCCACGCCGATTTTTCGTTTGCAATCTGTTGATTACCGTATTCCGCGAGGAGCACGCGCGCCAGTCGGCGGCTGGCTGTCACGACATGCGACGAGCCTTGCAGTGCATCGGCAAGCCAGTCGTACATCGCTCAGGCGTATTGCTCCAACAGGGATTCGATGCGGTCGAAAACGATATCGAGCGTGTCATTGTCCGGCAATGTCGTAATCCGGAAATGATCCGTATAGGGCGTATTGAAACTGCTTCCTGGTGCGACGAGCACATGCTTGTCCTCGAGCAGTTCGAGCGCAAATGCACGGTCATCGAGTTTGCCGGCGAATCGATCGTCGAGCCTGATGAAGGCGTACATGGCGCCCATCGGCTTATGCATGCTCAGGTAAGGGCTGCTTTCGATTCTGTCGATGACGGCCTGCCGGGACTGGTACAGGCGGCCGCCGGGTTCGACGAGCTGCCGGATACTCTGAAATCCGCCGAGCGCTGTCTGCACGGCCCATTGTCCCGGTACGTTGCTGCACAGTCGCAGCGCGGCAAGCAATTCCATACCGTGCACATACGCTTCGGCGCGGTCGAGGTCGCCGCTGAACACGCACCAGCCGACCCGGTATCCACAAGCGCGATAGACCTTGGAAAGGCCCGAAAACGTCAGACAAACACAATGCTTGGCCAACGTCGCCAGCGGAATAAATTCGGCGTCGTCGTAGACCATCTGATCGTAGATTTCGTCGGCGAGCACGACGAGATCGTGTTGCTCGGCAAGCGCGACGATTTTCACAAGCGTATCGCGATCGTAGACGGCGCCACTGGGATTGTTCGGATTGATCACGACGATCGCTCTGGTGCTTGCGTTTATCATCGCCTCGATCTGGTCCAAGTCTGGTGCGAAGCTGTTCGCAGCAACGCAATCGTAATAGCGTGGCACTGCGCCGTTGAGCGACACTGCAGCCGACCACAGCGGGTAATCAGGGCTCGGCACCAGCACCTCATCGCCGTTATTCAACAGTGCCCGGAGCGACAGGTCGATTAATTCGCTGACGCCATTGCCGATGAACACTTCCTCGGCACTGACTCCATCGATACCGCGGTCTTGTTGCTGCATCACGACTGCCTCACGTGCCGGAAAGATCCCCTTCTGGTGGCAATACGGTTCCGCCTGTCCGAGGTTCTCGATCATGGCGAGGCGCATCGTTTCCGGTGTCCGGAAGCCGAACAGGCCAGGATTGCCGATGTTTAGAGAAATAACCTCGTAACCGCGCCGCTCGAGGTCATAGGCGTGGTGCGCCAGCTGACCGCGGATTTCATACTTGACGTCGTGAAGCGCCCTGCTCGTCGAAATCTGTTCTGGCATCTGTTTCTGTCGCAACCGGTCCGGTGTTTGCCCGTGCGGCAAAGGACCGACGATTGTCGAGTGTAGTGTTGCGTCGCGCAAGGGTCATGTGTGCCCGTGACATGTTCGAGTATTGCCGTGGACAGAAAAAACCCGGCCAACCTTGCGGTTGGCCGGGCGGGTCCGCACGGAGATTGCGGATTGCGTGACCAAGTCGTACTTCCGGGAACCGGTCGACGACTCAGTCCAGCTCTTCTACCTCGGCGCCCTCAACTTCCTGGGTAGCCGGGGTTTGTTCGGTCTCCGGTTCGATTTTGCCGAACCGGATTAGCAGATCTTCCTCGTCCTCAGGAGTCAGTTGCCTTATCGAAGCGATGCGTATTCGACCAGGCCCGAATCCATCGTCAACGATCAAATCGCTGAACCCTGCGCAAATCCGGCCGGTCGGCGACCGGAATCCAATTTGCCAGGTGGATCGCAGGCCATATGCGCGGCGACTCAGTACGACATGGTACTTGCGACGCACCGACTCTGAGACGATCAAATTGGCTTCGTCCAATACTCTGTAGTCTCGGACACTCATTTGCGAGATGCAATCCGTGCCACTCGATTCGGCTACGTATGCGTCCCTCTCAGCTGACTCTTCAGTTGCCGCACAACTTAATAAGATACTTGAGATAAAAACTATAATACTATGTTTTAACAAAGTTTTCTTCCCAAAATAATTCATACAACAGGGTCCACAAATGGTCGCCACCGAACGTACTTGCTGTGTGTTACGACAGCCAGAATCCGCATTAAGTTCACGACTCTTCCGCGAAGCTTTGTCGCAGATTCTACCCGTCGGCTGGCCCGGTGGCGATCGGCCGCCGTGGATCGCGTATCCACTCGCTCCAGGACCCCACGTAGAGCCTCGGTTCGCCGAGGCCAGCCAGCAAGCTGGACAGGACGAGCTGGCAGGCAGACACGCCCGACCCGCACATGACGCTAAACGGCTCATCCGGTTCGTCCCTGAGAACGTCGGACCACATCCGGTGCAGCTCCGGACCACTTTTCCAGGTGCCATCAGGGCCGAGGTTCTCGGCACACGGCAGGTTCAGGGCCGATGGCACATGTCCGGCGACCGCGTCGATGGGTTCGCGTTCGCCACGAAACCGGTCTGCATCGCGTGCGTCGACCACACGCAACGCGGCGCCGGCTGCACGGTCGGCGGCGAGCTCTGCTGTTTCAACGACGAGGCCGGGCCTGGGTCGGGCCTCAAACTGCCTTGCTGCGACCCTGACTGGGCCGGCCTGCAACGGCAGGCCAAGCGTCCGCCAACGCGCCAGGCCGCCGTCCAGGACCGCGACAGGCATATGTCCGAGCCAGCGCAACAACCACCAGGCACGGGCTGCGATAGCGCCGCTTGCTTCGTCATAGACGACGACCTGCGTATCGGATCCGATACCGAACTGGCCGAAGGTCCGGGCCAGATCCTCCGGATCCGGCAGCGGGTGCCGACCGGTGTCGGGCCCGACGGGAGCTGCAAGATCATCGTCGAGATGCGCGTACACTGCGCCCGGGATATGTTCCTGCAAATAGCTGCGCTGGCCGGCCTGCGGTTGCAGGAGGTTGAAACGGCAATCAATGACACGCCAATCGGTCCTGTCGAGATGGCTGTTTAGCGTTTCTGCGGAAATCAGGTTTTCATGGTGGCGCATTTGCGGCTCCTCTGTCCCTGGCGACAATCAGTCTTGTACAGTGCCCTTTCCTCGTGGACAATAGCGGGCCGCGGGCGCCGCCCGTCAGTTCCATTTTTTCAAGTATTGGGGTATTCCAGCAGTGGACAAGATCCTGGTCGGCCTGAAGCGGGTCGTAGATTACAACGTGCGCGTGCGCGTGAAGAGCGATGGCAGCGGCGTCGAAACCGATGGCGTCAAGATGAGTATCAACCCCTTCGACGAAATCGCCCTCGAAGAGGCACTGCGAATTAAGGAACGTGGTGAGGCAAACGAGGTCATTGTCGTTTCGATTGGTACGAGTGAATCGCAGCAGCAGCTGCGCACGGGGCTCGCAATGGGCGCCGATCGCGCTATTCTGATCGTTAGTGACGAGGCGATCGATGCGCTCAGCCGGGCCCGTGCCCTGCTCGAAATAGTCAACCGTGAAAACCCCGGCTTGGTGTTGCTGGGCAAACAGGCCATCGACGATGACAACAGCCAGACAGGTCAGATGCTGGCCGGTCTGTGGAGCCGGCCGCAGGCGACGTTTGCATCCAAGATTGAGCTGAATGGTGACGTGGCGCGGGTCACCCGCGAAGTCGATGTTGGGATCGAAATAATTGACGTCGATCTGCCGGCCGTCGTCACGGTCGATCTGCGAATGAATGAACCCCGGTACGTCAAGCTGCCCGATATTATGAAGGCGAAGAAAAAGCCACTGGACGAAATACCGATTGGGGAACTGGGCCTCGAGCCGAGCCCGGCGATCACCGAGCACTTGTTCGAACCGCCCGCCGAGCGACAAAGAGGCATTATCGTTGATGATGTGGCCGGACTCGTGGCCGCACTGAAGGATAAGGGATTAGTGTAATGGCGAAAGTATTGGTAATTGCTGAGCATGACGGACAGATACTGAATCCCAGTACGGCAAAATGCGTTGCATGCGCTACCGAGATCGATGCAGCGGACATTGATGTCGCTGTCTTTGCAGACTCGGCTGCCGGCGTAGCCGCGAAGGCTGCGCAACTGAAGTCAATCAGCCGTGTGCTGACTGTCGAGAACGACGCCAACAAAGATGCTCAATCTGCCGTCATCGCACCGCAGGTTGCAGCGCTGGCCGATGGATATAGCCATATTTTCGGACCATCGACGACCTTTGGCAAAGATCTTATGCCGCGCGTGGCTGCCTTGCTCGGTGTCAACCAGATCAGCGACATCATGAGCGTCGAGGGAACGCATACGTTCAAGCGACCCATCTATGCCGGCAACGTTGTGTTGACGGTCGAAGCACCCGCTGATCAGACCGTAGTCGCGACCGTGCGGGCCGCCTCCTATTCGGCTGTAGATGAGGGTAATAACGCGCCGATCGAAGCGGCCGAGTGTGATGTGGATCTGCCGTCGCACAGTCGTTTTGTAGAATTGCAGGCCGGCTCATCGGATCGACCGGATCTGCAGACAGCCGCCAAAGTTGTATCCGGCGGGCGCGCGCTGGCAAGCGCCGAGAACTTCGATCTCATCTACAAGCTGGCCGACAAGTTAGGTGCTGGTGTCGGAGCAACACGAGCCGCTGTCGATGCCGGCTATGTACCCAATGAGATGCAGGTCGGGCAGACGGGCAAGATCATTGCACCCGAATTATATGTGGCGATCGGAATATCCGGCGCGATTCAGCACCTCACGGGCATCAAGGACGCGGGCACGATCGTCGCAATTAACAAAGACGAAGAAGCACCGATATTTGAGGTCGCCGACATCGGTCTGGTCGGCGATCTGTTCAACGTGGTTCCCGAGCTGACTGACGCGCTCGACTAATCGGCTCTGGAGGCCGCGCCCCGGCAACCGCCCTCAGACTTAAAGCTGCTCGAGTATGGCTTCCGCTTTGCTGACTTCGAACTGGCCGGGCGCTTCGACGGCGACATGGGTCGCGACGCCGTCATCGACGACGATGGCAAAACGCTGGCCACGCATTCCCATGCCGAAGCCCGACGCATCCATTTCCAGTCCAAGCGCCCTGGCGTAATCGCCATTGCCATCGGCCAGCATTATAACCTTGTCCCCGACGCCACGATCTTTGCCCCAGGCGTCCATAACGAAGACGTCATTGACGGCCATACACGCGATCGTGTCGACACCCTTGCCCGTCAAAGCATCTGCCTGCGTGATATATCCAGGCAAGTGCCCCTTCGAACAGGTCGGCGTGAACGCGCCCGGAACGGATACGAGAACCACTTTCTTGCTGCCAAACAGCTCGTCCGTAGACAGCTCGCCTGGGCCGGAATCGGTCATGATTCCGAACTTGCCTGCAGGCATTTTTTCACCGGCTTGTATCGACATTTGTAATCTCCTTGAGCGAAGGCGCTAGTATTCGTTGTCGGCGACATGGACTACGAGGCCATCGAGAACATCATTGACCTCGATCTGGCACGTAAGCCGGCTATTGGCTTTACGTTCATAAGCCGCGTCCAGCATGCTGTCTTCCATGTCGTCCATGGGTGGCAAGCGATCCAGCCATTCTTTGTCAATGTAACTGTGACACGTCGCGCAAGCGCAGGCACCACCACACTCGGCGATAATGCCGTCAATATTGTTATTGATGGCGCCTTCCATCACCGAGTAGCCGTTTTCGACTTCCGTTTCGTGGCGTTTTCCATCGCGCGTGATGTAGGTAATCTTCGGCATGCTATTGCTTGCTCATTTCCAGGTGGCGCAAAATTCTAGGGGCGTTGGCGGTATCCCGTCAACGCCCCGCAGTTATTTACTGGTGAACCTATCGCTATTCGCTGTCAGACGCGGCCGCTTTGTTTGCGGCGTTGCTCAATCTCCTGACGTTTCTTGCGAGCGGCTTCTTCGGCCAGGCGTATCTGCTCATTCCGATCGATATCGGCACGGATCACGTTGATCCACTGAGTCGCAACTCGCCTCGAACGCGCTGTGCGTGCGGCGACCTGGAACGCTTCGATCGCCTGGTTATATTGGCGCAGGTTATAAAGGCACATACCGAGAGAGATCTGCGCATTGTCCGGACTCTTAAGGGCACCCTTGCGCAATCCGGCGCGTACCGCCGCGGCGCATTCCGTGTACTTGCCGGTATTCAGGTACGCATTGGCCAGGCGCACATCAAGCTCGCCGTCGGTGCTCAGGCGCGCAGCCTCCTGCAGTGCGGGAATGGCCCTCTCGTCCTCCATCGCAAGCTGCCAGGCCTGCGAGAGCAGTCGATAGTTCTTGGCGTTCTTCGCCACACGACCGTCATTCATTTCTTTCTCGATTAATTTGCCGGCCTGATACGGTACGTCGCGCTGCATGAATAGCTGTGCCATCGTAACGAGTTCTGCTTCTTTCTCGAGCATGCCCTGAGTGTGTGCCGCACCATATGCATTGATCAGGTTGTTGTCCTCACCGAGTTCCGTATATGCGCCAGCCAGAGAGAACCAGTAGCGCTTCTTCGGCCAGTTAACGAGCAAGATCTTCTGAATATCGCGGACCTTGCGATAATTCTCCTGCTGGAAATAGGCGAAATTGAGTAAGACATACCAGTCTTCTTTGACCGGCTTGTCGCGCCTCTGAGCGACTTCCATGGCAGTTTCGATAACCGGGATCATGTCGTTGTAGCGCTGCACCTGATAAAGGTTCTGTGCCTTGAGAATATAGGGTTCAGGCGCCGGGTTGGGTTCCAGCGTGAACCACCGGTCGAGTGTCGTCAGCGCTTTGTTGTACTGCTCTTCCATCGTGTACAGCTGCGCCAGCGTATACGTCGTCTGTTTCGCCAGCTGCGGCTCGAGACTCGGAATCGCGACCATGCGTTCGTAGGTGCGAATCGCGTTCTGAGTATCATCCATGTTGTAGTAAACGAAGCCGATGTAGTTAAGGACGTTAGCCTGCTCATACTCGGTCAGCTTGTCCGGATCGTACAGACTATTCAGCGCCCTCAGTGCCCCGGAATAATCCTTCGCATCCACCATTTCCTGGGCTTTCTGAATCCGGTCATAGACGTCTTTACTGACCGCCTGCGCCTGTTTGGTCTGCCGGGCTTCGGCTTCGCGTTTTGCCCGATCTTCGTCGTCTTCCTGAGCGACGGCAGAACTCAAAGCGAACACACCGGCGAGCAGCGCCGCGATTATCGCATGTGACATTCGAATTTTGCTATGCATGGCGGAATGTATCCTCTTCGATCAGTTTGACCCCGGACGGGTATCTACTCTTCGATCTGGAACGTAATACGGGTCTTGACGCCCGGCACGTCGACGGGAACACCGTCGACCACTCGTGGTTTGTACTTGAATTTGAGGACCGCACGGATTGCCGCACGTTCGAACAGACTGCTGGTCGAGAAAATGATGATCGGATCGCGAACCGTGCCGGCCGTCGTCACGGTAAAGGACAGATCGACATATCCTTCCAGACCGCGTGAGAGAGCACGGGCGGGTATACGGGAGCGACGCGAACAATCGGCAGGTAGTCGCCCTCGGCTATATTCATGGCACCCGGGCCGCCTATGTTGGTGTCGGTCGACACTGTCGGCGGCGGGACATTGATCGTCGGGGCATCGGGATCGACGTTGTCCATATCCTGAGGTGGCGTCTCAGGGGGTGTCTCGGGAGGCTTGGGTGGTTTCTCCGGAGTGAAATCCTCCACGTTAAGCGATTCATTGCGCCGGACGCGCACGAAGTCGAGCTGGTGCCGGGTCCTCTCCTTGGTGACCGCCGATTCTCCGTATTCGATCAAGAGATGCATGATGAACAGCAAACTGAGCGTGACAACGGTTCCGAGGACAATGGCAAATGCGTAACGACCTATCATGATTCAGATCTCCTCAGCGGCCATCACCGCTTTGTCTGACACCAGGTGCAATCCGGATTATAAGACAATTGCCCGGTCTCGTGGTTCCTAGTCGGCGACAGCCGAAATTGCGACGTTAGTGACGCCTGCGGCTTTCGCCGCTTCCATCACAAGCGTAAGTGCCTCGTTGGTCGATTCCTGGTCGGCCTGGATGACAATCGATCCTTTGGGATTTTCGGCATGCAGGCGTTCAATACTGGCACGAATGGCACGCGGATCAACCTCGCGCCGGTCAATCCAGATTTCGTCGTTTTCGCTGATCGCAATCAGGATGGCAGCATCTTCCTGTTTGTCCGCCGTTGGCGCTTCGGGACGGTTGACCTCGATGCCAGCTTCCTTGATGAATGATGCAGTTACAATAAAGAAAATGAGCATGATGAACACGACATCCAGCATCGGCGTCAGGTTGATCTCATTCTCTTCCTCTTCGGCCCTGATCGCAGTGTTCTTTCTCGCCATTACATCTATCCTCTGTTGATCACTGGCCGGATCGCCTGCCCGATCTCGCTCAGTTTCGATCCGCAATTGAAATACTGTATACGCCGGCCTGCCGAGCAGCATCCATGACCGTCACGAGCATTTTGTTGGTCGACCTCCTGTCAGGCTGTATGACGACCGAACCCTGCGGGTTCTCTGCATGCAGGCGCTCAATGTTGGCTCTGACGGCGCGCGGGTCGATCAATCGACGATCGATCCAGATCTCATCAGTACTCGTGATCGCAACGAGAATGTTGGCCTCTTCCGGCTTCGACTCCGTCACCGGCGCATCCGGGCGATTTACATCGAGGCCCGCTTCCTTGATGAAGGAGGCGGTTACGATGAAGAAAATGAGCATGATGAATACGACGTCCAGCATCGGCGTGAGGTTGATTTCGTTCTCCTCCTCGTCGCCACCCAAGTCTTCGAAATGATGCCTGCGCATGTCTTATTCCTCAGTGATCCATCGTGAGTGAGTCCTCAAGGAAATGGACCTCACGCGCCGCACGGCGGCTCAATATTGTGACCAGCAAAACCCCCGAAAGCGCTCCGACCATGCCCGCCATCGTCGGCACGGTGGCTTGCGAGACACCGGCAGCCATCGCCCGGACGTTTCCGGACCCGGATACCGCCATGACCTGAAACACGCTGATCATGCCTGTAACCGTGCCCAGAAGGCCCAGCAGAGGACAGAGGGCGACGAGCGTCTGAATGAGCGCAATACCTTTGTTGGTCGCCATACTGAAACGCGAAATCATCAGCTCGCGTATCTGGTGGGCTGCCCACGAACGTCGCTCCGTTCGAGCTTCCCAGTCGTCATGAATCATCCTTGCCATGGATTGCATCGTCGAGCGGAAATACATCAATCGCTCGATAATGAGTACCCACATCAGGAAGATCGTGACGGCTATCCACCTCAACACCGGGCCGCCAAGCTCCATGAAGTCGCGAATGGCCTCGAAACTGTCAGCTAGCCAAATCATGACGTCTCCTTAGCCGGTATCAGTGTCTTTCAGAATGCTGCGCGACAAGCCCGGCGCTCTGCGACTGGAGAATGTTGATCACCTTGCGACTTTGTCCGCTGACCACGGTATGCAGCAGTACCATCGGAATCGCCACGACGAGGCCGAGCACCGTCGTCATGAGCGCCTGCGAGATACCACCAGCCATCATCTTCGGATCGCCGGCACCGTAGAGGGTGATGACCTGGAACGTTTTGATCATACCGGTAACCGTTCCGAGCAGACCCATCAGCGGCGCCACAACCGAGATCACCTTGATGAACAACAAGCCCTTCGTCAGGCCCGGCATTTCCTTGAGTGCGGCCTCACTGAGCTTCAGTTCGATTGTCTCGGTGTCGGCGTTTTGATTGCTCTCGTAAGCAGCCAGGACGCGGCCAAGCGGATTATCGGTGCTGGCGGAATCACGTTTGAGCTGCGCCGTGACCTTACGACTGTCGGTCGACAGGCCGATGAAGCGCCAGATCGCGATCAGCAGGCCGATGATGCCGAGTCCGATGATGCAGTAACCGACGATGCCGCCTTGCTGAATGCGATCCTGAATCGTCGGGGATTCGACGAGCAGCGCCAGGATGCCGCCGCGCGTGACGTCGAGACCAAAGGTCACGATCTCGCCGGGCTCGGCATCAAGCAAATCATCCGCAGAGCCTGTGTAACGGCCTTGCTCAGGCTGTCTCTGCAATTCGCTGATCGTGCCGGTACTGCTGTCGTAGGTCAGGTAACCGTCATCGAACGCCAGGTTGAAAGCACCAACGCGAACAATCTCAAGCTCTTCCTGGTTGCCGTCGGCGCGGGTTACGACATTATTGAAGCGTACGATCTTGCCTGATTCCGTGATCTCACGCTGCAATTCGAACCATAGCTGCTCGATGTCTTCGATCGAGGCCAGGGTATTCGCGCCAGCCATCTTGCTGCCTAACTCGACGAGGAATGTCTCGCGCTCCGGGTAATGGATATTGGTCAGCGATGTGTTGAAACGCCCCTGCGTATCGCCGGCGACCGTCTGCAGGACACCGAACAGCTCTTTAAGCGCGCCCAGACGTTCGTCGAGTGCAGTCCGTGCTGCAACGATGTTGGCCTGGTTTTCCTGAAACAGGGTCTCGAGTCGTGCACTCTCGTTTTCCTGGCGCGTACGTTCAGCACGGGCACGATTCAACAATTGCTGTTGCTGATTTCGCTGCTGCGTAAATTGCGCTTCACGTTGACGCGCTTCCTGAGAATCGCGCGATTGTCCCTGCTCAATCAGGCGCAGAAGTTCCGCCATGCTTGCTGCATCTTCCTGGGCGCCGGCTGTGCCGAGCCCCAGTGTCAGCAGTCCGGCTACAATTATGATAATTATGCGTTTCATTTAAGAAGCCTCCGCTGCATTGATCGGAATCAGGATTAGCTCCGGCGCAATCAGCTGCTTGGCCATGCGCAGGCCCTTGCGAATTTCATTGCGTGCCGAGCTATCTTCTACCCAGTCCCCAACTTCCGTATCCCAGCGACCCGTGATCCGCGTGTCATCCGACTGGAAATACAGGCCGACCCGGCCGATTCGGAGCACGTTGTAGTCACGTGTTGAGCCGTCCTCCAGCGTGATCGACTGCCGGTACCATTCGGACGACGTGCCGAAGTCGTTCTCGATCTGGAACGCCTCCATCACCTTGCGGAATTTCTCCGCCACGCTGACGTCCGAGCGCTCCATGATGTCCTTGAGCGCGTTGATGCGTTCGGTACGTTCGTCCAACAGGAAAGGCACGTCCAGGCTGATGGATTGCTCCAGCCCGTCGATCATGCGCTCCATCAGGGGGAAGATCTGTCGGTTGATTACGTCGACCTGGTCCATGGACAAGGAAATGTCCTCGAGTACCGCATTCTGACCGTTGGTCTGCGCCGTCATCAGGCGGTTATAGACTTTCAGGCCATCAATCTCTTTGTTGATAGACCGGTATTGGTCCTCGAGCGACCGCGTACCCTCGACAATATTGTTGATTCGTTCTTGTGATTGCTGAGCCAGATCCAGACGACGATCCTGCGCTTGCAGGACCTGATCGACCGACTGGGCCAAAACGCTGCCGGATACTGCGATAAGCGTAGCTGCGATTGCCGCGCCTCTTACCCGCCGACTGCTGCTAATGCACCGTTTCATGGACGCTCCTTCAAAGCTCTGTTTCTTAAATATAATGTGTATGGAGAGGGATGCAATGTATCTGCGGAATACATGCACAGTTGAAATGCATAACCGGCAGATCGCAATCTTGCATGCGCACACGGCCCTCTCCACCTTCACCGCGGCGATGAACTTGTTGTAGTGGAAACCTGACAATTCTCTCTAGTCTTCGGCTTTTGCCAGCCTTTCAGCTTCGGTCTCCCCGCCATTGAAACCTTTAGTTTTTCTGCGGCCCCTGATACTAGCGACAGAGAATAACATAAGCTTCACATATCACCAGCCCGCGGGCGACATAAGATTTATGCCGGCTGCGATGTTCTCCGGATGCGCTTGGTGACGAGTGCCGGCGGCAATTGGTAACACAAGTAACTGATATTTGGGAATTTGACATCGCTATGCGCTTGCAAGATCATGCGTCGCAATGAACACTGCATGCCTACACAGGCTGGCCGTCATCTCGAGCTGCGCTCTCGAGCTCGCGCAGCTGGGTCTGCTTCTTCTCAGGAGGCAGGGCGGGTAGCGCGTATCCGGGCACAGGAAATCGCAGGCCCCGCATCCAAACGGATCGTGGGGTTTTTTTTGATTTGAACACAGTGGCTCCGACAGATTGAGCCGTTCGCTAAAGGCTTAGCGCCGAGGAAAACCAAATGCAAATGTATTCGGAAGCAGATGTCGATACAGGCTGCCTCAGTAACCGGCAGATCACGATTCTCGGCTATGGCAGCCAGGGACGTGCACATGCACTCAACCTTAAAGACAGTGGTTTCAACGTCGTCGTCGGCTTGCGGCCCGAGGGTGCGAGCTGGGCCAAAGCCGAAGCCGACGGTCTAACCGTTGCCGAGCCGGCCGCGGCCGTCGAAGGCGCCACTATTATCGCGTTCCTGACGCCGGACATGGTGCAAAAGCAGCTTTACGAGGCCGTCGTCGCCGACATTCCGCGGGGTACCACCTTGTTGTTTGCACACGGCTTCGCAGTGCATTTCAAGCTGATCGAGCCCAGAGACGATCTGAACGTCGTCCTTATCGCGCCGAAGGGGCCTGGCGGTCTGGTTCGGCGCCAGTATGAGGAAGGCCATGGAGTACCCTGCCTTGTCGCCGTGCATCAGGATGCCGCGGGTGATGCGCTCAAGCTCGCCCTCGCCTACGCTGCAGGTATCGGTGGCGCGCGTGCCGGCGTTATCGAGACTACATTTGCCGAAGAAACCGAGACGGACCTGTTTGGCGAACAGGCCGTGCTCTGTGGCGGTGCTACCGAGTTGATCGTGGCCGGATTCGAGACGCTGGTCGCTGCCGGCTATCAGCCCGAGGTCGCCTACTACGAGGTCATGCACGAACTCAAACTAATCGTCGATCTGTTGCACGAAGGCGGCCTCAGGAAAATGTATAAATTCATCAGTGATACGGCCGCCTATGGTGACCTGGTCAGCGGGCCGCGAGTCGTGGATCAACACGCGCGCGACGCGATGCAGGCCGTGCTCGACGACATCCGGGACGGCAAATTCGCCCGCAACTGGATTGCCGAGAACGAACAGGGTATGCCCAACTTCAGACGCATGATGCAGGCGGATCTCGAGCATCCGATCGAAAAGGTTGGTGCCGAGCTCAGGAGCCACATGGACTGGCTAGAGAGTTAGGTGGCCGCGTCCCTGTTTACATAAAGTCTCGCCGAGGACTTGAGTGATGTTACACGATCAGATCCGCATTTTTGATACGACCTTACGTGACGGGGAACAGGCCCCGGGGTGCAGCATGACGATTCGAGAGAAGCTGCGTGTCGCCAAGGCGCTGTCCGAGCTTAACGTAGACATCATCGAAGCTGGTTTTCCGGCTGCATCACCCGGAGATTTCGAGTCGGTCAAAGCGATCGCCGACGAGAATTTCGGTCCCGTGATCTGTGGCCTGGCCCGCTGCAACCCGGCCGATATCGAGAAAGTGCATGCCGCCGTGAAAGGTGCGCAGCGGCATCGTATTCACGTGTTCGTCGCAACGAGCCAGATCCACCGCGAGCACAAGCTTAAAATGGCCAAGGAGGAGATCATCAAAAGTGCTGTTGGCGCTGTGACGATGGCCAGAGAGCTTTGTGACGATGTCGAATTCTCACCGGAGGATGCTTCGCGCACCGAGTTGGCGTACCTGGCCGAGGTCGTCAGCGCCGCGATCGAGGCCGGCGCTACGACCGTCAATATTCCGGATACTGTGGGATACACCGTGCCCGCGGAGTTTGATCAGCTGTTTCGTTACCTGGGCGAGAATGTCGTGGGCATCGACCGTATTACGCTGAGCGTGCACTGCCACAATGATCTCGGCATGGCGGTCGCCAACAGTCTTGCGGCCGTGCGCGCGGGCGCCCGCCAGGTCGAGTGCACGATCAATGGCATCGGTGAGCGGGCTGGCAATTGCAGTCTCGAAGAGGTGGTAATGGCGCTCAAGACGCGAGCCGAATTCTTCGGCTTCGAGACCGGCATCGACACGACCCGCCTGTACCCGACATCACGTCTTGTCGCCAGCATTACCGGCATGCATGTACCACGGAACAAGGCGATCGTCGGAGAGAACGCGTTCGCGCATGAAGCCGGCATCCATCAACACGGCATGCTGCAGCACAGTTCGACTTACGAAATTATGCGACCCGACGATGTGGGCTTGACTCGTTCCAACCTGGTGCTCGGCAAACACAGCGGCCGCCACGCGTTTCGCGATCGCGTCAAGGAACTCGGTTTTGATCTCGACGAGTTCGAGACGAACCGTGCTTTCCAGGAGTTCAAGAAACTCGCCGACAAGAAGAAGGATGTTTACGACGGCGACATCGAAGCGATCATCATGGATGTTGACAGCGCTTCCGTCGGACCGTGGAAGATGACGAAGCTCGAAGTGCATACGAGCTCTGATGAGCCGGCGAATGCAACAGTCGTGCTGCTCGGCGAAGACGGCGAAGAGGTGCAGCTGTCGGCTGAAGGCGACGGGCCGATTGCGGCGGCGTTTCATGGCCTCGAGCAGCTAACCGGCGTTGAGTTCACGCTCACAAACTTCGAGGTGCACAGCGCGTCGATCGGTGAGGACGCGCAAGGCGAAGTCACGGTGACGGTCGAACACGACGGCAACAGTTACCGCGGCCGCGGCACCAGCGTCGACATCGTCGAGGCGGGCAGCCGCGCCTGCCTCGAGGTCATCAACCGAATTCTCCGTCGCCGGCAGCGAACCGGCGACGCAGATCCATCGGCCAGCGCATCCAGCGCGACGATCTGAGCAGCCATCGTCATCCGAGTGAACAATCGAAGAACTTTGTTTGAGAAGGTCTGGGTTGACCACGTTGTGGTCGAGGAGACCGCCGACACGCCGGCCGTGCTGTATGTTGATCTGCATCTGATTCACGAGGTTACGACGCCGCAGGCATTCACGCTATTGCGGGAGCTGCGATTGCCCGTCCGCCGGCCTGGTCTGACGCTTGCCACGATGGATCACTCGACGCCGACCACACCGGTATCGAGTTTCAAGGATCTCGCCGTCGTCGGCGAGGGCGCCGCCCGCCAGATCGGGCAAATGCAGCAAAATTGTAAGGATTTTGGCATCGAGCTGCTCGGATTCGACAGCGACAGCCGCGGCATCGTGCACGTGATCGGCCCGGAACTGGGCGCCACGCAACCGGGCAAAACGATAGTCTGCGGGGACAGCCATACGAGTACGCACGGCGCATTCGGCGCCCTCGCCTTCGGCATTGGTACGACAGAAGTCGCCCACGTGCTCGCGACGCAGTGCCTGCTGCAGCGCAAGCCGAGGACACTGGCTGTCGATGTCACCGGCCGCTTGTCGGCCGGCGTCAGCTCCAAGGATCTGATTTTGGCGATCATCGGTGAAATCGGCGTCGACGGCGGCACGGGGCACGTTATCGAGTACCGTGGTGACGCGATTACGGCGATGGACATGGAAGCACGCATGACAATCTGCAACATGTCGATCGAGGCGGGTGCCCGGGCCGGCATGATCGGCCCGGACGATACGACCTTCGAGTATCTGCGTGGTCGGCCGCGGGTGCCGCAAGACGCAGACTGGGATGCGGCCATCGCACGTTGGCGCGCGTTGCGGAGTGACGACGATGCAGAGTTCGATAAGACGGCAACTGTTGCCGCCGATCGGCTGCAACCCATGGTCACGTTCGGCACGAATCCCGGGATGGTCGTCGCCATCAACGACCCGGTACCCGATATTGCCGGGGATGCGAGCTTCCGGAAAGCGCTGGATTACATGCAGCTCGAGCCGGGCAAGCCGCTCACCGAAACCGCCGTCGACGTCGTGTTCGTCGGCAGTTGCACCAACTCACGTTTGTCCGACCTGCAACAGGCAGCCGCCGTCCTGGAGGGCCATCGCGTCGCTGCCGGCGTCAGGATGCTTGTTGTGCCGGGCTCCCAACAGGTCAAGAGAGCGGCCGAGGCGCTGGGGCTCGATCGCGTGTTTGTCGCGGCCGGTGCTGAATGGCGCGAATCGGGCTGTTCGATGTGTCTCGGCATGAACGGCGATACGGTGCCGCGCGGCCAGCTCAGCGTCAGTACCAGCAATCGAAATTTCGAAGGCCGCCAGGGCATCGGCGCGCGTACCGTGCTGGCGAGTCCGATGACGGCCGCCGCATCGGCAATCCGCGGCAGGGTCGCCGACCCGCGGCCATTCCTTCAGGTGAGCGCTACATGAGCGAAGCGATCATCCGCCTTCGATCGAGAACCGTTGTCCTGCCGACCCGGGACATCGACACCGATCAGATTATTCCTGCGCGATTCCTCACCGCGACGTCGCGCGAGGGCTTCGCTGACGCACTGTTTCACGACCTGCGTTACAACGCGGACGGCAGCCTGAATGAGGATTTTGCATTAAATAAACCCGAGGCGAGAGGTTGCGAGATCCTCGTCGGTGGCAATAATTTCGGCTGCGGCTCATCGCGTGAACATGCTCCATGGGCGTTGCTCGATTACGGCATCAAAGCCGTGATCAGCACGAAAATCGCCGATATCTTCCGCAACAACGCATTGAAAAACGGCTTATTGCCCATTGTCGTTGACGACGATACGCATAAGTGGCTGCTCGAGAATCCGGGGACCGAAGTAGTTATTGACGTGGCTGCATCGACAATGACGCTTGCAGGCGGGACGGCAATTCAATTCCCGATCGACGCCTTCGCTCGCTACTGTCTGGTCGAAGGTATCGACGAGCTGGGCTTTTTGCAGCAGCAGCTGGACAGCATCGAGAGATACGAGGAACAGCGATCCTGGACGCCCTGATCACATTACTGCCCGGCGACGGTATCGGACCCGAAGTCACGGCATGTGGCCACCGCGTCCTCAGGGAAATCGCCACACGTTACGGACACCGGTTCGAGTTCAGCGAGCAACTGATTGGTGGTTCCGCCATTGACGCTACGGGTGACCCGCTGCCGCGCGCAACGATTGTTAGCTGTGAGCAAAGCGACGCGGTGCTGCTCGGGGCGGTGGGCGGGCCGAAATGGTCTGACCCAAATGCTGTCGTACGCCCGGAACAGGGCTTGCTTGGGTTGCGTTCTCTGCTCGGCGTGTACGCAAACCTGCGCCCGGTCAAAGTTGTTGATGAACTCATGCCGGCATCGCCGCTCAAGGCCGAGATTATTGCGGGTGTCGATCTTGTCGTTGTGCGCGAGTTGACCGGCGGCATCTACTTCGGTGACAAGTCGCGCAACGAATCGTCCGCCAGCGATCTTTGCATTTATCACGTCACGGAAATCGAGCGCATCGTGCGGGTCGCTGCGAAACTCGCGGGTGACCGGAGAAACAAAGTATGCTCGGTCGACAAGGCCAATGTGCTGGAGACGTCGCGGCTCTGGCGTGACGTCACCCATCGGATAATGCGCGATGAATTTCCTCAGATTGAACTCGAGACGCTGCTCGTTGATGCGGCAGCCATGCACTTGCTGAGCCGGCCGCGAGATTTCGATGTCATCGTGACCGAAAACATGTTCGGCGACATTCTCACCGACGAGGCGTCGATGCTGACCGGGTCTATGGGCATGCTGCCATCGGCATCTCTCGGCGATTCGGCATGCGGCCTGTACGAGCCGATTCACGGGTCGGCTCCCGACCTTGCAGGCAGGGATATGGCCAATCCTTGCGGAACTATCGCCAGCGTGGCCCTGCTGCTGCGCCACAGCCTCGGCCTTGGCGACGAAGCCGCCGCCCTCGAAGCAGCGCTTCGTGACGCAATCGCGGCAGGCGCGCGTACGGCGGACATTGCAGTCGCGGGTGACTCGGTGCTAACGACGAGCGCAATGACCGAGCGCATCGTCGCCGCACTTGCTTAGCTGTTGCTACGCGGCTGCAACTCCCTGCAGTGATACCGCTTTGTTGGCCGCGTCGAGTGCGGCCAGCACATCCGCGATGAGATCCGTCGCGCTCTCAAGTCCCACAGAGAGACGAATCAGGCTCTGACTGATCCCGGCCTCGGCCAGCGCCTGTTCGTTCACCGGAGCGTGTGTCATCGAAGCCGGGTGGCAAACCAGACTTTCAACACCGCCGAGCGACTCGGCAAGCGAGAAATAGTTGAGATGATTGACGAACGCGCGAACAGCAGGCTCCCCACCGCGGATCTCGAAGCTGATCATGCCGCCGAAGCCGCTTTGCTGACGCGCAGCGATTGCGTGTCCGGGGTGCGATTCGAGTCCGGGGTAATGGACGTGGCGGACCTTTGGCTGCTCGTTAAGCACGTTCGCAAGCAGGCTGGCAGTTTCTTCGTGCTGGCGCATCCGCGTATGCAATGTCCTGACACCCCTGAGCGTCAGGTAGCTGTCGAAAGGCGCTCCAGTCAATCCCAGGCAGTTCGCCCACCAGGCGACGGTTTCAGCCAGTTCTTCGGTGGCGGCGATGACCGCACCACCGACAACGTCGCTATGGCCATTGATGTACTTGGTCGTCGAATGGATAACGAGGTCCGCGCCCAGCGCGATCGGTTGTTGCAGGGCCGGTGACAGGAACGTGTTGTCCACGACAAACAGCGCCCCGCCTGCCTTGGCGATCTGGGCAATTGCAGCAATATCGACGATACGCAGTAGCGGGTTCGACGGTGTTTCCGTCAACACGATTTTCGGCTTGCGCGCGCATGCGGCCCGGACGGCAGCAAGATCCGTCTGGTCGACAAACTGCACTTCGAAATGCCCTTTCAGGGACAGGTTTTCGAACAGGCGGTAAGTGCCGCCATAGCAGTCATGGGGAGCGATCAACAGGTCGCCCGGCTCGAGCAAATGACACATCAATGTCAACGCTGCCATTCCCGATGCGGTCACGACTGCCCCTTTGCCCGCTTCAAGGGTGGTCAGTGCTTCGGCCAGGGCGTCACGTGTCGGATTGCCCGAGCGCGTGTAATCGTATTGACGTTTTTCACCGAATCCCGCGAACGCAAAGTTCGATGACAGGTGCAACGGCGGCACCACCGCGCCGTGCTGCGTGTCGGATTCGATAGCCGCACGTACCGCGAGTGTTGCCGTGTCTGCTGAGGATGTCATGTTGAGTCTCCGCTGGTCGTTCCAATGCAAAAAGCTTGCTCATCGGAACCCTGCGGAACTCGCAAGGGAGAATGTCGCGCCCTTCAACTGTCTTCCGAACAGCGTGTTGCCACGACACCCATCTCTCGGTGATCGTCACGATGCACCGCAGGAGTTGGCACCTTTTCAGGATGGTTAGTCCTGAAGGTTGCCCCGGCGTCGCTGGGCCTATCCCTCAGCCGGTCTCGATGAGTTCGGTGGAGTCTATGGGCTTCTGTCGCGCCACGTCAAGACAGGTGGCCCAGTATTTTGGTTGCAGCAGAAACCTTGTATTGCAAGGGCTGCAGGGGTCGGCTGGGAAATGTGGGCAAGCTGCTTGTGCTCTCCGTATTAATGTATTAACGTGCTAATGCATTAATACATGAGTACAATCATGAAGCCGAATCGTCAGGATAGTGAGGGTCAGCAACAGGCTGCCGAAGATGCGCTGTTTCGCGCTGTCATTAGTCTGCGCAGCGTGGCCGAATGCCGGGATTTCTTCCGGGATCTTTGTACGCCGGCGGAACTGCAGGCCTTCGTGGACCGCTGGCAGGTGGTCGAGCTACTCGAACAGGGTCTGACCTATCGCAAGATCCATGACCTCACCGGCGTCAGCGTGACGACGATCGGCCGCGTGGCGCGGTTTCTGACCGATGGATTCGGCGGTTACCGAACCGCGATTGATCGCACGACCAGCCACGACAGCCCTACCTCTCATTAAGGACAACCCGATGGATAGCTCCGAGCAACGCATTAAAGTTGCGGTGCAAAAAACTGGTCGATTGACAGATCACTCACTGGATCTCCTGGAACGCTGTGGCCTGAAGTTCACGCAGAGCAAGGATCAGCTGTTCTGCTACGGCGAGAATATGCCTATCGACCTGCTACTGGTCCGCGATGATGATATTCCGGGTCTCGTCAGTGATGACATCTGTGACCTCGGCATCGTAGGCCTGAACATCGTTGAAGAGAAACGCCAGGCGCTCGAGGACAATGGTGGCGAGGCCATGTTCAAACAGGTGTTCGAACTCGATTTCGGCCATTGCAGGCTGTCGCTGGCGGCCCCCGAAGGTACCGAGTATCTGGGCCCTGAAACATTAAATAAACGAAAAATAGCAACAAGTTACACAGGAATTCTAAGAGATTACCTGAATAAAAATAACATCACGGCCGAGATCGTCTATTTCTCGGGAGCGGTTGAGATAGCGCCGAAACTGGGCCGCGCCGATTTTATTTGCGACCTCGTGTCGACGGGATCGACCCTGGAGGCCAACGGTCTCATCGAACTCGACGTATTGCTCGAGAGCGAGGCCGTCGTCATTCAGACCTGCGCCGAGATCAGTGCGGCGAAGCAGGCCCTTGTCGATCGCATTCTGCAGCGCCTCGACGGCGTGCTGCAGGTGCGCGAAAGCAAGTACATCATGCTGCACGCGCCGCGCTCGGCGCTCGGCGAAATTCGCAGGCTGCTGCCGGGTTCGGAGGCACCGACCGTCATACCGCTCGAAGGCACGAACGATAAGGTCGCGATCCACGCCGTGTGCCGCGAAAACGTATTTTGGGAGACGCTCGAAAACCTTAAAGCAGCCGGCGCGAGCTCACTGCTCGTGTTACCCGTCGAAAAAATGCTGGCATAGGTCATGAGTCTGCAAGCTCACATCTGGGGTGACCTCGACGTCGACGCACAGCGCGCACTGCTGCGACGCCCGATCGTGCGCGACGCCGTCAGTGTTCGTAGTGACGTGACCGGGATTATCGACGCGATCAGAAGCGGCGGTGACAAAGCGATTCGTGAACTGACCCGGAAATTCGATGGTGTCGAACTCGACTCATTGCGGGTCAGCGAGGCCGAGCTTGGCGCAGCGACTGCCGGTCTCGATGCGAACGCACTCGCTGCGATCGATCTGGCGATCGCCAACCTGCGGCGATTTCATGAGCAGCAGCTGCCGGCACCGATATCGGTGGAAACGATGCCCGGTGTGCGCTGCGACCGGGTAAGCCACGCGATCGATGCGGTTGGGCTTTACGTGCCGGCCGGAACCGCGCCGTTACCCTCGACGGCCGTCATGCTTGCGGTCCCGGCTGCGATCGCAGGCTGTCCAACGCGCGTCATGTGTACGCCGCCGCGCAAGGATGGTCGCGCCGACCCGGCAGTGCTGGTTGCTGCAGCACGGGCCGGCGTTACCGACGTGTACAAGATCGGTGGCGCCCAGGCGATTGCCGCGATGGCCTACGGCACGGAGTCTGTGCCTAAAGCGAGCAAGATATTCGGGCCCGGTAACGCCTGGGTAACCACTGCGAAAACGCTGGTCAGTGGCGATCCGGCCGGCGCGGCGATTGACATGCCTGCCGGACCGTCGGAGGTTCTTGTCATCGCCGACGCCGAAGCATCCGCAGAATTCGTCGCCTCCGACCTGCTGTCACAGGCTGAACATGGCATCGACTCGCAGGTGATGCTGCTGACGGTCAGCGCCGACCTGGCGCGACAGGTCGCGGTCGAGATCGAAGCGCAGCTGGCCCAACTCTCGCGTGCCAAAATCGCGCGGCAGGCGCTCGAGCATTCCCGCAGCATCATTGTCGACAGCCTCGAGACTGCGATTGAGATCAGTAATCGCTATGCTCCTGAACATTTGATCCTGCAGCTTGCCGATGCACGTGATGTGGTTCCCGCGATCCGCAACGCGGGTTCCGTCTTTGTCGGTGCGTGGACGCCGGAAGCAGTCGGCGATTACTGCAGCGGCACGAATCACGTGTTGCCGACATACGGATTTGCGAATGCCTACAGTGGCCTGGGTGTCGATCAATTCCTGCGTCAGATGACGGTGCAGGAGCTGACCAGGGACGGCCTCGCAGGCCTCGGTGACGCCGTCGTCAGCCTGGCGACGCTCGAAGGTCTCGACGCGCATGCCGCTGCCGTGAAGCTGCGGCTGGCATCTTCGTCATGACGGTGATGCGACTGGCCAGACCCGAGATTCGGGCTCTCAAGCCATACGCAGCAGCCGTTCAGGTCGAAGGCACGATTCGCCTCAATGCCAATGAAGCACCCTGGACCAGCAGCCAGGATCACTTTCGACGCCCACTGAATCGCTACCCGGAGATCCGGCCGCAGCGGCTGCGCGACGCCCTCGCCATGCACTACGGCTGCTCTGTCGACCGCTTGCTGGTTACGCGGGGTTCCAGCGAAGCCATCGATTTGCTGATGCGGATCTTCTGTCGCGCGGGGCAGGACTCTATCGTAACGACGGCACCGACGTTCTCGATGTATCGCCACTATGCCGACGTTCAGGGCGCCGAGGTCCGTGAGGTCGAATCGTCACGTGATAATGATTTCGCTATTGATATCGACGCGCTGCTCGACGCCTGCGATCAATCGACGCGCCTCGTCTTTATCTGTTCGCCGAATAATCCGACCGGGACACTGCTAGCGCGTGACGCTCTCATCGAGCTGCTCCAGCGACGCGGCGATGATTCTGCGATCGTGCTTGACGAAGCCTATATCGAATTCGCAGGCGCGCCGTCGGCCGTCGAGCTGCTCGATGATTACGATAACCTGATCATCCTGCGCACGTTATCGAAAGCACTGGCCTATGCCGGCGCACGTTGTGGCGCTGTGCTTGGCCCAACCGCTGTTATCGACCTGGTCGACGCCGTACAGGCGCCCTACGCGCTGGCCACGCCTGTCGTAGAGTGCGTGGAGGACGCCATGCAGGCCGAGTGTCTGCGCGAATCAGAACAGTGGATAAGCAATATCATTGCAGAGCGTGAACGCCTGATCGCGGCGCTCCATCAGTTTGCATGCGTGCGCCGCGTCTGGCCAAGTGCGGCAAACTTCTTCCTGGTGCAGGTCGACGGTGTCGAGACACTGCTCGAAAAGAGCAATGCCGACAAAGTCCTGCTCCGCCATTTCGGTGGCTCATTGTCAGACTGCGTTCGCATCAGCGTGGGTACGCGAGATGAGAACGATCGTCTGCTGCAGACGTTCACCGCGGTTCAGCGAGGCTAGCATGTCGCAGCGTATTCTGTTCATTGACCGTGATGGCACGTTGATCGAGGAGCCCGAGGACAATCAGGTTGACGCTTTGCACAAAGTCAGGCTTGTCGAGGGTGTCATGCCGGCCCTGCTCGAATTGGCGAAGAGCGGCTATCGCTTTGTCATGGTCAGTAACCAGGACGGACTGGGGACTGCCGCGTTTCCCGAAGCGCAGTTCCGCTTATGCCAGGAGCATGTTCTGGCTCTGTTTGCATCGCAAGGTATCGCGTTCGACGAAGTGTTTATTTGCCCCCATCTGGCGGACGCCGGCTGCGAATGTCGCAAGCCGCGTGCAGGTCTGTTGACGCGTTATCTGGCCGAGACGGACATCGACCTGGTTGCGTCGGCCGTAATCGGCGACCGGCAGACCGACCTCGAACTCGCCGAGAGAATTGGCGTCAAGGGGTTGCTGCTCGATACCAATGGCAGTCGATCGACGACCTGGCCGGGCATCGTCGACACGCTCTGCAATGCGGAACGGCATGCGAGCGTTGCGCGGGATACCAACGAGACCCGCATACGAACCACCGTTAACCTCGATGTGACAGAGCCAATATTGGTATCTACCGGCATTGGTTTTTACGACCACATGCTGGAACAGATTGCCAAACACGGAGGATTCAGCCTTACGCTCCAATGCGACGGGGACCTCGATGTCGATGATCATCACACCGTTGAGGATACGGCGATCTGCCTCGGCGATGCGTTACGACGGGCGCTCGGTAACAAGCGCGGCATCGATCGCTATGGATTCGTCGTACCCATGGACGAGAGTGAGGCCCGGGTTTCACTCGATCTCTCGGGGCGCGGTCGATTCGTCTTCGACGGTGACTTTCCGCGCGAGACAGTCGGCCAACTGGCAACGGAAATGGTCGAGCACTTCTTCCGCTCACTTGCCGATTCGCTGGGCGCGGCACTGCATATAGACGTGCGCGGCGATAACGCGCATCACATGGTCGAAGCGTGTTTCAAATCTGTAGGACGCAGCTTGCGGCAGGCGATTCGCCGCGAGGGCCGCGACATGCCGTCCACCAAAGGCACTTTGAGCTGACATGACTGGCAGCCGTGTCGCGATCATCGACAGCGGCGGCGCGAACATTGCGTCGCTGTTGTACGCCTTCGAGCGTCTCGGTACCCTGGCAATACTGACGACCGACGCCACCGTCATCAGTTCCGCGGAACGGGTCATCCTTCCTGGAGTCGGTGCGGCACGGGACGCGATGCAGCGCCTGCGCGACAGTGACCTGCTCGATGTGATCCGCGGATTGACGCAGCCCGTACTCGGAATCTGTCTCGGCATGCAGTTACTGGCCGATGCATCTGCTGAGGAAAATGTCGAATGTCTCGGAATCATCCCGGGCGCGGCGGCCAAGCTCCCCGCCACGACCAGTTGTCCGGTGCCCAACATGGGTTGGTGCCCGATCAGGCGGCGCGGCGATCATGACCTGCTTGCCGGCCTCGCCGACGGTAGTTATTTCTACTTTTTGCACAGCTACGCGCTACCGGTCTCCGAGCACACGCTCGCCGTGGCGGAGCACGCCGAACCGTTCGCGGCGATTATCGGTCATAAGAATTTTGTCGCGGCCCAGTTTCACCCGGAGCGATCATCAACGGCGGGTTCACGGCTGCTGCAAAACTTCCTGGAGCTGCCGGCATGAATATCATACCGGCCATAGATCTGGCAGGTGGCAAATGCGTACGTCTGTACCAGGGTGACTTCGCGCAGTCGACCGAGTACAGCGACGATCCACTGAGTATTGCCCGCAAGTTTGCCGAACTGCGATCGACGCATCTGCATATCGTCGATTTGGATGGTGCGCGCTCGGGAACGCAGGAGAATCGTGCCATCATCTCGGCGATCGCGGCCGAGTCACAACTATCCATTCAAATTGGCGGTGGCATCCGCGATCGCGAGACCGTGTCTGACTGGTTGTCGGCCGGCATTGGCCGCTGCGTTATCGGCAGCCTCGCGATAACGCAACCGGATGCCGTTAAAGCCTGGCTCGTGCAGCTCGGGCCCGAGCATATCGTGCTGGCTCTGGACGTCAATATCGATGCAATGGGCACGCCGATGATCACGACACATGGTTGGACACGGCCCAGCGATACGTCCGTTTACGAGTGCATCGAGGACTACCGGCACGTTGGACTGCGGCATGTTCTGTGCACCGATGTAAGTCGGGATGGCGCGATGGCAGGTCCAAATCTCGAGCTGTACAAAGGCATTATGGTGCGATTCCCGGATCTGCAGCTGCAGGCGTCCGGCGGCGTCCGCGACATTCGCGATCTCGAGGCGTTGCGAGACCTGGGTATCCCGGCAGCGATCACCGGGCGCGCACTGCTTGACGGCAAGATCACAGCGACCGAGGTGGCATCATTCCGGCAAGACGCATAATCCCCTGCCTCGATGTTCGCGACGGTCTGGTCGTCAAGGGCGTGCAATTTCGCAATCATCGAGTCGTCGGTGACATCATCGAGCTGGCACGGCGCTACTGTGATGAGGGCGCCGATGAACTCGTTTTCTATGACATTACTGCGAGCCCGGACGGACGCAGTGTCGACCGCAGCTGGGTGAGCCGCGTGGCGGCTGTCATTGACATACCGTTCTGTGTCGCCGGCGGCATTCGCAGCGTTGCCGACGCCGAGGAGGTTCTGAACAAGGGCGCCGACAAGATTTCAGTGAATTCACCGGCCCTCGAGAACCCGGCACTGATTACCCAGCTGGCGCGCCGGTTCGGGTCGCAATGCGTCGTGCTCGGTGTCGATAGCCGTGCCCAGGACGATGGTTACCATGTCTACCAATATACGGGCGATCCCGACAAGACGGCAGCAGCCGAGCGCCTTACGATTGACTGGCTGCGCGAGGCGCAGGACAGGGGCGCCGGCGAGATCGTCCTCAATTGCATGAACCAGGATGGCGTGCGCAAGGGCTACGATCTCGAGCAATTACAGCTTGCCCGGGACAACAGCTTCGTGCCGCTGATTGCTTCGGGTGGCGCAGGCGCAATGCAGCATTTTCTAGACGTATTCGTCGCTGCCAACGTCGACGGTGCATTGGCCGCCAGCGTTTTTCACAGTGCCGAAATCGACATCGCCGAACTGAAGCGGTTTCTGGCTGACAATTCGATCGACATAAGATTAGCGTGAAAATTATGACTACAACGGGTAATGAGTTCCTGACCACACTAGAGACCGTGATTCAGAAGCGCCTCGAGGCCCCGGTCGAGGGCAGCTATACATCGCAGCTAAGCGCAGACGGTGCGCAGCGAATCGCGCAGAAAGTCGGCGAAGAGGCAGTGGAGCTCGTTCTCGCTTCGGTTGGTGGCGACCGTGCGGCGACAATCAATGAAGCCGCCGACCTGCTCTATCACGTACTTGTCCTGCTCAATTTTCAGGATATCAGGCTGGCGGATGTCGTCGCGGCGCTGGAGACGAGGCACCGAACTTAGTCCTGCCCAGAATTTCGCATCTTCTTCGCTGCCAACAATGCGCCGTACATTTGTCTAGATAACGACTTCGATTGCAACCTCGCGCCGATTGTATTGGGAACTCATGACGTAGCCATAGGCGCCGGTGTTTGCAATCAGGATCACATCGTTTTCTTCTGACGTGGGCAACAGGCGGTCCGATCCGAGTCGATCACCGGTTTCGCAAATCGGTCCAACGACGGTGACCGTATCGGTCGGTATGGCATCGGCTTTCGTCAAATTCACAATCTCGTGATACGAGCCATACAACGCGGGTCGTATCAACGAATTCATTCCAGTGCCGACCCCGACGTAGCGCATGTCGCCCTTACCCTTCACCTGCGTAACGCGCGTCAAAAGCACGCCGGCCTGAGCGACGAGGTAGCGCCCCGGCTCCAGCCAAAGCTGATATTGTGGATACGACTCGCGAATTTCACCGAGTGTCTGATCCAGTTTCTGCAGGTCAAATGGTTTCTCGCCAGGTTTCTCAGGTATACCGATGCCGCCGCCCAAATCGATCGACCTGACTGCCGGGAAGTGCTGTGCGACGTTTACCAACTCGACGGCGACCGCGCGCCAGTTGTCCGGGTCAAGGATGCCACTGCCACTATGCGCATGAATGCCGATGACGTCGGCGCCCGCGGCATCGAGCAATCGTTTGAGATCATCGACCTCGAAGCGCGGAATGCCGAACTTGGAATATACGCCGGCGGTCTTGACATGCTCGTGGTGGCCGCGGCCCTGTCCCGGATCGACGCGGATAAAGAGCTTTGTGTCGCGGAACAATTCGGGCCAGGCCTCGAGCGGATACAGATTATCGAGTGTGACCTGTAGACCCTTGCGAATGCTCCACTCATACTCTGCGCGCGGTGCGAAATTCGGCGTAAACAGTATGCGCCCAATATCCATATCGGGCAGCACCTGCTCCAGCCATTCAACTTCGCCGGGAGAGACACATTCGAAATCGACGCCCTCTGCTGCGAGAGTCTTCAGTAGTTCTGCATTGAAGTTTGCTTTGACCGCATAAAGAACGCGATCCACGCTTTTCAGTGCAAGCAGACTGCTCGCGGCACGACGGACACTTTCACGGTCATACACGTATGTGTTGAGCCGCTCGCCCGCCAGCTTGAGCAGCTGTGCGCGCTTTTGCATCCACCACGCGTCGTGCGCATGCACGGCAGCCTGGTCACCATGAAACAGTCTTTCCCAGCTCTGACCGAAAGTCGAACTGCCGCCGGTCTTTTGAATAATCGAGGCATGCAGCTTGCGCACGAGCCTGGGCCCCTGACCCTGATTGACGACGAAGCTCAGATTCAGGTCGTTGGCGGATTGCGACATGAGGTGGATTTTTTCTTCCTCGAAAACCTCGAGTGCTGGCGCAAGGCGGGGCAGAATCGTGCGGATCTTGCGACCGACGAGACTGACGGCGGAGCAGTCTCGAATCGCTCGGACGCGACACAGGCGCTGAAGGTCAGCCAACAGTGCCCGCTGCGTATCGTCACCCGGTATCCCACCCGTTGTATCGATGGACACCGTGACATTGGTTTCCGACGTGGATACCAGATCAATTGATACGCCGTGCTCACTGAACACTGCAAACGCTCGGGCAAGGAATCCCACCTCGTGCCACATGCCGACGCCGTCCATTGAGATCAGAGTAAGCCCGTTGCGCAGACAGATGCCTTTGACCAGTGGCTCGACTTCCTCGGTCACCGAGGCCACAACAGTGCCGGATATTTCGGGAGCGGTCGTACAGCGAATGAACAACGGTATGCCGTAGTCGCGTAGTGGCGACAGGCAACGAGGATGCAATACCGAGCTGCCGGCAGATGCAAGTTCTTGAGCCTCGTCATAATGCAGCGCAAGCAGCAGCCGCGCCGAAGGTACGACGCGGGGATCCGCCGAGAACATACCCGGCACGTCAGTCCATATCTCCAGGCGTCGCGCCTGCAGGCGCGCCGCAAAATAGGCGGCCGATGTATCGGAGCCACCGCGACCAAGCAATACGGTCTCACCCCATTCATTCCGCGCAATGAAGCCTTGTGTGAGGATGACTTTGTCGAGCTCGTGCATACGGCTTTGAAAACCGGTATCGGCCAAGGCGTCACAGACTGCGGACAGGTAGTCCTGAGCACGCTGGCCGCCGCCACTGCTAACGCTGGTCAACAGGTCGCGCGCGTCCAGCCACTCGACCGGAATGCCCTCAGACGCCAGGTACTCGGCGCCAAGACGGGTTGCCATGAGCTCACCGAGCGCCATCACGCGTACCCTGACCCGCACACTAACCTCGCGAATCAGACGCACGCCGGCCGCCAGCTGTTCCAGTTCCCGCAGCGTCTCGTCGAGTAAGGCCGGACCATCAAGGCCCAAAGCCTTGGCCAACGCGTAGTGCTGCTCGCGAATCGCTGCAAGACCTTGTGCAGAGTCTCCCGCAGCCGCGACCTGCAGCACGTTCTCGAGTTCATTGGAAACGCCCTGCAGTGCCGAATGAACGACGACAGGCCTGAGCCCGGCAGCAAGTCTGTTTCGAATCAGCCTGACTATCATTGCCCACGATTCGGACGTCGAGACGCTTGTGCCGCCAAATTTCATGACCACCCAGGGCGACTCTGAAATCTCTTCCGGTGCGCCCACGCTCGCGCCAGCGCCAAATTCTGCTTCAGGCTGTTTGTCGGTAACAGTGATCATCAGTCCTTGCTCTATCGGCAAAAAAAAACCCGCCAGGAGTCTCCTCGCGGGTTCGTTGACAATGTCCAGACTTTATTAGCTAGCCGGTACTATTGCCACTCGCACCCACGCACCTCTGGCGCGCCATCTGTTTTGTAAGTTTTTTCGCATCGATCGGCTCGACGCGTTGGCACATTACGTGGGTGACATAAAAGTGCATTCACGAAGTAGAGCGAACCTGCCTCAAAAGGTCAAGTTTTGACCACTCCGGAAGGGCTCGGTCAGCTGTCCCACGCGGGGGGAATAGTGACGGCGCCCTCCGACGCCGACGAGACCTCGGCCCGATACTTGGCCAGTGCGCCGCTTTTGACCGCCGATGGCGGGCGCCGCCAGTTGCTGCGTCGACTGCCCATTTCCTCAGTGCTGATGTTGACGCTGATTTGCCGCGTCTCGGCATCAATCACCAATGTGTCCCCGTCCTCCAGAAGCGCAATCGGGCCGCCGACGGCGGCTTCCGGTGATACATGCCCAACGACGAAGCCATGGCTGCCACCCGAGAACCGTCCATCGGTGATCAGTGCCACGTCGGCGCCGAGACCTTTGCCCATGATGGCGCCCGTCGGACTGAGCATCTCGCGCATGCCGGGCCCGCCTTTCGGGCCTTCATAGCGAATGACAATGACGTCGCCCCTCACGATCCTGTCGTCAAGAATAGCCTGCAGTGCGGCTTCTTCCGAGTGGAATACCCTGGCGCGTCCTTCGAATCGCAGGCCTTCTTTGCCTGTGATTTTCGCTACCGCCCCTTCCGGGGCAACGTTGCCATAGAGAATCGTCAAATGGCTGTCCGGCTTTAACGGCTTGTCGAAATCGCGGACGATGTCCTGTTGGGCGGGGTAGTCCGGAACATCGGCCAGGTTTTCCGCGATGGTTTTTCCCGTGACTGTCATGCAGCCGCCGTGCAGCAATCCACGCTCAAGGAGACGTTTCATTAACGGCTGTATACCGCCAATACTGATCAATTCGGACATCAGGTACTTGCCGCTGGGTTTCAGATCGGCAAGCACCGGCGTCCTGGCGCCAATGCGGGTAAAATCATCGATCGTGAGCGGTACGTTAGCTTCACGTGCCATCGCAATCAAATGCAAGACCGCATTGGTTGAGCCGCCGAGCGCAATGACAACCGTTATCGCATTCTCAAATGCTTCGCGGGTCATGATATCGAGTGGTTTGATGTCCTTGCGTATGAGATTCAAGACCGCTTCGCCCGCGCTATGACAGTCGCCCATCTTTTGCTCGGATACCGCTTCCTGAGCCGAGCTGTTCGCGAGACTCATGCCCAGCGCCTCGATCGCGGAGGCCATCGTATTGGCCGTATACATACCACCGCACGCGCCGGGACCCGGAATGGCTGTCTTTTCGACCTCACGCAGCTCGGCATCGTCGATAACGCCCCCCGAATGCGCGCCGACTGCCTCGAATACGGACACGATGTCGCGACGCTTGGCACCGGGTTTGATTGTGCCGCCGTAGACGAACACGGCCGGGCGATTAAGCCGCGCCATGGCCATTACACAGCCCGGCATGTTTTTGTCACAACCGCCGATCGCAACGAGCCCATCGAATCCTTCGCCGCTGGTCACCGCTTCGATCGAATCAGCGATAATCTCCCGTGACACGAGCGAATAACGCATACCGGGCGTCCCCATGGAGATGCCGTCGGAAATTGTAATCGTATTGAATATGACTGCCTTGCCGCCGGCCGCATTCGCACCTTTGGCAGCTTCGGCCGCCAGATCATTTATGTGCATATTGCAGGGCGTTGTCATCGCCCAGGTCGAAGCGATGCCGACCTGCGGCTTGTGGAAGTCTTCGTCAGTAAAGCCGACCGCGCGCAGCATGGCCCTGCTTGGTGCCTGCTCATCACCATCAACAACGACACGCGAATATCGCCGCAGTTCTTTCTCATCCATCGCTGGCGCCTCGTAATCAAAGACTGCGGGCTGATGTAGCCCGGCACCGCGAGTCTAGCAATGAATGTGTGCGCAGCGAAACGCCGCACTGGCGCGTCAAGCGTTGCTACAGGTCGTCGTCGCGGATCATCACTGCGGTGCGAAGATAGACATTGCGGTCAGCGACAGAATCGGCGGTAGACAACTCGACGCTAAACGCTTCGTTATCCTCGAATTCGGAATCCTGTACGAGAGGTATGAGAATGCGAGCCGTTCGCTGATAAGGGCCGAATTCGATGGTATAGCTGCTGGGCGCGAAATAGTCCTCGCCCTGCGACGCCGTGATATCCCTGATCAGGTAGCCCACGACGAGCGACGTGCTGTCCGGATTGAAACGCAGAACATCGATCTGCACGGCAGGATCCTGCTCTCTGACCGATATCTGGCTGGTGGCAAAAGCAACCGTGTTCGCAGGCAGAGTCTGTTCGAATTCGCGCTGGTCATCGTCTTCGAGTACGACAGTAATAAGCGCCAATTCGGAAATAGCGCTGTCGACCTCACGGACACGCAATGTGATCTGCTGATCTGCCTCGCGCAACGGGTCAGACGCCATCGAAAGAGTTACCCGTGCACGATCCTGTCCAGCGCGAAAAGAAACGAAGCCGCCGTCAGTTACCTCGAACTGACCGGAGGCCGAGGGCGAACGATTACCGCTATACCGCACTTCCTCGAGCCGTAACTCGAGTGGCACGGAAACGTCGCCGCGCAGCAGATCGACAGTGGCCGGGGCGCTGTCTTCGCGCAGCCGGACGTTGATCATTCTCGCCGGCGCGCCAAACCGGGCAATCTCAATTTCTGCCGTTGGCGGCGGCAACAGCGAGAAGTCAGCCAATGGCACCGCGGGTTCAGCTCGCGTCTCAACAATCACGGGATCGTCGGGCTCGGCTAGCACCGGCACTTCGGCTGCGTCTGCCGGGCGTTCATCCTCACTCGTTGCGCCAATTGTCGCCGTTTCCGTGCTTGGCGCTGCCACAGGCGCCGGTACCACCTGCGGATTTGTGTCGATCGGCACTTCGGCAGTTTCGTCGGGGTTCGCTGCGGGTTCGACCGACTCGCTCGGCGATGTTTCAGACTGCGCGATCGGCGCGTCCTCGACACCATCGCCGCCCCTATCGGCGGTAGAATCCTCGCTGTCGTCTGCCCCGGCAGGCGCCTCCGCGATGGGGGGCAATGCTACGATCGACGGTCCACCGATGCCGAACTGCTGTTTGAGATCGTCGAGATATCCGAAATGCCACGCGGCGCCGCTAATCAAGCCAATGAGAACGATCAAGCCAGCCACGTAGCGACCCGCGCCAACAGATTCGTCGTCGATATCCAACTCGTCGCGCGCCGGCACCGTGATCGTAATCGGTTCATTCACTTCGACATTGAGTGCTTCGATGAAATCCGCCATTGAATCGAAACGCGTCACTCGTGAATAGGACAGCGCTTTCTTCAATACGCGCCACTGGGCATCGTTGAGACTCTGCAGGCGCTGCGGTTTCATTCCCTCTGCGGCGGCCTCCGCAGCGTTACGTGGCCCAAAAACGCGATAGCCCGCGATCAATCGGTACAGCAGGCAGGCAAGCGAAAAAACATCGTCGGCCGGGGCCGGTTCCTCACCCGTCAGCACCTGCATGCTCGAATAGGCAGGCGTCATGAGGCCGAGCGCTCCCGGATCGAAATCAGGCTGTTCTTCCAATTGCTTCTGGCGCACCCGCGCGATGCCGAAATCGAACAGCTTCGCGTCGCCATTGGGCATGATCATGATATTGCCGGGTTTGACATCGGCATGAACGATGCCACAGCGATGCGCATAGTCGAGTGCCTTGCCGATCTGGCGCACGATCTCAAACGCCCGCGCCTGATCGATATTGCCGGATCCGGGCGAATCGAGGATTTCAGCGAGGGTCGCTCCGTCGAGCCACTCCATGACCATGAAATAGAGGTCGTCGTCCCGATCGAGATCCAAAAAGCGCACGATATTCGGGTGCGTAAGACAGCGACCTTTCGCCGCTTCCTGTTGTAATGCGCGCAGCGCTTTGCTGTTCACGGCCAGGTGTGGTGACAGAACCTTGATCGCTACCCAGTGCTGATCTGCCCCGCCTTCTGCCAGTCGCCGATCCAGCGCTTTGTAAACCACGCCCATGCCGCCGCTGCTCACGCGCTCCTGCAGCAAGAAGCGATCGCGCAACAGGGATCCGACCTGAACCGGATCCCCAGCCGCATCCGAGGCGGCCGTTGCAACCGGGATCACTGTCGTGGAGCTCAGAGGATCCTCCTGGGCCGGCGCCTGCATGACCTGGGTAACGGGCGGCGAAGCCGCGGTCAAATTGATTGCAACAGTGTCATGGAGACCCGGGCCGGTTGGGATCTTTTCGGTCACGTAGCGATCGAGCATGGACTTGACGAGCTGAAACGTTTCTTTGCGCAGATCTCCACTTTCATAGCGTTCCTGCAGCACACGCCGGATGGCCGCTTCATTGGCACCATTTTCGCCCAGCACGCGGCCGATCGCATCCTGAATATCGGCCAGCATCTTGACGTCATCGATCTTGCTATCGAGACGGTTCTCGAAACTCGATAGCTGCTCGACCAACGCCTGTCGAATATTGTCAGCTTCTGCGTCCATAGTGCCTCGCAGCTAGTCGGCAATTGCCGGCAGCCACACGAATGGGTCCTAATCAACCGTAGTCTAGCGTCTGGATCAAGTCCCCACGCGGAACTAGCGCTCAAATTACTTTGCCCGGATTGAGTATGTTCGCGGGGTCCAGGGCCCGTTTCAGCGTCCGCATCAATGCGATTTCCGCCGTACTGCGGTACCGCTCAAGATCGTGTTTTTTCAAACTTCCGATGCCGTGCTCCGCACTGATGCTGCCACCCAACTCAGCAACAAGCTCGTAAATTGCATCGGTCAGTGCGCTGCCGGCGGCCTTAAATGTATCGTCATCCATATCGGCGGGCCGCGTCACATTGTAGTGGAGGTTGCCATCGCCGACGTGCCCGAACGCCACGAGTCGTGCGCGCGGCATGAGTTCCTCGACGCGTTGCCGGGCACGATCGAGGAAATCGCCGATGCATATGATCGGCACGGAAATGTCGTGTTTCAGGCTCGCGCCCTCGTACTTTTGCGCCTCCGAAATCGAATGCCGTATTCGCCACAGTGCTGCGGCCTCCTTGGCGTTCTTCGCGATTACCGCATCGTCAGCCAGCCCGTCGTCGATTGCGCGTGCCAACGCGTTTTCGACCTGGTCGGTGCCACCCACGCTCGCGGCATCCAGCAAAACGTACCAACTGTGCGGCACGTCAAATGGCGATGTTGTACCGGGTATATGCCGGCACACAAACCGTAACGCGCGTGCCGGAATAAGCTCGAACGCCTGGATATGATCGGCCAGTGACTCACGCATGCGTGCCAGCAGCCCGACTGCCTGATTCGCCGAGGACAACGCGATAAATGCAGTAGCGGTCTCTGCCGGCATCGGGAAGAGTCGCAAAGTTGCGGCGGTGATGATGCCTAACGTGCCTTCACTGCCGATAAAGACCTGTTTCATGTCATAGCCGGCCGTATCCTTGCGTAGCGACCGCAGACCATCCCAGATCGTGCCATCGGCCAACACGACCTCGAGTCCGAGTACCTGCTCGCGGGCTGTCCCGTAGCGGATCACATTGATGCCGCCCGCATTTGTCGCCAGGTTTCCGCCGATCTGACAACTCCCCTCGGCTGCCAGACTCAGCGGAAACAGTCGATTGACGCGCTGTGCCTGCTGCTGAACATCGGCCAGGATGCAGCCGGCTTCCACAACCATCGAAAAATCATCCGGATCGATACTGCGTATCGAGTTCAGCCGCGCCAACGACAAGAGGACCTGTTCGCCCGATTGATCCGGTATCGCGCCGCCACACAGGCCTGTATTGCCACCCTGAGGCACGATGCCAACGCCAGCCGTGCCGCAGGCGCGGACCACGGCGGCGACTTCCGCTGTTGAGGCAGGTGCAACCATGATCAAAGTCCTGCCGCGCACTATCTCCCGCCATTCTGTCAGGTGCGGTTCCAGTACAGCGGCGTCCGTGGACCATCCGCGCGGCCCGACAATTGCCTTGAGGTCATCAGCCAGCATCGTCGTCCTCGAACAGCACCTGGTCGGCAAAGGTCGCCCAGTCTATGTTACTGCCGCACATCGTAAGGACGATCCTGCGGCCATTGAGTTCCCTGCGCAAAGGTCCGAGCAACGCGGCCGTGCTTGCCGCGCAGGCCGGCTCTACGGCGATCTTGAGATGACGAAACAGGAAACCCATTGCTCTGCGCAGCTGATCGTCGTCGACGAGCACAAGTCTGTCGACGTTCTGGCGACAAAGTTCGAATGAATACGGCAGTGCGAACGGCGCGCCAAGACTGTCGGCAATCGTTGCTACTTTGTCGATCGACTGCGGTTTACCAGCCACAAAGCTTCTGTGCATCGAGTCGGCGCCAATCGGCTCGACGCCGATGATTTCCGTGTCTGGCCGGAGCTGTCTGATCGCATTGGCCATACCCGCGATTAATCCGCCACCGCCGACCGGCACGATGACGGTGTCAAAGTCATCGCACTGTTCACAGATCTCGAGCCCGACCGATCCGGTGCCAGTGGCAATGGCCGGCCCCTCGAACGGATGCACGAAGTACCTGCCCTCCTCCATTTGCACCTGTTCCGCCACGGCGAAGCCCTGGCGCACATCATCGACGAGCATTACTTCGGCGCCGAAGGAACGGCAGGCCTCGATGCGCGACGGATTCGCCGAACTAATCATCACGACCTTCGCGCTCGTGCCAACGGTAGCGGCCGCAAATGCTGTCGCGATAGCGTGATTTCCCGCGCTGACCGCGGTTACGCCGGCCGACAGTTGCTCGGCATCGAGGCTTTTCAGCACGGCGAGCGCGCTCCGGGCTTTGAAGGTGCCCGTGCGCTGCAAGAATTCCAGTTTCGCGTAGACGCGGCTGTCGCCATTGAGACGTTCCTCGATGGCGGGGGACCGCAGCACGGGCGTGCGACGGATATCGTTGCCGAGCGACTCCCGAAGTGCCCTGATGTCGGCGATAGAGGGTTTATTTATGTAAAATGCCATTCCCGCTGCGCGCTGGTAATGTTTGGAAATTAAGTCAGATACGCTGATTTTCTAATAATACTTGCGCTAGCCGGGAGAGTTGATTACTTTCGACAAGCGCTTGGGGCCCCGCATGGAACTTGACGAACTATCGCAATCCGGTATTCGGCGAATCGCTGATTTTTCGCCCTATCTCGATCAGCTTGCCGGGGTCGCCCAGGAAATGGGATTGCGGCAGCGCAGCAACCTGGTGCACCTCGAAAAATGTCTGCATCAACATTGGTCGCTCGGCCAAAACAACATCCTGAGCTGGGCGCCGCTGGACAGCGGCTTGCTGGTCCTCGTCGTCCCGCACTACGCGATCGCGGAGTACACGTCCATCCAGCAAGACGGTCGGCAGCCAAGAGTGTCGCCGCGCTTCATCACGGAACTGATTTCCGGTGATCGCCAATTGTCTTATTCGCAAATGCAGAAGGTGGCGCGGCTTCTCGATGTCGAACCGATCTTTCTTGCCTTGCGACAACCTCTGACCGGACATCCGGTCGAAACGCAAATCATCGAGAAGATGATTCGACGTTATGGCATCAACTACGTGGCCAGTCGTGCGGTGACGCTTTTCGACATCGTCGGATTCAGCTTGCTGACGCCGTTTGAGCAAATGACGCAGCTAAACAGCCTTTCCTATTCGCTCAATTCAGCACATGCAAAAATGCTTGAGCAGGATGTGAGCATCAATTTCGCAAGATCGTCGAGTGGCGACGGATTTTATGTCTGGAACCGCGATGATGGCCTGGAAGCAAACGTGAATCTGTACCACTTCATGCACATCGTTCTCGCTGACAATGCGATCGCGAGAAGCAAGTCTGCGTCAAAGGCGGTACCGCGTTTGCGTGCTTGTTTCCACGTTGGGAGTTGCTACGAGTTCCATCAGGCGGAAGGACTCAACCCAACGATGCACGACTTTATTGTTGGCGATATTACTATTGAATTGGCACGCATGATCGAGGCTGCATTGCCGGGACAGATTCTTGTCGGCGACTTCCTGGCTGACGTGAATGATGAGCCGAAAAACCTGGCACAAACTCAGGCTAACCTTGACGCTGTGACGTTTTTGCAGCGTGCCCAAGGCAATCTGTCAAAGCTCAGCGGGCTGGAACTTTCGGGAGAGCGTGTTACGGCAATCAAGTGTTACCTGACCGGCGAAAGTATTGGCGGCGGTCAATTCAATATTCGCCGGCTGCATATCAAGGACAAGCACGGCCTGTCACGGGTTGCCTATAACGCGAAAGTGAATATTTATCGCGAAACTGCGCAGCCGATTCTTCTCGGCATCGAGGACCGAAAACTCGCCGCGGCCTTGCAGCCAGTGTGACCAGTGGAATATGGTCGGGGCGGCGAGATTCGAACTCGCGACCCCCACAACCCCATTGTGGTGCGCTACCAGGCTGCGCTACGCCCCGACCGAAATCAGCTGTCGCCTGCAGGACGGCTGCCAACAGTGCGGCATCATACTGGCAGCCCTGCAACAAGAAAAGAAGTTATTTCAACGGCGCAGAATCTTAAGAACTTGTTCAAGTTCTATGCGTAACTGCTTGATAATTTGTTGACTCTGCGTTACGTCGGATTTTGCCGTATTGCCCATCAGGCGTTGCCGTGCGCCACCGATGGTGAAGCCTTCGTCATAGAGAAGACTCCGAATCTGACGGATAATCAGAACATCCTGGCGCTGGTAGTAGCGTCGATTGCCGCGGCGCTTGACAGGCTTCAGCTGCGGAAATTCCTGCTCCCAGTATCTGAGCACGTGCGGTTTTACGGCACAAAGATCGCTGACTTCACCTATCGTAAAGTAACGCTTGCCAGGTATTGGAGGTAATTCGTCGTTATTCCCCGGTTCCAGCATATGCTTCCACTCGGGCCTTTAATTTTTGTCCTGGCCGAAACGTCACAACACGACGCGCGGTGATTGGAATCTCCTCGCCCGTTTTCGGGTTACGTCCCGGCCGTTCTTTCTTGTCCCGAAGATCAAAATTTCCAAACCCGGAAAGCTTGACCTGTTCCCCAACTGCGAGTGAAGCGCGCAGCTCCTCAAAGTACATATCAACGAGTTCGCGTGCTTCTCTCTTATTTAACCCGAGCTCGTTAAACAGCGATTCCGCCATGTCTGCTTTTGTCAGTGCCATTACTTTTAATCTCTCAAACGGGCGGCGAATTTGTCTTTTAGTTTACGCACTGCGGCGGTCATCGCGGCGTCCGCATCGTCGTCAGTAAGGGTGCGGGATGTTTCCTGCAAAATCAAGCCTAAAGCTACGCTTTTTAGCCCTGCTTCTATTCCCGGGCCCGTGTAGATGTCGAAAATTCTGACACTCGCGATAAGTTCAGGGGCGCTTGCGGCGACAACATCAACCAGCTCGGCGGCCGAAATCTTGTCATCAACCACGACTGCAACATCGCGTCGGATCGATGGATACTTTGATACGGGCGCGCTGATCGGCGGTGCTGCGGCGAGTGCGGCCGCCGCATCCAGTTCGAAAACAAACACATCCCTCTTCAGGTCAAACAGTTGCGCCTGTCGAGGATGCAGCTTCCCGACAATACCGATGATGCCATTGTCTGCGATTACATTGGCCGTTTGTCCCGGTTGCAGGGCCGGATGTTCTGCGATGTCAAAGCTAAACTGTCGGCGCGTGCCGGTAAGTTGTAACAGTGCCTGAACATCTGATTTTATGTCGAAAAAATCAATGTGCCGGGTCTTTGCGCCCCACTGCTCTGGAAGCGCAGAGCCCGTCGCCACGCCTGCTATGCGTACCACTTCGCGGTGATTACCAGGATCACCGTGAAAGGACTTGCCGATTTCAAACAAGCGCACACGGTCTTGTTGCCGTGACACATTGGTCGCCGCCGCCATCAATATTCCGGACCACAATGACGAGCGCATCACGGACATATCGGATGAAATCGGGTTACTCAAGACAAGTTTTGATTCGACGCCGGATAAAGCTGTGTTGGTTACGGCATCAACAAAACTGTAGGTAATGACTTCCTGATAATCTCTCGCTACCAGGGTGGCGGCCGCGAGGTCCAGACCGATCACTGATTCCGTGACTACCTCGAGTGGCGTTTCGGAAATTGCCGTTGCTTCAGGAATCTCATCGTAGCCGTAGATGCGAGCAACCTCTTCGATGAGGTCGACTTCCAGCTCGATATCGAAGCGATGGCTCGGCGTCGTCACGTCCCAGCCGTCGTCCGCGGGCGCTACGGAAAGACCTAATCGCTGCAAAATGCCGACCACCGTTCTAGCGTCGATTTCGATTCCAAGCAGCATTGCCAGCCGGGCGCGACGCAGACGAATCGTATTGCGTTCGGGCAGGTGTTCTGCGGATGTCGTCAGCACCAGCGGACCGGCGTCACCGCCCGCGATTTCGAGCAGCAATGCCGTCGCCCGTTCCACAGCGCGAGCCTGCCCGGCGGGATCGACGCCGCGCTCGAAACGCAACGACGCGTCTGTATGCAGGCCGTATGCACGGGCTCTTCCTGCCATATGTTCGGGCGGCCAGAATGCCGCCTCGAAGAAGACATCGGACGTGGCATCGCTTACTGCCGTACTCAGACCGCCCATGATACCGGCAAGGCCAATCGCGCCGCTGTCGTCGCTTATAACGAGTGTATCTGCGTTGACCGACACCTCCTTTTCATCGAGCAACGTGACTGTCTCGCCGTCTGCGGCCAATCGCGGGCGAATTGCACCTTTGACGAGCTGCAGATCATAGGCATGCAGCGGTTGCCCGAGCTCGAGCATGACGTAGTTGGTGATATCGACCACCGGGTGGATCGAGCGGTGTCCCGAGCGGCGGAGCCGCTCAACCATCCAGATGGGCGATGTCGCGCCGGGATCGATATTGCGAATAACGCGGCCCGCGAAGCTGGGACAGCCCTGCGGATACTCGACCTCGACAGCGTGCGTAGCGTCGATCGTCGCCGGCACTGGCGCTACACTGGCATCCTTGATCTCTGTACCAGTCAATGCCGATACGTCGCGCGCAAGGCCCAAAACGCTGAAACAATCACCGCGATTTGGTGTGAGGTCGAGATCAATGACGACATCGGGCAAATTCAGGTAGTCGGCCAGTGGTGCACCGACCGGTGCGTCATCGGCAAGGGCAATGATGCCGTCCGCCGCATCGCCGAGTCCGAGTTCGCTTGCGGAACACAGCATGCCGTTCGATGTCACGCCGCGAATTTTCGATTTGCGCAACTGGACGCCGTTTGGCAGCGTAATGCCGGGTTTGGCCAGCGGACTTTTCATGCCGGCAACGACGTTCGGTGCACCGCAAACAACATCGATCGGCTTGCGGCCGCCGGCGGATACAGTACAAACGCTCAGACGGTCCGCAGCCGGGTGCTTTGCGACATTCAGCACTTCGGCAATGACGACGCCATCGAGGCCGGCGCCCTCAGTCTTGACGGAATCGACTTCATGGCCCGCCATCGTCAACCGATGAGCAAGCGTCTCGATATCGAGTTCGGGGTTCACCCACTCACGCAACCACGACTCCGCGATCTTCATGGCCGCTACCCGAATTGCCGCAGAAAGCGCAGATCGTTTTCAAAAAACGTGCGCAGGTCCGAGACGCCGTAGCGCAACATAGCGAGCCTTTCGACGCCCATGCCGAATGCATAACCCGTGAACGTCTCCGAGTCGACGCCTGCCGCCTCGAGGACGTTCGGATGCACCATCCCGCAGCCCAGAATTTCGAGCCATTTGCCTTTTTCCCAAAGTATGTCAACCTCGGCCGATGGTTCGGTAAACGGGAAATAAGACGCGCGAAAGCGAAGTTCCGCACTGCGCTCAAAGTAACTCTGGACAAACTGGTGCAATACCGCCTTGAGATTTGCCAGGCTAATGCCGCGGTCGACGACGAGGCCTTCCACCTGATGAAACATCGGCGTATGGGTCTGATCCGAATCGCAGCGATATACCCGACCTGGTGCGATAATCCGAATCGGCGCGCCTTCCTTGACCATCGAACGAATCTGCACCGGCGATGTGTGCGTGCGCAGCAGGTTGCCGCCCGCCAGAAAAAACGTATCGTGCTCCGCTCGGGCAGGATGATTCTCAGGAAAATTCAGCGCCGTAAAGTTGTGGAAGTCATCCTCGATTTCGGGCCCGGTGCGGACACCGAAGCCGGCGTTACAGAAGATCTTTTCGATGCGCGCCATGGCCCTCGCCACAGGGTGTCGGCCGCCCATCGCAACGCCACGACCGGGAAGCGTTACGTCAACGGCGTCCCCGGCAAGTTTGGCTTCTAATGTTGCACTTTCGAGAGCTTTGCGACGCGTATTGATGCGGTCCTGCAAATTCTGCTTGGCGAGATTGATTTCCTGCCCGGCGGCCGGCCGTTCCTCGGCAGGCAATTCGCTTAGCGATTTGAGCCGCGCCGTCAGCTCCCCCTTCTTGCCGAGGTAAGACACCCGGACCGCGTCGAGTGCGGCAAGGTCTGCGGCTGCGTCAATCTCCGACGCAGCTGCCCGAATGAGTTCACTCAGTGCCTGCATGGGAAAAGACCCGGATCGGACGCTGCATCAGCGCCGAACCCGTCGACCTCAGCGGCTCTGAGCCAGGCCAGCTTTAGCCTGCTCGGCAATCGCGCCGAAACCTTCAGGATCGTGTACGGCAATATCGGCCAATATTTTGCGGTCAATCTCGACATTCGCCAGATTAAGACCGTTGATCAAGCGGCTGTACGACAATCCGTGTAAACGGGCCGCGGCGTTGATGCGGGTGATCCATAACGCACGAAATTGCCGCTTGCGCTGGCGCCGGTCACGATACGCATACTGACCGGCCTTGATGACCGCCTGTTTCGCGGTCTTATATAGCTTGCTGCGCGCGCCGTAGTAGCCTTTCGCCTTGCCCAGGACTTTCTTATGGCGCGACTTGGCGGTGACGCCACGTTTTACTCTGGCCATCGCTTTAGCTCCTCTTAGCTATAAGGGAGCATGCGGCGCACGCTCTTGACGTCGGCATCGGCAACCTGCTGAGTCAGTCCCAGCTGGCGCTTACGCTTCGACTTCTTCTTCGTAAGAATATGATTAAGATGGGACTGAGCGCGTTTAAAGCCACCCTTACCCGTCCGCCGGAAGCGCTTGGCTGCGCCCCGGTTGGTTTTCATTTTCGACATTGTCTTCTCCACTTTACTGGCCTTGCTACGTACCGGTTTGGCGGCCGATGCAGGCGGGATTTGCTGGCTGCGGCTGTCGCCATCCGCAGTGAGCTGTAGCTTAATGTTTCTTCGGTGCCATCACCATGATCATCTGTCGACCTTCCATTTGCGGCATCTGTTCCACAACAGCGTATTCATCGAGGTCCCCACGGACCCTGGCTAGCAGATTCGCGCCGAGTTCCTGGTGCGCCATCTCCCTGCCCCTGAATCTCAAAGTTACCTTGGTCTTGTCGCCGTTCTCGAGGAACTCAACGAGCTTGCGTAATTTGACCTGGTAATCACCTTCGTCCGTTCCCGGACGAAACTTAATTTCCTTTACATGCACCTGCTTTTGCTTGCGCCGGGCCGACTGGGCCTTCTTGTTCTGCTCGAATAGATATTTGCCGAAATCCATCACCCGGCAAACCGGCGGCTCGGCTGTTGGCGAAACTTCGACAAGGTCGAGCCCTGCGTTTCTGGCGACCTCGATGGCCTCGTCCAGCGGCATGACCCCCGCCTGCTCCCCGTTCGCGTCTATGACACGGACTTCAGTGGCATCGATTTCCTCGTTACGCCGAACGCGCTTTGTGACTGCGATCTCTTGGATCCTCCAGCAAAAAAACAGCTCCGCACGAGCACGGCCGCAATAACGTGCCGCAGCAGGTGCGGGAACGCGATTCTATATAGCCGGATTGCAAGAAACAACTGTGGAAACACCTGTTTTCCCAAAAAAAACAGGCGCTTTATCGGCTTTTCGTGACTGCGGGTGCGCTGGCCCGGAAACAATCGGGGTCCGGTTTGGTGGGCGATGGTGGTTTCGAACCACCGACCTCCACGATGTCAACGTGGCGCTCTACCCCTGAGCTAATCGCCCGACTGAAACTCCACTGCCCTCGCTGGAACCCCCTGAGCTAATCGCCCGACTGAAACTCCACTGCCCTCGCTGGAACCCCCTGAGCTAATCGCCCGGTACGTTCATCTCCCGACCCCCGGTTGAGGGCGGCTTACGATACTCAAGCGTGTCTGAGCGCGCAAGACCCCCTCAGCTCGCCTTGCGGCCACTCAGCCCAAGCCCTTCCCGTCGAATCCGTTGTATCTCGTCCCTGAGCCGTGCCGCTTCCTCAAACTCGAGATCGCGCGCGTGCCTGAGCATCTGCTTTTCAAGCTTCACAGCCCGTTTCATCAGCTGCTCCGGCGTCATTGACGCATAGGGAGTCGCGTCCTCGGCGACCCTGCGACGGCCTCTGCCGGGCACCGGATAGGCAGCCTCCATGATGTCGGCGACCTGCTTGATAATTGTCGCCGGTTTGATGCCATGTTCCTGGTTATGCAGCAGCTGCCGGTCACGACGGCGGGTAGTTTCCTCGATGGCTCGCTGCATCGACCCCGTGATGGCATCGGCATACAGGATCGCTGTGCCATGGATATTGCGCGCCGCGCGGCCAATCGTCTGGATCAACGATCTCTCCGAGCGCAGGAAGCCTTCCTTATCGGCATCCAGGATTGCCACGAGGGAGACTTCCGGCATGTCCAGACCCTCGCGCAGCAGATTGATGCCGACGAGCACATCAAACGCCCCGAGCCTGAGATCGCGAATGATCTCGGTTCGCTCGACAGTACCGATGTCGGAATGCAGGTAGCGAACGCGCACATCATGTTCCTGCAGATAGTCTGTCAGGTCTTCGGCCATGCGTTTGGTCAGGGTCGTGATGAGCACCCGCTCATCGACGGCTACGCGTTTGGTGATTTCCGATAGTACGTCGTCGACTTGAGTCCGTGCCGGACGAATCTCTACCTGCGGATCGACGAGGCCGGTCGGTCGCACTAATTGCTCGACCGTATTGTCTGCATGCGCCACCTCGTAATCGCCCGGCGTCGCCGACACGTAGATCGTCTGCGGCGACTGCCGTTCGAACTCATCAAAGCGTAATGGCCGATTGTCGAGCGCCGATGGCAGACGAAAACCGTATTCAACCAGCGTTTCCTTGCGCGACCGGTCGCCGCGGTACATGCCCCCAAGCTGCGGCACGGTGACGTGGCTTTCGTCGATGATCAGCAGCGCGTTCGGCGGCACATAGTCGAACAAGCAAGGCGGCGGCTCGCCCTCCTCCCGGCCCGAAAGATAGCGCGAGTAATTCTCAATTCCGGAGCAGTAACCGAGCTCTCTGATCATCTCTAAATCAAATAAAGTTCGTTGCTCAAGTCTTTGAGCTTCAAGTAATTTATCTACACTTCTCAGGTATTCGAGGCGCTCTTTGAGCTCGACTTTGATGTGCTCGCAGGCTTCCAGCAGGCGCTCTCTGGGCGTCACATAGTGCGTCTTCGGAAAGATCGTGAGCCGCGGCACGCGTTGCGTGACCTCTCCGGTCAGCGGATCGAAGTACGACAGCGATTCGATTTCGTCATCAAACAGCTCCAGGCGAACCGCATCGCGATCCGATTCCGCCGGGAAAATATCGATGACGTCACCGCGCACGCGGTACGTGCCCTGCGCAAGGTCGAGTTCGTTGCGCTGATACTGCAGTTCGGCCAGGCGTCGGAGAATTGTGCGCTGGTCGACGCGTTCCCCGCGTGACAGATGCAACACCATGCTGAAGTAAGCTTCGGGATCACCGAGTCCGTAAATCGCCGATACGGTCGCCACAATGATGGCGTCCGGGCGCTCCATCAGCGCTTTCGTGGCCGACAGGCGCATCTGTTCAATGTGCTGATTGATCGATGCGTCTTTCTCGATATACGTGTCCGAACTCGGTACATAGGCTTCGGGCTGGTAGTAGTCATAGTACGAGACAAAATACTCGACGGCGTTGCGCGGGAAGAATTCGCGCATTTCTCCGTACAGCTGCGCGGCCAGCGTCTTGTTCGGTGCGAGAATGATTGCGGGCCGCTGCACGCGCTCGATAACGCTGGCCATCGTGAACGTCTTACCCGAGCCGGTCACGCCGAGCAAAATCTGGCGTGCCAGGCCGTCGTTCAGGCCCTCGACGAGGCCTGCGATCGCCGGTCCCTGATCGCCGGCCGGCTGATAGCCGGACACGAGCGTCAACCGGTCACGATCGTCTGCGGTCGACTTCTTGGGCAGTTTTATCGATTCACGTACCATGGGCATCGATCTGGCGGAGGCAACCCGTGAGTCTATCAGTTTCAAAACGTATGGCGCGCGTAAAGCCCTCGCCGACCAGTGCAACGCTGGCGCTCGCGGCAGAACTGCGTGCCGCAGGCCGTGACATCATCAATCTGGGCGCGGGTGAACCCGATTTTGATACGCCGCCGGCTATCAAGGACGCTGCGATCGAAGCAATCCGTGCCGGCGCCACCAAGTACACGCCGATCGAGGGTACAGCCGAACTCAGGGCGGCTGTGCGGCGAAAATTCGAGCGCGAAAACGGTTTGACCTATGCGACAGCTCAGATCGTTGTTTCAACAGGCGCCAAGCAGGCTCTGTTCAACCTCTGCCTGGCCGTGCTCGATCCGGGCGACGAGGTCATCATTCCGGCACCCTACTGGGTCTCTTACCCGGACATGGTGGCGCTTGCGGGTGCTGATCCCGTGTTCGTCTATGCCGGCATCGAGCAGGATTTCAAGGTCACGCCCGAGCAGCTGGCCCGGGCGATCAGCGACAAGACCCGTCTCCTGATTCTCAATAGTCCATCGAATCCGACCGGTGCGAGCTATTGCGAGACCGAGCTGGCCGCCCTGGGCGAGGTCCTCGAAGCACACGCGCGCATATTGATCGTGTCCGACGACATCTACGAGCATGTTCATTGGGCCAGCGAACCATTTGTCAGTTTTGCGTCGGCATGTCCGGCACTGTTCGAGCGAACCGTGACAACAAACGGCGTTTCCAAGGCCTACGCGATGACGGGCTGGCGTATCGGCTATGCCGCGGGCCCTGAGTCTGTCATTGCCGCAATGAAAACCGTGCAAAGCCAGAGCACATCGAACCCATGCAGTGTGTCCCAGGCCGCGGCCGTCGCAGCATTGGAGGGCGATCAGAAAGTTGTCGCCGAGATGACGGCCGCCTACCGTGAGCGCCATGATTACCTGGTACCCGCGCTCAATAGTATTCCGGGCTTTGAGTGCCGCGCCGGTGAAGGCACATTTTATGCGTTTCCACGAGTTGCAGCGGCGCTCGACGCGGGCGGTTTCAAGAGCGACACGGAGTTGACCGAATACCTGATCAATGAGGCAGATGTCGCGCTGGTACCCGGCACCGCCTTTGGTGCTCCCGGTTACCTGCGCTTATCTTTCGCGTGCTCGCGCGAAACGCTTGAAACAGCCGTGAGCCGCATAAGACGTGCGGTATCGGCTTGACTTCGGTCAGGTGCTCGACCAGAATCGCGGCCCGCAGCAGCAGCGCTGAATGTGGCAGAATTAACGCTCGAAATCATTCCCCGGTAGCTCAGTTGGTAGAGCGGTTGACTGTTAATCAATTGGTCGCTGGTTCGAGTCCGGCCCGGGGAGCCAATCTCTGTAAAAGGCCTCAACTCATGAGGCCTTTTCTGTCTGCAGTGAACTCGTGTCGCCGGACAAATCGCCATCGGCACGATGTCAAAGGACTATTGCTCGCTCGGAGCTTTAGCTTATTACAGCGACTGGCTTGCGAGCGCCGAGCGGGCCCGGGGAGCCAATCTCTGTAAAAGGCCTCAACTCATGAGGCCTTTTCATGTATGCGATGGACTCGTGTCGCCGGACAAATCGCCATCGGCACGATGTCAAAGGACTATTGCTCGCTCGGAGCTTTAGCTTATTACAGCGACTGGCTTGCGAGCGCCGAGCGGGCCCGGGGAGCCAATCTCTGTAAAGGGCCTCAACTCATGAGGCCTTTTCATTTCTGCGGTGGACTCGTGTCGCCGGACAGATCGCCATCGGCAATATCGCAGTCCGTTAACGGCCACGAGCGGTCATAAATGTCTTGCAATGAAAAACCCCGCCGAAGCGGGGCTTGTCATTCTTGTTGCCTGATCTTACCAGGGCACGCCGGGTCGGCTTTGTAATCCAACTAATTAGGAGTGGAGCTGGAGGTTGCCTTTAGCCACCTCAGGGTCCACTGACTACACATTGTCCCAGCTATAGCACGTCTGATAAGCACAAGTCGTCATCAAAGCCTTCGTAGCCTGTCGACACAAACTCTGCTAACAGCAATCCCTTTCTATCCTCGGCGTCTTCGTCGACAATATACAATGTCGAAATGGCTTTGAGCCGCTGCTGCCCTTCGGCGAAACTGGGTGTTATCTGGCCTTCTTGAATCAGCAACAAGGGCGGGATACTGTCGTCAATCTCATCGTTCGGGTCACTATCAGGAAAAAAGGGAGATTCAGCGATAGCAATGTATCGGGTTGTCGCCCCCTTCGGTTCTTGCACCCACTGTCCTGGAAATAGAAAACCCGGGAACGGGCCAAGGAAGAGTGGATCAATCCAGGTTCCATCTTCCAAGAAAGTGTAGCAATTCGGTCCCGGCTTCCCCCCGTTTCCAAGTAGCCTACCTCCAAGCTGTTTAACATTGACCACGAATGATAGGCCCGATACCCCTTCAGCGTGGGCAGTGCTGGTGATTCCAATTGTGCCTAAGGCGGTGAGTAATCCGACGACTACGATCAAATACGCTTTGTTTAGCATTTTTTTTCCTCAATTTGACATAACAACGTGTGCCAAGACCTTGATAGTGAAATTGCTCTGACGACTCCCGACGGAGACCACTGGTTATGTAAAAAAACCTGGGCTTTTGCGTGTCCGCGTCGGGTCAAAAGCGGTCCTTCTGCACTTTATCATTTAGATAACCGCTTCCGGAAGAAAACCGATCTTTTCAAACAGTATATGCATTTTCAATGCATTGTTTTCAACGGCCGTTTTCCTGAATAATCAGGCTCATCTTTCTATCGCTGGTGATAATGTGGTCCATGACCCAGCGCTTGAGGGTGTCCTCAATGGGAGTATCGGAAGACACACTGGTGTCATTCAGAATCTGCAACATCTGTTCGGTATAACTATCGAGAAATTCATCGTGCTCGCGCTTGTGTTCATCGAAAAACTTGTAGTCATGTTCCTTCATGACATGCTCCTCAAGCGCAAAATGAGCCTGCATGCGCGCGTAAATATCGCCCAGGCATTTCTTGATTTGTGACTTCTGGTCGTGCCTTGCCAGCTCGTCGTGGAGCCTGTTGATATCGTCGATCAGTACTTTGTGTTCGTGATCCAGTTCATCTATCCCGATGAGGAAGGACTCGTCCCACTTAAAAAGAGTATCAGTCATAGTGAGTACTCCCGGTCCGGTTCGTACGTCTTATCTTACTCGTACGACTTGAGCATTGGCTGTTGAGACAATTCTGCAAGCTACTGAGAATAACACCCCGATCACGCGCGTAATATTTCGGATGCCCGCTTCCAGTCAATAATCATGTGCATCAGGTTGCCGCCATCTCGATGATTGTGCGCCACAGGTACCGGACCATATCCACAAACGCGTCCTCGGCAACGCGCTCGTTGTCGCCATGGGCGCCATGCCCGCTGTTGATCTCCTCGATCGTGCGCGCGGGACCGATACCATACGCCTGCATCCCCTTGGCGCGAACCTGTGCCATATCGGTCGCACCAGTTGACATGATCGGCAGAACGGTCGCCTCCGGGAACATCTCTACGGCGATTCGTTCGAGCGTCTGAAACATCTCGTTGTCGATGTCCGATGGTGGCGCCGCCGGTCGATAGATCTTCTCCGGTACGATTTCGACACGCGGATCATCAATCACGGCCGCCAGCTTGGTGTAAAACTCCTGGACGTCTTCATCCGGCAACATGCGGATGTCGAGCATTGCCGACGCCTCGGACGGGATCACGTTTCTGCGAAATCCGGCGTCAATGATCGTAGGCACCACCGAGGATCGGAGGATCGAGTAATGATAGGGAAACGTCTCAAGGAAATGTTGCTGGACCTCTGCGGTCATTTCGGGATTGTCGACATTGTTGTAACGCAGCGCATCTTCGGGTGTGGAAATAGCGGCCAATCGCTGAAAATAGGCCCGCGTCGTTTCGTTCAATCGCATCTCCGTTTGCCAGGCTCCGGCCCGCGCAACCGCGTTTGCCAGTACCATCACTGCGTTATCGATACGAGGAATTGAGCCGTGTCCCGGTGTACCGCGGGCAACGAGCGTTACACGTCTCGGCATTTTTTCGGTGGTTTCTATACCAAACGTGTGAATACGTCCGTCGCGTATCACGCCGCTGCCGCCCTCTGCGAGACAGTATTCGGCGGCAATCTCATCCCAATGTTTTTCGACCATGAAGTTGATGCCGACCTCGGGCGTGCCCTCCTCACCGGACTCGGCCAGAAAGATAATGTCACGCTCCAGTTCGACACCCAGGCGCCTGAGTAGTATGACGACCATAAGGCCGGCCGTCAGATTGTCCTTGTCGTCGAGTGTGCCGCGCCCATAGATGTAGCCGTCCTTGCGGATTCCCGAAAACGGATCGTCGCTCCACTTGTCTCGCTGCACCCCGACAACGTCAGTATGGCCCATGATCAGAATCGGTCGCTTGGCGCCATTGCCCTTGATTCGGGCAACGAGGTTGGCGCGGTCGGGATCCAGTGCGTACAGACTGGACTCGATGCCCTCTGCGTCCAGAACAGCCTTGATGTAATTGGCTGCCAGGGTTTCATTGCCTGGCGGATTGGTCGTGTTGATCTTGACGAGTTCGACGAGATGTTGAATCGACTCCTCGCCAATCGATGTCCAGTCTATCAGGTGTCGGTCCTGCGCCAGGGCAGGTGCCGGTGTCAGGGTCAGGGCCAGTAAAGTTACCAACATTCTGCGCATAAGGGACACCCGGTGACGTAAAATACGAATCTGGTTCGACTGTATACCAACTCGAAAACGTTCGAGCCAGGATTTAGGGGGTTATCCTGGGTAAGCAATTCCTAGTCTCGTGGGCTGTGATCTTCGTCGCCTGGATGGCAGGTAGTTTCGTCGTGCACGGGATGCTCCTGCACGATGGCTACGCACAGTTACCGAATTTGTTTCGACCTCAAGAAGAAGCACAGAATTACATGCACTTTATGCTGATTGCGCACATCATCATGGCTGGCGCGTTCGTTTGGATCTACCAGCGCGGTGCCGAACGTAAACCGTGGCTCATGCAGGGAGTTCGTTTCGGGGTGGCGGTCGCTTTACTGGCCCCTATTCCGATGTACACGATTTACTACGTCGTGCAGCCAATGCCAGGGGCGTTTGTTGGCCAACAGATGCTGTACGACTCCATTCTGGTCGTCATTCTCGGTGTAGTCGCGGCTTTCCTGAACAAACCGGTCGTAGCAGCGGCGGATTAGATGCGCGTCGCGCAGTGCGTGACGCCTGTATCAATCTTGTAAAAGCTCGCGCAGGTGCGCGCGAAACGCTGCGCCCGTGCTCGGGTGGTCGAGACCGTAGGCGACAGTGGCCTTGAGATAACCAAGCTTGTTGCCGCAGTCGTAGCGTTCGCCGCTGAAGGCATAGGCATAAACGGCCTGTTCGGGGAGCAGATCGGCGATCGCGTCCGTTAGTTGAATCTCGCCGCCTGCGCCGCGGCCGGTCGACTGCAGCTTGTCGAATATTGCCGGCGTCAGGAGGTAGCGGCCAACGACCGCGAGGTTCGACGGCGCCTGCTCCGGAGCGGGTTTCTCGACGATCTCGGTGATGCGATTCTGATCGCCCTCGTCCACAGCGACGATGCCGTAGCTTGACGTATCCTGCTCTGGCACGGGTTCGACTGCGATGACACTGCCTCCATGCCGTTCGTGTTGCGCCGCCATTTGCGTCAGGCAGGGAGTTTCTCCTGCAATCAGGTCATCGGCCAGGTGCACAAAAAATGGCTCGTCACCGACCGCCGGACGGGCACACAGCACTGCGTGCCCGAGCCCGAGTGGCGCACCCTGCCGGATATATATGCAGGTGGCGCCATCCGGCACAATGCCGCGGACCGACTCGAGCAGGTCATCCTTGCCGCTATCAGTAAGTGCGCGCTCGAGTTCGGGATCTGTATCGAAATGATCCTCGATCGCGCGCTTAGAGCTGCCCGTTACAAAAATCAGTTTCGTTGCGCCGGCATCGAGCGCCTCTTCCACCGCGTACTGAATCAGTGGTTTGTCGACAATCGGCAGCATCTCCTTGGGACTGGCTTTGGTCGCGGGCAGGAATCTCGTGCCCCTACCTGCAACCGGAAATACAGCCGACCTGATCGTGCTGCCCATGCTTTACTCCACAACCGTTCTCCAGTTGCGCATCATAGCCAATTCAATTGGCCGGCGTCAGGACTCAGGTCACGGACGCCGGCGCAACATGGATCGCCAGGCGGTGGCGCTATTTCTTTTGCGGTTTGCCTACGCGGATATTGGCGCGGTTAATCTCCACGGTTCGCTCGCCGATTCCTTTAACCAGCGATAGGTCGTCCGGGCTCTGGAACGGGCCGTGTTTCTGTCGATACTCGATGATTGCTTTTGCCTTGGTCAGCCCGACGCCCTTGAGCTCGGTGGATATAGTCTCTGCATCTGCCGTATTGATGTCGACGGGTCCGGCGAAGGCCCACAATGGCGTGCAAGCAATCAGCAGCGCCAGGAGACGGATAGTGGTTTTCATCATATGCTCCTTTTTTGATTCAACCAGTGGTGCCGCGGGATCACGGCACAATCGGAGCTTAGGTTGGTCGGCGCGCGCCTGCCGCCCGAGAAACTGAGCGAATTGAGGCGAATCAAACGTTCAGTTGGTGATGCTGTGCTGTAATACCGTATCGAATCGCACTCTCGAAGCTGGCCGCTGCGTTTCCCAGTTGCGACAACTCGGGCATTGCCAAAGCAGCCTTTGGCTCGAGAAACCGCACTCCTGGCATTGATAACGCGGCGACGCCGTCGCCAGTTTCGAGAGTGCACCGCGTACTTTCGCCAATGCCGATGCCTTGGCGTCCGCCTCGTCCGATGACAGTCTCTGTAGATCCACGAATTCAGCCAAAGTCGGTTCTTCGAGCATGTACTGCTCAACACACTGATCAATGATCGGGATACCGCCAATATCGTTAACAATCGCGGTATACGCGACCAGCGGACGCATCTCGGGGTTCTTCTCGAGCATTGACTTCAGCGCATTATTCAATCCTTTCGTGGAGCCTTCCAGCTCGTACGTTGCGACGATCTCGGGCAGCGCCTCAGCGAGCAGGTAGGTATGTTCGTCGATTATGCGGTGATACAGGCGCAGCGCCGTCCGGTAATCGTCGGTTTCACGGGCGATATGCGCACGCGTCAAAGCCCCGCGCATCGTTCTGGGCCTGCCGGCCTGCGCTTTCTTGACGAATTGTCGCGCCGCCTGGTAGTCGTTGCCCGCCGCCGATGCTTCGGCGAGTTCGCAATAGTAATGCGCTATCTGCAGGGCAAGAGATTGGCCGCCGAGCACCTCCAGCTTCTGGCCACATTCGATCGCCTTCTCCCACTCCTTTTCCTGCTCATAGATGCGACACAGATTCTCAAGGGCCTGAACCTGGTATCGGGAGCCTTGCGCCAGACGCACAAATAGCTTCTCCGCACGATCGAGCAGCCCGGCGTGCAGATAATCTTTGGCGAGCGAATACAGCGCCTGATCGCGTTGGCCAGCCGCCAGGTCAGGGCGCGCAATGATGTTCTGATGGATGCGAATCGCTCGGTCTACCTCGCCGCGGCGGCGAAACAGACTGCCGAGAGCAAAGTGCGTTTCAATGGTTTTGTCATCGACCCGCACCATTTGCAGAAAGTGTTCCAGCGCCTGGTCGGTTTGTTCGTTGAGAAGAAAATTGAGCCCCTTGAGATAGTCAATATTGAGCGGTGGCGGCTTGTCTTCCTCGTCCCGCTCGCCGAAGCGCCCGAGCGCCCACCCGGCTGCTGCGAGCAGCAGAAACAGCCCTGCTAACAGAAACGTTGATTCAGTCGGCATCGGATATCGGCAGATTGCGCAGAGAACTGACTTCCGACTCAGTCATACGCAGCGAACGACGCAATATGCGACGTTCGTTGATCAGGCGAAACACGAAAACGGTCATGCACAGCATGCCAAACACAACACCGATAACGAAAGTGGCAGCAAGCACTACCGATATGGGGTAACTTCCCTCAAAGAACGCCAGGTCGAGCGCGATTTCCCCGGTATTGAGTGCCGTGAATGTGAACATCGCGACAAACAGAATCAGAATAAGAATGATCAGGCCGGCACGTTTCAACATTGGCATCCTCCGCAGGCTGCGAATTGGTGTTCGTAACAAACGAGTGTATTGCAGTTACCCTGGATTTGGTAACCGCTAAAATGCGCCGCCGGCCGCAGTCCGCCTAACTCTTGATGGGGAAATTACGACTCGAGTTGACGCGTTCGCGCAGGTCCTTGCCGGGTTTGAAATGAGGCACGTATTTGCCCGACAGCGCCACTGCCTCGCCGGTCTTCGGGTTACGGCCGATTCGCGGTGGCCGAAAATGCAGCGAAAAGCTGCCAAATCCGCGGATCTCGATACGCTGTCCCCTGGCCAACGAATCGCTCATCAGGTCGAGAAGATGCTTGACCGCAAGTTCCACGTCCTTGGCCGGGAGGTGTTTTTGTTTGCGGGCGATGACTTCGATGAGTTCAGATTTGGTCATTTTGCGCTTCGCTTTATTGGTATTGGCCCGTAACTCACGGATTATACAGGCAATATAGCCCAGACCATATGGTCTGGGCTACTGTTTTTACGATTATTTGCGTCCGCCGGTCATTTTTTCCTTTAGCAGCTCGCCGAGCGTTGTGCCAACCGGCGTTGCTCCCTCTTCGGTCTTGTAACTACTCATCGCCTCGGCCTCTTCATGGACTTCCTTGGCCTTGATGGACAGCGCGATGGTTCGATTCTTGCGATCAACGTTCGTAAATTTGGCCTCGATCTCTTCGCCCAACTTGATCATCGTGCGTGCATCTTCAACTCGACCGCGGGCCATCTCTGAGGCTCGCAACGAGCCCAAGACGCCGTCACCCAGATCCACGACTGCGCCACGCGCATCCACTTCCGTGACCACGCCTTTGACAATCGAGTTCTTTGGATGCTCTGCCAGCCATTGCGAGAACGGATCCTTCTCGAGCTGCTTGATGCCCAGCGAAATGCGCTCCCGCTCGGCATCGATAGCCAGAACGGCCGCTTCGATCTCCTGGCCCTTCTTGTAATTACGCACGGCCTCTTCGCCCGGTAGTTCCCAGGAAATATCTGACAGGTGCACGAGGCCATCGATACCGCCCTCTAAGCCGATGAAGATACCGAAATCGGTAATCGACTTGATCTGTCCCGATACCTTGTCATTGCGATTGTAGGTTGCCGCAAACTCGGCCCATGGATTTGGTTTGCATTGCTTGATACCGAGCGAGATGCGGCGCCGCTCCTCGTCGATCTCAATGACCATGACTTCAACTTCTTCGCCGACGGACACGACACGCGCCGGATTGACGTTCTTGTTCGTCCAGTCCATTTCGGAAACATGCACGAGGCCCTCGACGCCGTCTTCAATCTCGACAAAACAACCGTAATCGGCAATATTTGTGATCTTGCCGAACATCCGCATCTGCGGCGGATATCGCCGCGCGAGATCCTTCCACGGATCGTCGCCGAGCTGCTTCATACCGAGCGATACACGCTGGCGCTCACGATCGAATTTCAGAATCTTGACGTCTATCTGGTCGCCGACATTAACAACTTCGGACGGGTGCTTGACGCGTTTCCAGGCCATATCAGTAATGTGCAGCAACCCGTCGATCCCGCCCAGGTCCACGAAAGCGCCGTAGTCAGTCAGGTTTTTGACGATGCCCTTCACCGTATTGCCTTCCTGCAGATCCTCCAACAGAGCCTCACGCTCGGCGGAGTATTCCTGCTCGACGACCGCGCGCCGCGAGACGACTACGTTGTTACGTCGCTGATCCAGTTTGATGACCTTGAACTCGAGGCTCTTGCCTTCGAGATAGGCTGGATCGCGGACGGGACGCACATCGACCAGGGAGCCCGGCAGAAACGCGCGAACATTATCTATTTCAACCGTAAAGCCGCCTTTGACGCGGCCATTGATGACGCCCTCGACGACTCTGCCTTCATCGAACGCTTTCTCGAGATCGGTCCAGGTGCGCGCACGAATCGCTTTTTCGCGCGACAAGCGCGTCTCGCCGAAGCCGTCTTCGACAGCATCCAGCGCGACTTCGACTTCATCTCCGACGGAAATGCCGCCTTCGCGTTTGTCGTTCTGGAATTGTTCGATCGGGATGACGGCCTCGGATTTGAGACCGGCGCTGACGATGACCACATCGTCATTTACTGCCACGACGGTTCCGGTGATGATGGCACCGGGTTTTATTTGTCGACTGGCAAAACTCTCTTCAAATAACTCTGCAAAACTCTCAGACATGATTATTAAACCAAGAGAACGTATTCGTTCTCACCCAAAATCGTCGTGCCGCTTCCTGCAGCCGACGGAGCATAATAGAAGAATCGAACTTCATGTCCGATCCGTGCGGTAAATCTCTCCGCGAAAACCTAGATATCGGAGGCCCAGTCCAGGACGGTTTGTGTGACGTCCTCGATCGAGCGGCCTGACGAATCCAGAATCCTGGCATCCTCCGCAGGCCTCAACGGGGCTACCAAGCGTTCAGAATCCCGCCGGTCACGGTCCTCTATGTCCCGCGAAAGGGCCGCGAGACTAACATCAATACCCTTGTCATTCAACTGCTTATAGCGTCTCAGAGCGCGTTCTTTGGGTGTCGCCGTCAGGAAGACTTTGAGGGCTGCGTCGGTGAAGACCTGGGTACCCATATCGCGGCCGTCGGCGACCAGCCCCGGGGCCTTGCGAAAAGCTCTTTGCTGCTCCAGCAACGCGTCTCGGACGGCCTGTAGTCCGGCCACGGCCGATGCGCCCGTGCCTGCATCCTCGGTGCGAACTTCAGTGGTAACCAGTTCGCCGTTCATCCAGATCAGTTCCTCGTCACCCTCACCGACACCAAAGCGGACGTCGAGACCCGAAGCAAGACGTGCCAATGCGGCCTCGTCATCGAGGGCGACGCCCTCTCGCTGGGCCGCCAGCGCCACGAGCCGATACAGGGCCCCGCTGTCGAGCAGATGCCAGCCGAGCGCTTTTGCAACCCGTCTGGCGATGGTGCCTTTTCCCGAACCGCTCGGCCCGTCGATCGCGATCACCGGAATTCTGGACAAGTTGCCCACGTGCCCTACCGCCCCGCCACGGCAATCTGCGCACCTAAAGCTGCCATGCAGTCAGGAAATCCCAGAAACGACGTGTCAACTGCGGCAACGTTTCTGACCGTTACCGGTTTGGCCGCAATTGTCCCGGCAACCGCCAGCGCCATCGCCACGCGGTGATCACCGTGGCTATCGACGCTGCCACCACTAAAGGAACCGCCGTGCACGACAGCGCCGTCGGCAGATTCATCGACGTCAATGCCAAGGGTTCGCAAACCGATCGCCATCGCGGCGATTCGATCGCTCTCCTTAACGCGCAGCTCGCCGATGCCGGAGAACACGGTGTGACCGCGTGCAGCGCCTGCCGCAACGAACAGAACCGGAAACTCGTCGATTGCCAGCGAGACCAGCGCCGGGTCTACCGGGCCACCGTGCAGTTTGGACGACCGGACGCGGAGGTCGGCAACCGGCTCCCGTCCGAACAAGCGCGGATACTCGAGACTGATATCACCGCCCATAGACTGCAGAATATCGATGATCCCCGTGCGCGTCGGATTGACGCCGACATTTCGAATCAGCACGTCCGCATCATCGGCGATGAGTGCCGCTAAAATGACGAATGCCGCCGACGACAGGTCGGCAGGAACTTGAATGTGGCATCCCTTCAGTCGCTGTTGTCCTCTGAGCCCGATGCGACTGCCGTTCGTCTCGAGTACGCCGCCCATTGACCCGAGCATGCGCTCCGTATGATCGCGCGTGACAGCCGGTTCGGTAACGCGAGTGACGCCATCCGCATAAAGCCCCGCCAGCAGTATCGCCGATTTGACCTGCGCACTCGCGACAGGCAATTCGTAGTCGATCGGCTGCAGTGGATTGTGACCCGTGATGGTCAATGGTGGCTTGCCGGAATGACTGTCAATGGACGCGCCCATTTCGGTCAGTGGAGCTATCACTCGCTGCATCGGCCGGCTGGCTAATGACTGATCACCGGTCAATACGCTTGTAAAGGACTGGCCGCTCAGCAGGCCCGCAAGCAAGCGCATTGCCGTTCCGGAGTTGCCGAGATCGAGTGGGCTATCGGCCTCGCGCAGGCCGTAGAGGCCGACGCCGTGCACAACGATCTCGGTTGCGTCGACCTGGTCGATGTCGACACCCATACGGGTCATGGCGGTCAGGGTGGCCAGGCAGTCTTCCCCTGCGAGGAAGCCGCTGATGTTGGTGCGGCCCTCAGCGATGCTGCCCAGCAGCAGTGCCCTGTGCGAGATCGATTTGTCACCCGGAACTTCAATCGTGGCTTCGCCAACGATCGAGGGCTCAACGATAAAATCCATCAGCAAGACTTGTCTGCGGCGCGTCAGCTTATTGCTTTCGGGTAGGCGCCCAGTACCCTGAACAGCGAGCTTTCCTTTTCCAGCACGGCCAGCGCGTCCGACACAGGCGGCTCTTCGGCGTGCCCTTCCAGATCGATGAAGAACACGTAATCCCAGTTCCTGCGTCGGGATGGGCGCGACTCGATGAACGTCATGACAACGCCATAGTCTGCCAACGGCTGTAGCAGGTGGTGCAATACTCCTGCTCCGCCGCCGGTATCGCTCGTCGACACCAATATCGTTGTCTTGTCATTACCACTCGCGGCAAGCAGTTCGCGTCCGACGACGAGGAACCGGGTCGAATTGTCCGCACGATCTTCGATGCCGTTTACGAGAATTTTCAGGTTGTAAACATCGGCGGCAACGTCCGGACCGATCGCTGCGGTTCCATTTTCGTCGCGCGCGCGTCGTGCACCGGCCGCATTGCTCGACATGCCGATTAATTCGACATGCGGCAAGTACTCGCGCAGCCAGCCGCGACACTGCGCCAGTGACTGCTCATGCGCGCAAATGCGCTCGATGTTCTCGAGGCCCTTCATGTTGCCGAGCAGGTGCTGTTCGATGCGCAATTCGATCTCGCCTGCGATTTTCAGTGGCGATGTCAGGAACATATCCAGCGTGTTGTTGACCGAACCTTCGGTCGAATTCTCGATTGGCACAACGCCGAAGTCGGAGACACCGCTTTCCACCTCCTGAAAAACTTCATCGATTGTGTGAAACGGCAACGCCCGCACCGAATGGCCGAAGTGCTTGTAAACCGCGGTCTGCGTGAATGTGCCCTCAGGTCCCAGGAAGCCGATTTTGAGAGGCTCTTGTTGCGCCAGGCAGGCCGACATTATCTCGCGAAACAGCCGCATCATTTCTTCATCACGCAACGGGCCGGCATTGCGTTCCTTGATAGCTCGCAGGATTTCCGCCTCGCGCTCGGGACGGTAGTAGTCGACAGCCTGCGCTAACTCGCCTTTGGCGACTCCGACCTGCTGCGCAAATTTGGCGCGCTCATTGATCAGCGTCTGTATACGCTCGTCAATTTCGTTGATGCGTTTGCGGATCTCGCCGAGATCAGCAGCAGCCGTGTTTTTGCTGTCGGCGGCCATTGGTCACCTGTAGGGCCTTGATGCTGCTCAGATTACAGGCTTGCCTAGATTTCGCAACGTCAGCACACCGTCGATGGCGCGGATCCTGGCTTCTGTCGCCTCCGAAACAGGTCCGTTGACATCGATGATCGTATAGGCGAGGTCACCGATTGACTTGTTCAGCAGGTCTTCGATATTGAGGCCCGCCTCGGCGAGGCAAGTTGAGATCTGTCCCACCATGTTCGGGACATTGGCGTTCGCTATCGTGACGCGCCAGGCGTCGAGCCGCGGTAACCGCGCTTCCGGAAAATTGACCGAGTAGCGGATTTTGCCGTTCTCAAGGTAATCCTTGAGACTTTCAGCAACCATGATTGCGCAATTCTCTTCCGCCTCTGCCGTGGAAGCACCCAGGTGAGGCAGGGCAACGACTTTTGGATGGGCGATAAGTTCGGGCGTCGGAAAGTCCGAGACATAGGCGTGTAACTTGCCGCTGTCCAGTGCATTAAGCACGGCGTCGTTGTCGACTACGCCACCGCGGGCAAAGTTGATAATCACGCTACCGTCTTGCATTAGCGCCAACCGATCACGATTGACGAGGCGTTCGGTCTCTTCGACAAGTGGTACGTGCAACGTCACCGCATGGGCTTTCTGGAACAACTGATCCAGCGTTTCGGTATGCTCAACGCCAGACGAGAGTTGCCAGGCACGGCGCACAGTAATCTTCGGATCGAATCCTACGACATTCATGCCCAACGCGAGCGCCGTGTTTGCAACTTCGACGCCAACCGCGCCCAGCCCGATAACGCCCAGCGTCTTACCAGGCAGCTCAAATCCGAGGAATTGTTTCTTGCCAGCTTCAACGGCTTTCTCCAACTGCTCGCCCGTTGCGCTGAGCCCCTTGACATGCTCGCGCGCGTCGCAGATGTTACGCGCCGCAATTAACAGGCCGGCGATTGCCAGTTCCTTGACAGCGTTGGCATTGGCGCCAGGCGCGTTAAAGACCGGCACGCCGCGTTGGCTCATGGCTGCGACCGGAATGTTGTTGGTGCCCGCACCGGCGCGGCCGATCGCCGCGACCGTATCCGGTATTTCCATGTCGTGCATATTGAAAGAACGCAGGATGATCGCGTCGGGATGAGTAATCTCCGAAGCCACTTCATAGCGGTCACGCGGAAAATGTCGCAGCCCTTCAACCGCGATGTGATTCAGTGTCAGTATTTTGTACATCTGCGTTACCCGTTTTTGCGTTCAAATTCCGCCATGAACGCGATCAAGGCATCGACGGCTTCCTCCGAAACTGCATTGTATATCGACGCGCGCATGCCGCCGACCGATCGATGGCCTTTGAGATTCGTCAGCCCGGCAGCGTGCGCTGCTTCAAGAAAGACTGCATCAAGTGACGCATCGGCCAGCACGAATGGCACATTCATCCAGGACCGGCAGTCCTCTCGCACAGGGTTGCTGTAAAAGCCTGAATCATCAATCGCCGCATACAACTTGCGTGCCTTGCGCTGATTGACTTCGGCGGCCGCATTGACACCACCGCTGTCAAGCAGATTCTGAATGACCAGGTCGGCGACATACCATGCAAAGGTCGGCGGCGTGTTCGTCATCGAATCCGACTCCGCGTACGATTTCCACATCATCAAGTGCGGCAGATTGTCGCGAACGGGCTCGAGCAGGTCGTTGCTGACGATGACGAGTGTGATACCGGCCGGTCCGATGTTTTTCTGTGCCCCGGCGTAGATGACGCCGTAACGGCTGACCTCGACAGGCCGCGACAGAATTGTGCTGGACATGTCCGCAACCAGGGGCACATCGCCCTCAGGTACGAAATGGAATTCGACGCCGGCGATGGTCTCGTTCGACGTAATGTGCAGATAAGCAGCGTCATCGCTGCGCTGCCAGCTTGATTCGTCTGGAATGTAGGTGAAGTTCTCATCAGAGCTGTCGGCCGCCAGGTTGACGTTGCACTGCTTGCGGGCTTCACCGACGGCTTTCTTGCCCCAGCTGCCCGTTTGCACGTAGTCGACCGTATCCGATCGTCTGGCGAGATTCAGTGGCACCATTGCCATTTGCATCGTCGCTCCGCCCTGGATCCAGAGGACGCTGTAATCGTCCGGAATCGAGAGCAGCGTCCGCAGGTTGGCCTCACAGCGCGCCGCCAGTTCGACGAAGTGTTTGCCGCGGTGGCTGACTTCCATGACCGACATCCCGGTGCCCTGCCAGTCTGGAAGGTCGGCGCGGATGGTTTCGAGCACGTCGAGCGGTAGCGCAGCGGGGCCTGCGCTGAAATTATAGACACGGGACATGTCGTCAGAATCCTTGCTTGCAGTCTCGGCCGGTAAGCCGCTCAAAAGGGGCCAAATAATAAGCCGCGTATTGTTACGGTTTGGTGAATCAAATGCACTAGCCGGTTGGCAATAAGGGCATGCACATCGAATATATACGCGGGCGGCGGGTGCGCGGTTCAGTCCTCGTCGATCGACGCAATACGGGCCAGGCCGACGAGGCGCTGCTCCGGTTCGACGCGGATCAGGCGCACGCCCTGCGTGTTGCGGCCCTGAATGGAAATATCGGCCACCGGTGTTCTCACGAGCGTGCCGTTCGAACTGATCAGCATGATTTCATCGTCCTCAAGGACCTGCGCCGCGCCGACCGTGCGGCCGTTGCGCGGCGACGTCTGGATCGCAATGACGCCCTGTCCGCCGCGTCCCTGTATGGGGAAATCTGCGACATCGGTGCGTTTGCCGTAGCCATTCTCTGTCGCACTCAGAATCAGGCCCTCACGCACAATAATCAGTCCAATAACCTCTTGTCCCGACGGCAGTTTGATGCCACGAACGCCCGCCGCGCCACGGCCCATCGGTCGTACGTCCGCCTCGCGAAAGCGAATGCTTTTTCCCGAGCTCGCGATGAGCAGAATCTCGGCCTGGCCGTCAGTTATGGCAACGTCGACTAACCGGTCCTCGCGAAGATCGATGGCAATGATGCCGCTTGAACGTGGTCTTGCGAACTGGCTTAGCGACGTTTTCTTGACCGTACCACCCGACGTCGCCATAAAGACAAAGCTGTCGGGGTCGTATTCCTTGATAGGCAGCACCGCGTTGATGCGCTCATCCTCGTCCAATGGCAGCAGGTTGACGATCGGCTTGCCACGCGAGCCACGGCTGGCCTGAGGAACCTGATAGACCTTGAGCCAGTAGATCTTGCCGCGGCTGGAAAAACACAGGATCGTGTCATGCGTATTGGCAACAAACAGCTTGTCGATGAAGTCCTCATCCTTGACTTTCGTCGCAGAGCGGCCGCGGCCGCCACGTTTCTGCGCCTGATACGAATCGATCGGTTGCGCCTTTGCGTAGCCGCCGTGTGACAAGGTGACCACGACCTCTTCGCTCGGAATCAGGTCCTCGGTGCTCAGGTCGGTGTGATCCTTGACGATTTCGGTACGACGCTCGTCGCCGAACGCATCACGGACTTCAGCCAGTTCATCGCGTATGACCTGCAATAACTTGTCGGGATCACCCAAGATACTAGAAAGTAGATTAATTTTTTCTAATATCTCTTTGTATTCATTAATTATTTTTTCTTGCTCGAGCCCGGTGAGGCGATGCAGTCGCAGATCGAGGATCGCCTGCGCCTGTACGGGCGACAATCGGTAACCGTCCTTGCTCAGGCCAAAGCCCTCGTCGAGGCCGTCCGGACGCGTATCGGTCTCGCCAGCTTTGTCGAGCATTCCCGTCACCGTGCCGGGCTCCCAAGCTTGGGCGATCAGAGCTTCTTTCGCGTCTGCCGGAGTTGGTGAAGCTTTGATCAGGGCGATTACCGGATCGATGTTGGCGAGCGCTACAGCCTGACCTTCGAGCACATGGGCACGGTCGCGCGCCTTGCGCAGCTCGAAGATAGTGCGTCGCGTGACGACTTCGCGCCGATGTGCAACAAATGCCTCCAGAATCTGCTTGAGGTTCAGGAGTTTCGGCTGGCCCTCATGCAGAGCGACCATGTTGATGCCGAATACGCTTTGCATCGGCGTCTGCTTGTAGAGGTTATTCAGAACGACCTCGCTGACCTCGCCTTTGCGCAGCTCGATGACGACGCGCATGCCGTCCTTGTCCGACTCGTCACGAAGCTCGCTGATACCCTCGATACGCTTGTCGCGTACGAGATCGGCTATTTTTTCGATCAAACGTGCCTTGTTGACCTGGTACGGCAGCTCGGTGACGATGATTGCCTCTCGCGCGCCCTTTGCGAGCGGTTCAATATTGGTGCGGGCCCGAATGTAGACCCGGCCGCGACCGGTCCGATAAGCGGCGTAGATACCCTGGGCCCCGTTGATGATGCCGGACGTCGGAAAGTCAGGCCCTGGCAGGTGTTCCATCAGCGCAGGAATATCGATAGCCGGATCGTCAATAAGCGCCAGCGTGGCATCAACGACCTCACAAAGATTGTGCGGCGGGATATTGGTCGCCATGCCGACAGCAATGCCTGATGAGCCGTTGACGAGCAGATTCGGAATCCGGGTGGGCATGACCGACGGCTCTGACTCGGAGCCGTCGTAATTCTCGACGAAATCGACCGTCTCTTTATCGATGTCGGCCAGCAGTTCGTGTGCGATTCGCGACATGCGCACTTCGGTGTAACGCATCGCCGCCGGCGCATCGCCGTCGACTGAGCCGAAATTGCCCTGCCCATCGACGAGCAGCGCGCGCATCGAGAAGGGCTGAGCCATGCGCACGATCGTGTCGTACACCGCGGAATCACCATGCGGATGGTACTTACCAATGACATCGCCGACGACGCGTGCTGATTTCTTGTACGGTTTGTTGTAGTCGTTGCCCAGTTCGCGCATGGCATATAGCACACGGCGGTGGACCGGCTTCAAGCCGTCGCGTGCGTCCGGTAAGGCACGGCCCACGATGACGCTCATCGCGTAGTCGAGATAGGATTGCCGCATCTCGTCTTCGAGACTTACAGACAACAATTCCTGTGCGACTTCAGCCATAAATACTCATAATCTCGGTGTCATTCCGGTCAATGAGCGGAATCAAGAAAGCGCCTGAATCTTTGGGTTCTGATCGGAAAATAGCTGTATTTTGCCGGGCTCGATTCGCCCCTGTAATGGGGTCGGATCCAGGCCCAAATTCTATCACAAGCGGGCCATTTACAGCAGCGTTTCAACGCGTTTTATGGTCACGCCGAAAGCCGCTGGTTGTGGGCTTTTCGGGCTGTATACTGCTCGCTTTGAGGGGGGGCCGAAAAGCCCTGGATTCAGCGTGCACAAAACCGGCAGGAAGTAACCGAAATGAGCGAAACCCTGGAGAACGTCGATGCCGCCGAAGTTGCAAAATTCGATGCTTTGGCCAGCCGCTGGTGGGATCCGGAAGGAGAGTTTCGACCGCTGCACGAGATCAACCCGTTACGCCTGGACTGGATACGGCAACAGGTGGATCTCCGCGGCTGCAGGGTCGTCGATGTCGGCTGTGGCGGCGGTATTCTGGCCGAGGCGATGGCAGCGGCGGGTGCCGATGTCACCGGCATTGACATGGCGCCAGCACCGTTGGCGGTGGCCCGCCTGCATCAGATCGAATCCGGCGCTGAGGTCGATTACCGGCAAGCAACGGCCGAAGGTCTGGCCGCAGAGGCGGCTGGCGAGTATGACGTCGTGACCTGCCTTGAGATGCTAGAACATGTGCCACATCCGGCGCAGACGGTGGCTTCGGTCGCCAGACTGGTGCGGCCGGGCGGCCACGTTATTTTCTCGACGATCAATCGCAATCCGAAGTCGTTCCTGTTTGCAATCGTTGGGGCTGAGTATGTCCTGAAGCTCCTGCCCGCTGGAACCCATGAGTATCAGAAGTTCATCCGGCCGGCAGAATTAGACGAGTGGGCGCGCCGCGCGGGACTGCAGTTGCAGTCGAGCATCGGTATGCAATACAACCCGTTCACCAGGGAGTATTCGTTGGTACCCAACGTCGACGTCAACTACCTGATGTATTTCCGCCGTCCTGAGGTCGAGTGAGCCATTGAAACGTTTTCCTGACGGCAGCTACAAAGCCGTGCTCTTTGATCTTGACGGCACCCTGGTCGACACGGCACCGGACATGGTCAGCGTGCTACAAGGCCTGCAACAGGAACACGGCGTCGACCCCGTACCGTACGATATCGGTCGCTCACACGTATCCAACGGCGCGCTGGGCCTGCTGCGTCTCGCATTTCCCGACAAGGAGATTACGCTTGATGATCCGCTGATGGGTGAGTACATCAGCCGTTACGCAGGCAGAGTCTGTGAGCGATCGACCCTGTTTTCTGGCCTGGATGAGCTCCTGCAGCGCCTCGATCAGGCCGCTCGACCGTGGGGTGTTGTGACCAACAAACCTGCTCGTCTGACCGAACCGCTGCTCGCAGGGCTTGCCCTCGCCGACCGCATTGCCTGCGCCGTCAGCGGTGACACGCTGAACGCCCGTAAACCTGATCCCGCGCCGCTGCTGTATGCGTGCGAAATGGCGGGCGTTGGGCCCGAAGAAACTGTCTATATCGGCGATGCAGAACGCGACATCGAGGCCGGGCGTCGTGCCGGCATCATGACGGTTGCGGCGGCCTACGGCTATATTACGGCGGATGATGATGCACAGCACTGGGGCGCCGACGCGATTGCCTGGGATACGACCGAACTTACCCAAATCGTGCTCAAAGCGGTTAATCTGTGGACGTGATGACGCCGTTTACGCTCAATCCGGAATTCCTGCAATTGGGCGGCGCCGGACTTCTGGCCGGGCTCATTCTCGGCGGTCTGACCGTTTGGTTGGTCATGCGCCGCCGCACAGCGAATCTCGAATCCAGTATAAAGACGCAGGAGGCCCTGCAAAGCGAACGTGAAATAGCGTTTGAGGCCGCTCGGTCGCAACTCACTGCCGCCTTCAATGACCTTGCGAATCAGTCGCTGCGATCCAATAGTGAGAACTTTCTGAGGCTTGCCGAGCAGAACCTCGGCAGGCACCAGGACGTCGCCAAGCTGGAACTCAGCGAGCGCGAAAAGGCGATCCAGGAACTTGTAAAACCAATACGTGATGCCTTGGATGCGTCGCAGAAACAGATCAATGAGTTGGAGAAGGCACGTAGCGAGGCCTATGGTGGAATCAAGTCGCAGCTCGAAGCGATGCAGCTCAATCAGCAGTCATTGACCCAGGAAACCCAGAATCTCGTCAAGGCGCTGCGCCGGCCGGAAGTGCGGGGTCGCTGGGGCGAGATCACCTTGCGCCGCCTCGTCGAACTTGCGGGCATGGTGGAGCATTGCGACTTTCAGGAACAGGTTCATAGCGTCGGCGAAGACCAGATCATCCGCCCGGACATGATCGTCAAAATGCCCGACCACCGTGAACTGGTCGTCGATGTCAAGACGCCCCTGGATGCGTACCTGGAGGCGGTGGAGGCGCCTGACGACGCGCAGCGCAAGTTCGGTCTACAACGCCATGCGCGCAATCTTCGCGAGCATATTCGGACGCTTGCGAGCAAGGCCTACTGGGCGCAGTTCACAGCCAGCCCGGAATTCGTCATTCTGTTCATTCCGGGCGATCAATTCTTAAGTGCGGCATTGAACGAAGACCCGGATTTGATCGAGTATGCGTTGTCGCAACAGATAATTTTGGCGACACCGACGAGTTTCGTTGCCTTGCTCAAAGCCGTAGCCTATGGCTGGCGTCAGCTCGCTTTGGCCGACAATGCCCAGGAGATTCGCCTGCTGGCCGAAGATTTGTACAGTCGGCTGTCCACATTTGTGACGCACATGAATCGGGTCGGGCGGCAGCTTGCGAGCAGCGTGGAGCATTACAATCGCGCCGTCGGATCCCTCGAGCGTAAAGTGTTGCCCGGTGCCCGAAAATTCGTCGAACTTGGCATTCAGACGAAAAAAGAAATCGAAAGTATGGAAACACTCGAGCCGGTACCGCGGACGATGATAGAAGGCGCCGCGGACGATGACGCTTCATTAACCTAGCAGGGAATATCGTTCCGGTGACCGATCACCAGACCTATACCTATCCGCAGAATGTGCTGCGTGCCCGCGTCATCCTGATCACCGGCGCCAGTGATGGCATTGGGCGCGCGCTCGCAGTGCATAGCGCCGAACTCGGAGCACAGGTCATTCTGCACGGGCGTAATGTGCAAAAGCTCGAGAAGGTCTATGACCAGATCGAGGCCCTCGCCGATGCGCCGCGCCCATCAATCGCTGTCGTAGACCTGTCCAGCGCCGGCAGTAACGCGTATCGATCCCTGGCCGAAAACGTGGAGCAGGAATACGGTCGACTCGACGGGCTCGTTCACAATGCCGGAATTCTCGGCGACCGCTTTTCGATCGAGCAGTACGACATTGCGCAATGGCAGCGCGTCATGCACGTCAACGTGACGGCCGCGTTGGCGCTAACGCAGGTTTGCCTCCCGATGCTCAACGCAGCCCAGGATCCTTCGATTATTTTCACGAGCAGCGGTGTAGGCCGTACCGGTCGTGCTTACTGGGGTGCGTATGCGGTGTCGAAGTTCGCGACGGAAGGACTGTCGCAGGTCCTCGCTGATGAGCAGCGGCATGGAAAGATCCGCGTCAACTGCGTCAACCCGGGCCCGACCCGCACCAGGATGCGGCTGGCGGCGTACCCGGCCGAGGATCGCGATGCGTTACGAGGGCCCGAGGACGTCCTCGGCACTTATATTTATCTGCTCGGCCCCGATAGCAAGGGTGTGACCGGCCAGAGCCTTGACGCACAGTGATAAGTCACATTAATAAATCATCGTAACCTTTTCTTTACTTTATATTTTCTTTTTTTACTAGCTCGCATGGATTGCGTGGGCAGCTCGAGCCCGGCAGCTCCATACAGCACCCGCACCTGCGCGGGCGACAATGCCTCATACCGGCCTTTGCGCAGTTTCCGGGGCAGCTCCAGAGGCCCGTACGCCGTGCGTATCAGGCGGCTTACGTCGTAACCTATTGCTTCCCACAAACGCCGGACCTCGCGATAACGTCCCTCGCGCAATGTGACGTTGAACCAGCGATTACTGCGATCGCCACCGCCGGGCTCGATCGATTCAAAGCGGGCGAGCCCATCTTCGATCTCAATACCCTCTTTGAGCATCGCGAGTTCCCGCGGCGAGGGGTTACCGTGCACGCGCACCGCGTAACGGCGCACAAGTCCACTCGCAGGGTGCATCAGAGCGTTGGCCAGAGCCCCGTCAGTCGTGAACAACATTAGTCCCGTCGTAGCCATATCCAGTCGACCGACAGCGACCCAGCGGGCGTCCTCGAGACGCGGCAGATTGTCGAACACGAGTTTACGGCCCGCGGGATCCGAGCGCGTCGTGACCTCGTCGCCTGGCTTGTTATAGATGATGCAGCGTTGCGGTAGCGGCCGCTCGCTGAGTTTCAGCGGACGGCCATCAAGCGATACACGCTCCCCGCCTGCCAGCGTATCGCCAAGGCGCGCCAGGCGCCCATTGATTGTCAGTCGTCCTTCCCGTATCCAGCCCTCGACCTTGCGTCGCGAGCCGTGGCCGGCGGCGGCGAGCACTTTTTGAATGCGCTCAGCCAAGTCAAAACGGCTCAGCCGCTGCTGGCCGACGCGTCCTGATCCTCAATGTCCGTTTCGGTAGCAGCCGCGGCTGTCGGATCGGGCCACTCGGACACGACGAGTTCTTCCAGGTCCGCGACCTTCGCGTCGCGCTCGACCTCTTCAGGATACAGCACCGGCAGGTCCATAACGGCAGGCGCATCAGCCGAGATGTCCTCCTCAACCTCGGGGAGATTGAGCTGCACGCGGAGGCTCTCCCAGTCTGACAGCTCGGCCAAGGGTGGGAGATCATCGAGTTTCTTCAGACCGAAGTAATCGAGAAACGTCCTGGTCGTAGCGAACATCTCGGGCCGACCCGGTACGTCGCGGTGACCGACAACGCGGATCCAGTCTCTTTCCATGAGTGAACGGACGATGTTTGTGCTTACTGATACGCCGCGGACTTCCTCGATCTCGCCGCGCGTGATGGGCTGCCGGTAGGCAATCAGCGCCAGTGTCTCAAATAGTGCTCGCGAATAACGCGGCGGCCGCTCTTCCCAAAGTTTGTGCAGTCTATCAGCCATATCTGCCTGCACCTGTACGCGAAATCCCGACGCCACCTCGGTAATCGTTATGCCCCGACCCTCGTACATGTCGGTCAATGCCGCAATCGCGGCACGAATCTCGGATTTCGGCGGCGCGACCGGGCCGTCGAACAGGTTTTGCAGCTGATCTATATTCAGTGGCCGCCCGGCAGCCAACAGTGCGGCTTCAATGAAGTTTTCTAATTCAACAGCGTCCATTAACAGTCCTATTATCCGCTACTAGGTTGGCGGCGATTCGGTGGTCCTGTCCTGGTCCGAAACCAGGCGCACCGATGACGCTGCTCGTACGTGAATCGCCGAAAATTCCTCTGCCTGCACCACTTCGATAACGGATTCGCGCAGTAATTCGAGAATCGCAATAAAGGTTACCGTGACGCCCATGCGTCCCTCCTCCGCGTCGAACAAGTCTGCAAAATCGGAAAACGTGCTGGCATTGATGCGTGTCAGAATCTCAGACATGCGCTGACGAACGGACAACGGCTCGCGCTGGAGGTGCAGATTGGAAAACATCTCGGCGCGCTTCAATACGTCGTGGAATGCAAGTAAAAGTTCTTTCAGCGTGACGTCAGGTAGCGTCGCGACAATTTGTCGTTCCGGTGCCTCTGCTCGCGCGACAAACGTGTCGCGTTCGAGTCGCGGCAGATCGCTGATGTCCTGTGCCGCCTTCTTGAATCGTTCATATTCCTGCAGGCGGCGGACCAGCTCGGCACGGGGATCTTCCTCGTCTTCTTCGTCGGCCTCGGGTCGCGGCAGCAGCATGCGCGATTTGATCTCGGCCAGCATCGCCGCCATCAGCAGGTACTCGCCGGCCAGGTCGAGTTGCAGCTCATGCATCATCTCGATGTACTGCACATACTGCTGTGTGATATCAGCAATCGGAATGTCGAGGATGTCGATATTCTGGCGGCGGATCAGATACAGCAGTAGATCCAGCGGTCCCTCAAACGCCTCGAGAAAGACCTGCAATGCGTAGGGCGGAATGTACAGATCCTGCGGCAGCGCCGTGATTGGCTCACCGGCGACGACCGCAAACGGCATTTCCGCCTGCGCAGGCGTCTGCTTGTCGTCCTGTGGCGGCTTTGGCGCGTCTTCGGGCCTCAGGACTTTGAGATCAGGTTTCATCCGGCTTCCATGGCGATTCTGGCGCATTCTAGCGCAATTCTGCGCCGAGGCCGCATTCTGGTCCGGCGCGCGAGAATTGGCCTAAAGCAGCCCACTGACGTCGCCACGGCCTATCCGCAAAACCTCGACGGCACCCGAAGTCAGGTCGATGACGCTGGTCGGCTCAATCCCGGTAGGTCCGGCGTCAATGATCAGGTCAATCTGGTGGCCGATACGCTCGTCGATCTCGCCCGGGTCGGTTAGTGGCCGGTCATCACCGGGTAACAACAGCGTCGAGCTCATGATTGGTTCGCCCAGACTTTCGAGCATCGCGTGCACGAGTGGATGGTCCGGTACGCGAAGGCCGATCGTCCGCCGTTTCGGGTTCTGCAGCCGCTTCGGTACTTCCCGCGTAGCCGGCAGGATGAACGTGTACGGTCCCGGCGTCATCGACTTGATGAGTCGATACGCCCAGTTGTCCACCCGCGCATACGCGCTGATTTCGGCCAGATTGCTGCAAACCAGTGTGAAATTATGTTTCTTGTCGGTGCGCCGAATACGATGAATGCGGTTTATCGCGCGAGCATCCCCGATGTGGCAGCCGAAGGCGTAGCTGGAGTCTGTCGGGTACGCAATCACGCCACCGCCATGGATAGTCTGCACGATTGATGCGACACGACGCGGCTGCGGATGGGTCGGATGAATTTCGATGATTCTGGCCACGCGCGGATTGTAGGGGAGCGATCCTTTGCCGACTAGCCCGGGTTTTCCAATGTTCGCCGCGACCACATGGCGATTTCTCAGCCATTTGAGCTATCATGCCGCAGCCACGAATCCGGAAATCCTGTTGCCATGCAGCTGTTTGTTGATTATCTGCCGATACTGGTTTTCTTCGGCGCCTATTTCTACAAGGACATTTACTTCGCAACAGCCGTACTGATGGTTGTTATGCCTGTCGTAATGCTGCTGCAGTGGCTGATTACCCGCAAACTCAACAAGATTTACTTGGCGTCAACCGTGCTGGTACTCGTGCTGGGCAGTGCAACCCTGGCGTTGCGCAATCCACAGTTTCTGTATTGGAAGCCCACTGTACTCAATTGGGCGATCGCACTGGTTTTCCTTGCCAGCCAGTACGTTGGCGCCAAACCGATCGTGCAGCGCATGATGGAGAGCGCTGCGCAACTGACCGTCGACCAATGGCGTCGCTTGAATGCGATGTGGGTGATATTTTTCGCCGTTATTGGCGCCCTGAATATATACGTTGCTTACAGTTTCAGTGAACCAACCTGGGTCAAGTTCAAATTATTTGGCATGCTCGGCCTGACTCTTGCTTTCGTCATCGTGCAGACGGTCTGGCTTGCTCTGGTCATGAGCAAGGCAGAAACCGCCAAACAGGATTCAGATTCATAGATATGTGGTACGCGATCAGCAGCGAAGATCATGCTGAGAGCCTGAAGGTACGCGCTCAGGCGCGGCCGGCACATCTTGCCAGGCTGAATGAGCTCGTTAAGGAAGGTCGCCTGCTACTGGCCGGCCCACACCCCGCCGTCGATGCCGAAGAACCCGGAAGAGCCGGTTTTACCGGGAGCCTCGTCATTGCCGAGTTTTCGTCTTTGGCGGCGGCACAATGCTGGGCGGATGCAGACCCGTATGTCGAGGCCGGAGTGTATCGACGCGTCACCGTGAAACCATTTAAGCGAGTTTTGCCGTGACGATCGAGCGGGTCCGTGCAATAGAGCGCCTCTTGACCACCGAGTTCGCGCCTGTGGAACTGCAAGTCAAGGATCAGAGTCATTTGCACGCAGGGCATGCGGGTGCGCAGGAAGGCAAGGGGCACTTTGAGGTGCGAATCGTGTCAGAGTGCTTCGACGGCCATGCACGGCTTGCGAGGCACAGAATGGTTTATGATGCGCTTCGCCCGTTGATGGACAGTGATATACACGCGCTGCAAATTAATGCGATTTCTCCAGCGGAAATCTAGGCATTTTTGATTCCCTGAATTCAAGCAACCGAGGACTCCTAAATGGATAACCCCACGCGTTCCAGAAGATCTGGATCATTTCGATCGCTGACAGCAATAGCTGTTGCGGTTCTCATCTCCACCAATGTTTCAGCTGAATCGGTGGCGACTGTGAACGGCGTCGACATCGACAGCACAATCTTTGATTTTTATTTGGAAAGCCGCATCCAGAAGCCGCTAGCTGACGTCACTGCGGAGGAAAGAAGCATCGTGCTCCAGGAGTTGACTGACATCTATTTGCTGACCACCCAGCCACAGGCTGACAAGCTTGTCGCTGATGCGCGGGTGAAAGCACAAATAGAGCTGCAATATCGCGGCGTCGTAGCCCAGGCCGTGGCAACCGACTACTTGAAGAATAATCCGGCGACGGATGAAGAGATTCTCGCTGAGTACAAGACCCAGATTGAGCTGGCTCCGGCGCAGCAATTCAAAGCGCGTCATATTCTCGTCGAGACACAGGGGGCGGCCACTGGCCTGATTGGTCAGCTTGATAACGGTGCCGATTTCGCCGAACTGGCCAAATCTGAGTCAACCGGGCCCTCCGGCCCTAGCGGCGGCGACCTGGGATGGTTTGCACCGAATCAAATGGTCAAGCCATTTGCAGATGCTGTTGCCGCGTTGGACGATGGTGCCTATTCGCAAACACCGGTTCAGACTGATTATGGCTGGCACGTCATATTGCGCGAGGATTCCCGTGTCAATGAGCCTCCGACTCTGGAGAGCGTCCGCGACACCATTAAACAGCGTGTCGAACAGAACAATTTTCAACGTTATCTTGAAGAGCTGCGCGCGGATCAGAGTAACTGAGGATAACTTAACTTAATCTGCAATATTTTCATAAGTGGGGCGCCAGTTGGCGCCCGCTTTTTTTTGTGGCCTGTAATTTGTGATGCCAATCACACCGTCCGTTACAGATCGAATCTAAGATTACATCGAGGTCGCCCCTAATCGCTCGGGGGTGGCTTCTCCAACCCTCGCATCACCTTTATGGTTGATACGAGAACTAAGTCGGCAGGGACGCCGACTTTTTTATGCCCGAATGTTTGGTGGCAAGAATCTTTTCAAAAGAAAAGGCCGCAATTGCGGCCTCGTCTTTATGAGTTCCTGAGTCTGACTAGCTTCCCTGCACCACTTCAATGAGCGTTTTTGAAGTGTCTAGTCTGCCAGGAAAAGCTCTGTTTTATCGAGCACGCGATCGCTGAGCATGGTTCCGCCGAGCGCCGGCTGAACACCAATCACCGCTATCGCAGCTCCTATCCCTTCAAATCCTGAACCGCCCAGAGACGGCGTATAGTCCACATCGAGACCACCTATCTTTGCGGTACCGAGGCTGAAGTCGACTGATGACGGGATGCCCGTAACTAGAACTTGCGTTTCACCTGCCGTGTACCTTTCATCGGATCGAATAATGGAATTCGCATCAATCCAGCCAGCACTGGTTACCGCCCCGCCGACCAAGACATAATCGCCAACGGCCAGAGAATCCAAACTGGCGTCGCCAACCGCAACGTACTGCCCCAAAGAAACAAAGAATCCATTTTTTTGATCGATGGCCTCGACGGGTCCGGCGAGCACTATCGAGCTCGAATCGATTGCCAGGGCCGAACTTGAATCAATGGCTAAGGCAGAACTCGAGTCGATTGCCAGGGCCGAACTTGAATCAATGGCTAAGGCAGAACTCGAGTCGATTGCCAGGGCCGAACTTGAATCAAAG
>Ga0224497_10000050_pt1 | contig 106187 bp, 105 predicted proteins | sample SF_Jul11_sed_USG_4_FD_167970 | JGI IMG/M metagenome (GOLD analysis project Ga0224497, IMG submission 167970) | Sediment microbial communities from San Francisco Bay, California, United States - SF_Jul11_sed_USGS_13 | ecosystem: Environmental > Aquatic > Marine > Sediment | place: USA...
GCGCAGGAAATCGCGCGAAGCCATCGGTCGCAGGAGCCCTGCGGGGTGCTGTTCTTGGATCTCGACGGGTTCAAGGATCTGAACGATCGGGCGGGGCACTCAGCGGGCAATCGGCTGCTGGCGGCGGTCGGCCGGGAATTGCGGCGGGTGGTCCGGGCCACCGACGTTGCGGCACGCTATGGGGGTGACGAGTTTGTGGTGGTCCTTGGGGGGACGGGCCGGGAGGGCGTCCTGCACGTGGGCGAGCTGGTGCGGGCCTCGGTGGAGCGGGTCAGCCGCTCCGTGGGCCTGGATGAGCGCGCCGTCACAGCATCGATCGGGGCGGTAAGTTACGATCCAGTGACGCGCTGGCCGGACGACCCGCTGGAGACGGCGGATCGGGCCCTGTACCGGGCCAAGGCCGAGGGCGGCAATCGGGTGATTTTCGCGGACGCGGACGGGGAAGACCCGACACAGATTCTTTCGCTGCAGCGGTGAGCGCTCGCGGCGTGGGGCACGGGACCAGAGAGCGGAGACCCAGTGAGTCCGAGTGATTCGGGAGTGACGGCGGAGGAGCGACCGATCGACGACCAGTCTGAGCGCGCGACGCCGGATCCGTGGGGGGTGCGGCGGGCGGAGAACCTCTTGACGAGTCTTCAGGGGGTGTTGTCGGCGCGGATCGAGGTGTCCCCGATTGGCGAGGTCACGGCGGTGCACGTGCTAACCGGTGCCGGCTCGTCGCCGAAGCAGATGGTGCGGAATGTCGAGAGTGCGCTCCTAGCACAGTTGGGCCTGAAGATCGATCATCGCAAGATCAGCGTGGCGCAGACGGCCGAGGTGCGGCCGATCGAGACCCTCGAGCGCACCGCAGTCCGGGCGGAGGCGCTGCGCCGCGACGTGGTCTTCCGGAACCTCGAGATCACCACGTCTGGGGAGCATCGTGTGCGGGTCCGGGTCACGTTCTTGGTTGCCGGCGTGGAGTCACAGGCCGAGGCGGACGTTGCGGACACGGTGCGGGGCCGGATGCAGGGGGCGGCGCGGGCGGCCTTGGACGTGTTGGGGCAATTGGTGTCGGGGGCCACGTTCGAGCTGGAGGGCGTGAAGGTAGTCGACGCCTTCGAGTCGCGTCTGGCCGTCGCCGGTGTGCAGGCGATCGAGGGGCGGGATCCCCACCTCGTGATGGGGACGGCGCCCGTACGGGAGAGCCCGGAGCGGGCGGTGGTGCTGGCGGTGCTGGATGCCACCAATCGCTGGGCGCAGTTTCGGACCGGTTCGTAAATCGCGTGCCGGCGGTCCCTTGCCGGCACGATCGGCTGGACAAGACGCGGGCGGCATGCGATCGTATTGGGAGCGTGCCGTCGCACTGAGCGAAAGGAGAAGGCAGGGGGCCCCTGGGAAGGGATGGTACCAGCGCTGAGCTAGCGGAGCGGATCGGTCAGCGGGAATGAGCGGAGCCTCGGGCGTACCGTAGCGGGGTATGCCACGGACCCACGCAGTCAGTTAGTCGGCTGCCGAAAGGGGGTGAGGCTCTATGGCACTAGGCTGGCTAGCCGCATTCTTCAGCGCTCTTGCGAGGTTTTTCCTCGCAGGCGGAAATACGAGCTGGTAGCCAGTCCTTCTGTTTTTCGGGGGCTCCCCCACCATCCGATGCGACTGACGGTTCGCAGTGCGCTTCTGTTCTACATTTTCACTCTCGCGGTGCTCGCCGCGGCGGCGTTTGTCCTGGCCGACTTCACAATCCCGGGCGACCTTCATCTGTTCCGAGATACCTTTGCCGCCCTTGTTGGGCTGGGCATCGTAGCCGAGTTCTTCTCTCTGCAGCTTCGTGTCGGACCCACAAGCGCGGTGTCATTTGTGCCGTACCTGGCGGCCATCTGGCTCGTCGGGCCTGCATGGGCGATGCTGCTTGCCGGTGCGTCGGAACTCTTTGCGGAGACGCTGATCCGTCGTAAGCCACTCATCAAGATTGTTCACAATACCGCGAAGGAGACGTTGGCTGTCGGTGTAGCTGGCGCGCTGTTCGTTGCGGCTGGCGGCAAGCCATCGTTGGTCCAATTCGAGGCCACCATCCCCGCTTTCCTGGCAGCGACAGTCGTATACTTCATTATCAGCAATGGCGCCGTTGCGACGGCTGTTGGTCTCAGTTCGCGGACCAATTTGGGTGACGCTTGGGGAGAGATTGTGGGTAAGGGCCTTGCCCAGGATGTCGTTTCTAGCTCACTCGCCCCGCTGCTTGCTTTCGTATGGTTGGATCTCCATCTGTTGGGTCTGCTTCTCGTTACCGTGCCGCTGTTCTTCGTCAGGCACGCTCTGAGTTCCAATCTAAAGCTCGAACAGACCAATCGCGATCTTCTTGAACTGATGGTCAAGTCCATTGAGGCACGTGATCCGTATACCTCCGGGCACTCGGTCCGTGTCGCAGTGTACGCAAAGGCAATTGCGCGAGAATTGGGGTTGTCGGCCAGAGAAATCGAACAGATTGAGACGGCAGCCCTTCTGCATGATGTTGGCAAGATCCACGAGGAGTTTGCCCCGATACTCAGAAAAGAATCAACTTTGAGCATGGCAGAACGTGATGTGATTCGAACGCATCCCAGCAGAAGTGCAGAACTTGTTCGGACGATCACCGGCCTACGGGGCTACGTAGAAAGGTGCGTGCGATCTCACCACGAGAACTTCGATGGCGGTGGGTATCCTGCTGGCATTGCAGGGGGCGAGATCCCGTTGGGCGCTCGGATAATTATGGTGGCGGACACGGCTGATGCGATGATGACGGATCGGCCCTACCGATCCGCTCTATCGTACGACGAGGTACTGGCAGAGTTCGAGGAGCATGAAGGAACTCAGTTCGACCCAATCGTCATTGAGGCATTCAAGAAAAGCACTGCATTGAGGCGCATGATTGGTGGAAGACGGGAAGACCGGCCGGAGAGTTCATACCTCCCGGAACGACAGGCGTATTTGGCACTCTACTGAGCTCTCGCGGCGCCGTCTCGATGAGATCTCAGTAGGCTCGCTACGTTCGTCAGGCGACTGACCGCCTTGGCAAGGCACGAATCCTCGTCTTCCTCTGTTTGGAGTGTGTTCTGGAGCACACGCCACATCCGCAAGGCCTGAAGGCGAGCCACCACCCCGTGGAGCCCCAGTTCGGTGGCTTGTGCTGCGACGTTGGGCACGCTCCGAGTTGACAGACCCTCTTTTTCCGCAACGAAAGCCTGGAAGAGATCTACCTCCACCCGATCTGCAACCTGCTGACAAACGTCGGTTGCTGGCGCCAGGGCCTCGATCCGCTGCATCGCCGCGTATCCGCCAGTCCTCCATGCGAGGAACCGATCGAGTCTGTGGAGCCTACCGATGTCGGCAAAGAGGTATAGTCTATTCTGACGTAAGGCCTGAGCCTCCAGAATGAGCTTGCACGCGTCTTCCTCGTTCCCAATGAGAAGCTCGTAGTCCGCTCTCACGTAAAGGATGTCGACTGCTAGCCGCCATTGTTGTGCAAGCCGCACCAGGTTCATGGCTTCTCTGATCAGAGCGTCTGCGACTTCGGGCTGCCGAAGCGTGATCGCCGATCCGACGGCGTTTATGGCGATTTCGGTTATACGCCGATAGCTACCCGCTAGAAACCCATGATGCAGAGCCCTTTCGAAGCACTGAGCGGCGGAGTCGAACTTGCCGAGATCGTCATAAATGACACCCTTGTTGGACCATGCATTGGCTGCTCCATCGAGATCACCGCACCGCTCTGCAAGAGCAGTGATCTCTGTCAAAAGGCCGAGAGCATCCGCAAACTCGCCCAGACACACTCTGCAGATCGCAATTCCAACCAGAGCGCGCCGTAAGTCGTAGTCGCAGATCTCCCGTCCCTGTTCTGTCAGGCATCTCTCGAAGTTGGCACGTGCGGACAACGTATCACCGCGCACCAGTTCACAGTACGCAATAGTGAACAACGCAAGAGTTCGCGCCTGAGAATCGCGACTTCGCTGCTCTATTGAGAAGGCTCGCTCCTGTAGCGCCTTGATCGGCCGAGTCTGACCAAGTTCCGAATTGAATTCCGCGGCGAGCTGGAGCGCACGCAACTCTCGACTCGGGCAGCCCAAGACGTTGGCGTTACGAAGTGCCTTCTCAACTCCTTCTCCGATAGCCCGATCGTCGTCAAGCCGCCCACGGTGAAGGGACTCCGCGCGAAGCAACGTGAAGGTCGCGATCTCTTCCCGATTGAGTGCTTTACCGTTAAGCCTGCCCAATTGAGTTATGACCTCTGCATGTTTCCCTTGAAGCGCCAGGGCCTCAGCGAGAAGTATCCCAATGGTGGGCTGTCCCAGTTCACCTGCTGCTAGCAGCACCTGGCAAAGCGCTTTCTCTGCCTCTCTAGCGGCTCCTTTCCTCATTGCTAACGGAGCCCCTCGCAATACGGTCGCAACCGCGCGTTGTGTTGTGTCCCCTTTGAGCATGTGATATGAGGCTTCGAGAAGCTGCTGGAATTCCCGAGAGTCGAGGCTTGCGAGGTGGGATCCGAAGCGGTCATGCAGGTACTTCTTCCTACCCTCCGACATCGCATAATAGACAAACGACTGGTGCAGTTGATTCTTGAACCGGAGCCCCCCGTCCTCCATCCGGACAATGCCGCGATCGAGCAACTCCAGTGCTGCCCCATCTGCCGCGGAGGCCGAGAGGTCGAGCAACGTCCCGATTTCCGCCGCCGGCATGGTTCGGCCAGCGACGGCGAGCAGGTTGAGCAAGCGCTCGGCATCGGGCGACACACCGCGGTACTGACGATCGAAGGCCTTGCGCATGGTATCGGGCGGACGCCACGTGGCCGACGCGGCATCCCCGTCCGCATGCGCCGCGACCAACGACGCCGCCGGATTGCGCCGCCAATCCGACACCAACATCTCGATCAGATATGGGTTTCCCTGGGCCAGTTCGACCACGACCCGGATGACATCGTCAGGGAACACCGCCCGCGGAGTTGTGGCACTTGCCAGGCCCTGCACGACCGCTCGGGCGGGACCAGTGGGCAGCGGGCTCAGGTCGAGCACCTCGTCCCAGCGGAAACCCTTGTCGCATCCATCCTCGGCGGCGGTGATCCGATGCTCCTCAACCGTGCGCGCCGACGCAACGACGAGGGCCGGCATTGCGGCCAGTCGACGAAACAGGAGGTGGAGAATGTCCCGACTCGCGGGATCGAGATAGGCAAGATCGTCGATCGCCAGCAGGATCGGTCCACCGTCGGCCACCACCTCGATCATCCTGAGCAGTGCTTCCGCGAGCCGTAGCCGAATGGCCTCCGCCGGAGCGGGCGGCGGCTCCGGAATCCCCGGATAGGCCGACTGAAGCCCCGGCGTCACGCGGCTCGCCTCGGCAAGCCAGCGGGGATCGGTGCCTCCGACCACAGGATCCCGACCCAACGCATGAAACAGCTCCGACACGAAGGCGAACGGGATGTTGCGTCCGATTTCCTGGCAGGCCACCTCCCACACGGCCGCCGACCGGGACGCCATCGACGTCGAGAACCGCTTCAGAAGCGAACTCTTCCCGATCCCAACTGGGCCCGCGATGAGACACGTGGTGAGCTTCCCTCCCAGCGCGCGTCCCCAGAGCGACTCCAGCCGGCTCATCTCCCCCTCGCGCCCGAGAAAGATCTCGGGCTGACGCAGTTGCGAGGCCTTGGGTGCCGAGCGGTCGATACGCTGGACCCGAACCAGCCCACGCTCGACGAGCGTGAGGAAGCGGCGTAACCCGGCATCCGACTCGATTCCGGCCTCCTTCAACCGACCCACGTGCGAACGGAGCAGATGCACCGTGCTCGCCGTATCCCCTTCCAGCAGCATGCGCTCGCTCAAGGCGCGCACGGCCGTGTCGCTCATCGGATCCACTCGGTACAGCTGTGCTGCCCGCTCATACACCCGGTTCACGTCACCCCGCGCGCGCGCTGCCAACAGCTCGCCGGCCAGCGTGGCGCGCGCCTCGCGTTGAAGGCGTACGCGAGCCCGATCCACCCAATGCCCGAACCCGGGTCCGCCGGCGTCCTCGAGGCCAAGCAGCGGGCGGTCGAGATCGATCGGCTGGAGGATCTCGCCATTGGCGGCGAGGACCTCCAGCTCGCTGGCCAGCTCACCCAGAAGGCTGACCGTGCGCCCCCCCCGGGTCACCACGTTCGCCCCCAGCCGCTCCCGCATGGCCGTGAGACCCTGAGACAGGGAGTGTCGCCCCCGCTCCAGCGAAACTGTTGGCCAGAGGAGGTCGACCAACTGGTCGCGTGGCACGGCCCGATCGCGCCCCTCGAGCACGAGATAGGCTAGCAACGCGAGCTGCTTCCTCGTGCGAAACCGAAGCTCGCCGCGCCGACGATGTATGAGCGCAGGCGGTCCAAACAGGCGGAAATAGTGTGGGCGCAGCATGCTGGCGGTCACCTCTTTGTGGCTCACAATACCTGCCCCGGATCAAAGTAGATTCAACACATTGTCACTAAACAAGTTGCGCCTCAGATTCCGGCGTGATTTGCCAGCTCGATGCTCTGGTCTCAACAACTACTGTCCGGCGTCAGGGGGTCGCAAGGTCGCCGCCCGCGTGGCGTGCCAGCGGTACCTTAAAAGGATGGAACACCCGGGAGCGAACAAGGGAGGCAGGATGTCCCTCATCCGGTCGAGGCTGAGTGGTGCGGTCGTCGCCATCGTTGCGGGAATCGCCGCATGCGGAAGCCAGAACGACTTCTCGGTCGTGTTGGAGAGCCAGCACCCGAACACCGGGGTGCGACTCCAGGCCGTCAGTGTCGTGACCTCCCGAGTCGCCTGGGCGAGCGGGCTCGCCGGGACCTATGCCCGTACCCTCGATGGTGGTGCCAGCTGGACGGTCGGCGTCGTGCCTGGCGCCGACTCGCTGCAGTTTCGGGACGTACACGCGGTCAGTGCCGACACGGCCTACCTGCTGAGCGCCGGTCCGGGCGAGCTGTCGCGCATCTACCGAACCACGGACGGCGGCGCAGCGTGGACACTCCAATTCATGAGCGACGAACCCCGGGCGTTCTTCGACTGCCTGGACTTCTGGGATGGCTCGCACGGCGTAGCATTCAGCGACGCGGTCGACGGGCAATTCATCATCATTCGGACGGAAGATGGCGAGCGATGGGAACGGGTGCCGCCCGAGCACATCCCTCCCGCTCTCCGCGGTGAAGGGAGCTTTGCCGCGAGCGGGACATGCGTCATTGCCCGCGGCACGAGCGACGGATGGATCGGGACCGGGAACGCCTCGCGAGCCCGGATCCTCGAGACTCGAGATCGCGGCAGCACGTGGACGGCGGTCGAGACACCGGTCGTTGCCGGTGAGGCGGCCGGGATCACGTCCGTGACATTCGCGGACGCGCGTCAGGGTGTGGCTGCGGGTGGAGAGATCGGGCAAGCCCTGGCTGACTCGGCCCGCGTGGCCGCCACCAGCGACGGGGGCCTCACGTGGCGCTCTGCTGGCGCTCCTACGTTCCGCGGCGCGGTGTACGGTGTGGCATACGTTCCTGATGCCCACCCGCCGATACTGGTGGCGGTGGGTCCTGGTGGCGCGAGCTACTCGGTGGATCACGGCGCGCGGTGGTCGCCGCTTGACACGCTCGATTACTGGGGGCTTGGTTTTGCCGGTCCCAGCGCGGGTTGGTTGGTTGGGCCGGATGGACGAATCACCAAAGTGAGCTTCGGGAAAGGGATGGATCCATGATGGATCGCAGACCGCTCTTCCTCTACGAGGACGTGATGCTGGTCGCGCTCGACCGGAAGAAGGGGACACCGTACACAGGCCTCCAGTACCAATTCGGCGTCGGGGCGGCGTTGCTCGCGGAGCTGCTCCTGGATCGACGCCTTGCAGTCGAGGGGCAGAACGGCAAGCAACTGGTGACGGTGGTGGAGAACCGCGCCGTCGGCGATCCATTGCTGGACGAGTGCCTTGAGATGGTCGCGACCGCGAAGCGGCCCGTGCCACCGAAGACGTGGATCACCAAATTCGCCGGCCTGCGGCGACTCAAGGCGCGTGTGGCCGAAGGGCTCGTGAAGCAGGGTATACTGCGGCGCATCGACACCAAGGTGCTCCTCGTGTTTCCGCATACGGTGTATCCGGAGAGAGACGCCAGGCCGAGGCGCGAACTGGTGAAGCGGCTGAAGCAGGTCATCTTCTCCTACTCCGCCGACGTGGACACGCGGACGGCCGTGTTGGTTGCGCTCACGCACGCGACCGGGGTTCTCGCGCACGTGTTCGACAAGAAGCGCCTCAAGGATCGGAAGCAGCGCCTCGAGCGCCTGACGGCTCAGAGCATGGAGGGGCAGGCCACCAAGGAACTGGCGGATGCGGTACGCACGGCGATCGCCGTGGCCGGCACGGCAGCCGGGATTGTGGCGACGTCTGGCCGATAGCGGAGGCCCGATCCGGGCCGTCGGCGCGCGCTACTGCTGCCAGATACCCAGCACGCGTCCGTCGGGGTCGGCAAACAGCGCAAACGTGCCGATGTCCGGTACCTCCTGTCGTTCCACGACGACCTTCCCACCTGCCTCGAGTACGCGTGCCTTGTACTTCTCGATGTCGTCCACGCTGATGTACAAGGTCGTGTTTCCGGGCCAGGGTCCCTGCTGCGGCTTCATGATTCCACCACCGATACCGCCTTCGCCTGCTTCGATGAGGTGGTAGTTCATCTGCTCAAGGAAGTTCATCTTCCAGTCGAAGACCTGCTTGTAGAACGCGGCGAGCTTGTCGGGGTCCTGGGACCACAACTCGAAGTGGACGACGGGGGCGCTCATGCCAGTCCTCCGGGGTGGGACGAAACGTCAATATACGCCCCGGCAGGTAACGGCCAAGAGCGAGCCGGCGTCGGTGGATGCGGCCATTGACTTCCGTCTCGCCGATTATAGACTTGGGGCCTTGCATATGCGGCCCGCTTCCAACGGGCGGAAAGACGTTGGGTCGTGTCCAGTCGAGATCGCTGGGGTACCAGGGTCGGCCTCATCCTGGCGATGGCGGGCAATGCCGTCGGACTCGGGAACTTCCTGCGGTTTCCGGCACAGGCGGCGCAACACGGCGGCGGCGCGTTCCTCCTTCCATACCTCGTTTCCTTCGTCCTCATGGGCATCCCCCTCCTGTGGGTGGAGTGGGCGATCGGCCGGCATGGAGGACAGTTCGGGCACCACTCGGCGCCGGGCATGTTCGACCGGCTCGGGCGAGCGCGGTGGCTCAAGTACGTCGGCGTGTTCGGTCTGTTCACCAACCTCACGGTGGCCGCGTACTACTGCTACATCGAGAGCTGGACCCTGGCCTACGTGTGGCATTCCCTCGTCGGCACGTTTCGATCGGTCGTTCCGACGGAGTTCTTCCCGCGCTACCTCGGGATGGATGCTGGAAGCGTCACCGCTCTTCCGGGTGAGGCAGTGGGGTGGTTCGTGCTCACGCTCGGTCTCAACGTGTGGATTCTCTCCCGAGGGCTCGCGAAGGGGATCGAAACCGCGGCCAAGATCGGTATGCCGTTGCTCCTGCTGTTCGCCGGCATCCTCGCCGTGCGAGCACTCACGCTGACGACCGAGGATCCAGGGGTGGTCCAGAGCCCACTTGTGGGTCTCAACTTTGTGTGGCAGCCCCAGCTGAACGGCCTGGTCGATCCCAGCACGTGGCTGGCCGCGGCGGGGCAGGTCTTCTTCACGCTCTCCGTGGGGATGGGGTCCATCCATTGCTATGCCGCGTACCTCGCGCGCGATCAGGACATCGCCTTGAATGCGTCGTCGGCAGGTTGGATGAACGAGTTCGTCGAGGTGATCCTCGGCGGATCCATCCTGATTCCGGTGGCAACGGCGTATCTCGGGCTCAATGCCGTGCAGGCAGCCACGGCTGGCGGCTCGGGATTCGGCCTCGGGTTCCTTGCCCTTCCGGCGCTGTTCAACCAGTGGGGGTGGTTCGCGCCCGTTGCCGGTGCGTTGTGGTTCGGCCTGCTGTTCTTTGCCGGGATCACGTCCTCACTCGCCATGGGCCAGCCCATACTCGCGTTTCTGCAGGACGAGTTCGGCATGCGGCGAACTCGCTCGGCTGCGGCGTTCGGTATCGCGACGCTGGGTCTGGGGTTCGTGTGCGTGTGGCTCTATCCCGGCGGGGCGTTCGACGAATTCGATTTCTGGAGCGGGACCGTCGCGCTGGTGCTCTTCGCGCTCGGCGAGGCGATCATCTTTGCCTGGATCTTCGGCATGGATCGCGGCTGGGCGGAGATCACCCGAGGGGCGGACATCCACATCCCCGCCTTCTTCCGTTTCGTCATCCGGTACGTGACGCCGCTCTTCATCCTGACCGTGTTCGTGGGTGCGCTGGTTAAGCCGGCGGGGCGGTGGGGAGAGGCCGTGCGCTCGGTCTTCGCTGGGGACGGGTGGCCGTTTGCGGCCGACAGCGTGGTTGGGAAGGTGCTCCACGTCGGGGACCGCGGCTACCAATGGCTCGATGCCAGTGGACGGTTCACCCACGGGTTCGTGCAGGATATGACACGACTCCTCCTTCTCCTTGTGTTCCTAGGGTGTGCCTTCCTGGTCTGGCTTGCGTGGCGCCGCAGGGCCAAGGAGGACCGATGACGCTCTCGGCGTGGATCATGTTGGGAGTGACGTGGGGAATCGTGCTGTTCTTCACGGGGAAGTTCTTCCTCATGGCGATACGGAAGTCGCCGTCCGGCGAGGGTGGCGAATGACGGCGCATCGGGCGTGAAGCTCCACACTAGGATCGTCGTGGGCCTCGTGGCCGGCGCACTCGCCGGCAGCGCGGTGAATGCGACCGCGGGCGAAGCCACGTGGGTTGCTTGGGTCAACACCAACGTCGCCAGCCCGGTGGGGCAGGTGTTCCTCCGGATGCTGTTCATGACGGTCGTGCCGCTGGTGTTCGCCTCCCTCACCCTGGGCGTCGCCGGGATCGGCAACGTCGGTCGGCTCGGCCGGATCGGCGTGAAGACGTTGGCGTACTTCCTCGTATCCACGGCGCTGTCCACGGTGGTGGGGCTCGTGCTGGTCAGCGTGGTCGACCCGGGAGGAGGGATCGACCAGGCGACGCGTCAGGAGCTGCTGGCGACCTACCGGGGCCAGGCGGAGGGCCTGCAGCTTGGTGGGGGCGTGGGATTCGGCGTCAGCACGTTCGTCAACATGATCCCGCGCAACCCCGTGCAGGCTGCCGCCGCAGGGGACATGCTGGCGGTGATCTTCTTCGCGCTCGTGTTCGGCGCGGCGCTGACCCGGCTCTCCAACGACCGTGCCCAGCCGATGCTCGGCGTCGTCGGAGCGCTTGCCGACATCGTCATGATGATCATCGACTTCGCCATGAAGCTCGCGCCGTACGGAGTGTTCGCCCTGATCTTCGGCGTGACGTCGAGGTTCGGATGGCACCTCCTGGGCGAGCTGGGATGGTACGTGGTCGTGGTGGTGGTGGGCCTGTTGATCCACGCGGGGGTGAACTTGTCACTCCTCGTGCGGGTGCTCGGAGGCATGAACCCCATCGAGTTCTGGTATCGGAGCCGGACGAGCCTCATCACGGCGTTCTCCACCAGCTCGAGCAATGCCACGCTCCCGACCACGATCGCCGTGGCCGAGCACCAATTGGGTGTTCCTCCCATTATTGCCGGGTTCGTGCTGCCACTTGGCGCGACCATGAACATGAACGGGACGGCCTTGTACGAAGGCGTGACCGTCTTGTTTCTCGCTCAAGTCTTCGGGGTCGATCTCACACTTGCGCAGCAACTCGTTGTCTTGATCCTGTCCGTGCTCACGGCGGTCGGGACGGCCGGCGTCCCCGGCGGCTCCCTGCCTCTAATGATGGTAGTCCTCGCCACGGTAGGCGTTCCGGCCGAAGGCATCGCTATCATCCTGGGTGTTGACCGCATTCTGGACATGTGTCGCACGACCCTCAACGTGGCCGGTGACCTGACGGCCGCCCTGTTCGTGGCCCGGACCGAAACCGTGGTCACCGACGTCACGATGCCGGAGGCCCCCGTCGCGGTGGCATAGGACGGCGCGCTGGGCGCTGGTCGTCGGCCTCGTGCTGATCACCGGCTGGGTGATCGGCGACGTGGTGTCGTGGCCCGACGTCGCCGTGCTCGCCCGCACCAACCCCGAGACGACGGTGTTCATCGAGCGCTACCGAGCGCAACGACGAGCGGCGGGACAGTCGGATCGGGTCGAGTGGCGCTGGGTCCCCGACCAGGCGCTCTCTCCCCACCTCAAGCGCGCCGCGGTGTCCGCCGAGGACATGGAGTTCTTTTCCCACGACGGGTTCTCCACCTCAGAGATCAAGGTGGCCCTCCGGGAGGCTCTCGAAACCAAGGAAGCGCCGAGAGGAGCGTCGACGATCACGCAGCAGCTCGCCAAGAATCTCTGGCTCTCCCCCTTGCGGACCCCGATCCGGAAGCTCAAGGAGATGCTTCTCACCCGGCAGCTCGAGCGGAACCTCAGCAAGCGCCGGATTCTGGAGATCTACCTCAACGTGGTGGAGTTCGGGCCGGGCGTGTACGGGGCCGAGGCGGCTGCACGGCGGTACTTCGGCAAGTCGGCCGCATCACTCACCGAGCACGAGGCCGCGCAGCTGGCGGCGAGCCTTCCTCGGCCGAGCCGCTGGCATCCCGGCGTGGAGAGTTCCGCCTACTGGGGGTACGTCGACGAGATCGAGAGCCGCATGGCGCGGGCGACGTTTCTGTGGCGGCATGTGGGAGGAGCCCCGGTTGTCCCGGAGGTGACGGATAGCCTCTGACCTGCACCGCGCACTACTACGCTCACACGTTCAGGACGCCCACGACGGCGTCGAGCACGGCAGTGACCGTCCGACGGCTCCGCACGATTCGCTGGTTCAGCTCGATCTCGAGACCGACATACCGCCGGGCGGGAAAGCGCTTGCGGCAATGCGTCGTGAAGCCATCGGCGGTGCCCCGGTAGGGATAGTTCATGCGCACCGACACGCCGTATGCCGCGCAATCGTGGCGGATCGCGCGGGCTACACGGTGTTCGGTGGCCCGGGCTGGATCGTACAGCAGCCCAACGTTCGGCCGGCGCCGCTGGCCCGCGAGGCGTGGCGTGAAGGAGTGCACGCTGATGTGCAGGCACCGGCCCTGGTGGGCTATCCGGTCCGCAATCGCTTCTTCCACTGCGAGGCGCCACGGGTCGTAGTAGCGCGCGAGGCGGCGCTCCCGCTCCTCGCCGGTCAGGGCGCGGTTTCCGGGCACCGGTGTCCCGAAAGCGATTGCCGGAATGACCTTCGGCTGGTGACGGCTGCGGTTCAGGTCCACCACGAGGCGGGAATAGCGCCCGTGATACACAGGGGCGCTCAGGCGACGCGCCAGGGCCGTCGCAGCGGGTCGCGCTCCCCGGTCCCATGCTATGTGCGAGGCGAGTGCTCGAGCACCGAGTCCCAGACTGCCGAGCGATGTCGGGATGCGGCGGGACGCGTGCTCGCAGGTCACGACCACATGGGTGGGGGCGATCTTCAGCCGGGCCACAGGACGTTCCGCTCCAGGCAGTCCGCTAGCTCCTCGTACGTGCGCCGGATCGCATCGCGGCGGCGCGCGCCGCCCCGGGGGGCCACGCGTCGCACCCGCTGGGCGATCCGCTCGGAGAGGTTACCCTCGCGGAGCCGATCGGCGACGAGTCCGAGATATGGCCGTTCCTCGTGGGAAACCTCGGCGCGCGCTCGGTCGAGGAGCCAACCCAGAACTTCAGCGGCGGGGATCCGGCGGCTTGCGTGCCGACGCCCGACATGTGGTGCCTCGACGTTGGCGTTTCGCCCATGACGGATCACTCGATCGAAGTCACGGACGAGGGCGGCATGCGGAGGGAGAGGCGTTTCCTCCTTCTCCATCGCATGCACCATCCACCGCAGGACGGCTCGCACGTAGACAGCCACCGCAACGTCAGCCTTCACGCACTCCTGGGTGTCCAGCACCCGGATCTCGATGGCACGGCGCATGAAGCGCACGATGGCCCCTCTGGAGTTCACCCACTCGTGCTGAATGACGTTACCTCCCGGCACGTCGTCGAGCGTGCGATAGATGCGCTTGAGAATCCGGTTCCGATAATCCCGAAACGAATCGACGAATTCCGGAATGACGTCCCCGGTGACAATGGGAATCCGCTTCTGGGTCGTCCGGTAGAATGCCAGGCGGTTGTCCACGTACGGCCCGATTTTGCCTTCGTAGATTGGGGAGCTGGCGGTGAGTGCGGGGAGGTACGGCAGCAGGCAGGCGATCGCGTTGTGCAGACGGACCGTCTCGGCCTCCGTGCCAAACGGCAGGTTCACGTGGCTCGCCTGGACGTTGAGCCAGCCGTGCCCGCGAACGCCGAAGATCCGGTCATAGGTCCGATAGATGCGCCGACCGGCCCGCGGCCACAGTGTCGTCTGGTTGGGTCGCATGAACGGATGCATGCCGGTCGGCAGGAGCCGGGCGTCGAACTCCTCGTGCAGCAACCGCTGGAACCGGCCGAGGCCGCTGACCAGCTGGCGTTCGGCGCGTTCGAGGGTCGGTTGCGGGTGCACCGTCTTGATCTCGAACACGTGCGCGGCGAGCTCGTTCGAGAAGCCAACGTTGTCGAACTCCACGTCCGACGTGGGTCGCCCGTGCAGCAGCCGAAATGCCGGCTCCACGAAACACTGTGGACGGAGCTCACGGTCCACGACCGGATACTCCAACTCCAGGCCGACGACCTCGAAGAGCCGGTAGGCGGCGGGCTCGCCGGGTGTCACGTGGTGGGTGGTCCCTGCGGCGCTTTGATGCGACGGAGCAGTGTCAGGATGACAGCCTCGTAGAGGCGGTCCCGCTCGACGGCATCCTCGTCGGTCTCGACAAGGTTCGGATTATCGTTGACCTCGATTACGAGGGGGCCATTCGGTGACTCCTTGATGTCGACACCGTAGAGCCCGTCGCCGATGAGATCCGCCGCCTCGACGGCGAGTGCCGTTACTGCGGTGGGGGCGGCATCGATGGGGACCGCCTCCACTCTGCCAAACCGCGTGCGGCCCGTCTTCCAGCGACCGACGATCTGCCAGTGATCCTTGACCATGTGGTACTTCGCCGCGAACAAGAGACGGCCGTCCAACACGCCGATCCGCCAGTCGAAGGGGGTCGGCGTGAACTCCTGCACGATCAGGAGCGGCGATCGGCGGAACATCTCCTGGCGGATCTCGTCGAACTCCTCGAGACCGTTGGCTTTCTTCACGGCGTCGGAAAACGTACCGTCCGGAATCTTGAGGATGAGCGGGAACCCGAGCGGCGCGATGTCGGCCATCGGTGTCTTCCGCGAGATGATGACGGTTCGCGGGGTCGGAATGCCCTGCTTTTGAAATAGCTCGTGAAGGAAGACCTTGTTCGTGCACCGGATGATAGAGCGCGGGTCGTCGATCACGGGAATGCCGAGGCTCTCTGCCGTTCGCGCGAACGTGAACGAGTAGTGGTCGATAGCGGTCACCGTACGGATGAAGAGCGCGTCATATTCTGCGAGCGTCCCGAGGTCTTCCTTGCCGACGACCTCAAACAGGGCGTTGTGCTTCGCCGCCGCCCGCTCAAAACGGTCGAGCGTCCCCTCGTCGGACGGTGCGTGGGGATCCCGGTCGTCGAACAGGCACGCGATGCGGTACGGCCGTTCGGTGTTCGACTCGGGGGGTTCCCGCCGTAACCGGTCCTTCCCCAACTCCGCGCGAAGGAGATCCAATTCGGACGGATCGAGGCGATCGACCGGAATCGGATAGAGCTGACCCACCTGCCACGTCCCCTCCTCCGGATTCTCGTACAGGCGGATCTTGAGGAGCGGGATGGGATAAGCGCGGTAGATGGCGGCGCAGACGCGTCGGAACTGGGGCTCCGGCGTACGGCCGAGTACGCTCGTGATCTCACGGTAGACCTGGGTGACGTCTTCGTAACGGAGCCCTGCGCCTTCGGCTTGCGACTGTGCAAGCGGGCGATCCGCGTCGTCGCGCATCGCCAAATCCTGCTCCGGAATGATCAGGCGTGGGAGGAGCCGGTGACCGCCCCGCACGATCCGGTAGTCGATCGTATCCAGGCCGGCTTCCTGGAGTGCCCGAAAATAGACGTAAGGGTCGGTGATCGCCTGGATGGTCTCGAGGGTCGGCACCACCCGCTGGCGCCGAGCATCTGCCAGGAGCGATACGTAATAGCCCCGTGAGAGATACTGGTACGACCGGCAGAGATTGATGACCGTCAATCCCTCGGCGTCGGTACCCTCCTCACCGGCTAGGTAATCGTGTGCGGTGTGCTGGGCGACGTCGGGGAGCCCGTCGAGCGTCGGCAGATCCGTCACCACCACCAGCCCCCCGCGGGTACGCTTCGGAGCGGTCATGAGTTCGGCACTGGACGCCCGAGCGTCAGCAGGACCGCGTCGTAGGTCTGGTCTCCGAGTAGGATCGCGAGGAGCAATCGCTGCGCCGGCACCGTGTACAGGCCCGTCCTGTTGAGCGGCACGTTCCGGAACGGATCTGCCACGACGAACCGACGTGTGTGCCACTGGTACCCGCAGACCACCACGAAATGACCGGTGGAGTGGCCACGGATGTCGTCATACTGATTCTCGTGTTCTCGAGCCGTCCCGTAGAGATACGTGGCGCTCAGCCCGGTGAGAATGGGGTCACCCTTCGCCAAGATCCGGACCAGCAGATCGGGCGTGGGTTCCTCGAACCTGACCCGTCCTCCGAGCTTCAGGAAGTCGGCATACGCCGCGACGGCCCGCTGGAGCGGGGGGCTGACGACGGTTGCTGAGCGCTGCGTGAGCTTGTCGATGAGTGCCGACGGGTCGAGTTGGAGCCATGTCGGGTCGAAGACGCGCAGGCCGAAGGGATAGATCGTTGGGCGGAATCCACGCCCGATGGCGCTGATGCCGAGGTTCACGGCGAGCGTGCCACCTCCGGGATTCCGTGGCGTTTCGGCAATGATCCGTTCGAGCGGTGCGCTCAGTCCGTAATACTGATAGACCTTGGCTAGACACGTGGGGCCGCAGGTTTCGTCGTCCGGTTGCTCGAATCGAGGGACGTCGAGGAGAATCGGCGGGCGCCGTGGGCCCTTCGCGCCCACTAGGCGTCCATCCAGTGGCCCCGGTCCACCAGCTCCTGGCAGACACTCTCGGCCGACCGGCCGGCTGCTTCGGCGGCGAAATTGACCACCACCCGATGGCGCAAGACGGATAACGCGACGCTCTGCACGTCGTCGAGGTCCGCAATCGGGCGACCGTCAAGGGCCGCTCGCGCCTTGGCGCCGAGCACGAGGTATTGCGAGGCTCGCGGTCCGGCTCCCCAGCTCACGTACTCGCGAATGAAGTCGGGTGCCTCGTCATCCGGTCGGGTCATCCGCGCTAGCGTGACGGCGGCCCGCACGACGGGTTTGGGTGCGGGAATGCGACGCACGAGATGCTGGATGTCCAGGAGATCCTGCGCGTGCAGCACGGCCTCGACGATGGACGTTCGGTCGCCGGTCGTCGTCTCGACGATCCGCTCCTCTTCGGAACGGTCCGGGTAGCGGACGGCAATCTCCAACATGAAGCGGTCGAGTTGAGCCTCGGGGAGAGGGTACGTCCCCTCTTGCTCGATGGGGTTCTGTGTGGCGAGAACGAAGAACGGTGCGGGCAGCTGGTAGGTCTGGCCGGCGGCCGTCACTTCGTGCTCCTGCATCGCCTGCAGCAGGGCGGCCTGTGTTTTGGGTGGTGTGCGGTTCACCTCGTCGGCCAGAATGATGTTGGCGAAGATCGGGCCTTGAACGAACCGGAAGGTGCGTTTCCCGGTGCTCGAGTCCTCTTCGATGATCTCGGTCCCGGTGATGTCGCTCGGCATCAGGTCGGGCGTAAACTGGATGCGCGAGAAGGCGAGGTCCAGTGCATCGGCGATCGTGGAGACCATGAGCGTTTTGCCCAAGCCCGGTACACCCATCAGGAGCGCGTGGCCACCCGACGCGATCGCCGTCAGGATACCGTGCAACACCTCGTCTTGACCCACGATGCGGCGGCGGACCTGCTCCAGCAGGCGCGCCTTCGCCTCGCCGAGGCGGTGGAGCAGCTCGACGTCCCGATCGTCGCGCAGGGTGGTCGTGGTCATGGCGCTCCGAAGCTCTCCGAAGGCAGTCAGGTCTCTCGAATCGTACCCCAAATTGGTCGTAAGAGCCACTCTCCGCACCGGTTTGCAGGGCGGCCCGGACAGGGTACATTTCGTGCGCTCATGGGCCCTATGAACGCCCCGCGACCCACGATGGTCTGGGTCTATCGCTACTCCGGGTTGGGGTGTGCCTTTGCCGCCGGCGTCATGGTCTTCATGGCCGGTGGGTGGCTCTTGGATAGAGTGGTCGGGTCGTTTCCCGTCTTCATGGTGCTGGGTGCGCTCGGCGGAGCGGCCCTCAGCACGCTGAGCATCTACCGACGACTCGAGACGAGTCGCGGACCCGGCGAGGAACCGAACGAACAGGGGCAGGGATGACCGAGGTGGGGTTGGGGCTCGGTCTCACCGCGACGATCACGGCGGTGGTGTGGCTCGTGTGGGGAGCCGTGGCGGCCCAGACGGCCGCCGGGTTCGGTCTCCTCGCCACGGTGCTCCACAGTGTGGCCGTGGCGCTGCTCAAGCCTGCGCTCAAGGGCAGCACGGAGAAACTGATGGGACGGTGGGCCGCCGGCATGGGACTTCGCCTGCTCGGTGTGGTGGTGTTCGGGGTCTTGGTGATGACGCAGCGGGACCTGGTGCCCCCGTTGCCGGCGGCTATCGGATTCGCAGGGGTGCTGCTGCCACTGCTGTTCAGTGAGATGCGTTTGCTTCGATGATGCTGCAACAAGAAGTCGACATCGGCGAGCTCCTGATGCATCACACGGCTGATGCGTATGCACTGGATTTCTCGCCGTTCTTCGTGTGGAATTACGGCAAGTTCATCCCGGACATCCACGTCCTCGGTTTGACGATCAACCTCACGCCGTCCAAGCACGCGATCTACATGGCGTTTGCCGCGTTCCTCGTGTTCCTGACAATGTGGACGGCCGGGCGAACGCTCGAGCGACAGCGCGCCGGTGAGAAGGCCCCCAAAGGCTTCGCCAACGCGGTCGAGTCGCTGGCCCTGTGGGTGCGCAACGATGTCGCCATCGCGAACATCGGGCATCACGGAGCGCAGTTCGCGCCGTACATCATGTCCCTGTTCTTCTTCCTCCTCTACTGCAACCTGCTCGGCCTGCTTCCGTGGGGCGCGAGCCCCACGGCGAACTTGGCCGTGACCGGAGGGATGGCGATCCTGTCGCTGTTCGTGATCGAGCTGAGCGGGATCGTGAAGCTGGGATGGCGCGGGTACATGAAGACGATCTTCCCGCCCGCGCCGGGGATGGGAGGCGCCGGAGCGGCCGCCATCTCGGTCGCGATGGCGCCGATCGAGATCATCGGCAAGCTCGTCAAGCCGTTCGCACTCTGCGTCCGACTCTTCGGCAACATGACGGCGGGACACTTCGCGATTCTCGCGCTGTTCGGCCTGATCTTCCTGGCCGGGAACTTGGAGGTATGGCGCTGGGGCATAGGGGCGGCTTCGGCCCTGGTCGTGTTCTTCGTGATGGCGCTGGAGCTGATCATCGCTTTCGTGCAGGCCTACGTGTTCACGCTCATCACGGCGGTGCTGATCGGCGTGATCGTGCATGAGCACTAAGACGGTAGGACGGTAGGGTGGGGGGAGAGGGGGTGGCCCGTGCGCTTCGCGCCGCCCCGACGCGTACCCGGTCGAGCGACCGGGGATACCCGCTGGCCGGAAGGCCACAGGCGGGTCACCGTAAGGGAGCCGTGATGGGAGAGGCGGCTACCCGGCGGAGGCGCAACCGATACGGAGTCTCCCGACCAACGATCGAGGGAACTGACCGATGCTGAACATGCTTGCTGCCATGCTGGTACAGGCCGCGCCGGCTGGTGCGGCCGTCAACGAGGTGCTGGGGGTCGGGCTGGGAATCGGGTTGGCGCTGTTGGGTGCCGGGCTGGGACTGGGTTGGATCGGGTCGCAGACGGCTCAGGCGATTGCGCGGCAGCCCGCAGCGGCCGACAGCATTCGCGGAACCTCGTTGCTGATCGCCTTCCTGATGGAGGGGGCAACAATCATCGCCATCATCATGTCGCTCGTGGCGAAACTCATCTGATTCACCGATGAATCTCTCACTAATGCTGGTAGCGGCGGCGGCGGAAGCCGCCGAGGGCGGTCTGGGTGGGCCGTTCACCGTGGAGCCCGGTCTGGTCATCTGGACGTGGATCGTCTTCGGCTTCTTGATGTTCATACTCTGGAAGTACGCATGGCCGCCCATCGTGCGCCTCACGGAGGAGCGCGAGAAACGGATCGCGGCCCAACTCGCCGACGCCGAACGGCTCGGGAAGGAAGCGCAGGCGACGGTCGAGCGGCACCAGAAGCTCTTGGAGGGGGCGAAGCAGGAGGCCCAGGCTCTGATCAACGAGGCCAAGGGTGTGGCCCAGAAGGAGCGGGAGGTGCTGCTGGCCCGGGCTGCGCAGGAGCAGGAGGCCCTGTTGGATCGGGCGCGCCGGGAGATCGACGCCGAACGTGAGCGCGCGGTGAGTGATCTGCGGCGCGAAGCGGTGGAGCTTTCGCTTGCTGCGGCGACCAAGCTGATCCAGGTGCGACTGGATGACGATGCCGACCGCAAGATCGTCGAGGAGTATCTGGGGTCCCTGGAAGAGCAGGCGTGAGAGATCCGACCATCGCCCGCAACTACGCCGAGGCGTTGTTCGAGTTGGGCGAGCGCCACGGAGAGACCGAGCACTTCGCGACCGTCATGACGGGACTGGCCGATGCCATCGAGCTGGAGCCCGCCGTGCGCGTGGCCATCGAGTCTCCGCGGGTGCCGAAGGCTACGAAGGAGCAGCTCCTCCGCAGTGCGCTGGAGCAGTTCGTCGCGGAGCCGTTCTTGCGGTTTCTGGCTGCCGTGATCAAGCGGGGTCGTCAGGGGTTGCTGCCGCTCATCAACACCGAGTACGCCGCCCTGGTTGACGAGAAGCTGAACCGCGTGCGCGCGGGCATCACGCTTGCACGGGAGCCGGATGACGAGATGCGGGACGCGATTCAAGAGCGCTTGCGTGAGGTGACCGGCAAGGACGTGATTCTGCGGTTCCGGAAGGACCCGGCGATTCTCGGTGGCGTCATCCTGCGAATCGGCGATCGCATCATCGATGGTTCGTTACGACGCCGCATGGCGCGTCTTCGACAGCACCTACTGAACACCTGATGACCGGTCGGACGGTCGCCGGCGTTGGCGCCGGGCTACCTCCCGTCGCGACCTAATCGATCACGAGCCGACCCCGGTGTTCCTTCCCCGGGGTCGCGCCGTTTTCAGGAGAGAACATGGCACCACGTGTGGGATTCATTGGCCTCGGAGCCATCGGACGACCCATGGCCGTGCGCGTAGCCGATCGGTTTGACTGCATGGTCTGGAACCGAACCGCTTCCCGGGCCGACAGCTTCGGTCGGGAGACCGGAGCTGCCGTCGCGGCCGACCCGGCGGCGCTCGTCCGGTGGGCCGATGTCGTGATGACCTGTCTCCCCACATCCACCGAAGTGCGTGATGTGGTGGATGGCGTGGGGGGAGCGTGGCGCACCGACCACCTGCTGGTGGACTGCACGTCCGGTGACCCGGCGGCGTCGCGCGCCATTGCGGAGCGACTGAGCCACGCCGGCGTGCACTTCGTCGATGCGCCCGTGAGCGGCGGTACGAGCGCGGCGACTCAGGGTGCGCTCACGGTGATGTTGGGTGGTGCAGAGCCGGGCATCAGTCGAGCCCGCGAAATCGTGAGCGCCTTTGCAGGCAAGGTTGTCCACGTAGGGTCTGTCGGAACGGGCCACGCCCTCAAGGCCGTCAACAATGCCCTGCTCGCGGTCAACATCCAGGCGGCCGGCGAAGGCCTCGCCGCCCTCGTCAAGCTCGGCGTGTCGGGTGAGGTCGCCCTGGAAGTCATCAACGCGTCGAGCGGACGCTCGAACGTGACGGAGAACCTGATCCCTCAGCGTGTGCTCACGCGACGCTGGCCCCGCACTTTCCGGCTTGCGCTGCTCGACAAAGACATCGGTATCGCGCTCAAGGTGCTACAGGAGACCGGGGTTCCGCATGCCGCGATCGGTGTGGTGCGGGAGGCCTTCGCCCAGGGCCGGAAAGCCCTGGGCGAGGAGGCGGATCACGTCGAGCTCATCAAGGAGATCGAGCAGGCGGCGGGGGTCGAGATCAGGTAAGGGGAGAAGGGAGGAGGCGGCGGGCCTCCCCACCCCCCTGTTGCGCCTCAGAACTCCACGGTCGGCACCGCCTGCGCGCCCTCCTCGGCTTCGAAATACTCGCGCGCTCCTGCGCCGATGACCTTGGCCGTGAGCACCTGGGGGAAGCGGCGGATGTAGGCGTTGTACTCGCGCACCGCCGCGTTGTAGTCCAGACGAGCGGTGGCGATCCGGTTCTCCGTTCCCTCCAGTTGGTCCTGCAGCATGCGGAAGTTCTCGTTCGACTGGATTTCCGGATTGTCTTCCACCAACACGATGAGCCGGCCCAGGGCTGATGTCAGGTTCTGGTTGGCCGCGGCCATCTCGGCGAGGTCCCCGCCTTCGATCGCGCCCCCGAGTCGGGCCCGAGCCTCGGTCAACTGCTCGAAGATCGTTTGCTCCTGCTGGGCGAACCCCTTCACGGTGTTCACGAGATTGGGGATCAGATCGGCGCGTCGCTGGAGGGTGACCTCGATCTGGCTCTGGAACGCGCTCACTTCCTCGTCGAGGGACTGAATGCGGTTGTAGCCGCACCCTGAGACGACCAGCGCCACACAGGACGTCAACACGAACGCTCGCTTCATTTCGACTCTCCTACTTTGGCGCCTGGGCGGCGCTCGGTGATTCATATCGATCGACGAATCGGGCGAGTTGCTCGATCTGTTCCACGTACCGGTCGCCCACCGGATCGTGAGCCTTGAGCGACGGAACGTTGTGTCCAACCAGCTTGTCGATGACCCATTCGAACGCTTTGACGTCGAGGTCCGCGACCGTGGCGGTTTCCTGGATCAACGCCCGGGGAGTCTGCGGCGGCGTATGCCCGGTCAAACGCAGTACGGCCCGGAAGATCACGAAGAACGTCCCCGCTGAATCGAGCAACAAGTCCTCGAGGGCCTTGCCGCTGGCGGCTGCCGCAACGAACTCCGTCCGGAGCCGTAACAGCTTCCCTCGAATCTCGCGCTCCAGTTCCCGCCGCAGGTCCGCTAGCGTGGTGGCGAGCCCCGAGAACGGATCGGCCCCCAGCAAGATGTCGTGCGCTTCCCGCATGTCTTCGATCTCCATGGGGAAGACGTCTGTGGATCTCCGCCATTCCTCCTCTGCGAACACGAGGGGTGGGGGGTATCCCTTGCGGGTCCACTCCAGGATGGAGGCCTCGACGGCCCTGAGCGCCCTTGGCGACGCATCCCTCACGATGAGCAACGTCGTGACGAGGCGCTCGCCTTCCCTCGTATCGTGGCGGATCGCCGGTCCGTAGGCGGCGAGAGTCACCAGGTTGGATCCCAGTGCCGCCTCGACTTGTTTGGTCAGCTGCGCGAGCTGTGCTCTCGTGTCTTTCGTCATTCAAAAGCTCCCCGAAGCGCCGCCGCCGCCGAAACCGCCGCCGCCCCCGAAACCTCCGAACCCGCCACCCCCAAAGCCGCCTCCCCATCCGCCACCATGTCGCCCGCCGCCGCGCCCCCCGCCGAGCAGCATCCCAAGCAATAGCCAGCTCAGCGTGCTGGTCTTGGGTCGCCGCCCGCCGTAGCCACGCCGTCCCGCGAGACCGCTCAGGAGAAACAAGATGATCACGAGGGGAACGATGATCCAGGCTGCACCGCTGGCCGGTTCCAAGGTGCCGCGGGGGACCTGCACCGGTGGCTGCCCCGTTAGCTCGAACCCGAACTCCTCGGCGTACGCCTGGCCCAGCAGCCAGACACCCGCGGCGAGTCCGGTGGCGTAGCTCCCGCTCTCCGTGGCGGCTCGGCCGATGGCGTCACGTATGCGTCCGGCGCGCGCATCCGGAAGGAAGCCCTCCGCGCCGGTCCCGGTGCCGATCGCGAGGTCCGCCGCGCCGTCACCTGGTCGCTCGCCAGGCTTGAGTAGGAGCACAACGCCCGTGTTGCGACCCGCGTCGCCGGCTCCGCCCCGAGCACCGACTTCCCACGCCCTCCCGATGTCCCGTGCCACGTCGATGGCCCGCCGGCCCTCCAGGTCGGCGAGCGTGACGACCACGATCTCCCCGCGCGACTTCGCACGCACTTCGTCGATCACGGCGAGCATCTGCCGCTCGGATGTCGCGTCGATGATGCCGGCGAAGTCGTTGACGAAGCCGACCGGCGTCGGGATCTGCAGCTGGAAGAGTGCGACAATGAGGAGAAACGACATGGGAAGAAAGATAACGACTCCTCGGGCGGTCTCGCGTCACCCCTCCCGGCCGCAGAACCCCCGATCAGAATCGGGCGCGTCGCTCGTCCAACCGGAGTCCCAAGGAGAGAGCGTACTGCCGAGCAGCGGCAAACTCCCGACCGGTCAATCGCCGGTCGAGTTCCGGATACTGGCCGTCCCCAACATGGCCTGCCGGCCGATATTGATCCATGAGGTTCAGGTACGACTCCGGGCTGATCTCCCGCGCAACCCATTCGAGGATCGAGCGCGTCTCCTCCAGGCTGCCAGGCATCACGAGGTGACGCAGCAGGAGACCGCGCACGGCGATCCCGTCGGCGTCGAACGTCAGGTCGCCGACCTGCCCATGCATCTCCCGGATGGCCGTTCTGGCGACCTCAGGGTAATCCTCCGCCTTGAGGTATCGACGGCTCGCCTGCCGCGACCAGTACTTGAAGTCGGGCATGTAGATGTCCACAATGCCGTCGAGGCTGTGGAGACTCTCGATCGCGTCGTACGCGCTTGTGTTGTACACGATGGGGAGGGTGAGACCCCGCGCGACGGCGACCGCAAGCGCCTCGAGCACCTGTGGCACCACGTGCTCAGGTGTCACGAGGTTGATGTTGTGGCACCCGGCCGCCTGAAGCGCCAACATCGTGTCGGCGATCAGCTCCGGTGGGGTCCCGGGTGCGGCCGGGCCCGGTCGGACAGTCTGGCTGATGTCGAAGTTCTGGCAGAACACACACCGCAGGTTGCAGTGGGCAAAGAAAATGGTGCCCGAACCCCGCCATCCCCGCAGGCAGTCCTCCTCGCCGAGGTGGGCGAAGGCGCTGCTCACCACGGCGTGCCGACCGGTCTTACAGGCGGCCCACTTGGCCTCGAGTCGGTTCACCCGGCAGTCGCGAGGACACGCTCGACAGTCGGCCAGCGCCCGAATCGCGCGGTCCGCGCGCTCGGTCAGCTCGCCCGATCGAAGATGCAGGTACGCAGGTCGGAAAGCCGCGGTCGAGACCATGTGGCGCCGATCGTTCCGTTGGGGTCGGGGAGACGGTGCAGGTTGCGCCTCTGGAAGATACGTCGCGCCATAGTCCAACGCTCGTCGGGTCGGAGTCGGCGTGGTACCTTTCGCCGTCGCATTCTCGCTGGAGAGTTTTCGTGACCTGGTTGCCCGCTCTGCTGGGAGCCGTCGCATCCGCCTCGGTCGGTCCGCTCGTCGGAGCCGATACCGCGGCGTATTGGCAGCAGGATGTCCGCTACGAGGTGGTGGCCAGGCTCGACGAGGCGACGGGAGTGCTGAGTGGGCGAGCTCGCATTCGCTACACCAATCGGTCGCCCGATACCCTCGGGGATTTCTACGTCCATCTGTATCTCAACGCCTTTCGCCCCGGCTCTCGGTGGGCCGACCGCGACAGCATCGAGGGCCAACGGCGGTTCAACGATCTCGTCGATCCGGACTACGCGTTCGAGCGCATCCGGTACAGCAGCATCAACGGCGTGGCAGTTCAGCCCGAATTCCCGTACGCGCCGGATTCCACCATCGCCCGTTTTCGGCTGCCGACACCGTTACCGCCGGGCGGCGGCCTCGACGTCGTGATCGAGTGGGATGCGCGGCCTAGCACCGTGCCGCGCCGGCAGGGGCGGGAGGGCAGGCGCTTCGACTTCGCCCAGTGGTATCCGCGCGTCGTGGTGTACGACCGGCTCGGGTGGCAGGCGCATCCGCTCTACCCCGCCGGGGAGTTCTACGGCGAGTTCGCCACGTACGACGTGACGCTGGACCTCGAGGAGGATCAGGTGATCGGCGCGACCGGCGTTCCGGTCGAAGGCGACCCGGGGTGGGAGCGTCGCAAGGCCGATCCGCGAGTCACGGTGGACCTGCAGCGGGACTGGTATGCCGAACGGGCACAGCGCAACGCGGGGTGCAGGGCGCTGGCGATCGACCAGGGTCGCAAGTGTGTCCGATTCTACGCCGAGGACGTGCATCATTTCGCGATGTCGCTGAATCCAGAGTACGTCTACGAGGAGGGTCGGTTCAACGACGTGGTGGTGCGCGTGCTCTACCTGCCCGACGACCGCGCGCAGTGGGGAAATGGGGTCGTCGTGGCGCGGACGGCCGAGGCACTGCGATGGTTGGACGAGCTGTTTGGACCGTTTCCGTGGCCGCAACTCACCAACGTGCACCGCATCGAGGGCGGTGGAACCGAGTTCCCGATGATGGTGATGAACGGTGGCGCGAGCCTCGGACTCATCCTGCACGAGGTCGGGCACAATTACCTGATGGGCATCCTGGCCAACAACGAGTGGAAAGAGGGCTTCCTCGACGAGGGGTTTTCCAGCTTTCAGACGGCGTGGTACTTCGAGGAGCGGTTTCCGGACTTCGATGGGTACCCGGGGCTGGAGCGGTTCGTGCTGGACCAGGATCTCGACGGCTGGTCCGAGCCGGTCAGCATGGTGAGCGAGGACTACCGGGACTTCGCGACGTACGGCACGATGGTGTACACCAAGGGACAGCTGTTCTTCCATCAGCTGCGGTACATCGTCGGGGACGAGGTCATGCGGGCGATCCTGCGGGAGTACTATACGCGCTGGAAGCTCAAGCATGTGACGGAGTCTTCTTTGCTCGAAGTGGCCGAGACGGAGAGCGGGAGGGACCTCCGAACGTTTTTCGGTCAGTGGCTCCACGGGGCGCCGGTGTACGACTACGCGATGGGAAAGGTCACCCGACGCGAAGCGGCGGACGGGAGCTGGGAGACCAGTGTCGAAGTACGTCGTCTGGGCGACGGGATGATCCCCGTTGAGATCGGATCTGCGGCGGATGGTGCCCCGATCATCTATGCGCGATCGTCGGGGAGACCCGAGCGGGAGGTGGTTCGGTTTCGGACGACCGAGCGGCCCGGTCGGCTGATGCTCGACCCCGAGCTCCGGACGCACGACTGGAACTACCTGAACAATAGGGAGCGGCGGTTCCTGACGTTCCTGAACGATGCCTGGCGGTTCGATATCTACGTGCACGAGCCGTCCCGCCGTGATCGCCTGGTCAGCTCCATCGCGCCCACCGTGTGGTACAACGAAGCGGGAGGGCTCACGGTTGGCACGCGGGTGCGCTCCAACTACCTGGGCCGTTACGAGCGACACGAGATGTGGCTCGCGCGCGGGCTGACGGGAGACGACCCCACGACGGAGCGGGACGACGCCTGGTTCGACTTTCGCCTACGGCTCAGTAATCCCATGTGGCTCCGCACTCCACGGAGCGCGCAATCGCTAGAGGCGTGGGTGCTCGAGGGACGCACCGGGGCCGAGGTGGCTTGGGAGTGGGAGCGGCGGACGTCGTTCGCAAGCCCCAACGTCCGCCGAGATCGGCTGACCGCTACATGGATGGTGACGCGGAACATGACGTTCCTCGACCGCGCGCAGTGGGAGAACGGTGGAACCGGGGAGATCACGCACACCGCCGGGTGGGAGCGATCGACCCAGAACGCGCAATGGCGCATGAAGATCGCCTATGGGGGCGGCATAGCCTACGCCGCTCGGGACCTGGGCGCGCGTTTCGAACGACGGTACGACGTGGAGCCGTTCGGGCGAGCCACCGGGAGCGCGGCTGTGCGCTGGTCGACGGCGGGTGGGGCGTGGACCCTCGGTGCGAGGGTTTTTGGGGGTGGGTACCTGGGTGAAAGCGTCCCGTTGGCGCAGCGAGCGATACCAGTAGACGGTGCCGATGCTTACGAGCGATTTGGCAACCCGTTGATCCGGTCCCGAGGGGCGGCATTCGTGCGACCCGAGTTTTTCTATCACGCGCCCGGGAACGGCAACCTCCGTGGCTACACCCCGGGCCTCGGCGGACGCTGGCTGACGTCGATCAACCTGGAAGTGGAGCGGGTGTTACGTCGGTCGAATCGCGGTCCGCTGCGGACGGCATCCGTTGTGATCTTCGGCGACGGGGCGCTGGCGGACTCGTTGGCAGTACCATCAACGGGTGGCGCGGCCGTTACGCCGCTCCTCGATGCCGGCGCAGGTCTTCGGCTGGGGCTCCGTATCGGCGACGTCGACGTGCCGTTGCGTGTGGAATTCCCCTTCGTCGTGAGCCGGCCGCAATACGCCCACAACCGGCGCCAAGGAACTGAGACGATCGAGTTTCGATGGTTGATGAGCCTCGAGCGAAGTTTCTGAACGGTCCGGGCGGCGATCGCCGATCGTTCTTCCGCGAGACCGTCGGGCGGCTGATGCGGGAAGTGGTGCGTCGTACGGAACGACGCGTCTCACCGATGCACGCGCTCCGGCCGCCGGGAGCGATCGAAGAGCTCCCCTTCCTGGCCGCCTGTACACGGTGCGGAGATTGCATCGAGGTGTGTCCGGCGCGCGCCATCGTCCAGGCCCCGCCGGGAGCGGGGCTTGCAGTGGGCACGCCGATGATCGACCCGTCGATCCAGCCGTGCACCGTGTGCCTCGACATGCCGTGCGTGCGCGCCTGCGAGACCGGTGCCCTGGTCCTCCCGGCGAATCTCTGGGAGGGCTATCGGCTGGCCGTGCTGGAGCTGGTGCCGGAACGGTGCATCGCGTTCCAGGGCGTCGAGTGCGGCACCTGCGCGCGGCTCTGCCCTGTGGGCGAGCGGGCCTTGACGCTGGATACCGAGGGGCGGCCGGTCATTCATCAGGAGGGGTGTGTGGGATGTGGCGTGTGCGTGCGTGCCTGCCCCACGACACCCTCGTCGCTGAAGCTCCACCTTGACGTTTGAACCGAGGACAATGCCGTGAAGCTACCGCATAGAGTCGAGAAACCGTGGGGGTACGAGCTCATCTGGGCGAAGACCGATCGCTACGTCGGCAAGATCCTGCACATCGAGGCCGGCCATCTGTTGAGCCTCCAGTATCACGAGCGGAAGGACGAGACGATCTTTCTCCTTCGCGGTGAGATCGTCTTTCGCGTGCAGATCGATGGCGAACTGACGGAACGGCGGATGCATGAGGGCGAGCGGTATCACGTCACCCCGGGAACCGTGCACCAGATGGAGGCCGTGGTGACGAGCGACCTGCTCGAAGTGTCGACGCCGGAACTGGATGACGTCGTGCGACTGCAGGACCGATACGGGAGGGTGTGATGAAAGTGATCTTGCCGGTGGCGGGGAAAGGCACGCGCCTCCTCCCGGTCACGAAGCACGTGCCCAAGCCGCTGATCCGCGTTGCCGGCCGGCCAGTGCTGGACTACGTGATGGATGCGCTGGTCGGTCTCGACATCGAGGAACTCATCTTCATCACCGGCCACCTGAAAGAGCAGATCGAGGCCTACGCTCGCCGCACGTACGACGTGCCGAGCCGGTTCGTGGAGCAGCGGGTACAGGATGGGACGGCCGGGGCCGTCGATCTCGCCCGACCCTACGTCGATGGGCCAGTGCTGATCGTGTTCGTCGACACCGTGTTCGACGCCGATCTCTCGGTGACGAAGACCCTCGACGCCGATGGGATCATTTGGGTCAAGGAAGTCGAGGATTACCAGCGGTTCGGCGTGGTGGTGACGGATGCCGACGGGTACATGCAGCAGATCGTGGAGAAGCCCAGCGAGCCGATCTCCAACCTCGCCAACATCGGCCTCTACTACATCCGTGACTGGAAGCTCCTGTTCGAGGGGATCGCGAACACGTTGTCGGGGCCACAACAGAAGGGCGAATGGTTTCTCACGGAGGCGTTCCAGTACATGATCGACCGCGGGAAGCGGCTCAAGACAGCGGAGGTGAAGGGGTGGTATGACTGCGGCAAGGTGGAAACCGTTCTCGCGACGAACCTGCACTTGCTCGAACACGGGAGGCGGCGCATGCCGGAGCGCACCGACAGCGTGCGGGTCATCGAGCCGGTCTACGTCGCGCAGGGCGTGACCCTCGAGGATTGCACGATCGGGCCGAACGTCTCGATCGACGAGGGTGCGGTCCTGCGACGAACCACCGTGCGGGACGCCATCGTGGGCGAAAACGCGGTGCTTGAAGGGGTTGACGTCCGTCACTCGCTCATTGGCCCCGGGACGACGCTACGCGATCTGTCGCTCCACAACATGGTCGCGGCGCGGGACGAGATCACGGAGGCGCCGTGACGGATGACGCGCTCCGGCGCGTCACGCAGGAGGCGGATCTCGAGGGCGTCCTCGACGAAGCGCTGGCGGTGGTCTACAAGCACAGCCCGCGTTGCGGGGTCAGCGCCGCAGCACTGATCGAAGTGCGCCAGTTCGCCGCCGGTCACCCGGAGGTGCCGGTGTACCGAGTGAACGTCATCGCACACCGCCCTGTGTCACAGGTGATCGCCGAGCGCCTCGAGGTACGGCACCAGTCGCCGCAGGTGATCTTGGTGCGGCATGGCCAGACGGTGTGGCACGCATCGCACTACCGTGTTTCCGCTGAGCGCCTCGAGGCGGCGCTCGCGGACGCACGAGCCGGGCACGAGACGTAGTTCGTCGAAGCCGGACTCTGGACGGGCGCCGGCCGGATCGCGAATTTCGAACGGTACTTCCAGAGGGAAGGACTCATGAGTCGCCTCGCCGCTTGCCTCCGCTGTGCCATCGCGCTGTTCGCGGCGGTCCCGGCTGCTGCGTCGGGTCAGCAGGAGGTGTGGTCTCGTTCGCCGGCGTTTGCGGTGGAGGAGACGACCATTGCGGAGATCCACCGGGCTATGCGGGAGGGGCGGCTGACGGCTCGATCGCTGGTGGAGTCCTACCTCGCCCGTATCGAGGCGTACGACAAGCAAGGGCCCGCGCTCAACGCGATCGTCGTGACCAACCCCCGAGCGCGCGTCCGGGCGGATTCTCTCGATGCCTACCTGTCCCGGACCGGAACGCTGATCGGCCCGCTGCACGGCATTCCCGTGATCGTGAAGGACAACTACGACACGGCCGATCTCCCGACCACGGCGGGTTCACTGGTCCTTGCAGGAGTGATCCCACCGGACGACGCGTTTCAGGTACGCAGGCTCCGTGAGGCAGGTGCGATCGTTCTCGCCAAGTCGAACATGGCGGAATTCGCCTTCTCCCCCTATGAGACGGTGGGTTCGGCGCTGCCCGGGTACACGCGCAATCCATACGACGTGACCCGCGTCCCGGCTGGGTCCAGCGGCGGAACCGCGGCCGCGGTGGCCGGCAATTTCGGGACGGTCGGGTTGGGAACGGACACCGGCAACTCGATCCGCGGTCCGTCGTCGCACACGGCGCTGGTAGGCATTCGCTCCACCATGGGACTCACCAGCCGAGATGGGATCGTGCCTCTCTACCTGAGCCGAGATATCGGGGGCCCGATGGCTCGGACGGTGGCCGATGCCGTCGCGGTGTTCGACGTGATCGCGGGCTACGATGCTGCAGATCCTGTCACGGCGGAGAGCCAGAGTCACCGCCCCGCGCGGTATGCCGACCAGTTGATCGTAGACGGGCTCCGCGGCGCGCGAATCGGCGTAGCGCGCCAGCTATCCAATAGGCCGACCGCCGATCCCGAGGTCCTGCAGCGGTTCGAAGAGGCATTGGCCGATCTTCGTGCCGCAGGCGCGGTCCTCGTCGACCCGGTGACGATCACCGAGCTGGACACGATAACCGGATCGATGTGGTGTCGGAGTTTCAAGACCGACATTCGCGAATACCTCGCGACGCTCGGCGGCCGGGCTCCCGTCACGAGCCTCGGCGAGATCATCGAATCCGAGAAGTTCCACCCATCCATCGAGTTGCGACTCCGGGAGTTCGAGGCGTTCGAGGAACCTCCTGAACGCGAGGCGAGCTGTCTCGTGGCGGCGGCGAACACCGAGAAGCTTCGCAACGGCGTGCGACGCGTGCTGCGTGACCACCAGGTAGACGCCTTGGTGTATCCCAGTTGGAGCAACCCGCCCCGACTCATCGGCGATCTCAATTCCCCGCACGGGAACAACAGCCCGACTCTCGCGCCGCCCACCGGCTTTCCGGCGATCACGGTACCGATGGGCTACGTGCGCCACGGCCTGCCGGTGGGACTCCAACTCTTCGGCGACGCCTGGTCGGAGCCGACGCTCATTCGCTTTGCGTATGCGTACGAGCAGCGCACGCGACACCGCCGACCGCCACCCACTACGCCACCGCTCGATCCATGACCGATCTGCGCTCGCCGGGAGTCGGGTCGTGGCTCGCGCGGTACCTCCCCTACCGACTGCTGGTTCCAGTCGCCCTCATCCTTGGCGGCGCGCCGTTTCGGCCAGAGCCGCACCTGACGGAGAAATTGAGGATGCTCTCGGCAGGAGGCTTGACGCGTCCACTCGATATCTTCGATCTCGTGCTGCACGGTTCGCCGCTCGTACTGGTGGGCGCGCGGTTGGTGTTGGATGTCGTGGAGCGACGGCGCCGCAACCGATGATGGCCCACCTGTTCCCGTTTCGGAGGAGATCTCGTCGATGATGTCCTCGATGAACCGTCGGGAGTTCGTACGCACGACCGCCGCTGTCACTGCGGCCGGCTTGGTCCCACTCAGCGCCACAGGCTCGGGACCGCCCGCCCGTGTGCCGACGTCCGTTCCGCCCCTCGTGATTGCCGATCTGAGTGGGATCCAGTACAGAAACGGCGGGCCAGTGAGTGCCGTCGAGAAAGCCTACCAGCTCATCGTCGAGGGCGCCGACGTCGTGGATGCCGTGATCGCCGGGGTGAACATCCCTGAGTTGGATCCGAGCGAGTCCGGGGTGGGTTACGGCGGTCTCCCCAACGCCGACGGTGTGGTGCAACTCGACGCGTGCTGCATGCACGGGCCCAAGAAGTGGGCTGGCGGCGTGGCGGCGCTCGAAGGCGTGCGCACGCCTTCGCTCGTCGCCAAGGCGGTGATGGAGCAGACGGACCACCACTTGCTGGTCGGCAAGGGTGCCCAGGAGTTCGCGCGGTCCTTGGGCTTCGAGATCGAAGCCGACCTGAACACCGAGCGGTCGCGCGCACTGTGGCTCGAATGGAAACGCCGAATGGATCCCGATCACTTTCTGGATCCCAAGGCCCGGGTACGCCATGGGTACGAAATCGGTCTGGAGATGCTTCGGGAGGGATTGATCGAGGAGGCGCACTACTGGGGAACGGTCCATTGCAGCGCCATCACGCCCAAGGGAGAGATCGGTGCGGTGACTACCACGAGCGGCCTTGCCTGGAAGATCCCGGGCCGCGCTGGGGACTCCCCAATCCTCGGGGCCGGGTTGTATGTGGACGGAGCGGTGGGTGCCGCCGGCTCGACGGGCCGAGGAGAGGCGAATCTGTACAACCTCTCCTCTTACCTGATCGTGGAGCAGCTCCGGCGGGGTGCCCAGCCCAAGGACGCGGGGATGGATGCGCTGAAGCGGATCCAATCCAATACGATCGAGCGTCGCCTGTTGAATGACCGGGGACTACCGCGGTTCAACGTGCGGTTCTTCGTGCTCGACAAGAAAGGGGACCACGCGGGCGTGACCCTCTACGCAGCAGGTGAGACCGCGTATGCCGTTTGTACGGAGCACGGTGCCGAAACACGTCCCTTGGAGCCCCTGCTCGACGGATCGCCAACCGATTGAGGCCCGACGTGACCTCGACGACCGCCCTCACCCAGTTGGTCGACTCGTATCTCGACCTCAAGTGGACCGTGGATCCCGTAGAGGCGACTGCGGCGGGCGTGACCTCCCACGACGGACGGTTGGGGTCGTTCGGAGAGGACGACGTCCAGCAGTACATCGCGGCGTTCAAGTCCATCGGGAGCTATCTCGAGGAGTGTCCGGTCGACACGCTGCAGGATGAAGTGGATCGCACCGCCCTCCTGGGCGATCTTCGGCATACGGTCCATCTCCTGGAGCGCGAGCAACCCCACGTGCGAAACCCGATTTTTTGGGTGTCGCACGTACTCGAGGGTCTGTACCTCCTTCTGGTCTTCACGGATCGGTCGAAGGATGTGCGCTGCCAAGCAGCCGCCGACCGGGTCCGGGCTATCCCAGCGTGCTTCACCCAGGCGCGGGATACGCTCCGCAACTGCCCGCAGGTCTTCGTCGAAACTGCGCGCCAGATGATCCGGCTCGGCGCACCGTTGCTGGAACAGGTACGGCGTACGCTCGCCCCGGACGGGGATGAACGGTTCGATGACGACTGTGCGGATGCGCAACAGGCGATCGATGCCTTTGCATCGTTCCTGGACGAGGCGTCGTGGAGCGGTGACGGGGAGTTCGCCATCGGGGAAGAGGCCTTCAACTTCCGTCTCCACTATCAACTCGCATTGCGCAATACGGCTCCAGAGCTTTGGCGCTATGGGGTGGCACTCATCGAGCGGGTCGAACACGAGCTCGCGGGCCTCGCTCGAGAGATCGAGGTCGGGGTGGACTGGTTCGATCTCGTGGCCCGTCTGCGCACCGATCACCCTCCACCGGGCGATCTGGTGGGAGCGTATGCCGCCGAGACCCAACGGGCTCTTGCGTTCATCAGCGAGCAGGAGATCGCCCCCATTCCCGGCGGTACTCTGGACGTCATCGAGACCCCCACGTTTCTGCAGCCCCTCATTCCGTTTGCCGCGTACCAGCCGCCCGGCATGTTCGCCGCCGAGAAGCGGGGATGGTTGTACGTGACCCCGCCGCCCGCCACGAGCGGCGGGGGGAAGGCCTCGCGTGATCACGCGATGGCGGAGCTTCCTGCGACCGCGCTTCACGAAGGGTATCCGGGACATCATCTGCAATTCCTCGCTGCGCAGGCTCAGCCACGAACCATCAGGAAGGTCGTCCGCTCGCCCATCACCCTCGAGGGATGGGCGCTGTATTGCGAGGAGATGATGGGTGAGCAAGGGTTCTTCGGCACGCGGGAGGAGCGGCTCTTCCAGAGAGTGGCCCTGTTCTGGCGCGCCTGCCGAGTCATTCTCGATGTCGGCCTGCACACCCGCGGTATGTGTTTCGACGATGCGGTGGGCTTCCTCGTCGATCGGGCTCGGCTCGATCGATCGTTGGCGGAGGCGGAGGTCCGGCGTTACTGTGCCGCACCGGTCTATCAACTGAGCTATGCGATCGGTCGACGGGAGTTCCTTGCATTGCGTTCAGCGTATCGCGCGGCCCGTGGCTCCGAGTACTCCTTGAAAGACTTCCATCGAGCCGTGCTCGAATTCGGCGCGCTTCCGGTGAGCCTCATTCGGTGGGGGCTGGAGCTCGATGAATAAGCAGGGGCGCCCGCCCCTGGCCCTCCCTCGAGTAGTCAAGCGGCTTGGCGTGGTGTCGTTCTTCAACGACTTCGCGAGCGAGATGGTCTATCCGCTGCTGCCGGCCCTGGTCACGACGCGGCTCGGAGGCTCCGCCGTGACGCTGGGCTTGCTCGATGGGCTGTCGGAAGCCGTGTCCGCCATCATCAAGGCCACATCAGGATGGCTCGCCGAGCGGGCTCGGTGGCGTCGACCCCTGATCGTGATCGGATATGGCATCGCCACCGTGGCACGACCGGCCATGGGCATCGTGAGTGGGGCGTGGCAGGTCATAGGGTTAAGAGCCGCAGACCGGGTTGGGAAGGGTGTCCGAACCCCGCCCCGTGATACGATCATTGCCGATGTCAGCGCTCCGGGAATCCGGGGACGCGCATTTGGGTTCCATCGCGGCATGGATCACGCCGGCGCGGTGGTGGGACCACTGGTTGCCTGGGCTGCCCTGGTGTGGGGTGGCGCCGATCCGGCGGCCGTGATCCGCTGGAGTCTCATACCAGGCGTGTTGGCCGTGATGGCGGTCGTGTGGGCCCTGGGACGAATCGATCTGCCCATGGTTCGGCGGGATCGGGTCTCGGACCAAGGGACCGCTCCCGATGAGGCTCAGTCAGGAGGACGGGTGCTCTTCGGCCTCGTCGTCGGTTTTGCGTTCATCCGGTTTCCGGAGACCCTGTTTCTGCTGCGCATCCAGGACCTCGGGGTGGCGGTCGCTGCCGTCCCGCTCCTCTGGGCGTTCCTCCACGTGGTGCGGTCGCTGGGGAGCTATCCAGGTGGGTGGGCAAGCGATGTCTTGGGGCCGAAGCGCACCATGGTGGTCGGGTGGTTGCTCTACGCCACGGTCTGCGTCGGGCTTGCGTTGTCTCACACGGCACTGGGTGCCTCGGCCTGGTTTCTGGCCTTTGGCCTCGTGGCCGCCGCGACCGAGAGTCCGGAGCGGACCTTCGTCGCGGCGGCTGGAGGCGCGACTGGGCGTGGGCGGCGTTTTGGGGCCTATCACGCCGCTGTCGGTCTCGCCGCCTTGCCGGGCTCGTTGTTCCTCGGGGCGCTCTACGCCGGTCGGGGTGGTGCGTGGGCGCTCGCGGTGAGTGGTGGCACTGCCGCCGTGTTGGCCCTGATCGGGACCGTGACCAGGCACGCCCCTCGCGCGCCCACGCGCACGTGAGGACGATGACTGCTGGGAAGATACGGACGGTGTGGCACGCCATCAGGGCCAAGGCCAGGGCCCTTCGTGAGATCTACGAAGGTCTCTATGTCACTCCGTACCGCTCCCAGATCTACCGAGCGTACCTGCAGGAGCGCGATCTATTTCTGCTCTCGAGCTTCAGCGATCTGTTGGGCGCGCCAAACCCCGTGCTGTTCTACACGCTGGAACTGTATCCGGAATTGATTGAGCAATTCCACGAGTGGCATGTCCGCATGGGAATGCCACAGGCACCGGAAGGGGGATTCCGTTGCTGCTGACAGGCCAGTGTCATGCCGGGTGACCTGGACGTAGGCGGTCTAGCGCGGTCGCTCTTGTTCTTTGGCGGCAAGGGCGGCGTTGGGAAGACCACGCTGGCGGCTGCCGTGGCGGTGCGCGCTGCGCGCGGAGGCGAGCGCACCCTCCTCGTTTCGACGGACCCCGCGCACTCGATCTCCGACGTGCTGGGCACCGCCCTCGGGTCGGAGCCTACGCTCGTCGGCCCGAACTTCTGGGCGGTGGAGATCGACCCGTCGGTCGAGGCCGATCGCTACATCGCCGAGGTGAAAGAGAGGATTGCCGAGGTAACGCCACCACGACTCGTGGCTGAAGTGGAGCGGCAGATCGACATTGCCCGGGTCACCCCGGGCGCCGAGGAAGCAGCGTTGTTCGAGCGGTTCACCCGCCTCATCGGCGGACTCGGCACCTCCTACGAGCGAGTGATCATCGATACTGCCCCCCTCGGTCACACCCTCCGGCTACTGGCGCTTCCCGAGCACATGGCCGCGTGGATCGGAGGACTGATCGGCCGGCGGAAGAAGGTGACCGTGTTGAGCCGCATGTGGCGAAACGTCGCCGGTGCCGCGGCAGGTTCGGTGCGGGAAGAGGACCCGATCCTGGCGACATTGGAGGAGCGACGGGCTCGCTTTCACCGGATCCGAGCAGTCGTCACGGATCAGCGACAGACCGGCTTCGTCTTCGTACTCGTTCCGGAGCGGCTGTCGCTGCTCGAAACGGAGCGCGCGGTGCGCACGGTGGCGAAGTACGGGATCCCGATCGGGGCGGTCGTCGTCAACCGCCTCGCGCCCGAGGGAAGCGCGGGAGCGTTCTTCGATGGGCGGAGGATACAGGAACAGGAGCGCCTCGCAACGATTCGGGCGAGCTTTGCGGCGTATCCCGTGTTCGAGGTCCCGCTGCTGGAGACCGACACCTGGGGCCCCGCCACGCTCGACCGGATCGCGTCATACCTCTCCGTGTCCTAGTCGGTCGCTCGCGGAGGCGGCCACCGATCGGTACCTTTTTCCGCCCTGAGCCAACTCGGAGGATTGGGTTGTGAGCGCCATCGCCCTGCTCGTGATCGGTCTCGCCGCGTTCCTGACGGGCTACCAACTCTACTCCCGCTACATCGCGCGACACATCTACCGGCTCGATCCGGACTTCGTGACGCCGGCTCACGAGTTCGAGGACGGTGTGGATTTCGTTCCCACCAACCGCCACGTGCTGTTCGGTCACCACTTCACGTCGGTCGCGGGAGCGGCGCCGATCGTGGGACCGGCGATCGCGGTGATCTGGGGATGGCTCCCCGCGTTCCTCTGGGTGGTGTTGGGAACGATCTTCGCGGGCGCGGTGCACGACTTCGGCGCCCTGTGGATCTCGACGCGCCACAAGGCGACCTCCATCGGAAGCCTCACGGAGCAGATCGTGGGCGGGCGTGCCCGCGTGCTCTTTCTGCTGATCATCTTCTTCCTGCTCCTCCTGGTGAATGCCGTATTCGCTGTGGTGATCGCCAACCTCTTCATTGCGAATCACGGGGCAGTACTGCCGGTCTGGGGCAGCTTGGTGGTCGCGGTAGTGGTGGGGTTGCTGATCTACCGGACCCGGGTGGGCATCCTGTGGCCGTCCATCGCCGCCTTGCTGGTGCTATATGTGCTGATCTGGCTAGGCCAGTACGCCCCGTTCGCGCTGCCGGATGTGTTCGGGTTCGCCCCCTCCGGGTCGCAGCTGCAGGCGGCCCAGGGAGATCTCTCGGTTGCCCAGGAGGCCGCCAGCGTCGACGGCGTCCGGACGGGGTGGGTGATCGTTCTCTTCATCTATGCGTTCTTCGCCAGTGTGCTCCCCGTCTGGGTACTGCTCCAACCACGAGATTACGTGAACAGTCATCAGCTCTTCGTGGCGCTGGCGATCATCGGCCTCGGCGTCGTGCTGGTGAATCCCGAGATCGTTGCCCCAGCCGTGAACTGGGAGCTTCCGGCAGATGCGCCAGGCTGGTTCCCCCTGCTCTTCATCACTATCGCCTGCGGTGCCATCAGCGGGTTCCACGGTCTCGTGGCCTCCGGGACGTCCGCCAAGCAGCTGGACAGGGAGACCGATGCGCGCTACGTGGGCTATGGGGGGATGATTGGCGAGGGAACCCTGGCGCTCACGTCGATCCTGGCCACCACAGCGGGGTTCGCGGTCTTCGTGGGTCGTGAGGGATGGGTGGAGCACTACGGGACCTGGGCCCGTGCTTCGAGCGGAGCAACGACGGCCTTCGTCAACGGTGTGGGTGTTCTGGCCGAAGGGGTGGGCATTCCGCACACCGTCGCCGTGATTTTTGCAGCCGTCGTGGTCATCTCGTTCGCCGCCACGACGATGGATACCGGCGTGCGGCTGCAGCGGTACATCATCTCGGAGCTCGGCGCGCAGTACCGGGTGAGGATCGCGCAGAACCGCTGGGTCGCGACGTTCGTGGCCGTGGTGAGCTGTGCCGTTCTTGCGTTGGGACTGGACCGGGGGGCCGGTGGGATGCGGCTCTGGCCCCTGTTCGGAACGACCAATCAACTCACCGGAGCCCTGACCCTGTTGGTCGTCACGCTCTTCCTAGCCAGACTGCGACGCCCGGTCTGGGTCACGGTGGTTCCGATGGCGTTTCTCCTGTTCATGACCACGTGGGCCATGGTGCTCAACCTCGTCCGGTACTGGGTCGAGAGCCAGATGATGCTGCTCGCGGTCGGCGGCATCGTGTTCGTGCTCGAGCTGTGGCTCGTCTTCGAGGCGGCGGCGGTGGTCCGGCGCGTGGTTCGGGGTGCGGTAGTAGTCGGAGGCCGAGGGTGAGATTCCCCTCCGCGAAGTGCGCTTGCTGGAGCCTTGGCGGGGACGTACGTTCGATACCTCTCGCAGAGGGGGTGCCCGATACCCTACGATCCATCGGAGCCATCTGAGTTCAGCCCCAGACGGGGCCATGGCACTGGGTCGGTGCTCGCTGAACGCCCCCAACCCAAGCAGGCCGAGCGGCGGGAAATGCGAGGTCACACCGCGATCGTCACCGGCGGTGCCACGGGGATGGGTCGAGCCATCGCCGTGGACTTCGCCAGGCGCGGCGTGAACGTTGCCTTCAACTACATCGAGCTGCCCCATCGAGACGTGTCTTCGCAGGCGGTGCTGACCGAGGCAGCCCTCCGCGGATGCGGGGTCGAGGTCTATGGCGCCCACTGCGATGTACGGGATCGCCGCGCCGTGGAGCGGTTCATTCGCGACGCCCGTGACAAGCTGGGCGAGGTGCACTATTTGGTGAATAATGCCGGTATCCATCACGATGCCGCCTTGTGGCGGATGCCGGAGGACGCGTGGGACGACGTCGTCAAGACGAATCTCACAGGGAGCTTCAACGCGATTCGGGCGGTAGCGCCGTATTTCCGAGCCCAGCGATATGGCAAGATCGTCAGCATTGCTTCCCACCAGGCCTATACGCCCGGCTTTGGACTCGCCAACTACGCGGCGAGCAAGGCAGCCGTCGTGGGCCTCACCAAGGCCGCCGCCGTCGAGCTCGGTGCGTACAACGTCAATGTCAACGCGGTTGCTCCAGGGTTCGTGCGCACGGAGCTGATCGACACCCTCCCCCCCGAGGTGCTCAGTGACGCCGAGCACGAGTCGGTGCTCGGGCGGATCGCCGAGCCGGAAGACGTGGCTCATGTGGTCCTGTTTCTCTGCTCCGACGAAGCTCGGCACATCACCGGACAGGTTATCTTTGTCGACGGCGGCCTGACGCTCCACTGATCGGCGGTGGGCTGGGCCGACCATCTCATGGTTGAACGCTTGCGGGAGAGTGCCTGTGAGTGACCGCTTCGTTGGGCTCACGTACGAAGGGGGTGTGGCGACGCTGACGCTCGATCGCCCTCCCCTCAACGTGCTGAACATCGAGATGATGGAGCAGATGAACGAGGCGATCCTGGAGCTTCGCGGACGCACGGACCTGAAGGTCCTCGTGATCCGCGGAAAGGGAAAAGCCTTCAGCGCCGGTGTGGATGTCGCGGACCACACCAGGGACAAGGTAACCCGCATGATCCAGGTCTTTCACCGGATCTTCGAGTCCATTCGATTGCTTGACGTCATTGCGGTGGCCGCCGTGGACGGCATGGCATTCGGCGGCGGTTTCGAGCTCGCCATCGGCTGCAATCTGGTTGTGGCGTCCGAGTCGGCACGCTTCGCGCTCCCCGAGATCAAGCTCGGCGTGTTCCCCCCGCTTGCGTGCGTCGTGCTCCCCCGCGCCGCGCCACGCCGGAAGGCTATGGAGTGGATTCTCATGGGAGATGAGATCACCGTGCAGGAGCTCAGTGCCTACGGTCTCGTGAACCGCGTGGTCCCGAACGATCGGTTTGAAGACGAGCTGCGGAGCTTTGTGGCGAAGATCACCAGCAAGTCGAGGCCGGTGCTCATATTGGCCAAGCGGGCCCAGACCGAGTCATACTATGCCGCGTATGAGGAAGCGCTCTACAAGGCCGAGAACCTGTACCTGCGCGAGCTGATGGCGCTCGACGACGCACACGAGGGCATCAAGGCATTCATGGAGAAGCGAGCGCCGACGTGGCGAGACGCCTGAGACTCGCGACGCTCTCGCTTGCCGCTGCGATCGTCGCGTGCGGAGGCACCAACCCTGATGAAGGAGTGCCTCCCCAGACGGCGCCGCTCCCGACCATCGTCCTCGCTGGTCGCACGGTAGCGCTCTTCCCACTGACCCTGGTGGCGGTCGACCGTCAGCTCGGGTGGAACGAGCAACTGGGGGACCGGTTGGACGCTTTGCGGATCGCGGACAGCCTCATCGCGACTTTTCTCACCGAGCGGGCTCCAGAAGCCCAGTGGGTGTTGCCCGATGCGCTTCGTCGCGCCTCACGTCAGGCCCCTGGGGTGCTGCCGGATCCGGACAAGCTGGGCACGGCGCTGCTCCGCGCTCGCAATCTGGACCGTATCCCCGACCCGCTGCGCTCACAAATGCGCAATCTGACGGCCGTGGCGGCCGATCGACTCGTCCTGGTCCCGGCTGCACTGACCTTCAGGCAGATGCCGACGGGGCAGGGCGCCGCCGATCTGTCGGTCGTGATCGCGGACGTGCGCTTCGGCACCGTGCTGTGGCGCACGATCGCCCACGGTGAGGGCGACGACGCGTGGTCGGCGTTGGGGAACGCACTCGGGGCCTTGGTGCCGGATCTGCCGTAGCGATGCACCGCGTGACCCTCATCCGGGGTGACGGGATTGGGCCGGAGATCACCGCCGCTACCCTCCGCGTGATCGAGGCTGCCGGCGCGTTGATCGAGTGGGATGAACAACTCGGTGGTGTGGCGGCGCTGAACGAAGCGGGAACGCCACTGCCCGATGCGACCGTGGCCAGTATCAGGGAAACGCGTGCCGCGCTCAAGGGACCGCTCACGACGCCGGTCGGAACCGGATTCCGGTCGGTGAACGTGGCGCTGCGCCGGGAGTTCGATCTGTACGCGAATGTGCGGCCGGCGGCCACGATTCTCCCGGGAGGGCGATACGACGGCGTCGACATCGTGCTCATTCGCGAAAACACGGAGGGACTCTACGTCGGCCACGAGATGGTGATTCCCGTTGCCGGTGACCCGAAAGCCGTGGCCCAGGCGACCGCGATCGTCACCCGGGCCGGCTGCGAACGCATTGCTCGGTTCGCCTTCGACTACGCCATACGACACGGTCGACGCAAAGTGACGATCTGCCACAAGGCGAATATCCTGAAGGCGTCGAGCGGGTTGTTCCTCGAGGTCACCCGCGACGTGTCCGAGCGATACCACGGTCGGATCGAGGTGAATGACGTCATCATCGATGCCGCGGCGATGAAACTGGTCTTGGACCCAAGCCAGTTCGATGTAATCGTCACCACCAACATGTTCGGTGACATTCTGAGCGATCAGATCGCCGGCCTGATCGGTGGTCTTGGACTCGCCCCCGGGGCCAATGTCGGCGATCGGGCGGCCCTGTTCGAGGCCGTGCACGGATCCGCCCCCGACATCGCGGGGAAGGGAGTCGCGAATCCATCGGCGCTGATCTTGGCCGCGTGCCTGCTTCTCGATCACTTGGGCGAAGCTGCAGCGGCGGCATGCGTGCGGCAGGCCCTCGTGACGGTGCTCAGGGACGACGGAGTCCGTACACGGGATCTCAAGGGACATGCTACGACAGTGGAATTCACGGACGCCGTTGTTCGGCGGCTTGCGTGAGCAGGAGTGCCCGCGCTGCCGGCGACCGGTGGATCTCCCGCTGGGCGAGATCTGCGCGGTGTGCCAGCGCGACATCCAGCGGCATGCCGCGAAAATCGCCCGAACCGTGGCGCTTCTCTCGACGATCGTCGTTGGCGCGTACGTTCTGCTTCGAGTGCCGGCCGATCCGACGGCGCGGCTGGTGAGCGGAGCCGCAGTGGCCATTTGGTACCTGCTCACGAATCTCGTGGTGCGACGTATCCTCCGGGAGTTCCTCACATGACTGTGGTGGTGCCGTGACGTTCCGAATCGTGCATCTGTCTGACACACATTTCGGCCAAGTCGCCGACCTCCGTCAGATCCATGCCGTGGAGGAGCTAGTGCCCGACCTCGACGCGCGGTTGATCGTGCTCACCGGAGATCTCAGTCTCCGCGCGAGACACGGCGAATTCCAGGCGGCGAGGGCGTTTGTGCACGAGTTGGAGCGTACCGCGCCGGTCATGACCATTCCGGGGAACCATGACGTGCAGTGGTGGTGGAGGCCGTTCATCCCCTTTGCTGCGCAGGTGAAGTACCGCAAGTACGCACGGTACTTCGGACCGGTCTTGTCTCCCATCCTGGACTTTCCCGAGGCCATCGTCGTGGGGGCGAACACGTCTCACGGGATCGCGTGGGGATCGCTGACACCCAGACTGAGGGATGTCGCCGTGAAAGGACATCTCCCCAAGCAACAGATCGAGCGAGCGCGGGAGGCGTTCAGCGCGGCCGCCAGCGAGCGGGTCCGGGTCCTCGTGGTCCACCACAACGTGCTTCGCGGGGAGCTGTCGCAGCGGATGGGGCTGGCCCGATGGCGCCAAGCGCAACGCCGCATCGTGGAGTCGGGCACGGACATCGTGCTGTGCGGCCACGACCACCAGGAACAGGTCGATTCGCTCGAGGAACGGGTGGTGGTGTCGTGCGCGGGAACCCTGTCGACCCGGTCGCGTGGCAACCGTCCCTCGGTGTTCAACCGCGTCTCGATCGACGACCACGCCATCCACGTCGAGTTCTTCCGCTGGGAAGCGGGCGACGGTGTGTTCAAGCGGTCCGACGTGCACACGTTTCCCAGGCCGCGACGACTCGATGACGCACCCGTCCCTGCGGGCGCGCGCTGATCGCGCGGCCTGGGAGGCCGACGAGGCGCTCCTCGTTGCCAGGCTGCATCGTCTGGGGCTCGAGCGAACCGTACCGGTCGAGCTTCACCTCAATCGCTCCGTGATGGTGAGCGTGACCGAGCGGTCCGTGCTCCGGATTCACCGTGGGTTCGCATACGGATCGGACCGAGTACTCAGGGCGATCGTAGCCTTCATCGCACCGCGAACTCCTCGCTCCGAGCGGGAGCGCGCCCGGCGGTTGCTCAGCGAGTTCCCAGCCGAGTCCTACGTGCCGGTGCGCCGCCGACGTCGGCAGCCGACGCACCCGACCGATCGCCGACTCGTCGGGCGCCTCCGCCGCCTGTACGCCGAACTCAATGATCGGCATTTCGGGGGCGCACTGCACCCCGTACCCCTCCGCGTCTCGAGCCGGATGGTGACCCGACTCGGCGAGGTGACAGTCGACGCCCGGGCGCACCGTGCGGTGGAGATCGCCATCAGTCGGCTTCACGTAGTACAGGATGGGTGGGACGAGGTGCGCGATACACTGTTACACGAAATGATCCACCAGTGGCAGGTCGAAACGGGTGGGGAGCCGGACCACGGGAAGCGATTTCGCCGTAAGGCGCGTGAAGTCGGCATTACGCCGGCTGCTCGCCGCGCTGTCGGCGAGGCCATACACATGATCGAACGGTAGGACGGAGGAACCGAGAGATGCCCTTCAAGGGGGTGGACTTCTACGACGTCGACTCGCTCCTCTCCGAAGAGGAGCGAGCGGTGCGGGAGACGATTCGGCGTTGGGTGGACGATGCGGTGATGCCGGTCATCGCGGAGCACTACTTGGCCGGGCACTTCCCGATGCATCTAATTCCCCAGCTCGGCGAGCTCGGGGCGCTCGGCGCCAACCTGCCGGCGGAGTACGGATGCGCCGAGCTCAACAACGTGGCCTACGGTCTGATCATGCAGGAACTCGAGCGCGCCGACAGCGGCATCCGCTCGTTCGCGTCCGTGCAGGGTTCCCTGGTCATGTACCCGATCTTCGCCTTCGGCACCGAGGAGCAGCGCCGAGAGTGGCTCCCCAAGCTCGCGACCGGCGAGCTCATTGGGTGTTTCGGCTTGACGGAGCCGGATTTCGGCTCCAACCCCGGCGGCATGATCACGACGGCGCGGGAGGATGGTGACTCCTGGGTACTGAACGGCTCCAAGATGTGGATCACCAACGGCTCGATGGCCCACGTCGCCATCGTATGGGCCAAGACCGGAACTCTGGACGACGTCAAGTCCATCCGCGGCTTCATCGTTCCGACAGACCGTCCCGGGTTCACGGCAAAGAACCAAGTTGGGAAGTTGTCGTTGCGCGCGAGCGATACGAGCGAGTTCGTGCTGGAAAACGTGCGGATTCCCAAGGAATACCTGCTACCCAAGAGCGGCGGATTGAAGAGCCCGCTCATGTGTCTCACCCAGGCGCGGTACGGCATCGCCTGGGGAGCGGTGGGCGCGGCCATGGCCTGCTATGGAGAGGCCGTCGACTACGCGAAGAGCCGCGTCATGTTCGACCGCCCGATCGGCGGCTTCCAGATCCAGCAATCGCGCTTGGCGGAGATGCTCACCGAGATCACCAAGGCTCAGCTCCTCTGCGTGCAGCTCGGGCGGCTCAAGGACCGCGGGACGATGACCCCCGTGCAGGTGTCACTCGCGAAGCGAAACAACGTGAACATGGCGTGCGAGTGCGCACGTGAAACGCGGCGGCTGCTCGGCGCGAGCGGCATCCTGGCAGAGTACCAGGCGATGCGGCACGCAGCCAACCTCGAGAGCGTCTACACCTATGAAGGGACACACGATATCCACACGCTGATCTTGGGTGAGGCCATCACCGAGATCGCGGCGTACTCGGGCTGAGGGCCGGGTGGCACCCGTTCCGGGCCACCACCCGCTCGACGTCCAACATGTCTCTGGCGGAGGAGCATAGCGCCGTGCCAAACTTCTTGTGGTTTCTCATCATCGGCATCATCGCCGGATGGGTCGCCGGCCGAATCACCAAGGGCAAGGGCTTCGGTCTCTTCGGCAACCTGATCGTCGGTGTCTTGGGCGCCCTCGTCGGCGGGTTCCTATTCGACCTCGTCGGCCTCTCCGCCTACGGCGTTCTCGGATCGCTGATCACCGCCACCGTCGGGGCCATCGTCCTGCTACTCCTGCTCGGGTTCGTGAAGAAGTGAGGAGCGCTCTCGTGCGTTGCCTGGCTGGTGTGATCTCGTCGCTGGTGATGGCGGCGTGCTCCGGTGGCGGGGCGGGCTACAACGTGAGTGCACCGGTCCCCGACAGTGGCCTCGCCGTCGCGGTCGTCGCGCAGGGTCTGCAGAGCCCGCTCTTCCTCACCAGCCCGCCGGGCGATACCCGGCTGTTCATCGTGGAGCAACCTGGCAGGATTCGCGTGTTGCGGAACGGTCAGCTCCTCTCGACGCCCTTTCTCGACATCGCCGACCTCGTGGGTGCGGGAGGCGAGCGAGGGCTGCTCGGACTCGCGTTTCACCCAGCATACGCATCGAGCGGCTGGTTCTTCGTGAACTATACCGACCGCAATGGGAACACCCAGGTGGTGCGATACACGGTCAGCGCGGACCCCGATGTCGCCGACCGCGGATCAGCGAAGACGATCCTCAGCGTGGCGCAGCCGTACGGCAATCACAACGGCGGTCACGTGGCTTTCGGTCCCGACGGGATGCTGTACGTTGGGATGGGTGACGGCGGGAGCGCCAACGATCCTCACGGCCATGGCCAAAACCGCGCCACGTTGCTCGGGGCCATGCTCCGCGTGGACGTGGACGGCGGGGATCCCTATGCGATCCCAACGGACAACCCGTACGTTGGCCGGCAGGATGCCGCCCCGGAGATCTGGGCCATCGGACTCCGGGCCCGTGGAGGTTCTCCTTCGATCGAAATGCCGGCATGCTCTACGTTGCCGACGTCGGCCAGAACGCCTGGGAGGAGGTCGACGCCAGGCTGGCATCCGCTGCGGCCGTGAACTACGGCTGGCGTATCATGGAGGGGACGCACTGTTTCGGCTCGCCCATCTGCGATCGCGAGGGCCTCACCCTGCCGCTGGTCGAGTATGGTCACGACAACGGGTGTTCGGTGATCGGCGGCTATGTGTACCGCGGCAGTGCGCTACCGACCGTACAGGGTCACTACTTCTACGCTGACTGGTGCCAGGGGTGGGTGCGGAGCTTTCGCGTCGGGGACGGCGCCGTGCGCGAGCATACCGAGTGGGAAATTGGCGACGTCGGCAACGTTCTGTCGTTCGGTGAGGATTCGCTCGGGGAATTGTACCTCCTTTCCCAGAACGGAAGGGTGTATCGCTTTGTCTCACGATGAGTGAGTCGGTCGCGTCGAAGCACGGTGCCTGATGGGTCGGCCGTGGCTGGGCCGGTATCGTCGTTGAGCGTCGGTCACCGGTCTTGACCTCCACGATGCGCGAATCGAACCCGCCTGCGTCCCTGCTGCGCGATCGCAATCTCCGGGTCGTCTTCAGCATCACGCTGATGGCGATGTTGGGTGTGGCGAGTATCACCCCCGCGTTTCCTGCCGCGGCCCGGGCCCTCGACGTGAGCCCGCTGGCCGTGGGGCTGCTCATCTCCGCTTTCACTTTACCGGGCGTCGTGCTGACCCCGTTTCTCGGGGTACTCGCCGACCGAGTCGGCCGCAAGGTGATCCTCATCCCGTCACTGCTCCTCTTCGGCATCGCTGGCGCGGCGTGTGGCCTGGCACGCGTATTCGAGGTACTCGTCGTACTGCGCCTGCTCCAGGGTGTGGGCGGCGCCGCGCTCGGTGCACTCAACATCACCCTGATCGGGGACCTGTTCGAGGGATCGCGCCGGACGGCCGCGATGGGGTACAACTCGGCGGTGTTGAGTGTGGGGACCGCGCTGTACCCCGCGATCGGAGGAGCGCTGGCCACGCTTGCGTGGTTCGCACCGTTCTTTCTCCCGATCGCCGCCGTCCCGGTGGCCGTGTTTGCGCTGTTGACATTGAAAAACCCCGAACCCTCTCCCCAGGGCGATCTTCGGACCTACCTGCGCAATGCCCTGCATGGTATGAGACGGAGACGCGTGGTCGTCATGTTTCTCGCGGGGTTGGTCACCTTCGTGCTCATCTACGGCGCGTACCTGTCGTACCTCCCGTTCGTACTGGAAGGCGCCTTTGGCGCCACGCCCCTCGGCATCGGACTCGTGTTTGCCGTGGCGTCTATCGCCACCGGTATCGCGTCGTTCTTTCTGGGGCGTCTCGCCAGGCTGCGTGGCGAAGGCGGTCTGGTCTGCGCGGGGTTTGCCCTCTACGTGGTGACGATGCTGCTGATGCCCCTTGCTCCGTCGCTCTGGTTGCTTCTGGTGCTGGTGGCAATCTTCGGCGCGGCGAATGGGATCACGATCCCGAGCATTCTCACGATCGTGGCCGCCTCCGCGCCACACGAGTACCGAGCGATCTACATGTCGGTGAACGGAATGCTGCTGCGGCTCGGCCAGACGATCGGACCACTCATTGCCGGGATCGCGTTTGCCGTATGGGGCCTCGCATCGGCGTTCTGGGTCGGGGCGGCCCTCGCCGCGGGTCTGCTCGTCGCACTCGTTCGCCTGAACCGCGAGCCTCGCGACGCATAGGCCGTCGGGTCGATGGGTTCGAGGATCGGTGCCTTCCGGCCGTTCTCCCAGTCTACCAGATTTCACGCTATGAACCGCACACAAGCAGAGGGACGCATCCGGGAGTTGCGGGCGGCAGTGCGGCATCACGACTACCTGTACTACGTCAAGGACACCCCGGAAGTCTCCGACGAGGTCTATGATCGCCTCTTTCACGAGCTTACAGAGCTCGAAGAGCGGTTCCCAGACCTGCGCACACCCGACTCGCCCACACAGCGGGTGGCCGGCACGCCACTCGATAGGTTTCCGGCGGTCGAGCATGCGGCCCCACTCCTCAGCCTGGACTCGAGCCAAGACGTGGGGGTGCTCCGGCGGTTCGACGAACGGCTGCGGAAGGCGCTGGGTGCCGCCGTCAGCTACGTGCTTGAGCCCAAGCTAGACGGTGCCTCGGTGGAGCTCGTGTACGAGCAGGGCATGCTGGTGCGTGCGTCCACGCGTGGCGACGGGCGAACGGGAGAGGGAATCACCGAGAACATCAGAACCATCCGCACCGCCCCACTCCGCCTGCGCGGGGACAGCACCCCGCCACCGTCGTTCCTCGCCGTGCGCGGGGAAGTCATCATGCGTGCCGCCGCCTTCGAGCGGCTGAACGAAGGGCTCCTCGAGCAGGGAAAGGAGCCGTTTGCCAATCCGCGGAACGCGGCAGCAGGCTCGCTGCGTCAGCTCGACCCGCAGGTGACGGCCGCCCGGCCGCTCGATCTCTATGTCTACGATGTGCTCGAGGTGGAGGACGAGGCGCTCACGACGCAGTGGATGGTGTTGCAGGCGCTAGCGCACTGGGGCTTTCCCGTGAACGATCTCGTCCACCGCGCCCATACCGTGGACGACGTCCTCGCGTATCACGACGAGTTGGCCGCACAGCGGGACGACTTGGCCTATGAGATCGACGGCGTCGTGGTGAAGCTCGACGATCTGGCGGCTCGCGAGGAGGTCGGAGAGACGTCCCGCCACCCCCGGTGGGCGTTCGCATTCAAGTTCGCGCCCCGCAAGGAAGTGACCCGCGTGCTCGCGATCGTTCCGTCCGTGGGTCGCACGGGTGTGGTGACCCCGGTGGCGATGTTGCGGCCGGTCGAGCTGGCGGGCGTGACGGTGAGCCGGGCCAGCCTGCACAACCGCGAGGAAGTCGCGCGCAAGGATATCCGCGAAGGCGATCGTGTGCGCGTCCAGCGGGCAGGGGATGTCATTCCGCAGGTCGTCGAGCGCCTCGCGGAGCCGGGCCGGCGACGCGCTCGGCGGTTCCACATGCCGGACGCGTGCCCTTCCTGCGGGACGCCGCTCGTCGAGCGCGGTCCCTTCACCGTCTGCCCCAACAGCTTCGAGTGTCCGGCCCAGCTCGCAGGACGCATACAGCATTTCGCGTCCCGTGACGCGCTCGACATCGAGGGACTGGGCGAGGAGACCGCCAAACTGCTCGTTGGGAACGGCCTCGTCCGGCAGCTACCCGATCTGTTCGACCTTCAGCCCGACCAGCTCGTGACGCTCGAGGGATTTGCCGACAAGTCTGCCGCCAAGTTGGTCCACGGTATCCAACGGGCATCCGCAGTCGAACTCCATCGATTGCTGCTCGGCCTCGGTATCCCGGAGGTAGGATTGGCCGTGGCCAACGACCTCGCACGCCATTTCCGGTCCATCGAGGCCGTGCGTTCGGCGACCCCGGAACAGCTCGAGACGGTTCCCGGGGTGGGCCCGAAGATGAGTGAGCAGATCGCGGGCTTCTTTCGCAACGCGCGTCATGCCGAGCTGATCGACCGGCTCCTGAAGAAACTGACCGTTCGGGAGACGCCGGGTGTGGCGATCCCGGTCCTCGACGGTATCAAGATCGTGCTCACCGGGGGGCTCGAGCGCCTCTCGCGGCGCGAGGCGAAGGCGCTCATCGAGTCGCTCGGAGGCCGAGTGACGTCGACGGTCAGCGCGGAGACCGGGTACCTCGTCCACGGGACGAATCCGGGGTCCAAGTATGGCGACGCCGAGACCCTTGGCGTCCCGATGCTCAGCGAGGTCGAGTTCCTGGATCTTCTCCGCTCCAAAGGCGTGGGGATCTGAGTGGAAAACGTCGAGATTGCCGCCGTGCTGGAGGAGGTTGCGACACTTCTCGAAATCAAGGGCGCCAACCCGTTCCGAATCCGTGCCTACCAGAATGCGGCGCGCTCGGTCGAGGAGCATTCGACGCCGCTCAAGAAGATGGTGGAGGATGGCGCGGCGCTCACGGAACTTCCGGGGATCGGGAAGGAGATTGCCGCTCACATCACCGAGCTCGTCCTCGAAGGGCGACTGACCGTACTCGACGAGCTCACCGCCGAGATTCCCAGCTCGCTGGTGGAGCTGACTCGTCTCCCCGGCGTGGGTGCCAAGAAGGCGAAGAAGCTCTGGGAGGCGCTGGGCGTCGAGACAATCGAGGACCTGAAGACCGCGGCGCAGGCTGGGAAGGTTGCAGAGCTCGATGGGTTCGGCGAAAAGAGTCAGCAGAAGATCCTCAAGGGAATCGAGGCCTATCGGCGGCGCCAGGGGCGGTTCAAAATCGCGGATGCCGAGCAGCACGTGGAGCCGCTCGTTGCCTACCTGCGCCAGCATCGAGCAGTGCAGCGGCTCGAGGTCGCCGGCAGCTATCGACGCCGCCGGGAGACGGTGGGAGACATCGATCTCCTGGCCATCACGACCGATCCAGGTCCCGTGATGCAGCGATTCACGACGTATCCCGAAGTCCGCAAGGTGGAGCTAGCTGGTGACACCAAGGGCACGGTCGTGCTGCGGTCGGGATTGCAGATCGACCTGCGCCTCCTGCCGCCGGAGAGTTGCGGCGCAGCGCTGCAGTACTTCACCGGATCCAAGGAGCACAATGTCCGACTGCGAAAGCGGGCGGTCACTCGGGGTCTTCGCGTTTCGGAGTACGGGGTGTTCCAGGTGACGGAAGACGAGGCCGAGTCCGCGGACCCGTTTGCGGGTACCATGGTCGCCGGTCGCGAGGAAGCCGATGTGTATGCGACGCTCGATCTGGCGTGGATTCCACCCGAGTTGCGTGAAGACCGCGGCGAAATTGCGGCGGCGGAGCGCGACGCACTGCCGGATCTGATCACGCTCGATGACCTGCGGGGCGACCTCCAGATGCACTCCACCTGGTCGGACGGCAAGAACTCGATCGAGGACATGCTCGACGCGTGTGTCGCCCGAGGCTACGACTATTTCGCCATCACGGATCACAGCAAGGCCCTGGCGATGACGGGTGGCCTGGATGCCCAGAAGCTCGCCGCGCAGTGGGAGGAGATCGACCAGATCGCGGCCCGCCGGTCCGAGATCCGCGTTCTGAAGGGTATGGAGGTGGACATCCTTCGCGATGGACGCCTCGATCTGGAGGACGAGTTCCTCGAGCGGCTCGACGTGGTGCTCGTCTCGGTGCACTCGCTCCTCGACCTCCCGCCGGCCAAGCAGACGGCGCGCATCCTGGCCGCCATTCGGCATCCGGAGGTGAACATCCTGGCCCACCCGACAGGCAGACAGATCAATCGCCGAGACCCGATGCAGTTCGATCTGGAGGAGGTGCTTCAGTGCGCTGCCGAGCACGAGGTGATCGTCGAGCTGAACGCGCATCCGGATCGACTGGACCTCAAGGATTCGCACTTGATCCGTGCCAAGGAGCTCGGGCTCCGAGTCGTGATCAGCACCGATGCTCACCGCATCGGCGACCTCGATCTCATGCGCTATGGAGTGGACCAAGCACGCCGAGCCTGGCTCACCACGGGCGACGTGGTGAACACATTCCCATTGAAGCGTCTGCTCGAAACGCTGCAGAAACGGTGATTGCGTCGGCGTGACGAGAGCCCTACTGTTTCTTCAGTCCAACACCAAGCCACTGTTCATCATGGAGCGACCATGAGCATCACGATCAAGGTCCGAAGGAACGGACCGTACCTGGTGACGGGGACATGCGAACTCACCGACCACGAGGGCAAGCCCATCGAGGTCAAGGAGAGCTTTGTCCTCTGTCGTTGCGGCGCGTCGCTGAGCAAGCCCATGTGCGACGGAACGCACAACAAGATCGGCTTCACCAGTGATCGGTGAGTCCCGCCCGATTGGCCTCGGGCCCGAGGGGCGGGATGCACCGAAGTTGCCCGATCGCGGAATCCAGAACTGGGGGATGCGCTAATGGAGGAGCTGTTTCACCGCCGTTCCGCCCGGATCGGGCAGGCGCCCGGCAATCTGAATCACATGGGACCCGCTCGCGCCGAGCCCGTTCGGATTACGCTCATGAACTACGATGCCGAACGTCTTGACGAACGGGAGGTGACGACGATCGACGAGTGCCACGAGTGCATGAGCGCGTCGAGCGTCACGTGGGTGAACATCGACGGGGTGCACGATCCGTCGGTGCTGGAGAAGATCGGTGAAAAGCTGAACCTGCATCAGCTGCTCCTGGAGGATGTCGCCCACACCGATCAGCGTCCAAAGCTGGAGGACTTCGAGGACCGGCTCTACATCGTGATGCGAATGTTGAGCGTGTCGCGAGTCGAGGACGACAACGATGGCGAGGAATTCCGGGTCGCCAGTGAGCAGATCAGTCTGGTGTTAGGCCCCACCTTCGTGATCACGTTCCAGGAGGACGCAGGAGACGTGTTTGACCCGGTGCGCCGCCGCCTCAGGGAGAGCAAGGGCAAGATTCGAAAGATGGGTCCTGACTACCTGACCTACGCGCTGCTGGACGTCGTGGTGGACAACTATTTCACCGTGCTGGAGCTCTTCGGAGACCAGGCCGAAGAGCTGGAAGAAGAGGTGATGGAGAACCCCAGCAGCGAAACGCTGCGGGACGTGCAGCACATGAAACGGGCCTTGATTCAGATGCGGCGGACGGTGTGGCCCCTCAGGGATGTGCTGAACGTGATGATTCGGGGCGACTCGAAGTTGATTCGCAAGCCGACGATCGTGTTCCTCAGGGACGTATACGACCACACCATTCGCGTGGTCGACATCATGGAGAGCTTCCGGGAGATGGTGGGTGGCCTGCTCGAGATCTATCTCTCCACCGTGAGCAACCGCATGAACGAGGTGATGAAGGTCCTCACCGTCATGGCGACGATCTTCATTCCGCTCACGTTCATCGCGGGCGTCTACGGGATGAACTTCGACAACATACCTGAGCTCCACTGGCCATGGGGTTACTGGTACGTGTGGGGGATAATGGTGTTGGTTGGAATGGTGATGTTGCTGTATTTCCGACGAAAACGCTGGTTCTGACGTTGCGACTGCGAGATCGGTGAAGTAGCTTCCTGCACCCGGCATCCGCTGGGCTTCGAGCTGCGTAACATCAAGTGATACAAGAGGTTATTGTGAAGATAGCGGTGTGCGTGAAGCGGGTACCGGATTCGGAGGCCCGCATCAAGATCGACGCCAGCGGGAAGGCGATCGACGAGGGTGGTGTGAAGTTCGTCTTGAACCCGTACGAGGAATTCGCGGTCGAGGAGGCGCTCAAACTCAAAGAAGCAGCCGGGTCGGGCGAGGTCGTCGTGATTTCCGCAGGCAGCGACGCGTCGCAGGAGACCATCCGGACCGCGTTGGCAATGGGGGCGGATCGGGGGGTGCTGTTGAAGACGGACCATATCCCGCTCGATCCGTTGCCCGTGGCGAAGGCCTTGGCCGCCGAGCTCGCGGAGGGCGGCTACGATCTCATCTTCTTCGGCAAGCTCGCGATCGACGACTACAGCCACGGCATCGGCCCTATGGTGGCGGAGCTGCTGTCACTCCCCTGCGTGAGCGCGATTGCAGCGCTACAGATCGCCAACGGCAAAGGCAAAGCGGAGCGGGAGATCGAGGGAGGTGTGGAAGTCGTGGAGTTTCCGCTGCCAGCGGTGCTCACCACAGACAAGGGGTTGAACGAACCCCGCTATCCTGCCCTACGCGGAATCATGCTCGCCAAGAAGAAGCCTCTCGACGTGAAGGACGTAGCGCTCGAGACGGGAGGGCTCGACGTGTTGAGTCTGAGCTATCCACCCGAGCGAAAAGCCGGCCGCATCGTCGGTGAAGGTGCAGCCGCAGTTCCGGCCCTCGTCGATGCACTCAAGAACGAAGCGAAGGTACTCTGATGCCGAACGTGCTCGCGATTCTCGAACAGCGTAGCGGCGACATCAAGCGTGTCTCCCATGAGGTGCTGACGGCGGCGCGGGTCTTGGCGGATGGGATGGGTGGTGAAGTCCACGGCCTGGTCGTGGGCGGGCCCGGGGTGGCAACCGACGGATTGGGCGCGTTTGGGGCCGATAAGGTCCTCGTGGCGTCAGACGCTTCCCTCGCCAACTACCAGGCGGACCGATACGCCGGCATCGCCGCGGATCAGGTGCGGAAGGGTAGCTACGCAGCGGCGCTCGTGTCGGCCACGGCGCTCGGCAAGGATCTCGCCCCGCGCGTGGCGGCCCGACTTGCGTGTCCGTTCGTCTCTGATGTGACCGACGTGAAGTACGACGGCGCCATCATAGTCACCCGACCCGTGTACGCCGGGAAGGCGAATATCACACTCAAGATCTCAGCGACTCCGTGTGTGATCTCGGTGCGATCCAACGCGGTGACCCCCAAGGCGAATGCGAAGGCTGGCTCGGTCGAGTCGGTTGCCGTGAGTGGAGGTGAGCCGCGGGCCCGCACCGTCGAAATCAAGCACCCCGAGCGCGCTGCCATCGACGTTGCGGAAGCGTCGATCGTGGTGTCCGGCGGACGAGGCCTCAAGGGGCCGGAGAACTTCAAGCTCATCGAGGATCTGGCGAGCGCGCTGAATGCGGCGGTCGGGGCGTCGCGTGCGGTGGTGGATGCCGGATGGCGTCCTCACGCTGAGCAGGTGGGGCAAACGGGCAAGACCGTGAGTCCAAATCTCTATTTCGCCATCGGAATCTCCGGCGCGATTCAACACCTGGCGGGCATGCGTACGGCGAAGACGATCGTCGCGATCAACAAGGATCCCGATGCGCCGATCTTCAAGGTCGCGGATTACGGAATCGTGGGCGACCTCTTCGAGGTGCTACCGAAGCTCACCGAGGAGATCCGGAAGGCTCGAGAGGGGTAGCCTCCAGCCCGCGACCAGGTTCCCGCTGACGCGGAACCTCAGTTTCCGGCGGGTGCGTCCAGACGATCCGCCAAGATCGAGGCCACATCCCAGATGCGGGTGTTCTCGTCCCGCACCACGCCGAGCATTCGGTGACATCCCGGACAGCCGGTCACGACCGCGGTCTGTCCCGTGGCTTTGATCTGTGCCCACCGTTTCTGGTTCACCTTTGCCGGCGAGTCCCAGAGGAAGCCGCCCCCACCCCCACCGCAGCACGCCGTTGGGAACGCCGCAGCACTGGACGCCGGCTGATGCAGCGTGACCCCCGCGGATTGAAGTAGGGCGCGCATTCCGGTGTCTTCACTGTTGTGCACGACCTTGCAGGGGATGTGGAGGGCTGCGTCCATGGGATGTGCCTTGAGGTGGAGCTTCCCCGATTCGACCAGGTTTGCCAGGAACGGAGTATGGAGCTGAACGTCGCTGAAGTCTGCTCCGAACGCCGCGTATTGGGTACGAATGGTATCTCGGCAGTGAGGACAGATGGTGAGAATGGTCCGTCCTTGATCTCCGCCGAGAGCGTCGGAGAGGAACGCAATGCGCTCCTGGGCCCATAGCGGCCAATCTTCCATGAGGCCGCCGCCGTGAAGGAGACCCTCCCCCCAGCACCGTTCCTCGGCGAGCACTCCCCATCGGATCTTTGCCGCGTCGAGGAGTCTCCCAGTGGCCAGCACGATGGGCTGCACCTCAGGGCTGTTGCTCCCCTGGCATCCAAGGACGAATAGCACGCCGTGTTCTCGAGGGTCGAAGATCGGCAGCGCGTTCTCCCGGATGAACCGATTCCGCTCGCTCTCATCCTGGCCGAAAATGTTGCCGGAGGAGGTCAGAGCCTTCATGGCGGTTTCGCGGAGAGCGCGAGGCGGATACAGGCCATCAACCATCAGGCGCCCCCGGATCTCGAGCCCGTTGCGTCCGGGCCGGCATCCCGTGGGACACGCTACCTCGCAGGCGCGGCATTGGACACACGTCGCCGTCACGTCCGGATCGATGAGCTTGGCCAGCTGCTCCGCCGACAATGAAGGATCTTGCAGGGCCAAAACGAAGTGGTCTCGTGGCTTCAGGGCTGGCCCGGCCGGGCACGCGTCGTTGCACCGACCGCACTGAATGCATGCGGCCGGATCGAAGAGGGCCCCAAAGCCGAAATCCGCCACGCCCCCGGGCATCCCCAACCGAGCAAGCTCCGCCTCGAGCTTCGACTCGTCTTCCAAATCCATGTCCAGGTCATTGCCGAACACCGAACGATCCGATGGCACCTCGGTCATGTGCTTCAGAACCACGTTGACCGGCGCCAGGAACAAGTGCAGGTGCTTGCCATAGGCGATGACGCCGGGGAAAGCCGCGAGATCGACATAGTGGGCCCACCAGTTCACCCGTCCGGCCACGGAGACCAGTGGGAACACCCGCTCCAAGAGGTGGGTGATCATGAGGAGGGCAATGAGACCCAGAATGACCCCAGACTCCGTGAGGTGCGTGAGCTTTTCCCGGTCCACGAAGTAGCGGCGGATGGCGAGCAGCACGATGGAGGCGAGGACAGCCACCGCGATCGCGTCCAGAGCCCGGACGTACCAGCCCGGGGCGGTTACCTCGACCCCAAGCCCATGGAGCACGTGGAAGACGCTCTTGGCCAGGAAAGCCAGCAAGCCAAAGAAGAGGGGCAGGTGAAAGAGACCCACCCACGGTCGGTTCTGGAGGACGACCTTTTGGGTGAAGACCTCCCACATACCGGTGAAGAGCCCCCTGGCGTTCACGATGTGGAGCTCTCCACGCTTGGGCCACACGTGCCCGAGACGACGGGACCAGAGGACATATAGGAATCCGGCCACGCTGGCCAGAAGCACGACCGCCACGGACAACCGCTCGAACCACACCATACGCGTTTCCCCTCCTGACACCCACGTTCGTGTCGGGACCACCCAGGCGAACGGCGGCACCCGAGGCGTGCCGCCCTACCTCAGCAAAACTTCAGCAAATCCGCTGCGGCTCCGCACGCTTCAGACCGGCGGCGAGGCCTCCTCAATACGGCACGCTCGTCACGTGGATCGTCTCGTCGAGCAGGAGCGCCGAGAGTATCTCGCCTTGCTCGATACGTTGGCGGTCTTCCGGGACGATCAGCAGCGCGTGGGCTCTGGCCATCGAGGTCAGGATCCCGGATCCTTGGGCTCCAGTCAACCGAGCAGTGAGCTCACCATCGTCAACCGAAAGCGTCACGCGCAGAAAGTGCTGCAGCTGTGCCTGTGTCACGATCGGCTCCCCGACCCGTACGGGCGTGGTGCGCCGAAACAGCTGCGTATGTCCCATGAGCTTCCGGATCGCCGGCCGGACGAACAGCTCGAACGTGACCATTGTGCTCACGGGATTGCCAGGGAGGCCGATCCAGGGAGTGCCGCCGATCATGCCGAACCCCACGGGTGCGCCGGGCCGCATGCGGAGCCGCCAGAACCGACACGCCGCCCCGCTCCCCTCGAGTATTCGTCGTAGGTAATCGTGCTCCCCGACGCTCATTCCACCTGAGGTGACCAGCAGAGCCGACCCGTGGGCGTCGGCGAGTCGCTTGCGGGTCTCATCGAGGTCGTCCTTCACGATCCCCAGATCGAGCACCTCGGCTCCTGCCATTCGTGCCATTGCCGCCATCGTGTAGTTGTTCGACGAAGCGATCTTCCGTCCACTCAGGATGGCGTCCCGCTCGTTCAGATCGGCAAGCTCGTCTCCGGAGGAGAGGATCGCGATCGTCGGTCGCCGATGCACCTCGACGGACGGCGTGGCCACGGACGCAAGCACACCGATCTGCGCCGGACCGACCACGGTCCCACGCTCGAGCACAACCGAGCCACGGAGGATGTCCTCCCCGCGCCTGCGCACGTTGCGTCCCACGTCACGGACGTCGTCGACGCGTACCTTGGCGGTCTCGATTGCCGTGGTGTCTTCCTGCCGGATCACACAGTCCGCCCCGTCCGGAATTGGCGCGCCAGTGAAGATGCGTGCGCATTCGCCGGATCCAATGGCCCGCCGCCCGAACGCGCCCGCTGGAATGTGGTCGACGATGTGGAGGATGACCCCGTCGGTCCCCACGTCGGAGGCGCGCACCGCATAGCCGTCCATCGCCGAATTGTCCCAGTGGGGGAGGTCGATGGGGCTCGAGATGGCCCGAGCCAGGACTAGGCCGATGGCCTCGGTGATCGACACGGTCTCGGTTGGCAGCGGGCGTATCTCGCGGAGGACCGCCTCGGTGGCGTCGGTAGGCGTGAGACCGATTCGGGGAGGGGTCATCGACGTGCGGCTACGGTCGACCCGATGACTGCGCGGCCAGGATGCGCTCGGCGCGTGTGAGGTCGTCCGGGGTGTTGACGTTGAAGAACAGGTGTTCCGGTTCGCCGAACCGCCGCACCGTGTCGAGAGACAGGGTGCCGGCGCGCACGTCGCTGTAGAACGCGTTTGCCTCGAGACGCCCGGCCGTGAGGCAGGAGCGAATGGCATCGGCGCAGGTCGGTGCGTACACGCCACACATTGGCTCGAGGCCGCGGGGACCGGTGCTTTCCGGAATGAACGCCTCGTACTCGCCTCGGTCCTGTATCAGAGCGCGAAGCAGCGGCGCGGTGACGAATGGCATGTCCCACGCCAGCACCAGGACTGGGGACGGCTCGAATGACACAGCCGTATACAGACCCGAGAGGCTCGCTCGATAGGGAAGGGTGTCGGCGACGATCTCGAGGTCGGGCTGCCACGCGGCGGCCCCGGGGTCGTTGGCGATGAGGAGCGGGGGCCGACCGCAGGCCTGCGTCAACGTGTCGACAGCGCGGTCGAGAAGCGTGCGGCCCCCGAGGTCGACGAGCCCCTTGGGTCGGCTGCCGAACCGGGTTGACGCGCCGCCGGCGAGGACAGCGCTCCGCATGGCCTAGTAGCGCCGGCCGCGCTGTCGCTCGAGCACGATGTCGATCCCAAACACCAACGCGGGGGCGTGCGACAGGAACGATTCCGTCGTCACCCTCGCCCGGTCATCGGCCGGGCCGGTCAGGCGTTTGAGAACCAGGAGGTGGTCGCGGATCTCCGCCCGGAGGTGATAGCCCGGTGCCACGGCGAACATCACGCCAGCCGCCACGGCCAACATCGGTGTAACCGAGGTGCGGCTCTCGTCGTCGATCACCGCGCGCTCGCGGACCACCACGGAGCCATTCGTCAGAACCTCATTGTACCGACCGGCCACCTCGATCAGGCTAGAGCTTCGCATCGACACTCCGCCCTGCGCCCGCACGTATGGCGTGACGGCGCTTCGCGAGGCCAGGCGATAGGCAGCTCCCAGTGTGAACCCAACGTTCGAGACGGTGCGCACCCGTCGCGTGACGTCGTTGCAGACCTGGGCGTTGCGCTGCTGCACGTCAGCGTTCTGGAACAACAGGGTGCAGTCGTCGTCGATCCGGAGCCCGAGGTACACGGCCTCTGCCGTGAGGCCGAAATGCGAGGACTGGTAGATCGTGGCGTTGAGGCCGGCTATGGGGGCGGTGGTCAGCCGGCGACGGAGGCGAATCGTATCCCACTGCGCGGGGCCGAAGACCAGCAGAAAGGGCTGTGCCGGGATGTCCCAGAGATTGCCGCCGTTGACCACGCCGCCGAAGATGGAGAAGATGAGGCGCGGCTCCGGTCGCGTCTGCGATTCGAGGGCTGCGGGCGCACCGCCGCCAAGGACGGCTGCGATCACCAGTGCCCTCGCCCACCGCGTGCACGCGGTCACGGGCGCTCCTCCTCTCCCAGGTACTCGGCAAACAGGTGTGGCTCCTCCTGCACCCGGACACGTTCCAGCCGCACGCCCGTCGGGAGCCGTTGGGCGAGGTGCCTCCAGATGGTCACGGCGAGCGCCTCCCCGGTGGGGACGAGCCCGCCCGGCCCGAACTCCGGTACTTCGTGGTTGATGAAGCGATGATCGAACCGGGCCGTGATCTCGTTCTCGAGAATCGCATCCAGTTGCCGGAGATCCATGACCATGCCCGTTTCGCGGTCCAGCGGTCCGGCCACCGTGACATGGCACTCGTAGGAGTGACCGTGTCCGTGCTCGCCTGCGCAGTCGCCGAACACTTCACGGTTCTTCTCGTCCGACCACTCCGAACGGAAGTATCGGTGAGCGGCGGCAAAGGGAACGATGCGAGTCAGGCGGACGAGTGTCATATGGCGGAATGTACAGTTGCGTCAGAAGACCCGCACGGCCAGCGCCTTGACGGCGAGTACGACGGTGGCGCCGACCTGGATGTCGAGCTCCTTGAGCGCGGATGGGGTAATGCGGGCCGCGAGATCCACCCCGACATCGACGATGATCGTGACGCGATCGCGATCGTGCTCGCTGATGCGAACCACTCGACCGGAGAATTCATTTCGGGCGCTGGATTGGAGCGGGGTATTGCTCACCAGCACCTCGTCGGCCGGAATGGCCAGCGTGACCGGCCCCACTCGGTCCGTCACGACGCGGATGTCGAGCGGTCCGACCCGTGCCGTCTTGGAGCCGCCTCCGTCGGGCAGGACCGTGCGAAAGAGGTTCTCCGGCGTGACGAGCCCGGTGCGACCGTCGGCGAGCGCCACGAGATGGTCCGACCAACGATAGGCGTCCTCGAGTTGGTGGGACGCGAAGCACACGGCGGCACCCCGCGACCGTTCCTCGTCGAGCACCTGGTACAGCCGTGTGCTGGTTGCTCGATCCGCTGCGCTCGCCGGCTCATCCAGGAGCAGGACCGCCGGCTCCAGCGCCAGCGCTCGCGCGATCGCGACCCGCTGGGCTTCACCGTTGCTGAGTTGGTCGGCGCGCCGCTGCGCGAGGTCGCTAGCCAGGACACGCTCGAGGGCTTGGCGGGCGCGGCCGGTGCCTTCGGTTCTGCGAATCCCGTGCAGCGAGAGCGCGTACGCCATGTTCTCCTGCACGGTTCCAGCAAAGAGATACGGCGTTTGCTCCACGAGCGTCACGCGCCGACGTGCGCGTCGGCGCTCTGCTGGTGTACGAATCGGGGCGCCATCGAGTCGCAAGATGCCCGCACGGGGCGTCTCCAGAAAGGCCAAAACGCGCAGCAGCGTGCTCTTGCCCGACCCGTTGGGTCCGACGACGGCCGTGACCGTTCCCGTCTGAATCGTGAAGGTGTCGACCGCCAGTACGTTCCGGCGACCGTACCCGTGCTCCAGATCGCGTACCTCAAGCATCGCCGCGCCCCTGGAGGAGCTGAAGGATGACGTTCACCGTCAGCGCCAGGGCCAAGAGAACGAGGCCCAAGGCCATGGCAAGCGCGAAGTCGCCCTGCGACGTGGCGAGCGCGACCGCCGTGGTGAGCGTGCGAGTGTAGTGCCGGATGTTGCCTCCCACGATCATGGCGGCACCTACCTCGGCCAGCACCCGGCCGAAGGCGACCGTGACGGCGGTGAGAAGTGCGAACCGCGCAGCGCTGGCCACGGCGAGATGCGCGCGCAACGGGGTCGCCCCGAGGGTGAGGGCCGTCCGTCGCACGCGGGGATCGATGCCTTGGACGGCCGCCGCCGTGAGCGCTGCCGCGATTGGGGCGGCCAGGATCACCTCCGCGATGACGATGGCCCACCACGTGTAGAGCAGCTCGAGTCCACCGAACGGTCCGCGTCGGGCAAGGAGCCCCCAAATGACCAAGCCGACCACCACCGTGGGGAACGCGAGCATCGTGTTGAGCGCCGTGATGGCCGCACGACGTCCCCAGAAGCGTGTGGTTCCCACAACGAAGCCGACCGGCACACCGACGCCGCAGGCCAGGATGGTGGAGGTCACCGCGACACGGAGGGAGAGGGCTGTGATGTCGACGACATCGGGGTCGCCGCCGAGGATGAGCTCGGCGCCGCGCCGAAGACCGTCCCAGAGCAGTTCCAACGGCTACCGACCGAAGGCCCAACCCACCGACACGAGGAACATCGGGTTGTGCGTCCACTGCGTGGGCTTGTTGAACCGCGCGTCCAGCACCGGATCGTCGTCCAGCGCGTTCGCGGGCGGGTCGAAGAACTGGTTGGGGTAGGTGAGCCGCCAGATCACGTCACGGGCCTCGAACCGAAGGCTGATCCGCTCGATTGGAAACCAGCGAAACCCGATCTGCGGGCCTACGAGGAACTTGGTGGAGAACTTGAATACGCTGAGCGTGTCTGCCGCCGGCACGTCGCCGCCCAGGGCGAGGCCGAGAGACGCCCCGGCATACGGAGCGAAGCCGTACCACGTCTTGGCACCGGTCAACACCAGGTTGAGTCCCGCATCGACCATGATGATGGACTGCTTGGCGGTACCGAGGACGCGGGCATCCGGCGCCTGACTCGGATCGAGGAGGAGGCGATCGAAGTCGCCGACGTTGACCCCGAGCTGCACCGCACCGGGCCCGGCAAGGTGCAAGTCGAACCGCATCCCGCCAAAGCGCCCGCGCGCTGGCCCGACCTCGACCTTGCCGCCGGTGCCCCACGAGTACCCACCGGTCAGGGAGACCTGGTACTTTGAACGCAGGTCGCGGTACGGTGAGGAACCCGGAGGGTGCCCAACCTGCGCGTGACCCGAAGGCGCCGTCGCCGAGATTGACACAATGGCGACGATGGCACTGCGCAGGAGGTGCCGGGAACAGTTTGACATGAAACCAGGGGGCTCCTACAATCGTCGTGAGAGTGAGAATGAGGCAATCTAGCCACCTCCTGTCGGCACTACCAGCCTGTGTCGTGATCGTCGCACTGCTCTGCGGCGGCACGGCCGAACGCCTGGAAGCGCAAAACCGCTATCGCGTGATGCGCACCGAGAATTTCCGCCGCGAGCCGACGGGCACGGCGCCGCTCCTCGCCACCGTGAATGCGGGTGTGGAGATGCGAGCCGAGTCGGTCGACGGGCGGTGGGTGCAGGTCGTGCTCGAAGGCTGGATCTGGGCGCGGTCCATGGAGGAGACCAACCGCGAGGGGTACGACCTGATCGTCGCGGCCCGCGACGGCGAGAATCTCCGAACCGAGCCGAATGGCCGCATTCTGGCCCGGGCGTCCGCCGGCGCGCTGTTCGAGGAGGCCGAGCGGCAGCCGGGGTGGGTGCGCGTGCGACGAGTGGGATGGATGTTCGGCCCGTCCCTGGAACAGCTCGGGGGCGCACCCGCCGCGCAACGTAGGGCAGACCCTCCGCGTGCGGTCCCTCCTGTGGCCTTGCCGGCCGAGCCGGTGCTGGACCGGGCGGTGACCGCCGATCGCACCTCGCTGCATCGAGCTCCCGGTGGTGATTCCGCAGGCGTGCTGCCTCCGGATGCCCCGGTACGGATAATCGCCCGGTCCGGGGAGTGGGTGCGGGTGCAGTTCGAGGCCTGGGCGCGCGAAACGGATCTCCGTCCCTCGACTCCGGGGGTCCTGGTCGGGGTTACCGGCGCCGAGGTGCGCGCCCGCCCCGCCGAGTTTCAGGGGAAGCTCGTGCAGTGGATTGTCCAGTTCATCGCGGTCCAGGATGCCGACGAGGTCCGCCGTGATATCCCAACCGGACAGCGATACATGTTGGCCCGTGGCCCACTCCCGGAGACCGGGTTCGCGTACGTCGTTTTGACGGACGAGCAGGTGGGACAGTTGGCGAAGATGGAGCCACTGACGGAGTTGGTCATCGTGGGGCAGGTTCGCACCGGCCGGTCACACTACCTGGGCAATCCGATTCTGTCGCTGGTGGAGATGGCCCGCCGGCGGGACAAGTGAGAGACGATCCATGAATGAGAATCTGAAGGCGAAGATCTCGGGCAGGCTCGATGCACTGCCTGACGACATCGGACGGCAGGTGCTCGACTACTTGGAGTTCCTGGACTCCAAGTACAACAAGAGCCGGCGTGCCACGTCCACGGTACAGCGTTTGGCCGAAAATCTCGAGGATCGGCTGGGTACCGTGCGGATTGCGGATGCGGCGGCGAAGGGTGGAGCACAGGTGCTGGAAGCGGCGGGGCGCTTGATGGAAGGGCTTGCGGCTGCGAGCCGTGTGGTGGCCGAGGAGCTCGAACCTGCCGCCCCCTCGTCAGGGGAGGAGAAGGCGCCTCCCACGGACCCCGGAGCGGAGCCGCAATCGCCTGCTTGACCGCTCCGGCGAGCGGCTGGTACCTTGGTATATGGTACCACTTTTTGATCGCTACGGACCCGCCCTGCGCTCTGCGCGCGGCGGGTCCGTGTGCATTCATGCATGGGACGAGGTGTGGTAATGCAGCTGCGTCCAGGGTACGCGCTCACCTTTGACGACGTCCTCTTGGTTCCCCGGCACGCGACCGTCCATCCGCGTGACGTCGATGTCACCACGCGCTTCACGCGAGCCATCACGCTCAACGTTCCCATCATCTCCGCCGCGATGGATACCGTTACCGAGTCGGAGATGGCCATCGCCATCGCACGGTTCGGTGGGATCGGCGTGGTTCATAAGAACATGCCGATCGACCGTCAAGCCGCGGAGGTAGATCGGGTCAAGCGATCCGAAAGTGGGATGATCCTGAACCCGATCACGCTTGGGCCGGATCGGACGATCAGGGAGGCCGCGAACCTGATGAGTCGGTTCAAGATCTCCGGTGTCCCGATCGTGGACGACCGGGGTTGCCTCCTGGGAATCATCACGAACCGGGACCTGCAGTTCGAGCGTCAGCTCGACCGACCGGTACAGGCGGCAATGACCCAGGAGAACCTGATCACGGCGCCCTTGGGCACGACGCTCGAGGAGGCCGAGACCATTCTCGGGGAGCACCGGATCGAGAAGCTCCCGGTTGTGGACGAGCAGGGCATCCTGAAGGGTCTCATCACGGTCAAGGACATCATCAAGCGTCAGCAGTTCCCCTATGCGAACAAGGATGAACACGGACGCCTGCGTGTGGCGGCGGCCGTCGGCGTCGGTCGGGACACCCGCGACCGGATGGCGGCCCTGCTGGCCGCCGGGACCGACGCCGTGGTGGTCGACTCCGCTCATGGCCACTCCCAGGGAGTGCTCGACGTCATCGCGCAGCTCCGCGAGGCCTTCCCCGATGCGCAGATTGTCGGGGGCAACGTGGCGACCCAAGCGGGCGCGCGCGCGTTGGTCGAACGCGGGGTGGATGCCGTGAAGGTCGGGATCGGTCCCGGCTCGATCTGTACCACGAGGGTGGTCACCGGTGTGGGCATTCCCCAGATCACGGCAGTCGTGGAGTCGGTGCGGGGGGCGGGAGACATCCCCGTCATCGCCGATGGCGGTGTGAAGTACTCGGGCGACGCCGTGAAGGCGCTTGCAGCTGGTGCCTCCAGCGTGATGCTCGGCTCCATGCTTGCCGGAACGGAAGAGAGTCCAGGTGAAAGCTTCCTGCTCGAGGGTCGGCGGTTCAAGACGATTCGCGGGATGGGGTCACTCAGCGCCATGCAGGATGGGTCGGCGGACCGCTATTTCCAGGAAGGCGAGATCTTGGGTCAGAAACTGGTTCCCGAAGGGATCGAGGGCCGGGTGCCCTACCGCGGTCCCGTTGGTGACGTGCTGTATCAGATGGTCGGAGGGATTCGATCGGGGATGGGGTACTGTGGGTGCGACAGCATAGGGGTGCTGCGAACCGAGGCCGAGTTCGTCCAGATCAGTGTGGCCGGCCTGCGCGAGTCGCACCCGCACGACGTCGTCATCACCCGCGAGGCCCCGAACTACTCCGTCTAGACCGAGTCCTACCCGAGGTCCGGTGCCGCGGCCGCGGTTGGCCGCCGGCTCACCGGACCTGGGTGTTGCGGCCTCAGTGCCGTGCCCGCTTCTGCTCCTTCAGCCTCTGGTGGACCTCGTAGTTCTCCTGCCACGGCCGACGCTCGAAGTAGCTGTCGGTCAGTTGTTTTACCTTGCCGGACAGGAGGACCAGGGCCAGCAGATTCGGCAGAATGACGATGCCGAGGGCGACGTCTCCCATCAACCAGATGACGTTGAGCGACACGAGGGCGCCGAAGAAGTGCATGCCGACGAAGAGGACCTTGTACGGCAGAATGGCTTTCGGCCCGAACAGATAGTTGGCGCAGCGGTCGCCGTAGTAGCTCCACGAGATCGCGGTCGACACGGCAAACAGCAACACGCTGATCAAGACGATGAAATCGCCCCATTGGCCCGGGAGTCCCCGCTCGAATCCCAGCATCGTGAGTGGGGCGCCGCTCTCGACCGCATCCCCGTACAGGGAGGAGTAGGTCGTGCCGTCGTCGGCGAGCGCAACGCCGGCGGTCCGATCGCGCCGGGGGCGCACCACGCCGGTGAACGGAACCGTCTGCTGAGCATCGACGTACAGACGGTCGATCTCCACCTCGTGCCACGCGATGAGCGGCGCGTCGGTGCCCGTGTCGACATGGCGACCGTCGGCAATCCGAATTTCGTTTTCCGGAGTCACCGATCGCCGGTTCCCCTCATCCTGATAGGCCACGTACGACAGGTCCCCACCGGTCAGCGTGATCTCGGTGGGGTGACGATCGTCCCACACCTGGGTCATGATGATGACCAGTCCGGTCATGGTGCAGATGACCAGGGTGTCGATGAACGGCTCCAGGAGGGCGACGGCGCCCTCCGATACCGGCTCGTCGGTCTTGGCGGCCGCGTGGGCGATGGGTGCGGAGCCCTGGCCGGCCTCGTTCGAGAACAGGCCGCGCCGAACCCCCCACATCATGGTCACGAGTATCGCGCCGACCCCGGTCCCGGCAACGCCCGCGGTGGGGTTGAACGCCTCGCGGAAGATGATGGCGAAGCTTGGGAGGAACCAATCGAAGTGCAGGACAATGATGGTGCCCGCGCCCGCCACGTAGATCGCGGCCATGAGCGGCGCCAGCACGCTCGTGACCTTACCGATCCGTCGAATGCCGCCCAACACGACCAGAGCAACGATTGCTGCCGTCGCCGACCCGCTCACCCAGACCGGAATCCCGAATGTGGTCTGCATCGAGTCGGCTACCGTGTTGGCCTGCACCGCGTTCCCGGTGAGAAACGCCGTGAAGCCGAGCATGAGCGCGAAGAACACCGCAAGCGGCTTGAATGCGGGTCCCAAGCCGCGCTCGATGTAGTACATCGGGCCACCCGACACGGTGCCCTGCAGCCGTCCCGCATCGGGATCCTCGACGTGTCGATAATGCTGCGCCAGGGTCACCTCGGTGTACTTGACGGCCATTCCGAGGAGGGCCGTCACCCACATCCAGAACAGGGCGCCGGGACCGCCCCAGTGAATGGCGATGGCCACGCCTGCGATGTTCCCGATGCCGACCGTCGCCGACAGCGCCGTGGTGAGCGCCTGGAAGTGCGGCACGTCTCCCGGTTCGTCCGGGTCGTCGTACTTGCCGGACGTCACCGCGAAGCCGTGGCCCAAACGCCTGAGCTGGATGAACCGGAGCCGAAGCGTGAGGAACACCCCGGTCCCGAGCAGGGCGATGACGGCGACGGGGATCACCTCTTTGCCGGCGGGGACACCGAACTCCCACACCCAGTAGTTCAGCGCTTGGACGATGCGTTCGAGCGATTCCATGGGACTCCAGCAGGACTCGGGAAGGCCTCAAGATGGGTCCGGCGTGCCCGGTCCAGCAAGGTCCGTGGCTGTCGCGCGTGCACCGGCCCCGCTGTACCTTCCCGTCCATGGCACGGACCAGGTCAACCTCCGACCGTCGCCGAGGGCTGGGTGTCTCCGCCTCGCGCCGCCGTGGGGCGAAACACCTCATCGAGGCGCTGCGGCCGCGGTTGCGCGTTGCCCTGACCACGCATGTGAATGCCGACGGTGACGGCTCGGGGAGTGAAGTCTCACTCTGGTATCTGCTCCAGCAAGTGGGGATCACCGCGAGCATCGTGAATCCGACCCCATTTCCGAATCGCTACCGGTTCCTGCTCGAAGGGATTGAGCAAGCCGATCGATCCAAGGATGCCGTCAAAGAACTGCAGCGGGCCGACCTGATCGTGGTGCTGGACATCGCGGATCTCGGACGCTTGGGGCACTTGGGCCGCGTCGTCGCGGACGCGAAGGCGCCCGTGGCGTGCATCGACCATCACCTGAGTGACGGGACGTTGCCACCGGGGCCTCGGTTGGTGGATGCCGCCGCGTGCGCCACGGGAGAGCTGGTCTACGATCTTGCGCGGGTCGCGGGGTGGGACATCGATCGCCAGGTCGCTCGAGGCATCTACGTTGCGCTGCTGACGGACACTGGTGGTTTCCGGTTCAGCAACACGTCTTCCCGCACGCTACGGGTGGCGTCGGATCTGCTCGACCGAGGCCTGAGTGCCGAGCAGGTGTATCACGACGTGTACGCATCGGAGTCGGAAGGCAAGATCCGGATGCTGGCCGAAGTGCTCCAGACGCTGGTGGTGGAGCCGGATCACCGCCTTGCGTGGGTCACGGTACCGCCAGGTGCGCTCGAGCGGCACGGCATCGAGGCGGACGAACTGGAAGGTGTTGTCGAGTTCGCTCGCTCCGTTCGCGGCGTAACCATGGCCATCCTGTTTCGTGAGCTGGCCAACGGTCGCATCAAGGTGTCGTTCCGTTCGGTCGGGGACCTCGACGTTGCCGCGCTCGCCGAGCAGTTCGGCGGTGGCGGCCACCGACGGGCGGCCGGTGCGTCGCTTCCGGGGACCCTGCCGGACGTTCAAGACCTGGTCTTGGCCGCCGCCCGGTCGGTTGCCCGGCCGTAGGGCCCCTCCTATCATTCGATCACCATGAACAGGCAACTGCAGGCACTGGTCGCCGGGGCGCTCACTAACGTGCGCAATCCCCGGCTCGACAACGATGTCATCTCCGCCGGAATGGTCGAAGATCTCGTCGTGGGAGATGACGGGCACGTCTCCTTCCGGTTCGTGCTTTCGCGCGACGATCCCTCGCCATTGGTTCGGGAGGCCCGGCGGGCCGTTCGGAGCGTGGAAGGCGTGCGCGAGGTCAAGATCGACGTGGTAGAACCGTCCGCGCCGTCACCGCCGCCGAGGGCGACGGTTGGCACGGCTCCGGCCGCCGGAACGGTGCCGCCCCCACAGCAGCCGGTCGAGTTTCCGCAACTCGGCGCCGTCATCGCGGTGTCGAGCGGCAAAGGAGGTGTGGGCAAGTCGACGGTGGCAGCCAATCTCGCAGCTGCGCTGGCACACCAGGGACACGCAGTCGGGATCATGGATGCCGATATCTACGGCCCGAACGTGCCGCGACTGTTCGGCGTCAGCGAGAAGCCCCCCGTGCGGGACGGGCGTATCCTCCCCCTCGAGGGGTACGGCGTCAAGCTCATCTCGCTCGGATTTCTGGTAGAGCGCGACATGCCCGCCATCTGGCGCGGCCCCATCGTGACCAAAATCATCCACCAGTTTCTGAACGACGTCGACTGGGGCAAACTCGACTACTTCATTGTCGACCTGCCGCCAGGCACGGGTGACGCGCAGCTGTCGCTGGCGCAGGCCGTCCACATGCGCGGGGGCATCATCGTGACCACTCCGCAGGAAATGGCAGCTGGCGATGCGCTTCGTGGCGCCAAGATGTTCGAGCGGGTCGGCGTGCCGGTCATGGGGGTGGTGGAGAACATGAGCTCCTTCGAATGTCCCCACTGCGGTGAGCGGAGTGAGATCTTCGCGGGTGGAGGTGGGCAGCGCCTGGCCGACGAGCTCGGCGTGCCATTGCTGGGTCAGATCCCTCTCCAAGCCGAGATGACGCTGGAAGCCGACCAAGGGCGCTTGGTCGTCGTGAACAAACCCGACTCGCCAGCCGGCAAGGCGCTCGCCGCGATCGCCAGGGAAGTGAAAGCCAGGGCGGGAGGCAAGAGCGTCTCACTGCCCATCATCACGGGCTGATCCCAGCAACCAGCCGGCGGTCGACGCCGATGTCCAATCGCGCCGCGATGCCTATCGTCACCCTGCTGACCGATTTCGGTCTTCGCGACAGCTACGTTGCCGAGATGAAGGCGGTCGTTCTGACGCTGGTGCCGGCGGCGACCATCGTCGATATCACGCACGGCATTCCTCCAGGCGAGCTCCTCGCAGGCCAGTACGTTCTCCAGCGTTCCTGGCGACGGTTCCCGGTCGGAGCCGTCCACGTGGCTATCGTCGATCCGGGGGTCGGCTCGCCGCGGCGGGCGCTCGCGGTGTCGGCCGGCGGGCACTTCTTCGTGGGGCCCGACAACGGCGTGTTGGAGGCCGTCCTGGACGACGCGGTCGTCGTGGCGCTCCCCGTTGGGCCGGAGGCGGCACCAACCTTTCACGGCCGAGACGTATTTGCGCCGGCTGCCGCGCAACTCGCCCTCGGCGCCGCGATCGGCAAGCTGGGGTCGAGGGTCGGCGACCCCGTGCGCATGCCGTTGCCCGTCCCCGAGCGCCAGGGTGACACGATTGCCGGGCAGGTGGTCTACGTAGATCGGTTCGGGACGCTCATCACCAATATTCCCAACACCGGTCTCCCACTCGGCGCCACCGTCCTGATCGGCGGCGGCGAGCATACCGCGATGCTGCAGCGGACATTCGCCGACGTCGATTCGGGGTATCTGGTGGCGTTTCAGGGCTCCGGCGGAACGCTGGAGATTGCGGTCCGTGACCGCTCAGCGGCGCAGTTCACCGGCATGGGAGTGGGCGGAGACGTGCGCGTGCGACCGGTCAGGTGAGCCAGTCTACCGACTCGGCACCCACTCGACGTCGATATCGCCCAAGGCGGCCTTCACGTGCAGCAGCAGGTGCGCCCGTGCCTGATCGTAGTTGGGCGACACGTAGCGGGATCCTCGGCGCTCGAAGCCTTCCTTCGCGAAACTGGCGAGAAACCGCGTCATCCTGACTTCGACTCCAAGATCCTCCGGGAGTCGAAGCGTCAGTGAGCCGAAGCCCACCACGATCTCCGCTTCGCTTTGCAGAGTGTTGGTCCACGCCCCGGTGAAATCGAGCACGATGCTGCCTGCGCCACCGGCAAGGGAGATATCCCGACAACGAGCATTCCCCAGTCCCTCCACGAGCAGCTCCGCGGCGCCCACCGCGATCTCCAGCTTGCGGCACTCCATGCGGTTGACCGCGGAGAACCGAACCACGTTCTCGCTGGCTCCGGTCTTGAGCGAGAGCTGACGCATTGAGAGGTCACCCAGCTCGAGCTCGGCTTTCGCGATGCCGAATTCCAGCGTGAGGTCGGTGGGAACCACCGGCGACAGTGCGAGATCGAGGTACTGCGGCGTGTCGACATCGAACTGGAAATCACGCAGGCGATCGTCCGGGGTCAGTTTGACGAGCAGGTGTCCTCGCTTCGCATCGTACCGCGTTTCCGAGGCGAACATCTCCTGGTCGTACCGAACATCGGTTCGATAAAGGCTACCGGGGTCTCCTGGACTGAGGCGGAACGTACCGGCGGCAAACTCCACGTTCACCTCCAACCGCTGCTCGCCGCGCACCTGCCGAGTTGCTGTGGCGCTGCGCCATGTCTGGGCGACGCCCGTGGCTGGCAGGAGCGCCAACGCCAATGCGAGCGTGCCGACCCCTCGAGCTCCGGACATTACCGGGTTCCTGTCATGCGTCTGGTGGGTGGGGCCGGCATGCCGTCGGCGGTCCAATACTGCTCGTCGGTCAGCGCAAGGTCGAGTTGCCTGACGAACGTACCCCGCATTCCCGCCCGGGAGATGATCGTCGCGCCGAAGCCGGCTGTGGCGAGCACCCATGTCAAGAACGCCGCGCTCACCGTCAACACCGTGCCTGCCACCGGCACGCTTCCCAATAGGAGGGCGGGCAGCCAAATGGACAACAGACCCAATAGCCCGTAGACGATGTACCGGTAGGACCCCCAGGTCGGTACCGCCTCGCCACGTGCCATCCGGCGCCGCAAGTAGATCTCGCCGACCGTTCGCGCCACCGCCAAGAACCCCCCGACCGCCGCGATGAACAACGCGAGGGCGAATCCGACAATCGCAAACGGCAACACCAGGATTCCGACGATGGTCAGCACGAGTCCGACCAGAAGCATGCCGAAGGCCGGGAGAATGAGCGGCTGCGCAAAGAGCCCGGCGAGAAATGAACGCCAGAACGAATGCCATACCGTGTCTGCTACGGTCTCGAGCTGTCGCGGCGCAAAGAACAGGAAGCCCAGACCCATGAACCCCAAGGCGAGAAACACGGCGAGGAGGTTGGTGGCCCCGGCGACGATTGCCCCCGCGAACGACGCTCGCTCGCCACCGATGCTGACACTGGCGTCCGGGACAGTCGTCACGGTGACGCGGTTCGGAGCCCGCGGGGCCTCGATGCGAGCTATGGCACTTGCGCCGGCGCTGCCGGTGGTTGCCGCCACGGCGCCCGGGACCATCGCCTCCGCGGCTGCAAGGCTCGCGACCGCGGCCGAGAGGCTGTCGAGCCCCATCTCCCCCATGCGAAGCTGCTGCAGCGCGGCGAGCAACTGCCCGGTGTTGAGTATGGCGGCACTGTCGATGAGCGTCTGAATGGACTGCGTCGCGTGACGCTGCCGGACCTCGGCAATCGGGCTCCCGTTCAGGAACACGCGGCCTTCTTTGAGCGAGATCACCAGTTCGCCGCCATCGTCGAGTTGGAACGTGAGCAGGGACTCGCTTCCGGCGCGTTCCGCGGAGTGGCCGACCACCTCCTGCGCCGACACCGATGCGAGGCCCAGCAGGAGCAGGCACGGCACCACCATGATGGCCCGGACCATCGCAGTCACCGCAGACGTAGCGTGCCTCATGGCGTTTCTTTCCTTGAAGGCGTCATGGTTCGACGGAGTCCGATGGCGCAGCCCAATGTCGTCACTGCCGCACCGATGCCCCCAGCGAGCAGGTCCGCTCGAGTCAGCCCGTGCGCAACGAGGACGCTTGCCACCGTGCCCAGAGCCCCCTGGAGGTCTGCCGTGAAGGCCACCCAGGCGAAGGGGATCCCTTCGGCAACGAGCCAGCGCAGCCCCCCGCCAATGCTCTCTGCGAACACCCCGACCAGCACCACGGCGGCGGCCAGGGGTACGAGGCTTCCAACCGCCAACGCACCAATCACGAGCCAGATCCGACCCGAGGCGGTCATGTCGTGCATTGCCGCTCGGCCCGTCCGAATCCAACGGGGAGCGGGTCGCCATACTCCCGACAACACCCGATCGCTGAGTCCCGCCATCGGTACGGCCGCTGGCAGGGCGTTCAGATACCGGTGGAGGATTGGATCTTCTTCTGCGGGCGTCAGCCCGTTCGCGATTGCGTCCGTCATCTCGTCTTTCCCTACGGACTCTCGATCCATCGGTTTCACTCCCGAAGGGGTCCGAGCAGCTCTCGGAGCTCGGCACGTGCACGGTGGATATAGGTTTTCACGGTACCTAGTGGGAGATCCAGCGCCTCTGAGATTTCGTCGTACGGTCGCCCCTCTATATGCCGCATGATGATGCATGCCCGGTACTCGGGTCGGAGCCGGCCGATGGCCTCTTGGATGGCGTCACCAATCTCCCGGGCTTCGAGTTCTTCCAACGGGGACTCGGCGCGGTCGCCGACCTGGAGGGACGTGGCACCGATTTGGTCGGGTGTGGTGGCGTCGGGGCCCCCCTGGAAGGACAGGGTGTCGAGCTCCTTGCGCCGCAATTGATCGATGGCGGCGTTGTTGGCGATCTTGAACACCCACGACGAGAACTTGTACTCGGGCCGATACCGGTCGAGGGCGTTCAGGACCTTGACGAATGTCTCTTGAGTGAGATCCTCCGCGAGCTCCCGGTCGCGCACCATGCGGTAGATGAGCGAGTAGACCGGCCGCTCGTAACGCCGCAGCAACTCGCGATGGGCGGGTTCGGCTCCGTTGAGCGCAAACGCCACGATCTCCTGATCGGTGGCCGCGCCCAGCTCGGAAGGCATCGCCATGGGGAAGCGACGTTACTTCGCGGAGAGTGGGGAAGTTTCAGGCTGCACCGTTCTTGCGGCGCCTTCCCGCCTGCCCGTAGGTTTCGCGCCTATGCCATCAGCGCCCCCCCCCGTTGGAGTGCCGCAGGGCGAGGCTCGGCGGTCGAACGTGCGGCAGATGTTCACGGACATCGCCCCCCGGTACGACCTACTGAATCGGGTATTGAGTCTGAACACCGACCGCTCGTGGCGCCGACGGGCGGTCAGACATCTCGAGTGGCGGGCGGTGCCCGCGGGCCGGTATCTCGATCTCTGTGCGGGGACGCTGGATCTGGCAGCCGAGCTCGCGGGCCAGGACGGCTTCCGCGGTCGTGTCGTCGGCGCCGATTTTGCCATCCCGATGCTCAGACTCGGCCTGACGAAAGGCGACGAGCTGAGAGCAGTCGGGGCAGACGCGCTGGATCTACCGTTCCCCGCTGCAACGTTCGACGGTTGCATGATCGCCTTTGGCATCAGAAACCTGGCGGACTTGGACGCGGGGTTGGCCGAGATGGCGCGTGTGCTGAAGCCGGGTGGACGGTTGGTGATCCTCGAGTTTTCTCTACCGACCGCCCGCGCGTTCCGGTCGCTCTATCTCCTGTACTTCCGACACGTCCTGCCTCGGGTGGGTCGACTGGTGTCCAAACATACGAGCGCCTACTCCTACCTGCCAGCTTCCGTTCAGGAATTCCCGGAGCCCTCATACCTGTTGGCCCGGATGGCGGCGAACGGGTTTGCCGCCGTCAGCCACGCGCCGCTCACGTTCGGGATCGCTGCCTTGCACGCTGGAGTTCGCCGGTGAGCCGTCTGGCCAAGCCGAGGGGCGGGAGGGACAAGACCAAGCGGCAGGGTCCGGAACGTGGCCCTGAGCGGCGGCCCGCACGGCGGGAGCGACCGCGGGGGCCCAACGGGACACCGCCCGGGGGGCCGCTGCGCCATCCCCACAAGACCCCCACACCGAATCGCCGAGGACGGTGAGGGTGAGAATCGGTGTGATCTCCGATACCCACGGGACCTTGAGACCGGAGGTGCTCGATGTGTTCCACGATGTGGCGCATATCCTCCACGCCGGTGACATCGGGAACGAGGATGTCCTGACGGCACTCGAGGCGCTGGCCCCGGTCACGGCCGTCTACGGGAACACCGATGGCGTCGAGCTGCGACAGCGGTGTCCCGATGTCGCGACGGTCGAACTCGAGGGGCTGATCGCCGTCGTCACCCATGGTGACCGGTTCGGATCGCCGGAGCCGCAGGGGCTCGTGGCGGCGTTCCCGGACGCGGAGATCATTGTGTACGGCCACACGCACCAGGCGGTGCTCGAGCTAGTCGATCGGACCGTCACCGTGATGAATCCTGGTGCTGCCGGGCCCGCGCGGTTCGGCGTCCCGCCGACTGTGGGGATCATGGAGTTCGAAGCAGGACTGCCGCCGCGGGCGAGGATCGTGCCGTTGGCGTGATCCGGCCAAGGCCGCGCTTCCACCGCGACCCGTTGGGGACGGGCTACCCCACCATCACGACGTACGCCATGAACGCGGTGAAGCCCGCCAGGAGGAGCACGCCGTTCAGTCTCGCGATCGTGTGCCCACGAAGCATCATTGGAAACAGCACGAGGGCGAACGCGAGCATCGTCCAGTTGTCGACCGCGATGGCACGGGGGTTCACCGGTACAGGGAAGATCGTGGCGGTGATCCCGAGAATGGCGAGCAGGTTGAAGATGTTCGATCCCACCACGTTGCCCAGCGCGATGTCGGGCTCGCGGCGGGCCATGGCCACGATGCACGTGGCGAGTTCGGGGAGGCTCGTTCCCATTGCAACGATGGTGAGTCCGACCACCCGCTCAGTGATCCCGAGTGTCCGGGCTATGGTCACGCTTCCGGCCACGGCCAGATCGGCCCCGATCACGAGACCAACGATACCGAGCACTACCAAGAGCCCGTTGCGACTCCATGCGCGCGCCGTGCCTTTCCGAATATGTGAGGCTCGCTGCACGTCGCGATCGAGGGCCTCGGCCTCGTCCATCGGGACACCGCGACGCACTAGGTAGGCGATCGCACCGATGAACATCGCGAGCCCAACGACTAGCAGCATGCCGTCGAGCCGGTCGACGACGCCGTCGTATGCCAGAACGATGGCGAGGGCGGACACGAAGAGCATCACCGGGTATTCGAAGCGAATCGTCAGGCGCTTGACCGGAATCGCCCCGATGACGGCGGTCACGCCCAGGATCGCCCCCACGTTGAAGATGCACGAGCCGATCACGTTGCCGAACGCGATGTCGGTAGAGCCGCGAGCGGTGGCGTCGATGCTCACGGCCAGCTCGGGCATGCTGGTTCCCATCGCGACCACCGTGAGCGCAACGACGGCGGTTGACACCCTGGCCAGGAGGGCGATGACCACGGCACCCTGCACCAGGTAATGTCCGCCGACGAAGAGCACGATCAGTCCGACTGCCACCTGCCCGAAAGCAATCAGCACGGCACGAACCCAATGGGGCGGTGCTGCTCGAGCCAGTCCTCGAGCCGAGTGGCGCGTCGCAGCGCGGCGGGATGCCGACGAAACCAGCTCAACACCAGCAGCGTCTCGTCTATGGCAGGCTGTGGAATGGGTCCGGGCGCGGTCGTGACGCCGGCGTGTTCCTCCACGAGGGAGTGGAAGGCCTCGATCTCGATAGGCGTGCGCGGTGCCGGCGCGGAAGCTCGAACTCGAGCGTGACGGATGACGTATGCGCGATCGTCGCCGTAGACGCCCGGATCCACGAACACGAAGCTCATGCTGTCCAGTGTGGCGTGCATCCTGGTGCAAGCAGCGAGCAGCCACGTGAGGGCATCGAACTTGTCACGCCACCACGCGGCACGCTCGAAGTCCTGCTGGTCGCTCGCCTCCACCATGCCGGCAATCACGCGGTCGATGGGCACCAGGCTGCGACCTTCGATGAAGGCGACCGCAGTGTCCGTCCGCTCCCGGTACTCGCGCTCCGTAACGAATCCACCGCACGGACCCAGGCACGTTCCGAGTTCGTACCGAAGGCATCCAGCCCGGCCGCGGCTCTCGAAGAGATCACCTTGATCGCGAAAGGCGATCGGCATCTTGACGGCGCAGTCTCGCAATCCCAAGAGATCGTTCAGGATCCTGATGCCCTCGTGCAGACGTCCCGCGCCGAGAAAGGGGCCGTAATGGCGCACGGCATGAGTTCCGGGATTGCGGCCGACGTAGATCTTCGGCGCGAGCCCACCGGATACCTTGATGAAGGCGGCACTGCGCGTGCGGTTCATGCGCACGTTGAAGACGGGACGGTGACGGCGGATCTGCCGCAACTCCTCCAGCAGCGCGGCGAATTCGGACGGCACGTAGTCCCACTCGATGTCGGCCGTAGCCTGCAGAATTCTCGCTGCCTTGTCTTCTGGGTACCGAGCGCGGAAGTAGGAGAGCAGTCGCGCGCGGAGCCGCTTGGCTTTCCCGACATAGACGACCGTCCGCGCGGGATCGAGCATGCGGTAGATGGCGGGGCGGTTTTCAGCGAGAGCGGTGACACGGCGCTTGAGGGTGCCCAGCTCGCCGAGGGGCAGCGTCAGCGCGCGAGCTACCGCCATCCTCGCAGCGATCGCACGAAGCGGTGGAGCAGGAGGAACTTCTCGTAAACGATGACGTCCTTCCGCTGCCGGCCCAGCTCGGCCAGCAACTCCTTCATACGTCCGCGCCGGGTGACATAGAACCGGAACACCTCGGCAAAGTCCTCGAGCGGATGCGTTGCCGCGTAGGCCGTGACGTGTTGCGCATTACCCGAGCTGACCTTCTTCCGCTGGAAGTCGACCCAGGTGTCGTCGCTCACGCGATATGCCTTGTTCGCCTCACCGAACACCCGCGTGAACTGCTCCGTGTGTGTGAACGGCCAGTGGTGGTAGAGGAAACTGTGGCCCAGCTCGTGACAAACCAGCCCCACCAGGAGCGACCACGGGATCTCGTCACGGCGGCGCACGCCCATCACGTAGCTGCGGTCGATCTCGATGATGTTCCGCGACCGGGGATCGACGCCCGACACGCCCGGACGCAGCAGGACTCGGTATCCCCAATCCCGGATTCGCGACACCAGCAACAGGCGGCGGACCCGGGTCAGGGCTCGGTCGATCAGGTCCGATCCGGTGGCGTCGAACCCGCACCACTGACAGATGTCCATCGCATCGTCGACCCCGCGGTCGCAGTGGGGACAGCTCCCCTCGTACGCCGTGTCTTCCCACTCCTGTTCGCCGCCGCACCAGGGGCAATAGGCCATGGGGTATTGCACGCCGCCGCCGCAGTCCCAGTCGCAGTGGCCGTCGAACCGGAATCCCCGAGGGGCCTTGAGCGGCTCGGGTGACGACACGCCCTCCTCTTGGATGTCGGCTCCGCACCAGCCACAGTAGGAATGCAGGTCCGAAACGACCCAGCCGCAGTAGTAGCACTCGGCGTTCGTGATTGGCGGGTCGTCCCGCCAGACGAGCGGTCGCCCACACGACGTGCAGAACGACCAGAACCGCTTGATAGCCTGGCCGCATTTGCACCGCAGCTCGGCCTGCGGTGTGGGATGTCGGTGCCGTCTCTGTGTCATAGCTCTCGTTGTGCGGCGGGCCGTGGGTGGCAGCGCCTCGTGCACCAAAGCTAACGAGTCGACTCAGGTTTTCCGCGCCGGCCGCGGTCCCCCCTGACACCGCCAGCACCAGGTCGTGGCGCGCCCGTCGATGGTGTGCGTCGTGACGAGGCCTGTGCCGCACCGGACGCATGGCTCGCCCCCGCGTCCATAGACCTCCAAGCCTCCCTGGAACGATCCCCGCTGCCCCGTGCCGGTGCGGTAGTCCCGGATCGTTGTGCCCCGAGCGGCAACGGCGTCGCCGAGCACGGAGCGAACTGCATCGAACAGGGCTTGGGAGTCGCGAGGGGTCAGGCGATCGGCCCGACGCGAGGGGTCGATTCGGGCCCGAAACAGGGCCTCGTTTGCGTAGATGTTGCCCACGCCCGCCAGGCGGCGCTGGTCCATGATCGCCTTCTTGATGGCCTGCCGGGACCCGCTGAGGCGTTGCGCGAACGCAGCTGCGTCGAACGCGGGATCCAGCGGCTCCGGTCCGATCCGGGCCGAATAGGCCCGCCATCCCTTCTCGTCGAGCAGCCAGATCGTCCCCAGCCGCCGCATGTCACGGTACACGAGCTGTGACCCCCCGCCGAGACTCACCTGAAGCACGGCGTAGCGCCGCTCCTCGCGAGTGAGCCTGCGGTCGTGCACGATGAGCGATCCGGTCATCCTGGGCTGAACCACCAGTCGGTGCCCACTGTCCAGACCAATCACGACGTGCTTGGCCCGACGGTCCACCGCGACGACGGTGTTCCGTGCGAGCGTCCGCAGCAGCCGGGCGCGCGAAACCTGTCTCAGCACGTTGGTGTGGTGGAGTCTGGGATTGGTGAGGGTCCGCCCGATCAGTGTCGGCCGGAGGTCTCGAACGATGGTTTCGACCTCAGGAAGCTCCGGCACGCGCTACCTCGCGCCAAGCGATGTCGCGCCGCAGCTGCCGGCCCGCAAACGTGATGGCCTCCGCCAGCGCGCGGCTCCGCGCGGCAGCTTCCGGCACGTCGCGCCCGAGGCCGGTGGCACTCAGCACCCGGCCGCCAGCGGTCCTGAGGGTTCCGTCGCGATCCATCGCTGTCCCGGCATGAAAAAGCAGCGTCTCGGCCGGGAGCTCGCCGGGGACGGTGATCGGGTCACCCTTCCGTGGAGACGCCGGATAGCCGTGGCTGGCGAGGACGGTGGTCACGGCCGCCCGGGCGGCACGGCACCGGGACGATCCCGGCGACCAGTGCTCGCCCGCCGCGATGGCCCACGCATGGGGGGCGAGGTCCAGGGCGGACGCCGGCAGGACGACCTGCGCCTCCGGGTCGCCGAACCGGCAGTTGAACTCCAGCACGGACAGATCCCCGGTGTCCCCGACCATCAACCCGGCATAGAGTACGCCCGTGTACGGGGTGTTCTGTTGGTGTAGGGTGTGGAATATCGGCTCGAGGATCTCGCGGTCGACGCGGTCCATCAGGGCATCATCCGCGATGGATACCGGCGTATAGGCCCCCATGCCCCCGGTGTTCAGTCCGGTATCACCTTCGCCGATGCGCTTGTGGTCCTGCGATGGGGGTAGCACCAGGTGGCGCTCGCCGTCGGTAACCACCAGGATCGAGATCTCTTCACCGGACACGAATTCCTCGACGAGGACCACCTTGCCTGCCTCGCCGAATGCACCGCCGAACATCTGCCGTACGGCAGCTTCGGCGTGCACCCGGGTCTCACAGACGATGGCCCCCTTGCCCGCGGCGAGCCCCGACGCCTTGACCACGAGGGGCTCGGCGTGCCCCCGGATGTAGTCCAGGGCGCGACCCTGGTCGCGAAACGTTTCACTGGTGGGTGTGGGGACGCCGGCCGCCAGCATGATCTCCTTGGCGTAGGCCTTTGACGACTCGATTCGGGCTGCAGCGGCCGTTGGACCGAAGACGTAATGACCGGCTGCGGTGAGATGATCGGTGAGGCCAGCGGCCAGCGGTGCTTCGGGGCCGATCACGGTGAGGTCGACCTGGTGCGCTTGGACAGCGTCGGTGATGCCCTGATGGTCATCCGGCTCGACGGGGAGGTTGGTACCCAGCTGAGCTGTCCCCGGATTACCTGGTGCGCAGAACACCTGCGCCGATCGGGCGAGCGTCCAACAGAGCGTGTGCTCCCGGCCGCCGCCGCCGACGACCAGAACCCTCACTTCTTGCCTTTGTCCTTGAGGGCGTCGGTGAAGGCCGCCGCGGCGCGCTTGGCCGCGTCGGTGACCTGTGAGACCGTCTGCTTGGCTTCTTGGGCGTAGTGGCGTGCAGCCTCGCCGATGTCCTCGGTCAACGGGCGCTCCTTCTCTTCGTCTCCGCGATGCGTGTACTGGCCGTTCATGATGGCATCGTAGACGCCAGCGTCGATCCAGCGCTGCAGCTCCGCCGCACGCAACGTGTGGAACGGATGGGTCATGCCCATGGTGTTGAGGATCTTGTAGATCGCGTCGACGGGCCCGCCAATGTCTTCGTACTCCTTGGCCTGCTCCATGAACGCGTCGAGATTCATCTCCTTCATTGACCCGCCGCCCGCGAGCTTGAGAAAGACGCGCATGGCCGCCGTCCGATCCTGGCTCGCCAGTAGTCCCGCTCGGTCGGCTGACATCTCGCTCTTCCGATACCACTCCAGGAGCGCAAGCTGGATAGGGAGCAGCACGATCCCGGCGAGGAACGGCAGATTCCGGAAGCCGAGCGTGAGGATGAGGATCGTCACCGTCCGGTACAGCGTGTGTCCGCTCATCACGTGTCCAAGCTCGTGACCGAGCAGCACGCGCAGCTCGTCGTCGTCCAGCAGGGCGACTGCGCCCGAGTTGAGCACGATGAACGGATGGTCGACGCCCACGGCTCCGGCGTTGACGATCGGGGTCTGGGACACGAACAGCGGTGGCTGCTCGGGCCAGTCCATGGTGGTCGTCACCTCGGTCATGAGATGGTGGAGTCGAGGAAACTGGCTGGGCCCGACCCGGACCGCGTTGGCTTGGAAGATCAGGCGGATACCCCGTTCTCCGAAGAACCCGACGATCTTCTTCACGGCCTCATTGAAGCCTGGAACGGCGCGGACGGCCTGCAGGGCAGCCCGGTCCGCTGGGTGCTCCCAGCTCACGCCCGCGATATTCGACAGAATCGTGCGAGGCCGGGGCGACGGAACGCTGCCCATGGTATCGGTCATCTTGTCCTCCGCTGGGGCCGGATGCTCGGTGTCGTTGAGTCGTCTCTAGACCGTACGCACACCGATAGGCGCGGTTTCATTGAAACGTCTTCAAACTCGGTTCGCTACGGCGAGAGCCTGATCCAAATCGGCAATGAGATCGTCCGGGTCCTCGACGCCCGCCGAGAGGCGCACCAAACCGTCGGTCAATCCCATTGCTTCCCGCATGGGCTGGGGCACGCTCGCATGGGTCATCGATGCCGGGTGGCCGATGAGGCTCTCCACCCCGCCGAGCGATTCGGCGAGCGCGAAGATCCGCGTCTGCTCGACCATGGCGCGGGCTCTCGCAGGGCTCCCCAGCTCGACTGAGATCATCCCGCCGAAGCCGCGCATCTGTCGGCAGGCGAGCTCGTGTTGCGGGTGGTCTGGCAGTCCGGGATAGTAGACCCGCTGGATGTCCGACCGCTGCGACAACCACTGTGCGATCCGTCGACCGCTCGCGTCGTGCCTCGCCATCCGCAGGTGCAGGGTTTTGGTGCCCCGAAGGGCCAGCCAGCAGTCCATGGGCCCGGGCACTGCCCCCACCGCGTTCTGCAGGAAGCCGAGCTGGTCGGCCACGTCGTCGCGGGTCGTGAGGACCATGCCGCCCACCATGTCGCTGTGTCCGTTGAGGTACTTGGTGGTCGAGTGCACGACGATCTCGGCACCGAGCTCGATAGGCAGCTGCAGGACTGGGGTTGCGAATGTGTTGTCCACGACCAACAGCAGGCTCCGATCCGTGGCGAGTGCGCCGACGGCCGCCAGATCGGTGAGGTGCATCATCGGGTTGGTCGGCGTCTCGACGAAGATCATGCGCGTGGAGGCCGTGAGCGCCGCTTCCACGGTGGCCACGTCGCGGGTGTCGACGAAGGTGAACCGGAGTCCAAGGCGCTCGAAGACCTGCGTCATGATGCGGTGCGTCCCGCCGTAGACGTTTTCGCCGCAAATCGCATGGTCGCCCGCCGAGAGCAGTTTCAGCACTGCATCGGTCGCGGCCAGGCCCGAGGCGAAAGCGAACCCGTGCTCGGCTCCCTCCAGCGCCGCCACGTTGCGTTCGAGCGCATCGCGCGTGGGATTTCGCGTGCGCGCGTACTCGAACCCCTTGTGCCGCCCCAAGCCTTCCTGCACGTACGTCGACGTCTGGTAGATAGGGCTCATGATGGCGCCGGTGGTCTCGTCGGGCCGTTGGCCGGCGTGGACCGCGCGGGTGCCGAAGCTCGATTCGAGGTCTTCGCGAAAGACGCGTGTCATGGGGTGTTCGATGAAAGGGGGCGTCGGAACCTATATCCGCTGCCGCACGTTCGGCAACCAAGGCTCGGGCCCCGTCACCGTCCCCCGGCGATGCTCCTCCGGTTAGCTTATTGCGCATGTCTGACACCCTGATGCGAAGCGTTTCCGGCGTCCGTGGCATCGTTGGCCGCGATCTGAATCCCGAAATCGTCTCTCGCTACGCGGCCGCGTTCGGCCAGCTCGTGTTGGAGGCCGGCGACCACCACGTCGTGCTCGCCCGGGACTCCCGCACCTCGGGACCGATGTTCGCCGACGCCGCTCGCGCGGGGCTTCGCTCGGCCGGTGTGAACGTGGTTGACTGCGGACTCATCCCGACCCCCACGGCCCAGCTCGCTGTCGAGCACCACGGTGCGGGTGGCGGGATCATTCTCACCGCGAGCCACAACCCGATCGAGTGGAACGCCCTCAAGTTCGTGGGGGCGGACGGTCTCTTCCTCGACGCGGGCGCGGCCTCGCGTCTGTTCGACCTCGCTGACCGCGGTCCCGTGACCCATGCTGAATGGGACGGAGTCGGTGCCGTTGAGCTGGACAACGAGGCCGTCGTGCGCCACCTGGATGCCGTGCGGGCGCTGCCGTACGTGGACGTGGAGCGGATCAGGGCGAGCCGGTTCACGGTGGCCTTGGACTGTGTGCGCGGGGCTGGAGGGACGATCATGCCCGCTCTGCTGGAGCAGCTCGGTTGCGAGGTGATCGGCATCGAACTGGAGACGGATGGACGGTTCACCCGGGCGCCGGAGCCTGTTCCCGCCAACCTGTCGGCGCTGGGGGACGCGGTCCGGCGGAGCGGCGCCGACTTCGGGATGGCCGTCGATCCGGACGTGGATCGCCTCGCCCTCGTCGACGGGCAGGGGGAGGCCATCGGGGAGGATTATACGTTGGCGTTCGGCGTTCGCGCGGTGCTGGCGCGTCGGGTCGGGCCGGTGGTGGTGAACCTGTCCACGTCGCTTGTGGTCGACGACGTTGCCCGGCAGTTCGGTGTCACCGTCACCAGGGCCCCGGTCGGTGAGGCAAACGTGGCCCGTGCCATGCAAACGGCGGAGGCGGTGGTGGGTGGTGAGGGGAATGGTGGAGTGATGTTGCCGGAGCTTCACATGGGCCGCGATGCGCCGCTGGCCGCCGCGCTCATTCTCGATCTCCTGGCCCGCTCCGGCACGTCGGTGCGTGAGCTGGTCGACGGGGCGCCGCGCTACGTGATCGTGAAATCGAAGGTCCCGCGCGGACGGAAACTGGATCCGGTCTACGCCGCACTGGCGAAACAGGCCCACGGAGCGACGCTCGACCGCCAGGACGGGCTACGTGTGGCGTTTCCCGATCGGTGGCTCCACGTGCGGCCGTCGGGTACCGAGCCGATCGTTCGTCTGATTGCGGAGGCACCGTCCGAGGACGCCGCTCACCAGCTCATAGCGGATGCGGCAGCGCACTTCGCATGAGAGTGGTGCTACAGCGCGTCTCCCGGGCGTCGGTGACGGTAGACGGAGCGGTGGTCGGTGCCATCGAGCGTGGGTATCTGCTCCTGGTGGGGTTCACTCGAGGGGACGGGGAGTCCGAGATCGAGTGGATGGCAGACAAGATCTCGGGGCTGCGCGCGTTTGGCGACGATGACGGACGCTTGAACCGGGACCTGCACGAGGTGAACGGCGCGGTGCTTGTTGTCTCGCAGTTCACCGTGTACGGCGACAGCACCAAGGGCCGCCGACCCTCGTTCGTGCAGGCTGCCCCACCTGAGGTTGCGGAAGCGCTGTACCACCGCTTCGCCGATGCCTTGCGAAGGCGAAGTCTCACTGTCCAGATGGGGGTGTTTGGGGCTGTCATGGAGGTCGCTCTCATCAACGATGGTCCCGTCACGCTCCTGCTCGAGCGATGATCGTCCTCGCATCGGGCTCCCCACGGCGGCGGCACCTCCTGGAGATGCTCGGCATCCCGCACGAGGTCGTACCGGCCGACGTCCCCGAGGAGCCGCAGGACGGCGAACAGCCGGAGGTGATGGCCGTGCGGCTCGCCACGGAGAAGGCCGTGGCGGTCCACCACCGCCGGCCGGACGCGCTGATCCTCGCCGCGGATACCGTGGTCACCATCGATGGCCAGTTGCTGGGCAAACCCGTCGACGCTGCCGACGCGGAGCGCATGCTGCACATCCTGTCCGGCCGAAGCCACCGCGTGATCACAGCTGTCGCCCTGGCCCTTCCCACGGGTGAGGTGCGCGAGCGGTGTGACATCACCGAGGTGTGGTTTCGCCGGCTCACACCGGAGACCATCCGAAGCTACGTCGCCACGGGAGAACCGCTCGACAAGGCCGGGAGCTACGGTGTGCAGGGGGTCGGTGCGGTGCTGATCGAACGAGTGGAGGGGGACTTCTTCGGCGTGATGGGCTTGCCGGTGCGATTGGTGGTGGACCTGCTAGACGGCGCCGGGCGTCCCTATCGCTTCAACCGGTAGACTGGGACCGCCCGTGTCTTGCCCTTGAGTTGCAGCGGCTCGAGGGGCTCGACCTCTGGCGGTGTGGTGAGCGCGCGATAGAACGGCTCGGAAATCAAGATCTGTCCCCCACCGGCCTTCGAGCACAGACGCGACGCCGTGTTCACCGCGTCTCCGATCACGGTGTACTCGAGTCGGCGGTCGCTCCCGATGTTGCCCGCGAAGACTTCGCCGAACGTGATGCCGATCCCGATCTGCATTCGGTGCCGACCTTCGCCTTCCCATTTCTGGTTCAACGCCTCGAGCACATGTTGCTGCTCGATGGCGCACCGCATGGCGCGGTCGGCATCGTCTCCGTGTGTGATCGGCGCACCCCACAACGCCATGATCGCATCGCCCATGAATTTATCGAGCGTTCCGCCGTGCTCGAACACGACCTCGACCATCTCGGTGAAGTACTCGGTCAGCAGGGAGGCGATCTCGTCGGGGTTCATGTGCTCCGACAGCGTCGTGAACCCGCGGATGTCGCTGAAGAAGATGACCACGGGCCGCTTCGTGCCCCCGAGCTGGATCTCCTCGGCCTGGCCGGCGATCTGTTGTGCCAGATCGGGCGCGAAGTAGCGCTGGAAGTTGGAAAGCACGACGGCCTCGCGGCGTACGCGCTCGGTGAGCCGGCCGTTCTCGATGGCGACGGCGGCGATGCCAGAGAACGCGATGAGGAACTCGAGATCCTCGTCGCTGAACGAATTGGTGGCCGTCATGTTGTCGACATACAGGATCCCGAGGACGTGCCCGTCGCTTCCCATCAGGGGCGTACACATGGCACTCCGCACGCTCTGGGTGACGATGGAGCGCCCCTTGAACCGATCGTCGGCCGCCGCATTGTCGGTCAAGATCGCCACGCGTTCCTCAACCGCCCGACGCGCGATCGACCGGGGCACGCGCGTGCCGCCGCTCTCGTCCAGGCGGTTCCGGGACACCCGGGGCACCAGCTCGCCGGACCCACCCTCGAGCATCAAGATCGAGACGCGGTCCACGCTCATCACCTTGAAGGTGATGTCCACCACCTTCTCCAGCAGGAGGTCCACATCCTGCTGCTTGGACAGCTCCTTCGAGATTTCGAGCAACAACTCGAGCTTCTGCGCCTGTCGCTCGTTGACGGACAGGCCCTCGACGCGAAGCTGAGAGGCGCCGCTCGGGCGGGCAGCGACACGTTCGTCGAGGTCGCGCGGTCCACTCACCGGGACCTGCCGCACAATGGTCGGCTCGGGTGCGGACACGGCGAAGCCGCGCGCGGCTTGTGATGGCATGGCTTGCCGTGCGGGCGGAGTCTCCGCCACCACCTTGAACGGGACCTTGCCGAAGGTCACGACGTCGCCGTCGACGGCAATGCCGTCCTTCATTTTGGTGCCGTTGATGTAGGTACCGTTGCTCGACCCGAGGTCGACGACGTGGACGCCACGCGGCGTGAGTGAAAGCTCCGCATGACGACGGGAAACGGTGGGATCGTAGATCGGAACGTCGCTCGTCACCGCACGACCGACGACCAGGGTCCGTGCATCGGTCAGCTCGAACGACTGCTCACCGAGTGTACTCAGCAACTTGATCGCGCCCACAGATCGGCTCCTTGGCTGCGATCAATATATCGGCGGCCCGAGAGACGGGCGACCGGTCAGCGAGGCGCGGCCACGAGGTAGGTGCCCGGGTCCGCCAGCGTTCCGGCCACGGCGTCGTTACCGGTATAGGCCGACCCGCTCACCCGACGCCAGCGACCCGGCGTGACCTCGTACCAGAGCGCGAGCGCTTGCGCGTACGCCACCGGGGAGCCGTAGGAGGAGCCGTTGGCGATGCTGATGTCCCCGTACGCAGCGAACACGAACGTGGCAGTCGGCCGAGCAGCGGCCGCGAATGCGAGGCCGTTCGGCGACACCGTGACCCCGAACCCACCCGGCTCGGGATCGAGCGTAACCCGTACCGAATCGCTCGGGCCGAGCGGGTTGCCGTTCAGGGTCGCCAGCGAGCCCACCGGGAACCGGACTTCGAGGTACAGGGAGTTGAACGCGTCGGCGTGCAGCAGGCGCCTGGTCGTGACCCGATCGTTGAAGACGAAGAACGTGGCAGTTGGAGCCACAGGCGCAGAGGACGTGAGCGGAAGGATGAGCAGGTCGGCCGTCGGCAGGGTGGTGTCGCCGATGAAGTCGAGGTCGCCGCAGGCCGCCATGGCGAGCAGGGCGCTTGCTGCGATCCACGACCTCCGTGATATTGCGGAACGATGCTGCGACTTCCGGTTCTCAGCGTGCTCTTCGGCGCGCTTCTCCCTTCGTCCGTCCTCGCCCAAGCCTGGAACAGCGACGCGGTTCGTGCGCAGGTGGCACGCAGCATTGCGCAGCGGCAGGTACGTCAGGCCGACAGTACGCTTCAGGACTTCCGGGTACGTGCGCATGGCTATGTCTTCTTCCTGGGACAACTGGCCGAGGGACTCCGTGAGCCACCGCGTCTCGTGAAGTCCGACGAGCTCGTGCTGGAAGTGTACTGGAAAGCGCCCGACCAGAGCAAGCAGCAGATCATCGGGTGGCGCGACCGCGCCGACCTCCCCACGGACATCCAATACCATCGCGACCACCTGGGCATTGTGCAGAACAACTTCGGGGACCGGATTCGCCTCGGAGAAGGCGACGAGGTTCGCGACGTTCCGCACCCGTTGGCCGCGGATGGACCGACACTGTACGACTACGCGCTCGTCGACTCGCTCACCATCTACCTCCCGCAGCGGACGATTCGCGTGTACGAGGTGACGGTGCGGCCTCGGGACTTCGGCGCTCCACGGGTGGTGGGCAGCCTCTTCATCGATGTCGAGACCGCCGAGGTCGTCATCTTCCGGTTCAGTTTCACTCGGAGCGCCTACCTCGACGACACGCTCGAAGACATCACCATCGTGCTCGAAAACGGGCTGTGGCAGGAACGCTATTGGCTGCCCAACCGGCAGGAGATCGAGATCCGCCGCCGGACCAAGTGGCTCGACATGCCAGCCCGAGGGATCATTCGCGGCCGGTGGGAGATCCGCGACTACGAATTCAATGTCGGTCTTCCCGATGCCCTGTTCCGTGGGCCGGAGATCGTGGCAGCGCCCCAGGCCGTGCGCGACTCGTTCGTGTGGGAGGTGCCGATGCACACCGCCATCCAGTCGGTGGCGGGACCCGTGATGACGTTCGATCTCGAGGACGTGCGCGGCCGCATCATGGAGACGGCCGGATCGCAGGCGCTTTCCGGACTCGCCTCGGCACGGTTGAGCGTGGGCTCGCTCTCCGACTTGCTGCACTTCAACCGCGTGGAGGGACTGAGCCCTGGGATCGGAACCATCTTCCGCCCAGGCGGGACTACGGAGATCGATGCCTGGGTGTCCTACGGCACCAGCGATCAACGGCCCAAGGGTCGGCTCGGCATCCGGCACCGGTTTGGGGGACTTGGTGTGGAGCTGCGTGGAGCTCGGCGACTGGCCGATGTGGCGGACGACCCGGTGATCTCACCGCTGCTCAACACGGTCCTCGCCCAGGAGGTGGGCGACGACTTCGGCGATTACGTCCTTCTCACGGAGGCCTTCGCCTCGGTCCGGCGGGATTTTGGTGTGCGGGGAGGGTTGGGACTCCGGGTTGGGATTCAGCATGCGGAGAGCGTCGTGACCGGTGCGACAGCGGCAACCGGGACGTTTCGGCCCAACCCGCCACTGGGGAACGGGACGTTTGGCGTCGCCGAACTGACGCTCGAGCGCCGGAGCGCGGAACTCGCGCTGGGGGCTGGCGTGAGCGGGTCCGTGGTGGTGGAAGGCGGCACCGGCGAGGATGTGAGGTATCTACGCATCCGAGGATCGGGGCGGGCGCATGTGGGCGTTGGGACGACCCGAGTGGTCGCGCGGGGGTGGGCAGGCTGGGGCTCGGCAGATCTTCCGGCGCATCGGTCGTTCGTCATGGGGGGTCGCGGTACCCTGGTCGGTGAGCCGTTCCGGGCCTGGGGCGGGCGCTACGCGGCGGTGGGAACGCTCGAGTGGCAGCTCCCGGTCCCGTTTCCGGCTCTCGGGCTGGGACCATTCGTGTCCACCGGCCGGAGCATCGTCCTGGTGCCGTTCGTCGGCGCTGGATGGACCGGTGGCGGCATGCCGGGCCTTCCGTGGCAGGCCAGTGACGGCGTGCGACCGGTCGTCGGACTGGGTGTGGAGTGGTTCCATCGGTTCTTCCGCGTGGATGTCGGTATGGGGCTTCGGGACCGGGATGTCAGTCTCGTGATCGACGTCACACGCGATCTTTGGGACATTCTATGACCTTCGAGGGTGACGGTCCGCAATCCGAGTGCGACGAGGGGCCCAAGACGCGAGCGGGTTTTCTGGCGTCCGGCCTCGGCGGCCGATAAGTTGAAAGGTTAGAGGATTCCGTCCGATGGCGAGTGGCCCCTTGGCGGGGCGGAGGTGGTGCTGTTCGCACGTTCAGCGATGAGTGGCTCCGACCGACGGTAGAGGATCTCGTCGGTAAGGAGAAAGTCGATGAGCTTCGGCATGGAGAGGTGGAACACCTCTCTCTGTGGGAGGCTGCGGTCCAGCATGAACTCACGACGGATGAGGCCTTGCTGGGCAGGCTCACGACGCGCTTTCGGCTGAAGCTCGCTGACCTGTCGCGCAGCGAGCAGCACGCGCGCGACATCGTGCCCGAATCGGTCGCGCGGCGTTACCAGATTCTCCCCCTCACCATCAGCGATTCTACCCTGGACATCGCCACCGCGAATCCGTTCGATCTCGATTGCGAGAAGATGCTCGCGTTCGCGACGGGACGAGAGGTACGCAGTCGTCTCGCGAGCCCGGCCGAGATCAGACACAAGATCGAAGAGCTGTACAAGCCCGAGAACGTGCTGACTCGCTTGCTCGAGGGTATGGAAAGCGCTGCAGAGATCGAGCAGCTCGAGACGGAAAAGGAAATTGATGACCTGGCGATTTCGGAGGAGGAGGCGTCACAGCGTCCCGTCGTTCGTTTGGTGGACCTGATCATCTCCGAAGGCATCAGCTCGCGCTCGAGCGACATCCACATCGAGCCTGAGGAGGGCGGCGTCGCCGTCCGCTACCGGATCGACGGCGTGTTGCGGCAAGTCATGAAGATCCCCCGGGCCGCGGGCCTCCCGCTCATCTCACGGATCAAAATCATCTCGGGCATGGATATCGCCGACCGGTTGCGGCCCCAGGACGGGCGCGCCCGGGTCGCGGTGAACGGGATCCCCGTCGATCTGCGAGTGTCGACGTTACCGGCATCACTTGGCGAGAAGGTCGTGATCCGGGTCCTCGACACGTCGCAGACCGTCTTGTCCCTCGCCTCGCTCGGCCTCAGTACGCAGGAGCAGGAGCAGATCATTGGCCTGCTGGACAACCGGGACGGGGTCATCCTCGTGACCGGACCCACGGGCTCCGGCAAGACCACGACCCTCTACTCCGCCATTCGGCACGTGCAGAGCGAGGGCGTCAACATCGTTACCGTCGAGGATCCTGTCGAGTACCGGCTCCAGGGAATCGTGCAGGTGCAGGTACACGAGAAGGCGGGGCTCACGTTCGCGTCCGCGCTGCGCTCGATCCTCCGGCAGGACCCGGACGTGGTGCTCATCGGCGAGATCCGCGATCGCGAGACGGCACAGATCGCCGTGCAGGCCTCGCTCACTGGTCACCTCGTGCTGTCAACGCTCCACACCAACGACGCGCCCAATGCGGTGACGCGGCTCGTGGATATCGGGATGGAGCCGTACAAGATCGCCAGCGCACTCCGCGGCGTCATCGCGCAGCGTCTGATGCGGCGGCTGTGCCCGACGTGCAAAGAGGTGTGGGTCGAAGCGATCCCGCGCAAACTCCATCAGTGGGTTCCGCCTGATACCCCGCTGTACCGAGCGGTCGGCTGTCCGGAGTGTGCGATGACCGGATATCGGGGCCGCTTTTCGATCGTCGAGATCCTCAAGGTGACCCCCGAGGTGGAGCGGACCATCGGCGCCAACGAGACGGCTGATCGCATCGCCGACGTTGCGCAACGGGGCGGCATGAAGACGCTGTGGACGAGCGGGCTGACCCACGTGCTGCGCGGCGAGTCGACCATCGACGAACTGCTCCGCGTGGTCGACGTCCCGCAGGAGGACTCCCGCGATGGTGCGGAGCCGGCGGCCGCAAAGCGGACCCTCGGGTCGCGCCGCCGCCGGTCCGGTGGTCACCCGGCCGTCGTCGAGCGGCGACGGACCTCCGGAGCCACGGACGCGCCCACCGCGGCTGCCTTGGGCGGTGAGTTCGATCTCATTGACCCTATCGTGACGGTACCGCGTCGGGGGCCCAACGCCAAGGTCCTCCTGGTGGATGACGAGGAGTCACTCCGCAAAGTGATGCGCGATCTGCTGGAGCGAGAGGGGTACGAAGTCGAGGAGGCATCTGACGGCGTCGAGGCGCTCGATCAGGTTGACCGGCACGCCCCCGACATCGTCGTGCTCGATCTCAACCTACCGGGCCTCGACGGGTACGGCGTGCTGAACCATCTGCGGTCACGACCGGCTACCGAGAACATCCCGGTTGTGGTGCTGACCGCCCACGGAGACGAAGACAGCGAGATTCGCGTTTTCGAGCTGGGGGCGGACGACTTCCTCTCGAAGCCATTTCGGGCCAGGGCGCTGTCGGCGCGGTTGCAGGCGGTCCTCGGCCGCCCGCGGCCCTCCGACTAGACTCCGCTCGGCCGATCAGTCTCCCGTCGCGCCGACGCCGGGCGGCGCATTGGGCTTCACCCGCACGGGTTTGGCCGGCACACCGAGATAGAGATGCCACGGCTTGGCATCGCGTGTGAGCACAGCTCCCGCCCCCACCATGGCCTGTTCCCCCACGTGCACGCCAGCCAGGACCGTGGCGTGATACGTGATGCGAACCCCATCCCCGAGAACCGTCGTGGCATCGGTCACGTCCTCTCGATCGGTGAGGCTGTGCGTGTGGCTGTAGATGTTTGCGTAGTCCGCGATCGAGACCTTGTTGCCGATGACGATCCCGCCTCGGTCGTCCAGGAGCACGTGTCGGTGGACCACGACGTCGTCGCCGACCTCCATGTTGTATCCAAACGAGAACTCCACGAACTGAAAGCACTTGAAGTTCTTGCCGCACCGTCGAAAGACGTGCCGTGCCAGCACGCGCCGTAACCGCACGGCGACATCCACGTTGCCCCCTCCCGTCGGGGACCGGTCGAAGCTCTGCCAGAGCCACAGCAACGGCTTGACCCGAGCGTATCGCTCGGCATCGATCTCTTCGTAGTACTCGGGCTCGAGCGTGACGTTGTGCGGGTCGAGCGACAGCAACGCCACTCGGGTGCCAGCGGGGACGTCGGGGTCGGCGATCAGGTCGTCGTATGTGCCGAGTGTCGGGTAGACCAGCTCGACGAGCACGTCTCGGCAGAGCCGGAACCGATCGCAGCCGGGGTCCGCGAGTCGCTCGTCCAACTCACCGATCCACTGCGTGACCAGTCGATCGCTGTCGCGCGGCAGGACGATCTTGCGGAGGGGATGGTGGGCCATGCGTGGTCTCGCGCGGTGTGGTGTATGCCAAACAGCGGGCCGGCGCTCGGAAGTTCCCGATACCGATGGGCCCTACGGCCTGGCGGCAGCCGCGCGCGCGATCACCGATGCGCGTTCGCGCTCCAGGGTGCGGAGAACCTGCTCCCAGTTGTCGTTCCGCCGTCCGACGTATTCGATCGTGAAGGGGTCGAGCGTACGGATCCCGTCTTCGAACAGGTAGATGGCGGTGGCGGTCTCTCGTTGGCCCAGCTGCTGCGCGCTCCACAAGGGGGAGAGCGGGAACGTCTGGGCCGGTCGGAACAACCGATTCTGACTCGTCACCGTGAGGTCATCGGGATTGAAGCGAGCCTCTCGCTCGAGGCCGAAGAAGGTGACCAGGAACAGGCTCGGGGTGCTGATCCCGAGGCGGCTCGCGGCCTCGTTCAATTCGTCCGCTTTCGATTCGACGAGCCGATGGAGCGAGCTGTAGGTGTCTTGGGAGAGCAGACGGATCACCCGCTCGTCCAAGGGGACTACCTGAATCAGCACCGTGGTCGTGTGGAGCCGCAGTGAGACGTCGTCCTGGCGCAGCGTCCCGAATCCCGCGGGCGGGAGGTCGAGCGCTTCGTCCGGGCTCACCGGCGGGCGCTCCTGGGCCTGGGCGCAGCCGAGAGGGCCGATGGCGAGGAGAACGACCAGGGCGGAGGCCCGCGACAGGAACGCGACAGCGGGTCGGCAGGACGGATGGCATTGGATCATGGCTGTTCTCCTGGCGCCTGCTCGGCCGACCCTGCTGCTCCCTGGCCGACGAACGCGAAGACGGAATCGCGCAGGTCGTCGATACCGCTCTGGGTACGCGCGCTCGTGAGCACACACTGGTCTTCGGGCATCCCGACGGCGCCCCCGATCGTCCGGAGCCGCTCTTGGCGGTGACTGCGGGCGAGCTTGTCCGCTTTCGTGATGGCGACCAGGACGGGCACGCCGCGAGCCGCGAGCAATTCCCCCACCGCGTGATCTTCGGCTGAAGGATCACGACGCATGTCCAGTAGCCACACCGCTCCCCGCAAGGTCTGTCTCTCGGTAAGATATCGCTGCACCAACGCCTGCATCCCCTGCCGCTCTGCCATCCCTACGCGGGAGTAGCCGTAGCCGGGCAGGTCGACCAGATAGAATCTGCCGTCGACGTCGAACACGTTGCACATTCGGGTCTTGCCGGGCGTGCGACTCGTCCTGGCCAGTGTTTTTTGACCGGCGAATGCGTTGATGAGAGAAGACTTCCCGACGTTCGAGCGTCCTAGGAAGCAGATCTCCGGGCGGACGGGAGCGAGACGGAAATCGACCGCCGGATAGCTGCCGACGAACTTGACGGGGATCAGGCTTCTTTCTTGGCGCGCCGCTGCTCGGTGACGATGAGTGGCGACCGGCGTTCGGTGATGCACTCCTTGGTGATCACCACTTCCCTGATATCGGAGCGACTCGGCAAGTCGAACAGGATATCGGTCATCACGTCCTCGAGGATCGCTCGCAGGCCGCGAGCACCGGTTCCCCGGGCCAGCGCTTGCGTGGCGACCCCCTTCAGAGCGTCCGGCTCGAACGTCAGACCGACGCCCTCGAGGTCGAACATCTTGGTGTATTGCTTGCTCAGTGCGTTCTTCGGCTCGATCAGGATGCGAACGAGTGCTTCCTCATCGAGCGCGTCCAGGGCCACCGTCACGGGCAGTCGGCCCACGAGCTCGGGAATCAGCCCGTAGCGCAGCAGGTCGTCCGGCTCCACCTCGTGGTAGGGATTTCGCTCGAGCTGCTTCGCCTTCCCCTCTTCCATCTCCTGCTTGCTGAATCCGATCTGGCGTCGGCCTGTCCGGGCTTCGATGATCTTCTCGAGGCCGTCGAACGCCCCGCCGCAGATGAACAGGATGTTCTTCGTGTTGATCTGGATGTACTCCTGCTGCGGGTGCTTGCGCCCACCCTGGGGCGGTACGGACGCCACGGTTCCTTCGAGGATCTTGAGCAGAGCCTGCTGGACGCCTTCGCCCGAGACATCGCGCGTGATGCTCGGGTTCTCGCTCTTGCGGGCGACCTTGTCGAGCTCGTCGATGTAGACGATCCCGTGCTCGCATTCTGTGACGTTGAAATCCCCCGCCTGGAGCAACCGAACGAGGATGTTTTCCACGTCCTCGCCGACATAGCCGGCCTCGGTGAGGGTGGTAGCATCGGCAATGGTGAACGGGACATCGAGGATGCGAGCGAGGGTCTGGGCGAGCAATGTCTTCCCGACCCCCGTCGGTCCCAGGAGCATGATGTTCGATTTCTCCAGCTCCACGTCGTCGCTGCGGACCGCCTGGGAGTTGATCCGCTTGTAGTGGCTGTACACCGCCACCGCGAGCACCTTCTTGGCGCGCTCCTGGCCGATCACGTACTGATCGAGTACGTCCTTGATCTCGATCGGCGTGGGAACCTGCGTGACCGAGTCGGCGACTTCACGCTCTTCGTCCTCAGCCAGGATCTCGTTGCAGAGCGCAATGCACTCGTTACAGATGTACACGGACGGACCGGAGATGAACTTCCGGACCGCGTCCTTGGATTTCCCGCAGAAGGAACAACGCAGGTGTTTATCTTGTGCCATCTGTCACCGAGCCGTTGCGGCTAGTATGGGATTCCCCAGTCCGAACGTCAAGACGATACGACGCTCTCCAATTCGGCCCGACGCTGGATCACCTTGTCGATGATGCCGTACTCGCGGGCTTCCTCCGCCGACATGAACCGGTCGCGGTCGATGTCCATCTCGATTTGCTCCTTCGAGCGATTCGTGTGCAGGGCGTAGAGCTGGTTGAGCTTGTCCCGTAGGTACAGGATCTCCTTCGCCTGGATCTCGATGTCGGCTGCAGTGCCCTGGTACCCGCCCGACGGCTGGTGCATCATGATGCGCGCGTGCGGCAACGCTGCCCGCTTGCCGGCCGAGCCAGACGCAAGCAGGAACGATCCGGCCGATGCGGCCATCCCCATGCAGATCGTGTTCACGGGCGCCTGGATGTGCTGCACCGTGTCGTAGATGGCGAACGCCGAGGAGATGATCCCGCCTGGCGAGTTGATGTAGAGATAGATGTCGCGCTCGGGGTTGTCCGCTTCCAGAAACAGGAGCTGGGCAATGATGACGTTCGCGACGTCGTCGTTGATGGGCGCCCCGAGAAACACGATTCGGTCCATCAAGAGCCGAGAGAATATGTCGTAGGTCCGCTCGCCCCGGCTGGAGCGCTCGATCACGTACGGCGGAAAAATCGTTGGCATCGTTCTCGTCCGAATTCCGTTAGGCGTTGGCAACCGTGCTCAAGCCGAGCAGGTACGCGAAAACCTTCTCCTCGGTGATACTCCGCTCGACTTCGCGAAGTTGGTTGGCCTTCTGAAGCGAGGCATACAGCTTCGCCGGTTCCGTGGACCGAAGACGGGCCAGTTCCTCGATCCGATGGTCCAAGTCCTCTTCAGTTGCCTGCAGCGTCTCGCGTTCGGCCACGGCGTCGATCACGAGATCCCGAAGTACCTGCCGCTCGGCCAGGGGACGAAATTCCGCCGTGAACCGCTCCAACTGATCGTCGGGAACGCCGTAGCTCTGCGCGTACGCGCTGAGGACCCGCTGCACGAGTGCCGCCGGTGGCTCGAGCCCGTTGGCCCCGATGAGCTCGTCCATCAACTGGCGCCGTACGTCGGCATCGGCCTCCCGCTCCGCATGCGCCTCGAGATCCTCGCGGATCGCCGCTCGCAGTGCCGCAACCGATTCGAAGTCGCCGGCCTCGCGCGCGAAGGCGTCGTCGACGTCCGGAAACTGCCGGCGCTTCACCCCGTGGAGAGTGATCGTTACGGTGCGCGATTGCCCGCGCTTCGCCTGGTCCCCGAAGTCGTCCGGGTAACGCACGGTCGCCTGCGTGGTCTCGTCGGGCAGCAGGCGCGCGATCTGCTCCTCGAGATCTGGGATGGCCTGTCCCTCGCCGAGCACGACCTGATACTGCCGCGGCTCGCCTGCCTTCCCCTCCTCGTGCGTCGCGATGCTGACCGCCGCGAGGTCGCCCTGGACAGGTTTGGCACCTTCCACGGGGATCCAGGTGGCCTTCTGACCGCGCAGCTCCTCGAGCTGGTCGCTGACCGAATCGTCGGTGACGGCCACCACGGTGCGCTTCAACGTGAAGCCGCCGACTCGCTGGAGCGTGATCTCCGGCTTGACCTCCACTCGGAACTCGAACGTAAGGGGGCCGCTGTCATCGAACCGGAGATCCCGAACCGCCGGATCGGCGATCGGCTTCAGCCTCTCCTGCTCGACGGCCAACTTCCACCCGTCACCGATGAGGTTCTGGAGCATCCGCTCGCGGATCTCCCCGCGGTATTGCTTGCGGATGACCCCCAGGGGAGCCTTGCCCTTCCGAAACCCCGGCAGGCGCGCGCGCTTGGCGTAGAACGCCGCCGCCGCCCGCTCAGCTGCCTGGACCCGGTCGACCGGGATCTCGACCTTGAGGTTCTTGGCCCCGGGCTCGTCCTTGACGGTCGTGATCTGGATGTCGCTGGTGTCCACTGTCATCACGTCGAATGTGTCCTGCCCCGAATTCCAGCCGAAGCGCCGAAATGTAACCCCGGGCCGCCCCACCCCACGCACTCGGCGCGCCGATCGTCGGGACGGACACCCCTATGTGTCTATTCCACCGAAAGTTAGCGGGTTGCGGCCCCAAGGAGGAGATATGGCGATGTGGCGGGATCGCCCGGGTCACGGGGAAGGCACGATCCGGGGACGGCCTCGGGCTACCCTACGCCTCAGGACAGAGGTGCGGGGCGGCGAGGATGGGCAAACCGGGTCACAAGAGGAGATCGCCATGACCGGAGCACGAGAAATGACCTTCCTTTTGGCGGAGCCCGAGCGTCGCGTGCTCCGGGCCATTGCCGCCAAGCTGCCACGCGCGGTGCGCCCCAATCACTTGACCGCGCTCGGCGTCGTCGGGGCCGTGGGTGCCGGGGTGGGTTACGCACTCTCGTCGGCCTCGGTGGCCTGGCTGTGGCTTGCCAGTGCGATGCTGGCGGTCAACTGGTTCGGTGACAGCCTGGACGGAACCCTGGCCAGAGTGCGGAAAGCGGAACGCCCCCGATACGGGTATTACCTGGATCACGTCGTGGATGCGGTCAACACCACCATGGTCGGGTTGGGGCTCGGTTTTTCCCCCTACGTCCGGCTCGAGTTCGCGTTGATTCTGGTCATCGCGTTTCTCACGCTCGCGATCAACGTGTATCTGGAGACGGCCGTGTTCGGGAAGTTCCGGATTTCCTACGCAGGCCTCGGTCCCACGGAGGGAAGGCTCATCCTGATTGTGGGCAATACCCTGCTGTTCTTCGCGACGGGCCACCTGGGATGGCTGGAGTCCTGGGTGCAGGTCACGGCGAACGCGGTCGTCGTCTTCTTGAGTCTGGGGATGTTCACGGTGCTGTTGATCCGTTTCGGAAAGAACCTGAGGCACCTTGCCAAGCTCGAGCCGAAGAAGGTCTAGTCAAGCGGGAAAAGGGAATGGTTTTTCGAGGAGATTGACATGCTGAAGACCGTGGCAGCCGTTTTGGTGAGCGCAGTGCTGACGGCGTGTGTGATTTCGATCGAGCCGACCGTCCCGCCGTCGGAGAGCGTGTTCGAGCCTGGGCTTCTGGGAACGTGGGTGGAAGCCGGTCAGAAGGATACGGCGGTCGTGACACGCGACGGTGAGGGCGGATATCTGATCGACTACACCGATCAGGACGGGACGGGGCGGTTCACGGGCTGGTTGGGCCGTCTGGGAGACCACCTGCTCTTGGAGGTGCGTCCGGTGCTGGCCGAGACGGGCGCGAGCGACGCGTACGAGGCCTTGCTGCTGCCGGGCCACCTGCTCTTCGTCGTAACGCTCGCGGACCCTGAGATGCGCCTGGCGCCGCTCGATATCGACGCCGTGCGCGAGACGCTCCGTCGCGACGATCTGCGGACGCCCCATCTCTCGTATTCGGAAAACTCCATCGAGGGCCGTGAGCAGGTGATCCTCACGGGAACGAGCGCCGAGCTCAGGACGTGGTTGCGACAAGTCCTCGACCGCACGGAGGTGCTGGGCGAAACCGGCGTCTGGAGGAGGGTCGCGCCCGGGTAGCACGCTCCCGGCCCCCGAACCGATCCCACGAGGGCGGTGATTGGCCACGATGCATGGGAGCCCCGCGCGATGCCCGTCGGCGCGGGGCTCCTGCATGCGGCCGGAGGGACTCGAACCCACACGGGGAAACCCCACCAGCTCCTAAGGCTGGCGCGTCTGCCAGTTCCGCCACGGCCGCGTGACGCCGGAAAAGTAGTCTCCAACCCATTGCGGGCATAGGCTTTCCCCGGCGGGACGGGTCTTCCTGTCTGTCGCAAGACAGGCCCACTCCACCCCCGCTGATGTGGGATTTTCCCATACGTCGGGCGGTTTCATAGGGGATTTCCCCGTGTCTTCGCGGGCCCAGATGCGGGTCCACCTCGGGCGCCCATGCGTCCCGCCCGGGGCAATCCGCCCCCAAGTCCACGTCGGCTGCTCTAGTCTCCTGACTACCCGCGCCGTATCGTAGGCACATCTCCAATCCGGGAACGCGACGTCATGTCCGACGTTCTGGATCGCCTCAGGACAGCCCTCGCTGACCGCTACGCCATCGAGCGCGAGCTTGGCCGGGGTGGCATGGCGGCCGTGTATCTCGCCGAGGACCTACGGCACCACCGCAAGGTGGCCATCAAGCTCCTACCGCCCGAGATCGGCATGACGCTCGGCGCGGGCAGGTTCTTGCGCGAGATCGAGGTCGCGGCGCGGCTCCAGCATCCCAACATCGTGCCGCTGCTCGATTCGGGCGAAATCGAGGATCTCTGCTACTACGTGATGCCGTACGTGGAGGGGGAGTCGCTGCGCGACCGGCTGGTGCGCGGAGGCGAGTTCCCCATCAGCGAGGCGGTCGGGATTCTCAAGGAAGTGGCGGACGCGCTGAGCCACGCGCACGCCCACGTCGTAGTGCATCGGGATATCAAGCCCGGCAACATCCTGCTCTCCGGGCGGCACGCACTGGTGCTCGATTTCGGCGTGGCCAAAGCGGTCACGGAGGCGACAGGCCATCAGGCGCTGACGACGTCGGGAATCGCCCTCGGTACGCCGGCCTACATGGCGCCGGAGCAGGCCGTGGGGGATCCCTCGCAGGACCATCGCGTCGACATCTACGCGCTCGGCGTGGTCGCCTACGAGATGTTGGCGGGGCGGGCCCCGTTCGCGGCCGCGTCGTTCCAGGAAATGGTCGCCGCGCACGTGACCGCGGATCCGGAGCCGTTGGCGCGGCAGCGCGCAGCGGTGCCGCCGGGGTTGGCGCAGGTCGTGATGAAGTGCCTCGCGAAACAGCCCGCCGACCGCTGGCAGACGGCCGATGAGTTGTTGGCGCAACTGGAGCTCGAAAGCACGCCGAGCGGCGGCTCGGACGCGGGGTTCGCCCGTGCAGCGATGGCGCGGCGACTGCGCTCGCTACGGTACGCTGTCTCGCCGCGCCGCGCCGCCCTGGGCATCGCGGCCCTGGTGGTGATCGCCGTCGCCTTGGTCGCCATCAGACACTACAGCCGGGTTCGTTGGGCGCGAACGGTGGCGATACCCGCGATCCAAGGCTTCGTGAGCGACCGCGAGTGGGGCCGCGCCTACGAGCTCGCGGTCGAGGCCAAGGCGGTGCTACCGCACGATTCGGTGCTGGCGTCGCTCTGGCCCGTGTTCTCCGGTGCCACGATGATCGAGTCCGACCCGCCGGGCGCGCGCGTCTACCGGCGCGACAACATGGGGGCGGACACCGCTTGGGAGTACGTGGGAGCTACACCCATCGGTAGCCTCGCCCTCCCGTATCAGCCGTCGTACTCGCGCTTGATGCTCGTCAAGCCGGGGTTCGACACGGTCCAAGACCTCGTCGCGGCCAGTGACACCTTGCACTACAGACTGGATTCCGCGGGTACGCTCCCGCCCGGAATGGTACGCGTGCCGAGTGGCACGGACCCCCTCCTGCTCTGGGGTCTCGACAACCTCACACTCGACGTGCCTGAGTACCTGATCGGTCGGCACGAGGTGACCAACCGGGAGTTCAAGCGGTTCGTCGACGCGGGCGGCTACCAGCATCGTGAGTATTGGCAGGTCCCGTTCATAGCGGTTGGCGAGGAACTGACCTGGGAACAGGCCATGTCGCGGCTCCGGGATCGGACCGGGCGACCCGGGCCGGCGACGTGGGAGGTGGGAACCTACCCTGTCGGCGAGGACGACTACGCGGTCACCGGCGTGAGCTGGTACGAGGCCTCCGCCTACGCGAGGTTCGCCGGCGGCGAGCTGCCGACGATCTTTCATTGGGCATGGGCCGCCCAGATCAGGTACAGCGCGGGCGTCGTGCCGCTGAGCAACATCGAGGGGCGGTACAGCGGGATCATTGCGGTCGGACGCTCCGGCGCCATGGGCGGGTTCGGGCTGTTCGACATGGCGGGCAACGCGCGCGAATGGGCCTTCAACGAAGCCGAAGGGCACCAACGGTACATCCTCGGTGGGGGTTGGGACGAGTCGGCGTTCGGGTTTGAAAGTGCCACGGCGGCATCGCCGTTCGACCGCTCCCCAATGGACGGCTTCCGCTTGGCCAAGTTCCTCACGCCCGACAGCACGATCGCGGCGGCCCGGCGCACCGTCGTGCGGCCCCAGCGCGATTTCCGGAGCATTCCACCGATTTCCGACGCCGTGTTCGCGGCCTACCGTCGGCTGTACGACTACGACCCGATCCCACTCAACGCGGTCGTGGAGGAGAGCGACAGCTCGGCGCGGGACTGGGTGAAGCAGCGCGTCACCTTCGATGCGGCGTACGGCCACGAGCGGGTGATCGCCTACTTGTTTCTGCCGCGCAACGCCACGCCGCCCTATCAGACCGTCGTGTTCTTCCCGGGTGACGGCAACCTCGCCGTCCGATCGAGCCGCGAGCTGCTGGGAATGTACGTCGTGGACTTCATCATTCAGAGCGGCCGCGCGCTGATGTACCCGGTTTACAAGAGCACCTACGAGCGCGGGGACGGCCTCCTCAACTCCATGCCGGCGGAGACTAACTCCTACACCGAGCATGTCGTCGCATGGGCGAAGGATCTCAGACGATCGATAGACTATCTCGAGACGCGCGGCGACATCGATAGCACGAGACTCGCATACTTCGGTTACAGCTGGGGCGGGCGACTGGGTGGCATCATGCTCGCGGTGGAGCCGCGGCTCAAGGTTGCGGTCCTCAATGTCGCCGGACTGCGAGCGCAGAAAGCCTTCCCGGAGGCCGAGCCCGTGTATTTCATTCCGCGGATCCACATTCCGGTGCTGATGCTGAACGGACGGTACGACTACTACTTCCCCGTGGAAAGCTCACAGAATCCGATGTTCGATCTGCTCGGCACGCCGCCGTCGCACAAGCGCCATCTGATTGCCGAGGGCAGCCACTACGTGCCTCGACCCGTGCTGGTAAAGGAGACGTTGGACTGGTTGGATCGGTATCTGGAGCCGGTGCGGTAGGCAAGCAGGACGGCTGACGCGGCGTGGAGTGTTTGCCTGGAACATGAGCGCCCCCGAGGCCCTCGACACACTGCGAGGACAAGGGGTGGTCGTGTGGCGAAAGGGCGGTGATGGTCGGTGGCGCTGTGTGGTGGACATCTGGGGCCCGGGGAGCGAGTAGGCGTTGCCACGGCTATCTAACGAGCGCTAGGAGTCCGCCGGGCGCTCCGGGGGGTGCGGTTCCAGCGAAGGGCATGCAGCGCTGCCGAATGGAGGAACGAATGATGTTTGTGCGTGGCGGGCATGTCGCCCGCCGCTCAAGCGCTGACCGTTAGGTTTCACAAACTTATGGGTCAGGTTGTCGTGAAATGCACGGAAAAACGACCCGATCGAAATAATCTTCAAGAGGACTTGTGAGAGCGATCGTATACACAGAATACGGACCCCCGGACGTTCTTCAGTTCACGGAGGCAGCAAAACCTGTCCCCAAGGATGATGAGATTCTGATAAGAATTCGTGCGGCATCCGTAAACCCACTGGACTGGCACTACTTGAGAGGCATACCCTACTTCATGCGCATAGGAACCGGCTTGCGCAGGCCAAAGGTCACCCGTCTCGGAGTTGACGTGGCCGGGCAGGTTGAGGCGGTGGGCAAGAACGTGACCCAGTTCCAGTTAGGTGACGAGGTGTTCGGCGCGTGCAAAGGCGCCTTTGCCGAGTATGCGTGTGCTGCTGAGGATAAGTTGGTACTGAAGCCGGCCAACGTGACGTTCGAGCAGGCGGCGGCCGTGGCTATTGCGGCACTCACCGCCCTGCAGGGGCTTCGCGATAAGGGACACATCCAGGCCGGACAGAAGGTCCTCATCAACGGAGCGGCGGGAGGAGTGGGGACGTTCGCGGTGCAGGTTGCCAAGTCGTTCGGGGCGGACGTGACCGGCGTGTGCAGCACGAGGAATGTGGACATGGTTCGATCTATCGGCGCAGACCGGGTCATTGACTACACCCAAGAGGATTTCACCAAGAGTGGGCACCGGTATGACCTGATGTTCGACACGGTCGGGAACCGTTCCTTGTCAGACTGCAGGCGCGCAATGGCTACCAAGGGGACTCTCGTGTTTGTCGGAGGACCGGACAAGGGGCGCTGGCTGGGACCTCTGGCTGGTCTGCTGAAAGTGGCCCTTTTGTCACCATTCGTGAGCCAGAAGCTGCTCCCGTTTGGGGCGCAATTGAGCAAAGATGACTTGATGGTCCTGCGAGAGCTCCTTGAAGCCGGGAAAGTCGTTCCGGTCATCGACCGGACTTACTCGGTGAGTCAGGTTCACGAGGCTATCCGGTATCTGGAAGAAGGACACGCCAGAGGAAAAGTAGTAATAACGATGGAGCATGGTATGAACGGCCGGGGACATAGCTGACAGAATGTCCGGGGACATGGTTAACACTTGTTCTTGAGGGACGGAGCCCCGGTGAGGGTGTGGGTGTGTTCGTCGAAGCGGCCGAGGAGCGTGTCGTAGTAGATGAGGTTCCAGAGGCCGTCGTTGACTTCTTCGAGTCCGATGTATTCGTCGTTGAGCGCTTGGCTCAGGAAGTGTTGGCCGGAGTGGAGGCGGAAGGTGCCGGCACTGCTGACGCGTCGCACTTCGAAGTGGCCGGGGTACTCGGGTGGGGCGATGCGTTCGGGAAACGCACGCGGTGACGGCGTCCAGCGGGAGGCGGGCGTCTCGTCGTTGAGGGCTTCGTGGGGCCGGAGTTCATTGTAGGTCTCCCGGAAGGCATTGAAGACGCGCTGTTGGGTGTTGAGATTCGCGGCGGGCGGCCGGGTGGCGCGGGCCTTGAGGGTCTTGTGGAGCCGTTCGTGGGCGCCATTCTCCTGGGGGCTCCCGGGCGTGATGCGCTGGTGGGTGATGCCGAGCTGGAGCCACCAGACGTTGAGGCCGTTCAGGCCGTGGATCCCGGTGGAGGCGAACGGTGCGCCGTTATCACTGCGGATCGCGTCTGGGAGGCCGCAGGTGCGGAACAGGCGGCGGATGTGGGGTTTCACGCCGGCGCCGCTGACAGTGAGCCGTCCCTGGCAGGCCAGCAAGTAGCGGCTGAAATGATCGATGATGGTCAGCGGGTAGCAGTAGATTCCATTGCGCGTGCGGAACTGGCCCTTGAAGTCGATGGTCCAGATCTGGTTCGGGGCGGTGGTGTTGCACGGGGCGGCGCCCGGATGCTTCCAGTGCCGGCGGCGGCGGCGGCGTTGCACGCGGTCATGACGCGCGAGGATATCGAAGATCGTGCTGCGGGCGGGCCATGCCCGCTTCGGATCGCGGGTCCGGAGGCGTTTCAAGATCTTGCGGGCGCCCCAGCCGAACCGGGTGTGTTCCTCAAGGATCAACGCGACGACGTCGGCAGGCGTCTGGTGCGGCGAGGAGCGCGGCGCACGGCTGCGGTCAGCGAGTCCCCGCGGCCCGTTCTGGCGGTAGTGGTCGAGCCACTTGTAGCCGGTGTTGCGACTGATGCCGTAGCGGAGGCAGAGCTCGGTCATGGTCCACTGGCCACTGTCGAGGTCCTGGGCGAAATGGTGGCGTTCGAGCACGGGATTGGTCTCCTGCCAGGGCATCACTTCTCCTCCCAACGGGGTCGGGAGAAGTGTCACCCATGTGCCCGGACAGCTGTCACCTATGTACCCAGGTTGTACCGTAGCGAAACCTAACAACGCCTTGCACCAGACCGCGGAACCTCCCTCACTTTGGTAGACACTTTCACCTAACCGGGGGAGGTGTCGAGATGGCACGCGCCGGGCCACGGAAGATCCGCGAGTACAGTCTCGAGTTC